>Ga0137418_10001352_pt1 | contig 22558 bp, 16 predicted proteins | sample CZODoug3_1_2_16f_FD_122242 | JGI IMG/M metagenome (GOLD analysis project Ga0137418, IMG submission 122242) | Vadose zone soil fungal communities from Angelo Coast Range Reserve, California, USA - CZODoug3_1_2_16fungal (Hybrid Assembly) | ecosystem: Environmental > Terrestrial > Soil > Vadose...
TTTTGAACGCAGATCAACTGGCGCAGGCATTTCCACGCGACGTGGCAAACGATCAGCGAATCGGTTCGGCCACCGCAACTTTGTTGACGCCGCTGCACGCCAGATAGATTCGCCCGTCGGAAGTCGCTGCCATATTGCGCACGGTGCCTCCGCCGGAAGGAATTTTCGCTCGTGCGAATTCTTCCGTTTTCGGATTGAAGCGAATCAGCGTATTCGGCGTTACACCGGACTCGCTATACCAAACCATTCCGTCAGGGGTGATGGCAATTCCGTACGGATTTGCACTAGCTCCACCGGGAGACGGCCACATCTTCGCCGCGCCGCTTACCGGATCAAGCCGCCCCAGGTTTCCGCCCCGGTAATCCGTGAAATAAACTCTGTCGTCGGTATCAATGGCCAGCCGCCGCGGCAGCACACCTTTCGCCAGCGGATATTCCGTAATCTCCATCGTTTTCGGATCAATCTTGGCCAGCTTGTTGGTGCCAAACTCGCAGAAAAATGGCACGCCCTTGTTGTTGATCTGGATTCCGTACGGCCGAGCATCTTTGCTTGGCGCCGGCTTCAATTCGATTTTTCCCGTTTTCGGATCGAGACGCCCCACCATGTTCCCGACCTGCACCGTGAACCACAGCATTCCTTGTGCATCAAACACCAGCGAGTGGGGATCTTCCGCCTTGGCATCCGGCATTTTGTACTGCGTGACTTCTCCGGTGCGCGGATTCAGCTTCCCGATATGCGCCGCGAAATTTCCGGTGTACCAGATGTTGCCATCTCGATCCGCTACCAGTCCGTGCGGTCCGTCGTTCGCGCCCTTCAGCGGATACTCTTTGAACTCTCCCGTCGCTGGATCGAGCCGTCCCAGCTTGCTCACCATCTGCTCGGTGAACCACAGCGCGCCATCCGGCCCCACTGCTGGGTCGTGTGGATGTCCGCCTTTCGACGGAATGCTCCATTCGTGGATTTTGACGTCGAGCTCCGTGACTGCCACTGCAGCCTTCGCTCCTGCCGTCGACGACCGCAACGCGATCCCAGCGGCAATGGTCACACTCACGATCAAGAAACTCGAAAACGCGGTTCTGCTTATTTCCATATTTACCTCCCAGCCCGCGCAAACTCCGCCGCAGTCGACCTTGTTCGCAGGGCCGTCCTCCGTAAGCGTAGTCCCCTAAATGTGCTCGCTTCAACCGCAGAGTTGTCGCTTCTGGTAATTCCGGTCGAAGAGCTTCCTACGCGATGCCCAGCTCCGCGTTCAGCGAGCCGACCAGATATTTCCACGCCAGGTAGTACACGATCAGCGCGAGTGGATCAACTCTGTGAATGTCAAGTTTATGGCCGTCGCACGAGAAATGTTGGAGTATAGTCACTGTAAAGTTACATCGGCGCCAAGGATGAGGCCCTTGGGCTAACAATCGAAGAGAGGAAACACAGATGAATATGTTCCGCGCTTTGGCAGGCATGACTCTGTTCGTAATCATTAGCGGTTTCGGGATTATTGACTCACCCGCTTGGGGACAACCGCAAATTGGAGATCGGCGAATGGCGGCGCCGATTACTGCCAAGGAGGCCGCGGCACTGGAAGGGTCGTTGTCCAAAAACCCTGATAATCTTTCGACGAGAGAGCAACTGATCAGGTATTACTTTGAAGCTGCAATTACGGACAGAACGCCAGAGGTTGAGGAAAAAAGGGAACAGCACATTTTCTGGCTTATTGAACATCACCCAGGGTCCGAATTGGCTGGCTCGCCCGAGACCGGCATCATGGCGATGGACTTCGCTGGAAGCAGCGAAGGATATCAGCACGGAAAGCAGTTATGGTTAGCTCAGGTCGAAAAGAATTCTGCGAACCAGCGAATCCTTCGGAACGCTGCGGAATTTCTAACGTTGTCCGACGGAAAGATCGCGCAGGAATTGCTGGAAAAGGCTGCGGCCCTCGATCCAAACGACACAGAGACTTCGTCCAGATTAGCCCGCTCATACGAACAGCAACGGATGTTTGCGAGCTCGCTCACAGAGAAGGCCGCTTTGGCAAAGAAGGCGCTTTCCGCTGAAGAACGTGGACTGCAGAATGCCGACACCGAGACGAGATTCTACGAACTCGCCGACGCGGCGATGTTTGCTCTCGAAGCAGGAGAAGCTGCGAAAGCCCAGCAGTTTGCTAGTGAGCTTTTGCAAGACGCCGAAAAATTTCACGACAATTGGAATTATGGAAATGCGGTACACAAGGGAAACATTGTCCTGGGACGCGTTGCGCTGCAGCAAGGGAATATCGCCGGTGCAAAGGAGCATTTGCTCGCAGCTGGAAACACGCCAGGCTCCCCACAACTTGATTCCTTCGGCCCGAATGTGACACTCGCGAGGGAGTTGCTCGAAAAAGGGGAGCGCGAGGCCGTCATCGCCTATCTGCAGTCCTGTGGTAAATTTTGGAAAATGGGTGGCGACTCATTGCGGGGCTGGGTGGCTACGGTGAAAGCTGGAGGTACGCCAGAATTCGGCGGCAATCTGCTGTATTAATTGCCTATCGGTCAAGATTTTATTTGTCAGGCTAAGGAGCGAAAAAACGCCCGGAAGCGTTGTCGCTTCCGAGCGTTAGAAACGGAGAACTGATTACTGATAACCGATTACTGATTACCGGCCACGGTTCGCTGGCCACCGGTCAGCAGTCACGAATCACCAGTTACTAGTAAATATCGTACTGCTCCCAGTGCAGCGTGGCGTCGGACTGGATGATGATGTGCTTGTGCGAGTTCTGCTCCAGTTCGTCGATCAGCATGGACTCGCGGGTCTTCAGCGCTTTGGCGATTTCCGGATGTACCCGCAACGTCAGGTTTGGATTGTCGGGAGTCGCCACCGCCATCTTGCGCGCTTCGTTCTGAATTTCGTAGCACAGCGTCGGAATCGATTTGACCATTCCGGAGCCGGTGCACGATGGGCAAGGCTGGCACAGCACCCGCTCGAGAGCTTGCTTGGTTCTCTTGCGGGTGATGCAAACCAGGCCGAACTCGTTGAACGAAAGCGCCTTCGAAGGAGCTTTATCTTGTTCCAGCGCCTGTTGCAACGCGCCCAGAACCCGTTCGCGGTTGCGGCGTTCTTCCATGTCGATGAAATCGACCACGATGATGCCGCCGAGGTCGCGCAAACGAATCTGCCGCACGATCTCTTTCACCGCTTCGATGTTGGTCTTGACGATGGTGTCTTCCAGGCGCGTCGATCCTTTGCCGACGAATTTGCCGGTGTTGACGTCGATGGCCACCAACGCTTCAGTGTGATTGATGACGATGTAGCCGCCGGATTTGAGCCACACCTTGGCGCGCAGCGCTTTGTCGAGTTCGTGCTGAATACCAAACTCTTCAAAGATCGGCTGTTCCTTGGCGTAGAGCTTGACCCGGCTGACCAGCTTGGGCTGGAACCGGCTGACAAATTCAGAAACCTTGGCGAACTCTTCTTCGTTGTCGATCCAGATCGCGGTGAAATCATCGCTGACGTAATCGCGCAGGATGCGTTCCACCAGGTTCAGATCGCGGTGCAGAATCGCCGGAGCTTTGCGCTCGTCGTGCTTCTGCTTGATCTCCAGCCAGGTCTTGCCGAGGAATTCGATATCGGTGCGGATTTCTTCATCGGTCGCTTCGCCTGCTGCGGTGCGTACGATGAAGCCGCCGGGATACGCTCCGCGCGCTTCGCCCACCAAACGCCGCAACCGCGAACGGTTTTCCGCGCTGGCGATTTTGCGCGACACGCCGATGTGATCGATGGTCGGCATATACACCAGGAAGCGTCCAGGCAGAGCAACGTGACTGGTGATGCGCGCGCCCTTCTTTCCGAGCGGTTCCTTGGCGATTTGCACGACTACTTCCTGGCCGGCCTTCAGCATTTCCGAAATCAGTTGCGGACGCCGCGAATGCCCGTGTCCGCCGGAATGGCCGTAACCGGGCCTTCCGCCGCCGCTGCGCCGCGGTCCGCCGCCCCCGCCTCCGGGCCGCCGTTCAAATCTTCCGCGTCCGCGATCACCACCTCTGCTGCGATCGCCTCCGCTTCCACCGCGATCCGGCCCGCGGTCTCCGCTGGCAGCGCGGTCGCCACCGCGATCGGGACGGCCGCCACGGCCACCACGATCACCGCCACGGTCTCGGTCGCGTCCGCCGCTGCGGAACGGCCGCTGAAAACGGGAACGGGGATTGCCGCCGCCAACGCGTGCGGACTGGCGGGGAAATTCGCCGAGCGGTTCCGGCGGAGCGCCTGGAACCCGCGTGCGTGTTTCACCTGGAAGTAAAATAACTCCGTCGTCAACAAGCGGAGCAAGCTCGCCGGCTTCCTGCTGGCGCTGTTCGCTGCCGTGTTCGCCATGTTCGCGAGTGTCGTCGTGCGACTCATGCGATTCGTGGGAAGCGTCGGTTTCCACGTGATCACCCAGCGCCGCGACATGCAGCGCGTTTTCGTGGGCCGCGTCGGCTTCCGCTTCGGCTATTGCTTGCGGCGAGCTGACCAGTTCCTGTACTCCGTGCTCGTCGTCGTGCTGTGCGTCGGGGTGATGCTCGTCGTGTTCGTCGTCATGGTGATGGCCCGCGTCGGCGGCGCGCTCATTCTCTTCGTGCAGATGATCTTCGTCCTGTTCGTCTTGTTCGATCTCCGCTGAAGAGCGCTCGTCGTGCGCTTGTTCTTCTTCGGACTCCAGATCGTCTTCTTCGCCCTCTTCTTCTTCAAATATCGGACCGCCCGATTTGGAGTCGGTATCCGCCTGGACGCTCTCGCGCACTTCATCCTGTTTGGCTTCGATTAGGCTGTTGGAGAGTGCCGCTGCTTCTTCGTCGCTAATTTCAGCATCTGGCCCGTTCTCGGTTTCCGGAGCGGCACGGTTGAAGTTTTCCTCTTGCTCGACATCGGATTCAGTAGCCGCTTCGCTGCGCGCTTCTTCGGATTCTTCGTCGGAGATCGCTTCGCCAGTTTGCTCGCCACCTTCGGCGTGAGCGCCGGCAAGGAGCCAGCTGGGCAAACTGCCGCGCGAACGGCGCGGAGCGTTGGCGGGAGTGGGCTGGCCTGCCACGCGTGGCTGCGGCTCATCCGGCTCCGGCTGTGGTTCGAAACGTTCGGGTTCAGCAATCGGAGCGGCAGCTACCGGTATGGTGCGCTCGCGATACTTGGCGAGCGATTCGCCTGGCAGCACGAACGGTTCTTCGGTTGCGTCGGAAGGAGCGGAAGTACGCGGAGCTTCTGAAGCACGATCATTAAAATCCCGGCGCGGGCCACGATCATAACCACCGCGTTGATAGCCCCCACGGCCGCCGCGATCACCACGGTCTCCTCGATCACCGCCACGATCTGGTCCACGGTCACCACTGCGAGGCTCTCCGCCCTGCGGAGAAGCGTACTTGGAGGGGGGCAGGTCACGCGGGCCGCTGGGACGGAATCCGCCACCGCTGCTGCGACCTCCGCGTCCACGGCCACCGCCGCCTCCGCTGCGGCCAAAACGTCCGCGTCCGCCACGGCCGCCAAAACCAGGCCGGTCGCCGCCGCGGTCACTGCCGCCACGATCGTTGCCGCGATCTGGGCCACGATCCGAGCCGCCACGATCAGCGCTGCCACGGGCGCCGTAACTTGGCGACGGACGGTACTGCGTGGGGTTGTAGCGTGGAGCAAAATTTTGCGGCGCTGATTCGTTGGAGTCGGGTTGGCGTTCTTCTTCCGCAAGTTCCGCAGGATGAGCTTGATCGACGCCAGGGGCGCCGGGTTCCGCTTCTTCCACGTGGGTATGGATTTCGTGCTGCGCGGAATCGCCATGCGATTCTTCGCCCAGGGATTCCGTAGCCGGCGTCTGGTGAGCTCGGCTGAGTGATTCACCTGGAAGCTCGATATGTTCTGAACCTGCGGCGACTTCGCGCTGAGGGACAGCGGGTGTTTGTTCGTGACCGTGTCCGTGATCGTAGTCTTCCAGATTTTCAAACACGTCACTGACGTACAAGAAGGCGTCGCCATCCAGGCCGATATCGACGAAAGCGGATTGCATACCGGGTAGGACGCGGGTGACCCGGCCTTTGTAGATGCTGCCAACGAGGGCGAATTCTTTTTCGCGCTCGATGTAGATTTCGACTAGCTGGCCTTCTTCCAAAATGGCAACTCTCCGCTCGTGGGAGGTTGCGCTGATAACCAATTCTTTCGACATGAAAACTCCTCTGTTTTCAGGCCAGGGTTTGTAAATACAGACCCTGAATCCTTAACGTTCCCGATATGGTCGGGAACAGGACGCATCGCCGCGGGTTCATGCCCAACGGTCTTTTTTATCGCAGGGTTTGTAAAACAAACCCTACAACCCGCGACAAACGGAGCCAGTCCCGGGGTCGCCGGAACACACATATACCGCAGCAATATTGGAGCGGTTTGTAGGTCGTAGCTGAGGGAGAGGTTGAACTCTGCGCAGCTTACGAGGCTGGTCCGTTGCCGGAGTTTATTACCCGGGCGAACGGGGGACGATGCTGTCCTCACTGATAATTACCTATTCAGCTTCAGGGCCTGTAGAACGATTTCTCTTTACTTGCGGCCTTCCAGAAGAAAGCCCGAAAACCCTGAACGCTTAACTTTCTAACTCACTTTTTATTTGAGCGCACCGGAAAAATCCAGTCGCCGATTAACTGGTTCACGGCTTAATTGACGAAGCGGCGCAGCCGAACATTCATCACCAAGCCGATCGCCATGAACACAAACAAAGTGGCTGAGCCGCCGTAACTCATTAAGGGTAACGGAATGCCGGTAACCGGCATCGCGCCGATGACCATAGCCACATTTACTAAAACGTGAAAACCGAGCGCTGCCGCAACTCCCATGACCAGAAACATACCAGCGCGATCTTTGGCGCGCTGTGCATTCTGCACTAGTCGTAACAGAAGCGCCATGTACAGCCCTAAGGCAAGCAGCACGCCTTTGAATCCCTGTTCTTCCGCCCACGCCGACATGATGAAATCGGAATACCGGACGGGAATGTAACCCAGTTGATTCTGACTGCCGTTGCCAAACCCTTTACCCCAGAAGCCACCGGAACCCACGGCAATCTTCGATTGCAGCAATTGGTAGCCCGAGCCCTTGGCGTCGTCTTCGGGGTGCAGGAAAGACGTAATCCTTTCTCTCTGATACGGCTTCAGGATGTGCTTGCTGACGGGAGGGTAGAACACCGCCCCAACAAGCATAATCCCGGCTAACGTAAAAACCGCAGCGTGTTGCCACTTCAAGCCGGCCAGGAAAGCGCCCACAGCCAGCATGGGAACGAGTACGAGAGCGGTACCCAAATCTGGCTGCTTAAGAATCAAAGCCAGTGGCACACCTACCAGCATACCTGCTTTTAACAAATCGCGCAGGTCCAACTGGTCCGAGCGCACTTCCGCAAAGAAGCGAGCCAGTGCGATGATTATAATCAACTTCGCGAGTTCCGACACCTGAAAGTCTTGTCCGAGGAAATGAATCCAGCGTTTAGCACCGAAACGGGAGCCACCTAGTACCAGTACTGCGGCAAGGGCAGCCAGGCAAACGACATAGAGGATCAGCGCCTGATCGAGGATGAGGTGATAGTCGATGCGGGAAAGAATAAACATGATGGAAAAGCCGAAGAGCAGCCACTTAACCTGTTTGATGTGCATACCGGCGAGGTTGCTGGCATGGGTGGCGGAGTAGATTTCGACTACCCCGAGCGCGCAAATGGCGGCCAGGATGGCGATTAGCCACCAATCGTAATCGCGAGTACCGGGAGCGTCTTTCATTGAGGGTCCTGTTTATCGGCGTCAGGGAGCGGAGCAACTACGGCAGGCTTTGGTGGTTTGATGGCGACAACCGGAGCGACCACCGCGGCCCGACTGGCCGGAGTTGGCACAGGTTCGCCGGCGGTGACGGTGCCGTTGATCTTCTTATTTTTCTTGTCGTAGTAGGCCTTAATGATATCGCGAGCCACCGGACCGGATTCTTCGCCACCGTGCTTGCCGCTTTCCTGAACCAGAACCGCGACGCAAATTTCTGGATTGCGCCTGGGGGCGTAGCCGACGAACCAGGCATTGTCTTCAAATTTTTTCTGTTTGCCCATGCGTTCGCGGGTGGCGTAGCCGATGACCTGCGCGGTGCCGGATTTTCCGCTGAGTTCGATGCCGGCGAGTTTCAATTGTGTGCCGGTGCCGCCCGGTTCGTTGACCACGCCATACATAGCCTCGGTGATTCTTTCGACGGTGTGTTCGGAGAGCGGATATTTCTCGTCCGCGACGTTTTGAGCATCCTTGATCATGTGCGGCTGCTTGAAGTCCCCGCCGGAAGCGATGCCGCCAATCAAGCGAGCGAGCTGCAGAGGAGTGGTGGTGATAGCACCCTGACCGATGCCGACGGAAATGGTTTCGCCGGCGTACCACTTGCGGTGGAATACCCGCTCGACCCATTGCTCGGAAGGCATCAAGCCGGTCTCCTCGGAAGGAAGATCGATACCGGTTTTGTGGCCGATGCCAAATTTGTCGCCGTAGAAAGCAAGGCGGTCAATGCCGAGTTTCATGGCGATGGTGTAGAAGAAGACGTCGCAGGATTTCAGGATGGCGTCGTGCAGGTCGGTGGAGCCGTGGGAAGTTGGGCCCTTTTTGGAGGAATAAACCCAACATTTAAATTGGCGGCCGTAGAAGGTGCCGTAGCCCGGGCAAAAAGTGGTGAAACTTTCCGGGATGCTGTGGTCTTCGAGCATGGCGGTGGCAGTAACAATTTTGAAGACCGAGCCGGGTGCGAGTTGAGCTTGAATGGCACGGTTGAACAGCGGGTGGAGCGGATCTTCGTTGAGCTGACGCCACTCTTCCTTCGGAATGCGAACGGCAAAATCGTTGGGATCGGGAGTGGGGCGGCTGACCAGGGCCAGAACTTCACCGGTGCGAGGGTCCAGAGCGACGACAGCGCCAGGCCGCGCGCCCAGCGATTGCTCGGCAACCTGCTGCAAATCGTAGTCGATGGTGAGAGTGATCTGTTTGCCGGGAATGGCCTCCTGCTCGGTGAGGCGCATATCCTTCATTTCCTTGCCGACACTGTTAACGACGACGCGGCGCATGCCGTCGGTACCCATTAAGATGTCGTTGTACTGGCGTTCGAGGCCCGATTTGCCGACCACGTCACCTGGGCGGAGTTTGCCGTTGCTGGCTTCGATCTGTTGTTCGCTGGCTTCACCGACGTACCCGGTGGCGTGACCCAAGAAACCGCCGGGCATATAACGGCGACGGGAAACCGAGAGCATTTCGAGAACGGGAATATCAGAGCGATGCGATTCGATGAAATCGAGATCGGCGCTGGAGGCTTCCGGCTTGATGACGATGGGCTGAAATTTAGGGAGGTTGCGAGTGTTTTGCAACTGCTCGCGGAGATCGTCGACGGAGATGCCCAAGCCGTCGGAAATAGCGGGGAGATATTGTTGAACGAGTTTGGGATCGTCGCGGAGGAGCAGCACGGAGAATGATGGGCGATTGTCAACCAGGACGCGGCCATCGCGATCGAGCATGCGTCCCCTGGGGGCGATGATCGGAATCGAACGGACGCGATTCTGCTCGGCCAACTGGCCGTACTTGTCGCTATCGATGACTTGCAATTTCCAGAAGCCCAGCAGCAACAGACCTATCATGCCCACAATGATGTAGGAGACGACGGCCAGCCGCGTTTGCGGAAGTCTGTTATCGCTATGAAACGAATACGACACGAATTCTTCTTTTTCAGTTCAGGGTTTGCAAGTACGACTTCCTTACCTTAGGGTCTGTAAGTACAGACCCTAAAACCCGGAAACCTTCTATTTCGCTGAGGTCTTTTCAAACGTAGCACTTAGATATCAGTGCTGCAACCCGTCCTGGAGTACAGGTTTCCGAAGGGGCACGGGGAACGCCGGACGCAGTTCCGTCGTTAGTAGCGAAGTAAAGTCCAACGTCAACTGATTTAGAACGGTTGTATGCGGCGGACTCAGGACGACAACTCGTAAAATTTACTGGATGCGTATAGAACAATGCGGTGGGGCGGCGGGGCCATGACGGGAAGCTAGAGCGGCAAATTACGGCTACCCGCAACCGATGAGTATTTCTAATGATGGCATGGGAAAATCCACGACTATAATTATCGGTCGGGCATGGACGCCTCGATCCATAGATGAGCAACGCTGAAACGAAATTACATCCGGCAAGCACAAAACCGCCGCTGCGGCTGGCGCTGATTGGCATGTCCGGAGCCGGAAAAACATTCTGGACGCGGACGATTGCGGAGACGGGAGTTGCCGCGATTTCCTGCGACGATCTGATTGAAGAAAAGCTTGCGCCGCGATTGAAGGCGGGTGGATTCGCGGGGATTAACGGAGTGGCGGCGTGGATGGGCTGGCCGGATTCGGCGACGTACGCGGAAAGGGAAGCGCAGTATCTGGCGGAAGAGGTGGCCACGCTGGATGAGATTTTGACCGGGCTGGAGCGCGACCGAAAAAAAACGCTGGTGCTGGATACCACGGGCAGCGTGATTTATACCGGGAATCATTTGATGTACCGGCTGCGGAAATTGATGAAGGTGGTGTACCTGGCAGCGTCGGATGCGGAGCAGAAATTGTTGATTGAACGATATTTGAGCGACCCGAAGCCGGTGCTGTGGCGCGGTGCGTTTCAAGCGAAGGCGGGAGAGAATCCGCGCGAGACGGTGGCGCGGTGCTATCCGAATTTGATCAAAGCGCGGAGACAGAGTTATGCGGCGGTGGCGCATGCGACGTTGCAGGTGGCGACGCTGCGGGAATTGCCGCATACAGCGGAAGCGTTTTTGGATTTGGTGGCGCAAGCGGAAAGTGGTTCGCGATGAGATACCGCAGCACCGGCGGAAAAGCGCCGCTGACTTCACTGCGCGGTGCGGTGTTGCGGGGGCTGGCGCCCGATGGCGGGCTGTATATGCCGGCGGAGATTGCGCGGCGTTCATCGGAAGAGCTGGAAGAGTTTCGTTCGCTGCCGTTTACGGAAGTATGTTTTCGAGTGGTGAAACCGTTTGCGACGCCGGACGTGCCGGAGGAGTTGTTGTGGCAGATCGTGAGCGAGGCGATTAATTTTCCGGTGAAGATGGTTTCGCTGTCGCCGGGGCTGCACATTCTGGAGCTGTTTCACGGGCCGACGCTGGCGTTCAAGGATTTTGGCGCGCGGTTCATGGCCCGGCTGATGGGATATTTCGTTCGCGGAGAAGACCGGCAACTGACGGTGCTGGTGGCGACTTCGGGAGACACAGGAAGTGCTGTGGCGCACGGATTTTTGGGCGTGCCGGGAATTCGCGTGGTGATTCTGTATCCTTCGAAGCGGATCAGCGAAGCGCAGGAAAAACAGTTTACGACGCTGGGAGAGAATATTACCGCACTGGAAGTGAGCGGAACGTTTGACGATTGCCAGCGGCTGGTAAAGCAGGCGTTTACCGATGAGGCGCTGAACAAGCGGGTATTTCTGACTTCGGCGAATTCGATCAATATCGGGAGATTGCTGCCGCAAATGTTTTATCACGTGGCGGCGTACCGGCAGTTGCCAGATGCTTCGACGCCGCTGGTGGTGGCGGTGCCCAGCGGGAATTTTGGGAATTTGACGGCGGGATTGTTCGCGAAGCGGATTGGATTGCCGGTGGCGAGATTTATTGCGGCGACGAACGCGAACGATGTGGTGCCTCAATATTTGTTGAGTGGAAAATATGAGCCGCGACCGGCGCAGGCGACTTATTCGAACGCGATGGATGTGGGCAATCCCAATAATTTTCCGCGGCTGCTGGATTTATGCCGGGGACGGCTGGAATATGTGCAGCGGGAAATTTGGGGGCACGGAGCGAGCGACGAAGAGACTTTGGCGCAGATGAAAATGGTGTGGGAGCGGTATCGTTATATTGCGGATCCGCATACGGCGATTGGGTTGTTGGGCTGGGAGGCGTATAAGAAGGAACACACCGAGCCCGCTCAGGGATTGGTGCTGGCTACGGCGCATCCGGCCAAGTTTGCGGACATTGTAGAGAAGGCGATTGGGAGCGCGCCGCCGCTGCCGGACCGGCTTGCGGCGTATTTGAAGCGGCCGAAATTGTCGGTGGCGATGACGAGCGAGTATGAGGACTTCAAGCAGTTTTTGCGGGCGCACTGAAACTATTCGGCGACAATTTTCTTAAATACATCGATCAAAATCCAGGCAAATAGACACCAACCTGCAATCGCAAACGCGATCCGCGCCCAAAATGAGCTCACCGCCGCCATCACGTGCCTTCCGCCGCGACCCGCACTCCAGAGTTTGCCAGTAACGGCGACTTCCAGAAGCGTGAGACAGGCCCCGCTGAAAACAATATCGAGCCAGAAATTGTTCTTTGAATTGATTGATAGCAATTTCTTATTACGCACACAAGAAAAATGCGAACTGCGTTTAGGTTTTGCGGAGGCGGTCGAGGAGAAAGTAGAGGAAGACGGCGAGGATGGAGTTGACGAGGCAGGCGATGGCGAGGTTAGTGGTGAACCATGGCTGGGATTCAGCGAGCAAAAGTTTTTGTACCAGGACCACGATGCCCTGATGCAGCGCGAAGAAGGCGGCGGTGAGGGCAAATCGGGCCAAGGGATGTTCGGTATCGAGACGTGCGCCGATGGAGGAAGCGAGATAGCCGATGATGGTTTTGGAGATGCCGAAGAGGCCGAGCGGGGTTTTGCTCAAGCTATCTTGCAGCAGGCCGATGAAAGTGCCGAGCAGTAATCCGGTGGAAGGATTTCTGCGGCTCAGGCCGAAGTAGATGGTGATGAGCAGCGGAAGATCGAGAATACCGGCTTTGGGAATATAGACCGGCAAAAAGGCTTGCAGCACCAGCGCGAAAACAACGCTGATGAGAATGGTGCCGCCATGAAATTTGTGGACTTCAATATGCGATTCGCCGATGCGGAGATCGAAAGCGTCGTTCATGGCAATTTCTCCGCGGGCTTGGAAGGCGGCAAAGCGGAAGCCGATGGCGCACCGGAAGTGGGAGCGGCAGCCGGAATAGTGGTGGGCGGCGCATCGTGTTTGAACTGAAGCGGATCGGTGGTCAGCAGCACGATGACCTCTTCGAGTTTTCCAATGCTGGCGGAGGGCCGGACGCGAATTTGTTTATATTGTGAGCCGGGTTTGACTTGAGTGATGATGCCGACCGGAAGATCTTTGGGAAAAATGCGGTCTTGGCCACTGGTAACCACACGATCGCCGACTTTGGCTTCGTCATCATTACCCACGTATTTCATGTCCAGCAGCGGCTCGCCCAATCCTGCGACTGGGCTGTGAACGCGGGAATCGGCGATCATGGCGCCGACGCCGCAATCGCGATCGGTGATCAGCAGAACTTGGGAAGTGTCGCGAAAAGACTCGATGACTTTGCCGACCACGCCTTCGGGAGTGATGACGCCCATATTCCTGCGAATGCCCTCGCGCTGGCCCTGGTCGAGGTAGATGACCGCGCTGTTGGCGTCAGCACTGGCACCGATGACGCGAGCGACGACCATTGGGACTTTGCCTTGGGTCTGCTTGAAGTTCAGGAGTGCGGCCAGGCGGTCGGCTTCCGAAGACTTGCTCTGCAGTTGCATGACTTCCAGCTTGAGCTGGCCGTTTTCGCGGCGTAGATCTTCATTTTCGCGGGCGGTGTCGCTCAGCGCGAAGTAATGGCGCCAGATGTTACGAATTCTTCCAACGCCCCATGCGCCGCCGCGTTCGGCGGGCGAAATTGCGGTAACGGTCCACACGCGAATCAAGCGGCTGCGAGATTCGTCCTTGGGATCGATCTTCCTGATTTGTATTGCCAGCAGCAGGACTTGCAGCAACACCACTCCCGTGAGCAGGAAGAGCGAGCGGTGGCGAGAGGGAAGGGCGACCATTTAGAGTCCGAAACTAGAAATTGGAAACTCGAAACTTTCTTGAGCGCTAGTGGCTGGGTGCTAGCAACTCGAACTTGCAAATCTGCAAATCGAAAATCAAAATGAATGACTGCCAACTGTCGTTAGTCGATGCAAACCTGGCGCAAAAGTTTGAAGTCGCTGAGCATTTTTCCGGTGCCGAGAACGACCGAGGCGAGCGGGTCGTCGGCGATCGAAACTGGCAAGCCGGTCTCTTCGCGGATGCGCTTATCGAGATTTTTCAGCAGCGCGCCGCCGCCGGTCAGTACGATGCCGCGATCACTGATGTCGGCGGAAAGTTCCGGAGGTGTGCGTTCGAGAGCGACGCGAACGGCGTTGACGATGGTGGCCACGCATTCGCTGAGGGATTCGCGGATTTCGCTGTCGTCGATGGTAACGGTACGGGGCACACCTTCAATCAAGTTGCGGCCTTTGACTTCCATGGTCAGTGGCTTTTCGAGCGGATAGGCCGAACCGATTTCCATTTTAATTTGCTCGGCGGTGCGTTCGCCGACCAGCAGGTTGTATTTGCGCTTCAAATATTGCATGACCGCTTCGTCCATTTCGTTGCCGGCGACGCGGACGGAACGGGAGTAGACGATGCCGCTCATGGAGATGACGGCAATGTCGGTGGTGCCGCCGCCGATGTCGACCACCATGTTGCCGCTGGGTTCTTCGATGGGCAGACCGGCGCCGATGGCCGCGGCCATGGCCTGTTCAACGAGATAGACTTCACTGGCGCGCGCGCGATAAGCGGAGTCCTGCACGGCGCGTTTTTCAACGGGAGTGATTTCGCTGGGAACGCCGATGACGATGCGCGGATGAACCAGGACGCGGCGGTTATGGGCCTTCTGAATAAAATAGGTGAGCATTTTTTCGGTGACTTTGAAGTCGGCGATGACGCCGTCCTTCATGGGCTTGATGGCGACGACGTTGCCGGGAGTACGGCCGAGCATTTCTTTGGCTTCGCGGCCGACGGCGACAACTTCACCGGTGACTTTGTTGATGGCAACGATGGAGGGTTCGTTGACGACGATGCCTTTTCCGTGGGAGAAGACCAGGGTATTGGCTGTTCCCAAATCGATGGCCAAGTCGGACGAAAACAGACTGAAGACCGACCGCATGTTGTAACCGTTCTTGTTCATTCCCCCAGTCCTTTCACTGCCGTCGCGCCCGAAAAGCGCGAATCGTTTTCAGTTCAGGGTTTGTAAGTACAAACCCTTAAAACCGGCCCCTGCGGGGGCGCCCGAAAGTTCTACACGCCGAACAACGCTACATTGTCGCCGAAGATCGCAAAGAGCGCAAAATATACGCCAGCGATTCGTTCAAACGACTAACAGTAGTTTGGCGCCAATTCGTACAACAGCAGATTTTGTCCTGCCGGGCACATGCGCACCGTCTACTTCGGGACGACGATGGTGACTTGTTGTTTGGCGCTGCCGCCGCGCCGGTTTTGTCCAACAATCACGATGGCATGCTCGCCGGGGTCCAGCGGCTCTGTGAAAAAACGGAAGGTGCCATCTGAGCCGATCGGAGGAACCGACTGACCGTTGATGATCAACGCGGCGCCGGGTTCGGTCTTGCCGTAAATCTCCACGGAACGACCGTTCATTCGGGTGCCGCCAATTTCCAGCATCATTTCCTGGGTACGGCCCTGAGCGAAGATTGCAAATTTAAAGGTTTCGCTGACTTCGCTGTTCTGTTTGTTGGCATCGGTGGCGAAGACGTTCCAGAAATAATCGCCGCCGTCGAGGCCGGAGACCTCAGCGCTGGTGCTCGAGACTTTCACCTGTTTCACCATCTTGGTGAACATGGCGGTGGTGCTGATTCGCACCGTATAGGACACAGCGTCCTTCACCGGTTTCCATTCAAAGCGAATGGTTGCGGCGCGAGGAGTCTCGACAGTGATTGGAGCGAGATTCAAAGGTTGCGACAATTCAGGCGGCGCGAGAACGTCTGCCTTGGTAATCGGACCGGTGGAAGGAATGGTGGCCCTCTGGAACGGCCCCAATTCGACTCTTTCGTTGCCGCGTTTCACTTCGGCACTACCGTTGCCTACCTGAATTTCGCTTTGTTTATTTTTCGGATCGGACTTAACTGAAGCACGGCTGTTGGGCCGGATTTCGGCGGTGGTGTCTTCCATGCTGACTGCCGCATGAGAATTCGGGGAGGTCCAGTTCGGAGTGGAGAGGTCCACGGCGCCGACGTTGACGCGGACGGCGGTAGTGGCTTGATCGTGAGTAACATTATTTTCTTCGACGGTTACCAGAGTATCGGCTTTGATGGTGTAGGAAGTGGAGTCGGCAAAGGCGATGCGAGCGGCGCCATCGCCGGCAGTCTGAATCAAATCGCCCTTGTCAAGCGTGGTGCGATAATCGGCTTCCACCCATTGCACGGAATTAACCTTCTTGACCTGCACGCGTCCATCAAGATTCACAAATTTTGCTTGGGTGTTGGCAAGAGGCCCAGGCTCGGGATCAGTGCCGGCAACGGCGTTGGTCACCTTATTGAGCACGGCGGCGTAAAAACCAGGGGTAACCAGATATGCGGCGCCAAAAATCAGGGCGACGAGAATCAGGGCATAGGCGACCAATTGCTTGTAGGTCACCGCGTGCCAATACACCTCTACCCGCTTGACTCTCTCGGGGCCAGTCTGGTGATGCGGATTGTTCGGTGGCTGTGTATTCACAATGGGGCGCAGGTATGCTGCGCCAATTCTAAAATCTAGCACAGGGAAAGGAGTGTGGGGCGCGTCGGCGAGGACAGGCGTAGTCAAACTGCAAATAGCAATCCGGTTACACGGGAAATTGAGTGGAGGCGCGCCAAGGTGAGAAGCGCAGCTGCAGCAGTCCGCGTTGCGATACCCTAATGGCTGCAGGGACGATTGCAGGAAGTTCGTGGGGGAAGGAATTGAGAAAATTCGGATGGCTGGCGAGGGTGGCTTTTTTTGCTGCGCTATTCATGGCTGCGGACGCCGGCTGTTCCGCGCAGGTTGCGTTGGAGGCTGGCACGGTTTCATCGCGAACGGATGCCTGGCTAAAGTGGTACGTGGAAAGCGGAGATTTCAGCGGAGTAGTGCTGCTGGCGCAAGGCGACCAGATACTGTTCCAGAAAGCGTACGGACTGGCTGACGCGCAAGTGCATTCACCGAACCGGATCGAGACGCGGTTCCGAATCGCTTCGTTGAGCAAAACGTTTACTGCCGCGGCGGTGGAAAAGCTGGTGCGCGAAGGGAAGCTGCGGTATTCCGATCGCTTGAGCAAGTACGTACCAGAAATTCCGAACAGCGATTCCATCACGATCGAACAGTTGCTTACCCATGAATCGGGTGTGGGAATCTTGGATTCCGAGGAGATTTTTCGCGAGTGTCTGTCGCGGCAGGATTTATTGCAACGGCTGGCCAAGGCGAAGCCGCTGTTCGCGCCGGGGGAAAAATCGCAATACAGCAACGAAGGTTATTTTGTGCTGGCCAGCGCGATTGAGCGAGTGAGCGGCGAATCGTACAAGGAATTTCTGGGCAAGAATATTTTTGCGCCGCTGGCCATGGGAAATTCCGGGACAGCGTGCCGTGACTTGCCGGATGGCAGGAATGCGTATGGAAGAGTTGCCACTGCGTCCGAGGAAGGGTCTCGGCCGCTGCCCTACAACGAAGCCGCGCTGGACGGGGCCGGCTCGGTCTACTCGAACGCCGAAAACCTGTATCGCTGGCTCCGCGCAATCGACAAGAATCCGGAGTTTGAGGTCAGCAAACTTGAATATCCGTACGGATGGGGCAAACGAAAATATTCGACGCGAGAGTTGATCGAGCAATCCGGCCAGCTGGAAGGTTTTATTTCGCACCTGGCGTTTTATCCGAAAGAACACATTTACGCGATTGTGCTGAGCAACGTGCAATCGGGCTTTGCAAACCGGATTGCCAGCGACCTGGAGGCGGTGTTGTTTGGCGGAACGGTGTCGCAGCCGCCGGCAGTCACGGCGGTCACGCTAGGGGAGCGATCGATGCGGCAGTATATCGGCGGATATCACAGCAAGGAGACTCCGTACAAGCAGACGCTGGCGATTCGCGATGGCCAGATTGCCATGCATTGGGGAAGTGATCCGTTCTGGCGCGAAATGACGATGGTGGGCGGCGACACATTTTTTCTTCGCGCGGAATATGCGCAGATCCACTTCGAACGAGGCGCGGACGGACTGGTGCACGGCATGGTCTGGAATTGGCCTGGGGGCGCGCATCTGAGCTTCGAAAAGGACGCGATCAGCGCGAATCCGCCACCTGTAGTTCCGGGAAATCAGTAGCAGGCGCGCTGGAGCCGAATGCCGTCTGGGTTTATTTGCAATTCACTCTGTTGCGGAACTAGAAACGAATATAGGGACCAAACGCTACGCGCAAATTATTGTGGGTGCCATGATTGAAGTAGATCTCGTCGCCGACATCGAGCCGCAGCCCGACGGGGCCCACGTGGCCCTCGAGTCCACCGCCGGGATACAGGGAGCCCATCAAGTCCTTAGCGCGCAGATCAGCAACGCTACTGGTAAAGGTTGCAACGGTCGCAGGAGCGGCGTCAAATCGGGAATTCAGAAAGCCGCCTTTGACGGTGAGGAATGGATGGAAGTTGGAGTGTCCGAGAGCCACCTTGGGGCCAAAGAGACCGTGCAGAAACCGGAGATTCGATCGCTCCACGGTAACCGAGGTTCCGTTGGAAAAGTCTTCGTTGAACACCTGGTTGAAGTCGTAGCTCATTTCCGCTTCCAGCATTACGTGAGGACCCAAGCCGACCCCCAGCCGGCCGCCGACTCCGGCGAAATTTGTATCCGTTTGTGATAGACGAAAGTAGTCGGCATACGCTGCAACTGCGACATGATCCTGGGCAACTACCGCAGGCGTGGCCACAGTCCCGCACAATACTAAGAACAGCACAATACGGCTCATTCGGGTCTCCTGAAACAAGTTTTATGCTGCACCAAAGAGAGCCGAGGGCAAGGATAGGCTGAGGACGACTTCTCTGACCAGTTAGACGCCCGGTTTGAATGCAGCGTTGTGCTTGGGTTATGCGTGGTTTCCTGTAAAAAATCGGGAGAAGCGCTGGAGTTCCAGAAAGTGAATAACAGTCATTCACAACGAAAGTTTGCCGTTGACGACGCGAAAGCAACGTATTAGCGTACTACCCGCTGGGTGAGAGGTTCTGGTACTACTCCTCTATTGTCCGAACCGAAGGCAATTGAGAACATGGTCGCACAGCGGGACAACTCCCTGCGGTGGCCGGTAGCAAGAACGCGGTAAGTTTCCGCAACTGCTTCTACGGCTGGCCCTGCGGTGGAAGCGTCCTCAAGTTTCACGCCAGCAGGAGTATCTGGCGCACGTTATGTCCCTATTGCACTTTCGCTGTAAAGAACGCCGCCGTACACAACGAGTCTCTTTGACCGTGCCATTGGGTTTGCAGGGACATAATGAGGACGGGGAAAAATTCTGCATTCATGTGAAGTCCAACGCCGTCAGCCAGCATGGCGTGCAGCTTGAAACGGAACATCCCCTGGTCGCCGGGCAGGTGCTGATTATTGTGAACGAAAGCAGCGCGCGCAAAGTGGAAGCGCGGGTGGCCTCCATTCAGCGCAAGCGCGACGGCAAAACTTACGTCGGCTTGGAATTCCTTTCGACCGAAATTAATTTCTGGAGCATGACTTTTCCGATTCCCGGAGCGAAACCGCTTCGCCGATCCATTCCCAAAGTAACTTCCAATAAAGTAACTGCTTAATTTTTGTTTTTGCGGTGCACGGATTTTCTGGTTTTCTTCTTAGGGCCAGGCTTGCTGCTGCGTTTGCTTTTCCTGCGTGAGGCTTCACCCTTCAGCTCTTCCTGCGTTCGCTTCGGCAATTTCGCAAATACCAGCTGGTACGATGCGCGAAGCAGTTCCGCTAATTCGCCGCGTGTGATCGCGTCGGGAGATTCCAGGGCCACCCATTTCGCGCGTGCCAGATAAGGCGCGGGAATAATTTTGGGCCGCTCGGTCAGTTCCGCGAACGATTCATCGGAACATTTGAAACTGAGACATACAGGCGCAGGCTCGAGGGGCGCGACGGCAAACATTTTTCCACCCACTTTGACGACCAGATCGCAGCCCCATTGAATTTGCTCGGTCACGCCGGGTAGCGGAAGGCAGGTTTTGCGCAGCCAGTCGACGTCGATCATGGCTCCCTCTTGAAGTTCGATTTGTGCTGCGCGATCTATTGCCGGCAAATCGCCGCCGCCAAGTCTACTTCGCCTGAGCTTCTGCGTAGCGTTTGAAGAAGGAGTCGGGCTTCCACTGCGGGCGATCTGTTGTATTCGCCGTATCCAGCAGCAAACGTCTGACGATTTCTTCGTACAACGCCGCGGCGCGCAGGTCCACCGGTTGGTTCAGGTCGTCACTGGGAGCGTGATAACGCTGCGTGAGCCAGTCCTTGAATATTTTTGCTTCGGGCGAATTGGGTTCGTAGAAAACGTCCATGATCACGGAGGGAATGCCGTGACGGATAAAATTGTACTGGTCGCTGCGTACAAACAGATTGCGCAGAGGTTCGGGGTCGGGAACCGCTTGCACTGCAAGGGATTGCGCGATGGCGGAGGCGCGATCGCCCAAAGTCGAATCCTTGATGCCCTGTACGCGCAGAACTTTCAGCGGCATGATGGGCAGAAACATATCGATGTTGATGTCCGCGACGATCGCTTTTGCGTCCACCGTTGGGTGTGCGGCAAAATATTTTGAGCCCAGCAGGCCCTTTTCCTCCGCGGTCACCAGTACAAATAAAATTGAGCGGCGCAATTTTTCCGGATGGTGTTTCAGCGATGCCGCAACATCCAGCACTGCGGCTGTTCCACTGCCGTCGTCCATCGCTCCGTTGTAAATCTTGTCGCCGTTGACTGGTTCGCCGATCCCAATGTGGTCGATGTGTGCGGAAAGGACGACAAATTCCTTTTTCAGCAGGGGATCCGTTCCCGTTAATTTGGCCACGATATTCGCCGATTCCAGATCCACCTTCTGGATGATTTCGCGGGCCTTGAGCGTAACTTTCAGATCGAAATGGGGAAGCAGGCTGCGCTGTTTGCCGAGAGCGGCGATTTCCTCGAACGTGTGTCCGGAACCTGCGAACAACCGTTCCGCCGACTCCGGATTGAAAACCATCGCCATTTTCAGACCGCCGACTTCATTAAATTCGGCGTCCGCCAAGTCCATCGAAGGGTGCGCCCGATTCAGCGACATGCGGGACCACGGAATATCCATGGAAGCAGGATTTGGAATCGCGATAATTCCAATCGCGCCGCGTTCGGCGTAGCGTTTCCAGCGCTGGCCAATCCCTCCGTAGTGCGCAGCAAGCGAGCCGGGCACAGTGGAAGGCGAACCGGCAAGATACACGACGATTTTTCCTGTAAGGTCCAGACCCGCCAGCTCGTCGAGATTGTTTTCCGGGACTTGCAGACCATTGCCCGCAAACACCAACTGAGTATTCAATTCCCGGCCGCTACCCTCGATGCGGGTTGTGAAATAAGCATCCGTGCCGAGCGAAACAGGAGTCGGCTCGCCTTCCGATGTCAGAAAGGCGAAGGAATTTTTCTCGTCGACAATTTGTTGCGGCCACGGCGCTGTCATCGGCAGCGTTGATCACGGCGCCATACGTTCGCGGCGCCTACGCCGCCGGCAAACTCACCATGGGCTTCTGGGATCACTGGGTTCCCGGCGCCAACAAGGCCTCCACCGACCTGGTCAATGAGTGGGCTGCGAAAGAAAAGGTCGAGGTTTCGATCGACTACATCGCAAGTCAGAACAACAAGATCCTGCTGACAATCGCCGCAGAAGGCCAGGCGAAGTCCGGCCATGACGTCATGGCGATGCCGACATGGTGGCCTCATGCACAGGCCGATATGCTCGAGCCTATGAACGACATCATGGAGCCGCTGATCAAGCAGAACGGCCAGGTGAACGGCACCGTGCAATATCTCGGCAAGGCCGGCGACAAATGGCTGGGCGTTCCCGCCTGTATCGGCAGCCAGATCAAGGGTCCCTGCTCCCGCATCGACTTGATGAAAAAATACGCCGGCATTGACGTGCAGGAAATGTATCCGGCAGGCAGCCCGCCCAAAGCCGACAACTGGACGACGGACACGTTCCTGAAGGCGGCAGAAGCCTGCCAGAAGGGTGGCTTTCCCTTCGGCATCGGACTCGGAGTGACGAGCGACTCGGTCGATACCGCCGGCGCGTTTTTTCAGGCGTTCGGTGCTCAGCTCGTCGACGCCAAAGGCACCATCACGGTCAAGACCGATGAGGTGCGGCAGGCGCTTGAATTCTACAAGAAGCTGATCGCCTTCCTGCCAACGGGCGTTGGCGCCTGGGACGACGCCAATAACAACAAGGCGCTGTTTTCCGGCGAGAGCGCACTAATCATGAATCCGCCCAGCGCCTGGGCAGTCGCCAGGCGCGATGCGCCGCAAGTCGCCGAGCAATGCTGGACGCATGGCTTCCCGGCGGGACCGAAGGGCCGCTTTGCCCCGTTCCTTCCGTACTTCTGGAGCATCTGGAGTTTCTCCAAGAACAAGGAAGCTGCCAAGAGCCTGCTGGTTCACCTGTCGCAACCGGCATCGGTTGAGAAGCTCGTGGCAGCGAGCGGCGGCTACGACCTGCCGGCGTTCGAGAAGCTCACCACCCTGAAGACCTGGGCGGA
>Ga0137418_10001354_pt1 | contig 22536 bp, 18 predicted proteins | sample CZODoug3_1_2_16f_FD_122242 | JGI IMG/M metagenome (GOLD analysis project Ga0137418, IMG submission 122242) | Vadose zone soil fungal communities from Angelo Coast Range Reserve, California, USA - CZODoug3_1_2_16fungal (Hybrid Assembly) | ecosystem: Environmental > Terrestrial > Soil > Vadose...
TTCCGTCGGGACTGTATAACACCGCCGCTACGATATCTCCTTTGACCATGAGCGCGGACAGCGTTGCCGTGGCGGCGGGCTCATCCCTAAAGGCCATTGCCGCCGCGCTGTTATACCCGATAATCTCGGCCTGGGTTGTCAGATCCTGGGTTAGCAAATGGCGAAACGAGATGAGATCGTAAATGAGGAAACTAGCCGAGGAGAGCAGAAGGGCGACGCTGCTCGTCAGCATCGTGATCAGGATGAGTTTCCGCCGAATGGACAGATTCTGGAGACTCATTCCGTTTTCTTTCCATCCGCGGCTGGTTCCTGAACGATTCTTGCCAGGGCGAGCAGCCGGGAACTGATGTTTAGATCTGCTTCTTTCGCCGCTTCGACATTGATCTCAAAATGAACTTTGTTGTCCTCCAGGACTAAATTTATGATCCCGCCACGTTTGGCGAAACCTGGTATCTCGCCGATAGTCAGGATTGGCATGCCCTTCACCAGGTGAATGGCTTCGGCTGAGTGAGCGATTTCTGACGAACTTACAAACACAATATGACATTCCTTGAGGTCGAGAACCGATTTCAGGCGTTTGACAACAAATATCCGGCCATTGACTTTTTTGCCTGCCAGCACCCGGTCGAGGACAGTTCCGAAAGGATCCTCACCTAAAATGCCGATCACAATCGGAGAATCTGGCTGAGTGAAGGCATTCGACGGCCACTGCACCAAATTCGCGAAATTGTAGATAAAGCCGGCCTTGATCAAGTATTCCGCAGAGACAGAGGAATCTTGAGCATGGGCTTCAAACCCCAAGCTTGGCAATATCACCATCGCTACCGTGATCAACAATCGTAACCGTCTCATTGTCGCCTTACCTGCATGGAAGTAATCGTCACTCTGCTGTGAGCAAGTACAGATAACTCACTCAAATCTCCAAGTAACACTTCCGTAAAAGGTGCGCCTTATTTCGGTGGGAGAGGTGTTGATGAAGTCTGGCAGAAATTCCAAGTGCCGCTTATTTAGCAGATTTTGGCTGCCCACGGAGAATTCCAAGCCCGCCGTTGGCCTCCAGCCGAAGTGGGTGTCCAGAGAGAAGTAACTGGGTATATTGAGACCGGGGAGCCGATCCGTATAGCGAACATCCACATCGTGTTCAAAGTGTTTAGGAAGATCGATTGAAGATCTCACGTAGAACTGATGACGGGGGCTTACCAGGCCGGGATTGTCTGCAGTTGGGTCCAGACTTCCCCTATCTTTCCGTAAATCCATTTGCAGGTAGCTGTAGGAACTTAAAAGGCGCCATTTAGGCAGGACTCTCCAGTCCGCAAAGAATTCAGTGCCGTAAGTGCCGCCGCTCATCTTATTTCCTGCAAAGAAAGGAGCGACGATATGGACAGGGGTCGGGCTTACTTCCAGGAAGGGTGTACCTGGCTCGGCGGTTCGAAGGTGGGTGTAATGGTTATAAAACACTGCAATATCAGTCGAGAAATTGCTGGTCACTTGTACGCGATAACCGGCTTCATACGCGAGAAGGTCTTCTGATTTGAACTGGCGGCTCCCGAACACCGATATCAGAGTTGGAAACGGAGTTGGGTTCTGAGGAGATCCCGGAGGCACAACCGCCGAATTGAGTCGAAGTCCCTCTTCGGTCAAGGCAGGGGTCCGCGTTGCGCGGGAGACTGCAGTCCAGAGCGATTGGTTGCGCGTGATGGTCCAGAGTAATCTCGTGTTCGGCTGAATTTCAAAACCAGTGAACCCGTTATGCTCAAATTTGGAGCCCAGCGTGATGCGCAGGCGTTTGTCAAAAAGGCTTATCTCATCCTGCGCGAAGGCGCTAAATTGATTCAGCGTGAGTTGGTTGGGCTGCAGCGAGACTACAGAGCTGGAGTTATTCCCATCGTGGCTCGAGCGGTACCCAAGCCCCCATACGACGTCTTGTGATCCAGAGGCGTGGAAAGTATGCTGGAAATCAATGTCGAAGATGTCTTGATGGTCGGTAAAAAGCGAATTCTCGGTGATGCTCGTGTGGTCATAGTACATCTGCAGAGACGTTGAGGAATTCGCGAAGGCGTGATTCCACCGGCCCAGCAGGTTCCCTCCGCTGATGCTTCCTTTATTGGGAAAGGTGCTCGAATAGGGAGTGTTCAGCGAGGGAACAGTCAGAGTCTCACCGTAGCCGCTGCGGTGCATGTCTCCTTGTACCGTGAGCGAATCGGCTCCCGCCGACGCCCAGTCCGTTCGGAAACCGCCGCGCAATGCATCCCAATTATCGTCTGCACGCCTTCCTGTCGAAGGGTCTATCGATGGCCCGACATTGAAGTACTTCGCATAGGCTCTGTAGTAGGTGCCCTGGTTTAGCCTGCCACCGTAGCGAACACTGCCGGATCCGCGCGTTTCTGTTCCTCCGCCAGCCACGGCGAGCGCAGACTGGGTGGACTTTGCCGCCCTGGTGATAATGTTAATCACGCCATTGACTGCGTTGGCTCCCCACAAAGTCGCTCCCGGACCGCGGATCACTTCAATCCGGTCTACATCCTCGAGCATCACATCCTGAATGTTCCAGTACACTCCAGAAAATAAAGGGGTGTAGACACTCCGGCCGTCAATCAGAACCAGTAGCTTGTTGGCGAAGCGGCCATTGAATCCGCGCGCGCTGATGGCCCACTTGTTCTCATCAATACGAGCCACCTGCAGACCAGGAACCATTCGCAACGCTTCCGGAATGCTGGTGGCGCCGGAGCGTCGGATGTCCTCCTGCGTGATCACAAAAACGGCGGCCGCAGCGTCTGCCAACTTCTGGCTCCTCTTTGAGACGGAGGTGACCTGCACGTTCATTAGGTCCTCCACGCTCATTGCGGTGACATCGGGCAGATTCTGCGCTCGTGCGCTGGCCACAAAGAAAAATGCCAGTGCTACCAGCAACAAGGCTCGCGGGGTAAGACCTGCCGAGCCGGCTTTGGAGTGGTGAATGGTTCGCATATCTATCTTCCTTCTCGAAGGGGAAGGCGGTCTGGTGTTCTCGACTCCGCACGACCCTTCCCGTTTGGTTCAATCCGCTTCCACAATTGATGTTTCATCTTGCTCCGGTTAATCAACCGACCGCTCAGAGGGGCTTAACCCCTGTTACAGTGAACACGTTGGAGTAAGTAAGCGTCTCCGGCCGACGGAGATACTCAAGGAATTTCTGCGCCAACTCGCGCGCCGCACCCTCGTCACCGAGGATTCGAGCGATCCAGGGAACTGCAATCTCCAGCTTTAATTCCCACTGCCTCAGAATTCTGAGCTCGATCTCTCCGGCGATTAAGTGGTAACACTCAACCTGGACTTCAATGTTTTCGAGGCCCGCCTTGTGTGCCAGCGAGAAAAGCTTGCGACCAACAAAGGGGTCGAAACCCGTGCTCGCGAGTCCAGCCACCACTTTTTCGACCGCGCATTGCACGACCGGGTCTTCCGGATAGTTCCACAGCAGCTGTCCGTCGAGGTCCTGAAGGAGGACGGACCCGCCGGGCCGGCAAACTCGGACCATTTCGGCGGCGGCTTGTTCTTTGTCGTGGAGGTATTCGAATAACATGCGGGAGTAAACCAGATCAAAGCTGTCCGATGGGAATTGCATCGCGTGTGCGTCTCCGCGGACGATCTTTATGCGTGAATTCGCAGGATTTTTCCGAATCGCTTCCTGTACACGCTCTGCGCTGATGTCTATTCCGGTTCCGGTAATCGAGGAATCTAGCGCGCAGACTTCCCGCAAAATCACTCCCGGCCCACACCCTACAGAAAGAATTTCCGCCCCCGGGGGCACACGATGGGCTAAGTATTTGCGAACCCAAGCCTCTGGATCGACTTTCTCCTCGAGCCGCATGGCCTCGCGCGGGTCTTCCATGATGTAGGCGGTGGGAGAGTCTGTATTCATCGCGACTCCGAGGCGGCACGGCTGAGTTGCATTTCCTGCTTTTCCGCGCGGGCTAAGAGTTTCGAATAGAAACCGTCGACGTGCTGATAGAAGCCCTGATGTCCGGCTCTAAGCCAGATTCCCTGACAATAGTGGCGCAGGAATGCCGCACCAAACCCGAGCAGGGCCTCAGTGGCCATCTCGTCCGCGATCAGCGGAATGTAATCGAGTTCAAAGTCGTGATATGCAGCAGACAACGCGTTCAGGAGCGAAGCTATGGTCTCGGGAACCTCCGCCGCAGGAAGCGTCGGATGGAGCAGCAAATCGCAACGGTTCTCGAGGTAACTAAAATTAACTCCTAAGGGACCACGATAGGCGATGGCTGCCCCCACCGGTTCTCTCCTCGATCCCTTGTATGCCAGCCACACGGAGCGAGTGCGTCGCAGGCCAACCGAACGGTACATTTCATCAACAGTTCGAAGCTCAACGTCTCCTAGCAAGTCCTCCCCGGTAATGTAGACACTACCTCGGGTCGCGGAAGCGATGGCAGAGAGAGACTGTTTTTGAGAGGGATCGTAGGGTACCGCGTGAATCTTCGAGCTCAAGGGCAGTGACAAGTGTCTGGGTAATGCGAAATAGCTGTGGCGCTGGACCGAGCAGAGAGATTCCCCAATGGTCTGTACCATGGACCCGAACACCCGCGCTGGAAAGCGGTTCTCGGGGCGAAACCAGTTCTGGGCGTCGTCAATTCCACTTAGAATTTTTCCCGCTGCTGCAGCCAGCATCACCGCGCGGGATGCAAAAGGATTGTTATCGCTCACCAGATGTTGTGGCATCCATCCGTGGGGCGCGGTTCGCCAGACGGCCAGTGAGGCCAAGCCTCGTTTTTCGTCACCAGCGGTAAGGACGTACAGCAGAGATTCCCCGGCACGCAGCATCCGTCGCCAGTTGTCCCGCACGAGTCCGAGGTGCGGACGGAGGCGGGCGTCCTTCTCGGGATAGAGAAAGCCGGTTCGTTCATACAGCGCAAAGATCTCTTCGACGTCAAGGGCATTGACCTCGACGCCATACGTGGCATACAGGCTCGACAGCTGTGGCAAGCTGCTCAACGTTCGCCGATCCTGCGCCTCCTGTGACATATTGCCTCCGGGTACACGCTTGTAACTGCGAGTACATTACGCACGCCTGACTGTAGGGAGAGTCGGACGACAGACAGCGATGCACTGCTCCAAGGGCGAGGCTCGGGCTGCCCCCTGAATCAAGAGCTCAAGTGTCGTTTCATGTTGGCAAAGAGCGCCTTGCCAGACAAGTTACGAACGTAAGTTTCTGCATTGACCCAGTGGAGAACGAACAAGATTGGCAACAGCATCACCAGGCAACGTCGGCGATTCCTTGCAATCAACTGAGTTCTTGGCCAAAGCAGCGGCAAATGTCCATATCTTCGCTAGTACCCCCGTAGGACCCTTCAAAATTGTCATTGCGTCAGTGAAAGTTTCGCAGGCTATCGAGCCGCCTGGGGATGGCAGTCTGCTTGTGGACGACGAGGGGGCACGGGCCAAGTCATCTACAGCGGCCGTACCCGGCCCTGTCTCCTGCGTTCGTTTTGCTCCGAATCGTAGAGACGGGCAAGGAATTCCGCACTGGTTTTCATTCTTGGAATGAGGGAGAGGCAGCTTTGGGCAGTCAAAGAAGAGTCCAAGTAGGGTCCGCGATGGCCTCACCCAGTTGATTCGAAGATTCCGCTAGCGGGGACTCACCCCACTGGCTCGGGGATCATTAAAGTGGTTAGCGTCGAGGTGCACACGTCCCGTGATCCGTAATTCTGGAATTACGAACTCGGTGAATCCGTTGTGTTTTACGGGGACGAGCAACTCGCAACATTTATGCTCTGGCGTCTCGTAACGGATGGAAGTAAACGTCCCCATGACCTGCACTTGCAGGCGAAGCGGATCTCCAGCGTAGTTGACAAACTCGAGCACTTTCAGCGTTCCGCCGTGCTCACGATAGGGTACAGCGATTGTCGTCAAGCCATTCCATAGACTCACCAGTACATTCTGCTTCCCGAGCAGCCGACGGATGTCTTGGGCAAACATCTCCGGATCTGTGACCGGCTCCGAGAGCTCAAGGACTTTTCCGTTTCCAACGGCATAGGCCACCGCGTCTTCATTCAACCTGACGGGATGACCGTTCTGCCATGGATAAGAGCCATGCGCTTCCACAACTACGACGGTCTTGCCGTGAGTTGCGAGGTCGGCGATTCGCTCACAAGCTCCTCTGTCAGGCTTTGCCAACACCACTACAATGTCGAAGCCTTCAAGCTGCCCCGATTTCAGGTCTGCGGGACGCAAAACCTTGAATGGGATGTTGTGACGGGCCAGCAGATTCATCGCTTCGTCCGTTGTGTCGAGATCATCGACCACAACGGCAACGTTAGCAGCAGATTCCAGTCGCCGCTCGCTCGTGTCTGCGTAAAATTTGGCGTAGGACTGTACCTGGTTCCAGAGTGTCCAGGCCTCCGGATCATGATTGCTGAGAGCTCCCTGCAGGCGCTCATCAAGCTGCAGGATTAAATCAGCATGAAACGCGCCTGCCTCAGCCACTGCCAGCGAGTAATCCGTCGCTGTAAGCGCTGCTGGTTGCTGCCCGGAGTCTGACAGTCCTGCCCACGAAAAGCTGTAGGTGGGAACCTGCCCCTGAAGAGACCTCTGTTCGATCTTAACGAGAGCGAGGTTAGTGTCAATCCACGGTTGGGCGGTGGGACTGGATACTTCAAGCACAGAGTCTCGCTTGATTACCAGACTGCCCCGCATCTGCGGCTGCTTAGCATCGGGGTTGAGGACCAGGAATCTGAACTTGGGGTGAGCTGCTCGTAATTTTGGAAGAGACTTCTCTAGCTCTGCACGCTCAGACTGACGAACCGTCACGATGATGCCTTCCAAGCCACTCGCGGCAGTTTCCGCTGCAGCTGCAGCCTGATGTAGCGAAACTTCGACATACACTCGATAGCCTTGCCTGCGGGCCGCTTTCACCTGCGGCAAAAAGCTGTCGTTCCAGGAGAGTACCAGGTCGTTCAAGCCGAGTTCCTTGGCTGGGGGGAAAGCAGACCTTGTCCAATGTACGAACACGTTGCTCCAAGCGGAGGTGGATGCTAAGACGAAAACCCATACGAGAATCGTGTCACGAATGCTCATGGAATTGTGCCAAGACTGAGAGGAGTCTATAAGCCTCTGCCGAACAGAATCTGCGGACCGCCGGTCACCGTTTCCACTTGCGCCTCATGTGAAATCCAAATCGCTGAAACGTCTGCCATACTCTTGATCAATTCCTTGCCCTTCGTCGGACCGAGCAGCAGCAAGGTAGTCGACAGCGCGTCCGATACCGTTGCGGTTCTTGAAACAGCGCTGACCGTGAAAACCGTTTTCAGGGGCATTCCTGTATCCGGATCAATGATATGACCAGCTGAATCGTTCCCCAGCAAACTAGGCGCTGTCTGCTCCGACGTGGACACACTTCCATCCTTGAGCATGACCTGCGGATCTATCTTGTTCGAGGGATCTCTCAAGTGTACAAGCCAGGCTGTGCGGTCCGGAGGAGCCCCCATCGCGAAAATCGTGCTTCCCCCCGCGTTGATCAACGCATCGCGGATTCCCATGGAGTGCAGGACTTCAGCGGCGCGGTCCACGGCGTAGCCTTTGCCAATGGCGCCCAAGTCCAACTGCAAACAGGATGAGCGAAAACTGATCCGGTCCGGGGGACTTAATTCGATCTTCTGGTAGCCGACGCAACTTCGAACATCCTCTTGCTGCGCCCGCGAAGGCGTGCCTTCGCCGCGCAGCGCAGCTTTCCACAAATTCACCAAGGGCGCGATGGAGATGTCAAACTTTCCCTCCGAAAGCCTGGAAAACTGTATGGCCTGGTCAATGACACGGTATAAGTCAGAAGGTATCTTTTCTGCGTGAAAGTGAGCGCAGCGGTTCAGGGTACTCAGGGCGCTGTCAGGTTTGTAGTTGCTCATCAAATCGTCGAGGCGAACGATCTCCTGAAACGCCCTCTCGATCGCATTGGAGGCATGTTCGGATGATTGGTCATAGGCGGCGATTTCGAAGACCGTGCCCATGATGTACTTCTTTTTGTGGACAAGAATTTGATTTTCTGAGCTCTGGACGAAAGAAGCGATTAAGAAGAAGCTGATCAGCGCTGCCGCTCGTCGGTTATCGCAGCGCATAAACCTCACCGCTCAGGCTGGCTAGATAAATAGCGTCGCCGGCGAGCACGGGAACCGACTGAACTGCCCCCGCCAGAGCAGCTCTCCACACTACCTTGCCCGTCGCGCTGTCCAGGGCAAATGTACCTCCCGCTTGAATACAGACCACGCCGTCGCCGATGACCGGAGGTGCGGTCACCACTTCGCCCACAGCGGCCTTCCAGCGCAAGCGGCCCGAATGAGTATCCAGTGCATATAGAAAACCGTCCTTGCTGCCGATGACTGCCAAGTCGCCCGAAACCGCCGGTGAAGACGCGATGCCTAATCCTGTTTCGTACTTCCAGCGCACCTCTCCAGTGGTGGTGTTCATTGCATAAAACCAAAAATCCTCAGAGCCGATGAGGAGCAGGTCACCGGCTTGGGCGGGAGATGAGTCGATGCCATTGCCGGTGGGGGTACTCCACATTGTTTTTCCGGATGAGGGGTCGAGGCAATACACTTTGCCGTCTCCGCATCCGAGATAGAGTTGCTGCTCGGCCGCATAAATGGTGGAATAGACTCTTCCGCCAAGTTGCTCGACCCACAGCGTCCGCCCGCTCGCTGCGTCAACCGCGTAAACCCGCGCGTCAGCACCTCCGAAAAAGACAATTCCACTGCGAACGACAGGAGAAGTCCAGACTTCGGCTCCGGTCGGCACTTCCCACAGCTTGCTTCCGGCATGCCGATCAAGTGCGTATACCCTTCCGTCATCGCATCCGAACAGGATTCGATTTTCGGAAAGCGAAGGCGTGGAATGAACCCGACCCCCCGCCTGAAATTTCCATTTTGATGTGCCCGTGACCACGTCGAGGGCGTGCAGTACTCCGTTGACCGACGTGACATACAAAATGCCATCCTCAAGTATCGGCGCGGAACGCACAGAGCTGCCGGTCCGAAACTGCCAAACCGCTCGTTCCGGCGACCGTACTGGATGTTGCCCCTGCCCTCCCGTGCGGGCGTTGTCTTTGAGCAGCGTGGGCCAATCTCCCGGAGCTTTGGACTTGGCTGCTTCCGTCGTCATCAATTCACGCTGAGAGAGTACGGTGATCGATCTGCTTCAGGTCTGCCACACCAAGGCCGAGCTTCCCAGCCGCTGCAACGTGTCCCGGCTGGCGGAAAAACAGGTTTTTCGCCGCGTCATGATAAAAGTCATTGTTGTCTGTGGTGATGCTGTTCGGATCGTGTTGCCACAAGGAAGGCGCGCCCCGTTCCCGGCGCTTCTCTTCAATCGCCTCCAATTCGATGGTGTCCAGAGCGACTGGATCGGTTGCTACGAGGAGAATGCCGGCCTGATCGATGAAATCCTGGACTTGGGTCAGCGGTCCGCCATGCCATACCTGACGCATGCCGTCCATGATATGCAGGACAGCCTTCGAGCGTAAGGGTTCGACCGTACACATCAGCCCGATCAGCGGGTTGGTGAAGGAATGGGGCGCACGATGTGAGCGCGCCACATTGTTAAATGTGCCGTACGCCAGGTTCTTGAGGCATCCGGTGACACCGGATGCCGAATGGTCCTTCATCGTCGGCACGTTGATAATCTTAGTGACTAACTGAGCCACGATATTGGCCATGTAGGAGCGGGTTTCCCACTCGCCGAAAAAGTTGGCCGCGCAATAGACATTCGTATCGTAGCCGGAAGAATCCACGAAGCCGTCCTGAATGCCCACAATGCGCACGCCTGGAGGCAGCAGGGCCTGATAGCTGCCGATATCCATTTCGTACGAATACCGGTCATAGACCAGAATGTTACGTGCGGGAACGCCAACCGACTGAACTGAGCCGATGATCTCGCGCAGGATCTCGGGAGAGGAGCAGCAGGCAGGAGCACCCGATGGGTTGATCTTGATTCCAACAATGTCGTTGGGTTCAACCAACTTTGCCCACGCCGCCTGCGCCGACTTTTCTTCCGTCAACTCCTTCATCGCGTGCTCCAGCATCTGGCGCACGATCGACTGTGAAACGCGATTCCGTACAATAGCGTTCGGGTCGCGGACCTCGATCACCCGGCCTGGAAACAATCCCGGCATGCCAAGCGGCGAAGGTTTGTAGTCTGGCAGGCCGTGGACTTCGATGGGCGGCGCCGCCGGTGGGGGCACGTCCGCTCGCCGCATCGGATCGAGCCCCGGCATCAGCAGAGAGGCGCTTCCAATGCAACCGGCTTTGACGAACGCACGGCGATCCATGAGTTGCTTCCCGATCCGAAGCCTGCAGCTTGTCGGATCGAACCCAGAAACAGCGATCAGCTTACGATAGCGGCGATCTTGTTTACAACCCGGTCTGACCTTCACTCGCCAGGAATGGTGACAATCTCATTCCCACCGGATACACTTTCGCTTTCGACAAAACAAGAGAAGGCCCTATGCAGAGCGGGATCAAAATGCCACGCCCAATCGTTGCAGTAATCGTAATCGCCCTCGGATCTCCTGTCGTGATGTTCGCCCAAGCCCTTCGTTATGACTTGCTGTTAAAGGGCGGACACGTGCTTGATCCCGCCAATCACATCGACGAAGTGAGAGATGTCGCCATTTTCCAAGGCAAAATCGCTGCCGTGGAAAAAAGCATTCCGCCTGACCAGGCCGGAAAGGTAGTGGATGTGTCGAAGCTCTACGTTACGCCGGGGCTGATCGACATTCACTATCATGTTGGTCATGGCGGAGCGCCGCTAAACTGGTTCGCGCCCGACGCGCGAGCTCATGCTCTGCCACTGGGAATTCCCGCAGATTTCGCGTTGCAGTCAGGAGTCACCACCATAGTGGATGCGGGCACCTCAGGTGCGGAGACGTTCCTCCAGGAAAAGGAAGAAGTCATTGACCGTGCCAAGGTGAGAGTTTTGGCTTTCCTTAACATTGTGGCTAATGGCATGGGCGGTGGACTCGAGCAAAGCCTGGACCAGATGGATTCGAAGCTTTGTGCCGACACGATCAAGAAGTATCCAGACCTCATTGTGGGGGTAAAAACCGCCCATTATTGGACGAAGGAGGCCTGGGATGCAGAACACGTGCCCTGGGCAGGAGTTGACCGGGCGATTGAATGCGCCACGGTGGCCAACGTTCCGCTCATGGTCGATTTCTGGCCGCGACCGGAGAGAACTTACGAGGACCTGATACTGAAAAAAATGAGGCCGGGCGACATACACACGCACGTCTTCGCCCAGCAATTTCCCATTATTCTTGCGGACGGCAAGCTCAATCCCGCCATCCGAGACGCCCGTGCCCGAGGAGTGATTTTTGATGTGGGGCATGGCGCCGGCAGTTTCTGGTTCCGCAATGCGGTGCCCGCTTCAAAACAGGGCTTCGTCCCCGATTCCATCTCCACTGACTTGCACATGGGCGATTACACGACTGTCAGCATGAACAATGTGATGTCAAAATTCTTAGCCCTGGGGGTGCCGCTGGACGATGTCATTCGCCGGTCAACCGTCAATCCGGCAAGCGAGATTCACCGGTCGGAGTTGGGGACATTGTCAATAGGCAAGGACGCAGACATTGCTGTGCTGGACCTGATGCACGGCCATTTCGGTTACGTTGACTGCGGCGTGGCCAAAATGGATGCCAATGCACAATTGATAGCCCGCATGACGATCCGCGCGGGACGCATTCTGTACGATCCCTCCGGTCTCAGCATGGTGCAGTGGGAAAAGGCGCGTCCGCAGTATTTCACGATTCCCGATCGAGGCGAGTCGTTGCCGGCACGAGCCGATGATTATCCACGAGACTGAATTTCGAGATTCCAAGATGTTCCTGAGGGGGACATAGCGATGCTACAGATGAGTCGGCGAAAGCTCTTACGGAGGGGAACGCAGGCTGTTCTCGCGGGAGGTGTTGCGCTCTCCGGACTTCCAACTCTGGGGCCTCGGGCGTTTTCGAAATCGGCCCCTCAAGCTCTGGATTATTACCAGAAGCTCGGTGTGACTCCGTTCATCAATGCGGCCGGGACCTATACGGTACTTTCGGCTTCCACGATGCCTGACGAAGTGCAGGCGGCCGTCGCGATCGCGGCACGACAGCCAGTAAACCTCAACGAACTACTTGATGCATCCGGAGCATATCTGGCCAAGCGCCTACGGTGTGAGGCCGCTCTGGTCACGGCCGGCGCTGCCGCGGCGCTAGTGGTGGGAACGGCCGCTTGCATCAGCATGGGAAACGAGCAAGCCATTCTTAACCTTCCTACTGACATGGCTGGGCTTAAGAATGAAGTGATCGTTCAGAAATCTCATCGCTACGGATATGACCATGCCCTCCGGAATTGCGGAATTCGCTTTGTGGAGGTGGAAACGCTTGAACAATACGAACAGGGGTTCACCGAGCGTACGGTGATGGCCCATTTTTTCAACGCGGGTGCAGGAAACATCAGCCGGGAGGATTGGGTGCGAGTGGCGCGCCAGCATGGAGTGCCTTGTTTCAACGACGCGGCCGCCGATGTCCCGCCGATTTCCAATCTATGGAACTATACGCAGATGGGGTTTGATCTCGTGACGTTCTCTGGAGGGAAAGGCCTGCGGGGACCGCAGTGCAGCGGCTTGCTGCTAGGCAGAAAGGATCTGATCGAAGCGGCCAAGAAAAATAATTCACCAAACTCAAACACTGTCGGGCGCGGGATGAAAGTAGCGAAAGAGGAGATTGTGGGCCTGGTCGCCGCCGTGGACTGGTTCCTCAAGCAGGACGATGCCGCCATGGAAGCCGAGCACCGGCAGCGCGCAGACCGTATTGCCAAACACTTGAACTCGATTCCAACCCTGCAGACTCAGATCTTTATTCCTGAAGTCGCCAATCATGTTCCGCACCTGCTCATCATTTATGACCAGGACCGGATCAAGATCACGGGCGCGGAAGTCATGCAAAAGATGCGGGAGGGCAAGCCGCGGATTGAGCTGAATCCATCGACCGGAGGTTCCCCTGCGAGCGCGGGATTACCGGGCGGACCGAACACTATCGTCGTGGGGGTTTGGATGTTGCAGCCCGGGGAAGATATGGTAGTTGCAAAGCGTTTACGCGAAGTTCTACGAGAAGCGATCAGGGCGTAACGGACGGGCAAGTCACATCATTTTCGTGCGCGCTACCTCACGGCTGTCGTCCTGAAGAACCTTAGAGCCTCTAACAAAACCGCTGCTTCAGCGATAAACCAAAGAAAGAACACGGGCTTCACTCGAGCTCGCGTACTCCGCCTTGGCTGGTTTCGGTAAAGATCGCTCCCGCGATGGAGACTTAAGAAGTGCTAACACTACTGCCGCTGCCGTAACCCAAACTCATCAGGCAGATCACAGCATTAAGGATGACTGCCAGGCTCCGCGAAATTTCTGCACGATTCATCGGCACACGACTCCAAGAAGCTGAACTGGCCACGGAACGGCAGGGAAATGTCCCGGACCGCAATCCATGCAGCTGTCTACTCTGCCAGCGAAGGTGTGCCCAATATGAGGGAGTACTCTGGCGGCGGGGACCGGAAGAGTGTCGAGGTTGAGCAGACCCTGCAGGGTTAGTATCCTCTGGGAGTGGTTACGGAAAGATCACGGAATGGTTAACACGGTGTTAGGTCCCTGCCTTCGCACCATCAGGGGGGCGCATGAATATGCTCTGTCCAGCAGTGTCTCTTGCCTGCATTCCGCGCGACATTGCTTATTCCTGCTTGGAAAGCAGCACGTTCAGAATCAACATAGCGATACAGCCAAACAGAGGCACCAATAGTCCGTATTTCAAACTGCCGAGCCTAGTGGAGGTGTCGCCGACCAGCCAAGGAAGGGTTGCTCCTCCTGCGCCGGCCAGCGCGAACATCACACCAGAAATCCGGGACGCGGCCGAGCCGAACTTGCGAGCGAGGGTGGCAATTGCGATGGGAAAAACCGAGGAAAACCCCAGTCCCGCCAGGCTGACGCCGATCGCGATCACCGAAAGATTTCTGGCTCCTAATAGGGCGACGACGCCCACTGTGCTCAGAACCAGGCCAAATTCCGCCAGCTTCAATTCCTGCATATGCCGCAACAACAGGGGCGCGGTAGCTCGTCCTAACAGCAGCGCAGCCCAGAAGAACGACGGCATGAGAACCCACACCGTGCCGGCTCCCGCCTCCATCCGCTGCGCGTAGGTTGCAGTCCAGCCACCCACTCCCGCTTCGCTGCCGACATACAAAAAGAACAGCGCACCGATGATCGGCACCCAACGACTCCGCCACAGACCCGTTTCCACCCGGGAGACGTAATCCGGCGCCGCACAGAAAACTGGGGATGAGACTCTTGCCATGCCCAATGCCACAAGAGTCAGCAAGGCAGCGACACCATACAGCAGATGAGAAGCGCGGTGTATGCGGAGCAGTGCAGCCACAAAGAACGGACAGATCGCAGCTCCCACTCCCCAAGAGAAGTTGATCAGGCTTAACGCCGAGGCACGCTTCTCCGGATTTAGTTCGGAAACCAGGAGGTTCGTTGTCGGTATGGCAAGCCCAAGTCCGATTCCGAAGCAGAGCGTCGATAACATGCCCAACATCCGACTTGGGGCGAGGAGTGCTGCCGAGCCAATTGCCATGAACCCCAGACCGAGTAGCAGGGAAATGCGGTGACCCCGACGCGACATGAGGAGACTCGACCCCATCACGCCCAGCATCGAGCCGCTGAACTGCGCCGTGAACAGATATCCCGCGTGGGCATCATTGAGCGCCCAGCGTGCAGACAGCACAGGAAGCATTGGCCCCAACATGGTGTTGACCACGCCCGTCAGGACGAATCCAGCATGCAGCAGCGCCATTAATCGCACACCGCTAGTTTGCGCTTGCAGCTTGTCCACCGCCCGAGGCACAGGATTCATTTGTAGCATGCGCTTATCGAACCGTCAGTCCGGACGAAAGGGTCGTCCCTGCCACATTCCAGATGCTCGTTCTTTCGCAATGGCATCGCATCAAATGACTGCGTCTGTGGTCGATACTCCTTGCTGTACGGACCTCTCTCTGAGATTATGCATGCGATAGCTTCAGGTGCTTCGAGAAAAGCGCCGCAAAAGATGCATGCGCATTTCGCCGAATGAGTGATTCCCATGCTTGAACTCTGTGGTTATTTGTTGAAGTCTTATCTTTGCGTTCTTTTCTTCGTAGAGGTTGGCGCTGCGCAGGTTGCACCGTTCATCACTAACATCAATGGCCGTCAGATCACCAGCCTGGAGGGCCAGTGGCACGCGATCGTGGATCCGTACGAGGTTGGAGCGTTTGATTACCACGGTCAACCACTAACCAACCACAACGCGTTCTACAAGAACTACAAGCCTGAATCAAAGTCCGAGCTTGTCGAATACGATTTCGACAGTTCGGCGCAGCTTCACGTCCCTGGCGATTGGAACACACAACGCGAGTCACTCTTTTTCTATGAAGGCAGTATTTGGTACGAGCGGTCTTTCGATTACGCCAAACCGGCCAAGAGAAGACTATTCCTGCACTCTGGCGCGGCCAATTACGCCGCTTCGGTGTACTTGAATGGCGAGGATCTTGGCCGGCACGAGGGTGGCTTTACGCCCTTCGATTTCGAAATCACTGACGACGTGCGGCCGCACGATAACTGCATCGTCGTCAGAATCGACAACACGCGCCGAGCCGACCAAGTCCCCTCGATTACTACGGATTGGTGGAACTATGGAGGAATTACGCGCCCGGTAAGTTTGGTCGATGTAGCCGAGACGTTTATCCAAGACTACTTCATTCAGCTCGAGAAAGGATCGACGCGGCAAATCAAGGGCTGGTTGCAACTTAACGGGCCGCAACTTCAGCAGAAACTCACAATCCGCATTCCGGAGGCGGGGCTCAGCCAGACATTTCAGACCGATTCCAAAGGGCGTGCGGAGTTTTCCTTTGGCGCCGACTTGGCGCTTTGGTCGGCTGAGAATCCCAAGCTCTACGAGGTTGTCATTGCCAGCGAGACCGGCGAACTCACAGATCGCATCGGGTTCCGATCCATTGCGGTGCGCGGCACAGATATCTTGTTGAACGGGAAGCCCGTTTTCCTGCGCGGAATCAACCTCCACGAAGAGGCTCCGATGCGCCCGAGCCGGGCGTGGAGCGAGGACGATGCGCGAACGCTTCTGGGTTGGGCGAAGGATCTCGGCTGTAACTTCGTCAGGCTGGCCCACTATCCGCACAGCGAAGCCATGCTGCGCATAGCCGATGAAATGGGACTGATGGTCTGGGCGGAAGTGCCGGTCTACTGGAGCATCCAATGGGAAAACCCGCGAACGCTGCACAATGCTGAGAATCAGTTGAGTGAGATGATGATCACAACCGCGCCTCTCTCATCATCTACTCGGTCGCGAACGAGACGCCCATCAGCGAGGCGCGAAATCGTTTCTTGAGGCAGCTAATTCAGGATTCCCATTCTGCCGACTCCACTCGTTTGGTCTCTGCTGCCCTTCAAGGCGGCGAGACCGTGGAGGGGAACCGTGTCATCTTTCGCATCCGTGATCCGATCGCGAGCGACCTCGATGTCATGGGGATTAATGAATACATCGGTTGGTATTCCCACCTGCCTGGGGACGCAGACGCAACGGAATGGACATCGGCTTACGACAAGCCACTGATCATGAGCGAATTCGGAGGCGACGCGCTCTATGGCTATCATGGCGATGCGCTGACCCGCTGGACTGAGGAGTATCAGGAGAGCGTCTACCGGCATCAGATCACGATGCTGAAACGTATCCCGTTCCTGCGCGGAATTGCGCCCTGGGTCCTCAAGGATTTTCGCAGTCCGCGACGGACGCTCCCTCATTTTGAGGATTATTTCAATCGGAAGGGTCTGGTCACGGATCGCGGCGAGAAGAAGAAGAAGAAGAAGAAGAAGAAGAAGAAGAAGGCGTTTTTTGTATTGCAGGAGTTTTATCGGGAGTTGCAAGGCCGTGAAGCCCGTTGATCACGACGTAGGCTTGGGCGCTGGCGCACACTATTCCAAGGCTATTTGGCTTGGTGCGCCTCATTTGAGTCAGGAACGCCACGCCGTTGGTTCGCGGCGCGCCGTGGCCGTTGTTGTCGGTGGGCGCGTTGAGCGCTTGGTTTGCGAGCATGATCACCGCGCTGCCGTCGGGATTCTGCACGGAAAGGACTTCGATTTCCGAGTCAAAGACGAGTTCCGCGGGGCAGTGGATCTTTGATGTGGCGGCAAGAAATAAAGGGAACTGAAATGCAAGGACTAGCCTGCCCACGCCATATCCGTGCTTTCCGACCCTGCGGTCTCAGCGGACGAAGTGCTGTGTCTCGCCACTAACCGCGATAGAGGAGCCGGTCCTGTGTAGCCATCTGCGCCCACAGCCGACCCGGAGAATGCCATGGGCCGCGAAAAGTAAGCAAGAAGCAGCGAAACGCAAGAGAAAGCGCTTGCTAGCCCGCACCAGTACATCTTGGTAGTTCCCTCTATCGCGGGGCCACCGGTAGAGCGAGCGCCCGCGCGGTCGAATTGCGCACGACGAAATCGGGCTCAATGGCGATTTCCGGTACCCAGTCTTCGTGCTCTTCGATCCGGTTCAACAAGGTGCGCGCCGCGATCTCCCCCATCTTCTGGAGCGGTTGGCGCACGGTCGTGAGACTCGGGTTGTTATGCAGGGCAATTTGAATATCGTCGAAGCCCACCACAGAAATATCGTCAGGAACTCGAAACCCGGCTGCCTGGAATGCGCGGATGGAGCCGATCGCGGAAATATCATTGTAGGCAAACAAAGCGGTGAACGGCCGTTTACGGGCAAGCAGCTCTTGCGCGAAGGGATAACCCAACTGCGGTGTGGAATCATCGCCCTCGAGTTGAACGACAAGTTCCTTCGGCATGCCGATTCCGAGTTCCCCGGCAACTTCACGGATTGCGTTCCAGCGATCCTCACAATCTGAACTTAACTGAGCGCCCTTCATGAAGGCAATTTCCTTATGGCCCAGCTCGATGAGATGGTTCAGTGCCAGCCATGCGGCCCGCCGATGATCCAGAACGATATTGGTCACGCCCTCCATACGGCGGTGCCCTGCGATAGCAACGGTCGGCAGCGGCATATGACGATGAATGGACATGTCCACCGTTATGAAGCCTTCGACGCCGCGGTCCAGCAGCATGTGCGAATAGGTATCGAGGAGCTTGGGGTCGTGACGGTGAGCCACCGTCAGGAAAAAGAAGTTCCTCTGTCGCAGGTAGCGCTCAATCCCGCTGATGACCAAAGAGCCGTAAAAATCACCGATCTCCTCGGCCACGACGCCGATCATGTATGTGCGCTTTACACGCAAGTTCCGGGCATAGAAGCTAGGCCGGTAATTCAGCTCGCGAGCCGCCTCGAGGATTCGCCCCTGGGTGTGTTGGGGAACGGACCGGGACGCAGCAGTTTTGTTCAGCACCGCGGAACAGGTCCCCTTGGTGAGACCCACGCGCTCGGCCACCATTTGCAGCGTCACGGTGTGGGGCTTCTTGTTGTGCCCCTTCTTCTGCGCCTTCATATATGGCTGTCGCTTCCCGCAGTCTCTAAGGTATGGCGTTAGAACGGGGCCATGCCGGTCGGGCTGCGGATCATTCTACGCTACGCGGGACCCGCCCCACAGTGAACCAGCCAGAATACCGGTTATTCAGACCGCTGGATTTTAGAATACCGGTATTTTTCGCTTGACAATGAACGGGCATGTGGCGCTAAATGTCGGTCACGTGGGGGTAGTGCAAAAATACTAATCACCCAGAACCAAAATTCAGATGGCCTTCGTGGAGGCTCCCGTGAACAGAAAGAGTTCAGCGGCGTGGGTAACTTCGTTGATTATGGTGCTCAGCCTTACGCCAGCGGTATTCGCACAAACCGATGTGGGTTCCGCGCGTGGCACCGTGACGGACGAGCAAGGGGGAACAGTCGCGGGAGCTAAGGTCACGATAACCAACACGTACACCGCTTATACGCGAAGTGAGAATACCGACACGAGCGGCAACTACGGGTTCCAGAGCCTTCCCGTCGGTCGCTACAGTCTGAGCGTGGCCAAGCAAGGCTTCAAGACCTTCGAAGAAAAGGACATCGTTCTCCACGTCAACGATAGCCAGACGCTTGACGCCCAATTGAAAGTCGGGACCATTTCTGAAACGGTCGAAGTAAGCGCCTCCGCGAGTCAGGTCGAGCTCACCAATGGCGACTTGAGCGGTACGGTGGCGGGTGCTCAGATCACCGAATTGCCGCTGAACGGCCGGAGCTTCGCGCAGTTACTCTTGGCTGTTCCTGGCGTGGAGGTTGATAACGGCTTTTCTTACGACAAGAAAGGCCTCAATGGTGGAGCGGACATCTCCGTCAGCGGTGGCGCGTCGAATGCGAACTTATTTCTGGTGGATGGCGCGAACAACGTCGACGTGGGATCGAATCGCACGATCCTTATTTATCCCTCCCTTGATTCCATCGAGGAATTCAAGATCGAGCGGAACAGCTATGGCGCCCAATTCGGCGGAGCCGGCGGAGGCGTCATCAGCCTCGTCACCAAGTCAGGGACGAACGATTTTCACGGCAGCGCCTATTACTTCGGCCGCAACGACCTTCTGGATTCCAAAGACCCCGTTCTCAATGCCTTCAACCCGACCGCCAAGAAGAATACAATTCGCCGCAACGACTTCGGATTTTCCATCGGGGGTCCCATCAAGAAAGGCAAAATCTTTTTCTTTGCGTCGGAGGAATGGAACCGTCTGATCCAGGAAAAGGTGCAGAGCGCCCACGTACCCACGCCTTTGCAGCGCCAAGGGGACTTCTCCGACGCTGCCCTGGATCCCGCTGCTGCCAGCGCCAATACCAGTGGTTGCCTTCTGAAAGGCGGGCTTGTCGATCCAGATCCGAGCAATCCTGGCGGCCCGTTTACAGCATCCCCTTCTACTCCGGGCATAATAGACATCATTCCTGCGGGGCGCCAGAGCAAAGCCGGGCCGACGATTCTGAACACGTATTTTTTGCCGACGCTGGCTCCGGGATCTCCTAACTATGGCTGCGGCACCAATTGGGCGAAATCGCTTAAGCAGCCGACCTTCTTTCGCGAAGATAGCTTCCGCGGGGATATCAATCTCTCCAAGACGCTCTCTTTGATGCTTAAATATACGTCTGATTCTTGGACGTTTGGACCTTCCGCGGTGGGCAATACTGGTTGGGGGGCTGATGCCGGAGCTTCCCAGATCCAGGAGGCTTGGAGCCAGCCGGGACGCATCGCCGTGGCCCGCTTGAGCAAGGTTTTCGGCTCCACTGCCGTTAACGATTTTCAGTTCTCCTACTCGGCGAATCGCATCAATATCTCCCAATCGACTCCGGCGGCGGCGCAGGCTCTGAACAGTGTCATTCCAACGTTTTTCCCGTCTTCGGGCAATCCGGCCAATAATCCTCCGGTATGGATCAATGGCGGCGGCCTTCCAACTATTTGGAGCTTCGCGCCCTGGAGTAATCGGGAAGATCTCTATGCCTGGCAAGATGACTATTCCAAGGTCATACAGCGCCACACGCTAAAGATGGGTGTCAGTTATAGCCGGAATGCCAAAGACCAGGATAACTTCTCCCAGAAACAGGGCGTGACCTTTGGCCCAGGCGGCTACAACGGCTGCAAGAACATCACGGATCCAGGGTGCACGAACCTGGTGGACTTCACTACCCACTATGGTCCTGCCGATTGGATTCTGCAGAACCAGGCAGTCAATTGGGGGGAACAGAGCGTCATTTTCAAAAAGCAAGGCCGCTGGCAAAACTTTGAGCTCTACCTAGCCGACGACCTGAAGGTGAACGATCGCCTGACTATCAACTTGGGTGTTCGCTACTCCTATCTGCCGAATCCCTATCAGGGGAACGACCAATTCACTGTATTTAATCCAACGGCCTTTGACCCCAACCTGGGAAACGCCGCCTGCAATGGTTTGCTTTACTCGCCGGGTCTCAGTTCGAATCCCTGCCCTGCGGGAGCGGGCGGACTGCGCGGGCCCAACCGCGCGCTACAGAACAATTTTCATGCTGGCTTCGCGCCGCGGCTGGGCGTGGCATGGGATCCCACCGGATCGCACAAGTGGGCTCTCCGGGCAGGGTTCGGTCAGTTTTACAATCGTGACGACATCTTCGTGACTGACGGCACAGCCGGCACAAACCCACCCTTCGTTGCCAGCTTCAATTCAATCAATGGCAATGGCCGGTTCTTGGACAATACCAACCAGCTTCCCGCCTGCGCGCCGAAGTGCTTTGGCACCGGCTTGGGAGTCGCCGGCATTGGTCAAGATCTCAGTGACCGGGCTCCCTACGTCCTGCAATTCAACGGAACCGTGCAGCGCGAAGTTTGGAAGGACTCGAAGTTAGAAGTGGGCTATGTCGGCAGCCGGACGAGAAAGTGGACGAGCAAGTATGATATCAACGCCATTGCTCCGGCGAACAGGCTGGCCTTTGCGCAATCGAACGGCAACGCGGCCGGGAATTTATTCAAACCTTTCGATGCGTTAGAAAGTGGCAGCATCCCGTTTTTTGCGCATCATGGCAACTCGGAGTACGACTCGCTGCAATCGGCTTTCACCTCGCGCTTCCATCACAATTCCACCTTCCAGCTGGCGTACACATACTCCAAAACGTATGCGGATACGCTCCTGAAAGTTAGCAATGGAGGGGGAAATCTTGTTCTTGATCCCTACAATCTGAAAAATGGCTACGGGTTGAATCCCCTCAACCGGCCACACATTTTCTCGGGCAACGTGGTCTATAACCTGCCTACTTTGCAGAACATGAATCGGTTGGTCCGGAATAGCCTAGGCTCTTGGGGAGTTACCTCGATCGTCGTCCTCACGAGTGGACACTCCCTTACGCCAACCATCGGAGGCATTTCGAATGTTGGTGACCCCTCTGGCATCGGCAACGGGGCAAACGTTCAGATGCCTAATTTGGTGCCCGGACAGCCGTGCCGAAACCCCAGCTTTAAGAACTTCCAATGGATCAACCCGAACCGTTACACAATGAACGGGTTCAAATTGGGCACGATCGGGAACGCACCGATCGGCGACTGTCTGGGGCCACCCACTCGCACAGTGGACTTGTCATTGGCCAAGCACTTCCATATAACCGAACGTATTGAAGCGGAGTTCCGGATGGATGCGTTCAATGTCTTCAACCACCCGCAGTGGGGAGACCCAGCAGGTCCTACAAATGGCGTAAACTACAACATAGGCTTCAACGCTCCGAACACCGCCGCGAGTCCCGAGTTCCTGGACGCAAGTGGAAATCCGACGACCTCTCTGGCGAATGCAGTTTCGATCCAGAACAGTTCGCCAAATGCCCAAGTAGGTACCGTAACTACGCAATCGGACCGAAACCGAGAATTTCAGTACTCGCTGCGGTTGACGTTCTGATATGGGAAACATTGTCAAGTATGTTCCTGACGATGGCGGCGGGTGTTTTGGTTTTGGTTGTGACTTTCTCTTTGGACAGGTAAGGGGCAAGCGGCACAG
>Ga0137418_10001357_pt1 | contig 22511 bp, 21 predicted proteins | sample CZODoug3_1_2_16f_FD_122242 | JGI IMG/M metagenome (GOLD analysis project Ga0137418, IMG submission 122242) | Vadose zone soil fungal communities from Angelo Coast Range Reserve, California, USA - CZODoug3_1_2_16fungal (Hybrid Assembly) | ecosystem: Environmental > Terrestrial > Soil > Vadose...
GGACAACGCATCCGGCTGGCTACGCAGATCGGCTCGCGACTGCGCGGAGTGCTTTACGTGCTCGACGAGCCCTCGATAGGTTTGCATCACCGCGACAATGCGCGCCTGCTGCAGTCGTTGGCATCGCTGCGCGATCTGGGAAACACGGTGCTGGTGGTGGAGCACGACGAAGAGACCATCCGTCGCGCCGATTACGTCATCGACCTCGGCCCTGGTGCGGGACGACACGGCGGCGAGTTGGTCGCCTCCGGCACTCCGAAGGAGATCATGCGCGCACCCGCATCCTTGACCGGCAAATATATCTCGGGCGAGATGCAGATCGAGCATCGCGAAAAACGCCGCGAGGCCAACGGGAACGCGATCACGGTGCTGGGTGCGAAGGAAAACAATCTGCACAATCTCGATGTCGCCTTTCCATTAGGTGTCTTAACCGTGGTGACCGGCGTCTCCGGCAGTGGGAAATCCACCCTGGTGAACGACATCTTGTATCGCGCTCTGGCGAAGCAGCTTTATCGCTCGCGCGAAGAACCCGGAGCGCACAAGGCGATCAACGGCGCGGAGAAAATCGATAAGGTGATCCAGATCGACCAGTCGCCCATCGGGCGCACGCCGCGCTCGAATCCGGCAACGTATACCGGAGTGTTCACCCACATCCGCGATATCTTTGCCATGCTGCCGGAAGCGCGGGAGCGCGGTTACAAGGCCGGGCGCTTCTCCTTCAACGTGAGCGGCGGACGATGCGAAGCATGCCAAGGTGAAGGTCAGCGCCGGATCGAGATGAACTTTCTGCCCGATGTCTACGTCCTGTGCGAAGTCTGTGGCGGCAAGCGCTACAACCATGAGACCTTGGGGGTGAGATTCAAAGGTCACTCCATCGCCGACATCCTGGAGATGCCGGTAGCGGATGCTCTGCCGGTGATGGAAGACATTCCGCAGATCCGGCAGAAGCTGCAAACTCTGGTGGATGTCGGGCTCGGCTACATTCACCTGGGTCAATCGGCGGTCACGCTCTCGGGAGGAGAAGCGCAACGCATCAAGCTGGCGAAGGAGCTGAGCAAGCGACAGACTGGCAAGACTCTTTATCTTCTGGACGAGCCGACGACCGGACTCCACTTCGATGACGTGAAGAAGTTACTCGATGTGCTGCACCGGCTGACCGACCTGGGGAATTCCGTCATCATCATCGAGCACAATATGGACGTGATCCGCAGCGCCGACTGGCTGATCGACCTTGGACCCGAAGGTGGCGAGCACGGTGGCCGCATCGTGGCCCAAGGCACACCCGAACAGGTCGCGAGAGTGAAGAAGTCGTATACCGGGCAGGCGCTGAACGAGGCATTCGCCCGGATTTGATTATCCGGCAGACTAGCTGTCCAGAATTGCGGTACAATCCCGGTTCTTTGGAGCCTCTGGCCGTGGCGAAAAAAATCCTGGTGGTTGATGACGAACGACTCATTGCAGACACCCTGACGAGCATTCTTACCGACAGTGGATTTGAGGCCACCGCGGTCTACAGTGCGACCGAGGCGCTGGCTTGGATCAAGCGCTCCGGCTGCCCTGACATCTTGCTGTCGGATGTCGTGATGCCAGACCTGAATGGGATCGAGTTGGCGAAGAAGATCAGCGACTCGTGCGCGCATACCGACGTTACGCTGATCACGGGAAATTCGTATACGCCGGAGCTCTTGCGGAAGGCGGAAAACGAAGGTTACAGATTCAAGATGTTGCCCAAGCCCATCCATCCCCGAACCTTACTTGCCCACCTGCACGCTTAGGCTCTGGGAAACGGCAGCAGGCAGGCGAACTTCGAAGCACGCGCCGGCTGCCTGATCCCGCATTACTTGGATATTGCCTCCGTGCTTCACAGTCAAATCTTTCGCGACCCACAAGCCGAGGCCGGTACCCACATCCTTCTTGGTGGTGAAGAACGGTTCGAATATCTTCTCAAGATCCTGCTCTGGGACGCCCGGGCCATTGTCGGTGAATCGGATCACGGCATTGTCCCCGTCAGCGGCTACATGGATGCGCAGCTCTCCATCATGGGGAGCCGCGTCGATGGCGTTGACCAGCAAATTGGCAAAGATCTGGCGGACCTCGCCGCGGATTGCGGTCAGCGAGATATTGCCGTCATAGATACGTTCGACAGCCAGCGATTTGCTCTTGAAACGTCCCTCGAACAACGTCATCAGCTCGTCCAGAAGTTCGCCCAGGGAAAATTGGGTGGGAGCGGAAGCTTCGCGATAAAAGCCAAGCGTCTGCTTGGTCATGTGGGCGACGCGCTCGAGTTCCTTGTCCGCAAGATCGAGATATTTGAGCACTGAAGGCGTAAGGCCTGGGTCCCGGCTGGCGAGATAAATGAGGTTGGTGACGGCTTCCAGCGGGTTGTTGATCTCATGGGCGACGGTCGCGGCAAAGCGACCGGCCACAGCCAGTTGTTCGGCCTTGCGCAATGCGATCTCACTTTGTTTGCGCTGGGTCACGTCGATCAAAAATATCGAAATGCCGCCTGTCGAAGGATACGAGTGCACTTCAAGCCATCTCGAAAGTTCGGGATAGAAATTTTCGAATGCGGTTTCTTTGCCACTGATGACGGCTTCACGAAGCTGGGAGGGAAATTTGTTTTCATCTCCCGCCGGAAAGACATCCCAGATCGGCCTCTCGGTCAACTTCGCCTTGGGTCTACCGAGCAAAACACGAGCTGCCTCGTTGATGTAAGTGATGCTCGCATCGCGGTCAAGAACGATGAATCCCGCGGCCACGCTCTTGAGGATCTGGTTGATGGACTCATACGAGCGTTCAAGGTCGTCGCGCAGGGTCCTTTCCGCATTTCTGGCGCGCGTGGTCAATGCCAAGGCGCGGGAGAGCAAACCCAGCAGGACTAGTATCAAAACGCTGGTGAATGCCATGGTCACGTAAAGCCATATCGCGCTGCCGCGGACTTTAGTCTGCTGATCGCGCAAGGCCACCGACTGTTCGGTGTGCAGCTTTCCGACTGCGTTGCGCAGTTGCTGCATCAGTTCGAAGCCCGCGTTGGTCTCAACCAGGGCTCTCGCCTTGGCCACATCACCAGATTTCTGATAACCGACGGTCTCGCTCATCTCGTTCAATTTCTTGTCGAGGAGCACGCGAATTTCGCCCAATTCATCACGTTGGCGCGGATCGCTCTTCGTAAGATCGACTAGGCGGACAAAAGTAAAGCCTATCGCGGCGCGGGCGTCGTTGTAGGGCTGAAGGTACTCAGGATTGTTGGTGTAGAGATATCCGCGCTGGCCGGTCTCAGCGTCTTTCAATTCGGAAAGCAGAGTCTGCAATTGCTGTTGAATGTCGTAGCTGTGCGAAACCACCGCATTGTCGTTGCGAAGAACGGTGAGCTCGTGAAAAGACAGCGCCCCGGAGAGAATAATGGCAACAAAAACGGCCGCGATAGGAAGGTAGGTCTTCATCGGCTCAACTGGTCAGGGCCCACGGCGGCCAGGTGACTATCGTATACGGTTCAGTACCACCTGGACTAGAACTCGAATTTTATTTGACGCAAAACGGCGCACCCTGAGTTGCACGCTTGCCTTCCCGGAAGCGCGGGGCTGATTGTGTTAAAACTTGAGCTTGGTCACCCCGTCCATCCCGCAGCCCAGCCAAGAAGACGCGCAACCGGCAGCGGTCCTTCTGCCTGAAGCTCCCACCCGCGATCCGGGTTTGGGAATCTTGGAGGTACTTGGTCTGGTGCCGGCGTTCTTCGCGCTGAGCATCCTGCTCAGCCTAATTTTCCTGGTGCCCCTCATGGTTTGGATGGTCGCGCAGGGAACCTTGAGTCCGGGTGAGCAGCCTCCCCTGACGATCTTTGTAAGAGCAGCGCTTCCCGCTCAGGCATTGGCCTACCTGCTGCTCATCGTCGCGGTGAGAGTGGTGTTGGCTAAACGGGGAAAACACGATCTGTTGGCAGCGGTCCATTGGAACTGGCCGTCGCGGCTGTCGGTTGTAGGTCTATTTGTTCTGGGAATCGGGGTCGCCCTGATAGCGAGTGCGGTTTCGGTGCACATGCGTGTGCCGCCGAATGCACCCATTTTCGAAATGTTGAAGGATAAAGTGGTTGCGGAGATGTTTGTGGTCTTCGGGATCGCAATAGCGCCGTTCACCGAAGAATTTTATTTTCGCGGGCTGCTCTATCCTGTTCTGCGACGCCACACTGGGACGACAGCGGCCGTGTTGATCACTTCCGTATTTTTTGCGCTCATTCACGCCTCGCAGCTCGCAAACTCGCTAGGGCCTGTCTTTCTCTTGTTGATGGTTGGGCTGCTACTCACGATCATCAGGGCACGAACGGACTCGCTGGCGGCGTCGGTGATCCTCCATGTGGCCTACAACACTACTTTGTTCGTGGTAGGCGCTTTCTTGTAACGGCGGATCACAGCCGCCGACGAATACGCGTGTTACCTTATACACGCACGAACATGTCCACCCCTCGCGAACAACTGCTGCAGGTCCTCGCCGAGAAGTCATTCAAGCTGGGCGAGTTCAAGCTTTCTTCCGGCGGCACCAGCGACTACTACATTGATTGTCGCACCACCACGCTCGACGCGGAGGGCGCGCGCCTGACTGCCCGCGTTTTTCTGGACGCGATCATGGAGCGCGGCTGGCGACCGCAGGCGATCGGCGGCATGACCATGGGCGCGGACCCGATCGTGGTGGGAGTCGCCATGCTGAGCGCGCAGCAGATTCATGGCCGCGCCAACGACAAGCCCGGTGACCGCCCGTCGCGCTGGTACATCGATGGCTTCCTGGTCCGCAAGGCGGAAAAGACGCACGGTACCGCAAAACGCATCGAAGGTTTCCACCAAAAGGGCGCGCGGGTGGTCATTGTGGACGACGTGTGCACCACCGGCGCCTCCACCATCCAGGCGATCGAGGCGGCGCGCGAAGTCGGCTTCGAGATTGTTGGCGTGATGTGCCTGGTGGAACGCACAGAAGCCGCCGGTCGCGTCCATGTGGAGAAGGCAGCCGGGAATGTTCCCTTCATTGCTATCTTCGACGACGCCGATGTCCGCCAGGAACACTTGAAAGCCAAGGCTGCCGACCCGCTGGGGTAACGGCTTCTCCTTCCTATAAAATCAGAGTGTGATCAAGACATTGGAATGGACCGAGCAGGGCGTCCGCTTCATCGACCAGACGAAGCTGCCCACGGAAGAGGTCTACCTGCTCTGCAAGACGCATGAAGAGGTCGCGGACGCCATCCGCAACATGGTGGTGCGCGGCGCGCCCGCCATCGGCGTGGCTGCGGCCATGGGGATTGCACTCGGAGCGCGCGACAGCAAAGCCAGAGATCTCGTCGAATTCCGCAAAGACTTCGACATCTTCTGCGAGACGCAGCGGGTTACGCGCCCCACGGCTGTGAATCTGTTCTGGGCCATCCAACGCATGCGCGAGAAGTTTGAATCGCTGGCCCATCTTCCCTTGCAGCAAATCAAAGAAGGTCTGGTAAAAGAAGCGCAAACCGTTTACCTGGAAGACATCGCGGCAAATCAAGCCATGGGGAAGAATGGAGCGGTACTGATGCCGGCGAGCGGCGGGGTGCTCACCCACTGCAACGCGGGCGCACTGGCAACGGCGGGATACGGGACTGCGCTGGGAGTGATCCGCGCAGCGGTGGAAGCGGGCAAGAAAATCTCAGTGTACGTTGATGAAACCCGCCCATTCCTGCAAGGCTCACGACTCACGGCATGGGAGCTGATGCACGACGGCATCTCGACAACGCTCATCTCCGACAATATGGCCGGGCACATGATGAAGCTAGGGAAGATCCAAGCGGTAGTGGTCGGTGCGGATCGAATCGCGGCCAACGGCGATACCGCCAACAAGATCGGTACGTACACGGTCGCGATCCTGGCGAAGGAGCACGGCATCCCGTTCTACGTGGCGGCGCCGTGGTCCACGGTGGACATGAAGACCAAGCACGGCGACGACATTCCCATCGAAGAGCGCTCGTCGCGCGAAGTCACCCACATCCACGGGAAAGCCATCGCTCCTAACGGAGTCACAGTCGCGCATCCTGCGTTCGATGTGACTCCGCACAAGTACATCACGGCCATCATCACCGAGCGCGGCGTGGCCAAAGCGCCATACGACAAGTCGCTCAGCGACCTTTCTCAAAAGGCACTGGCCGCGGTCTAGTCGCGATCGACGTTGGCTTCCAGAATCCTATCGCCGCTTGGAGTGGTCACTTTGGGACCATCCTCAGCGGTGATATAGACCTTGAACTTCTTGAACGGGGTCCGGGTAGAGAACTCGCTCTCCAGATTGTCGTTGACCCTGATCACACCCATGTTCTGCGGCGGCTCCCCATTAGGCTCGATCCAGACAACATATGCCTCCCGCGCCGGAGTCAGCGCATCCGGCTTCGCAAGATGATAGACGTGTATCTTCAGCTTGGTGTTCCCGTTGTCGTCCTTCTGGTGCGTGAGCTGCGCGTCGGCGGCGGGCTGCAGGGTGGAGACGTTTTTCATCTTCGTGTCCTCGCCCCAGGCGAGCGCAGCCAGGCCGAAAAGCAGCAGCATGGCAAAAACCAATTTCTTCATACATTCTTCCTCTAGCTCTGTAGATGAACCTTGCGCGCTTCCATGTTGCAAGATGGCGCTCGCAAATCGAAAGCTGCTGCCGGAAATTCTGCTAATCTCGGATTGGTTCCGCGAACTCTGGAGGAACCTATGAACCGCCGCGATTTTCTCACCTTGTCCGCGTTGACCGCTCTCGCATCCAAACTGCAAATGCCACTCGCAGCCGAAGGGAAAGGCAATATGCAATACCGTTCGTTGGGCAGCACGGGAGAGAGAGTCTCGATCGCGGGACTGGGTGGCTACCACCTCGGAATGCAGTCGGACGAGAAGGAGAGCATCGCAATCATCCGCAAAGCACTCGACAGCGGCGTGAACTTCCTCGACAACTGTTGGGACTACAACGACGGCGTGAGCGAAGTCCGCATGGGAAAGGCGCTGCGCGACGGCTATCGCGGCAAAGCTTTTCTGATGACGAAGATCGATGGGCGCGATGGTAAGACGGCCGCTCAGCAGATCGATCAGTCATTGAAACGCCTGCAAACCGATCGCATTGACCTGATGCAGTTCCACGAGATCATCCGGTTGGGAGATCCTGACCGCGTCTTCGCGCCCAAAGGCGCTCTCGAAGCGGTGCAGGCGGCGAAGAAAGCAGGCAAGATCCGCTACATCGGATTCACCGGGCACAAGAATCCCGAAGTCCATCTGAAGATGTTCGCCACCGCAAAGGCGCACAACTTTCACTTCGACACCGTGCAAATGCCACTCAATGTGATGGACGCGCACTACGAGAGCTTTGGAAAGAAAGTGGTTCCAGTGGCGATGGAGAACAAGACCGGCATCCTGGGGATGAAGTCCATGGGTGATCCGTTCATCCTGAAGAGCAAGGCGGTCACGCCGATGGAGTGCTTGCATTACGCGATGAATCTGCCGACCAGCGTGGTCATCACCGGCTGCGACTCCATGCAGATACTCGATCAGGCGATACGGGCTGCGCAGACGTTTCGTCCGCTCGATAAAAAGGAGTTGGCAGCACTGCTGGCCAAGACCGAGCCGCTGGCACGCAAGGGCGAGTTTGAGCTATACAAGACATCGCATCATTTCGACGGCACCTACCAGCATCCCGAGTGGCTCGGGCCAGGGGTGAATAAAGAGACCTTCCCCGCTGCGTAGCTGACTAAGGTTAGTGCGCCAGCATTGAATTCCTCTCGCGGTGGGACTACTATTCCCTCCTCTGCTCTCGTCGTAGACCATCTCTAACCGCAATCCTTAGGAGGCATTATGGGTATCGCAACTTCCCCCACTCTCGACGCCCGCGTCATCAACTTTATCGGCAGGACCGGCAAGATCCTGATCGACGGAAAATGGAGCGAGGCCGCCAGCGGAAAAACCTTTGACACTTACAATCCGGCGACCGGAGAGATACTGGCGCGCGTTGCCGCAGGCGACCGCATCGATATCGACCGCGCAGTAAAGGCTGCGCGCAAGGCGTTCGAAGGACCTTGGGGCCGCATGACCTCGAGCGACCGCGGCAAGCTGATCTGGAAGCTCGCTGACCTGCTGGAACAACACTTAGAAGAGTTCGCTACGCTGGAGACGTTGGATAACGGCAAGCCTCTGACCATCTCGCGCGTTGCCGATGTGCCTCTCGCGGTCGACCTGTTTCGCTACATGGCGGGCTGGGCGACGAAGATCGAAGGCACAACCATTCCCATTTCAGTTCCCTACGCCCCAGGCGCAAAATTTTTGGCTTACACCAAGCGGGAGCCGGTCGGCGTTGTCGGACAGATCATCCCGTGGAACTTCCCGCTGCTGATGGCGGCGTGGAAGCTCGGTCCAGCCCTCGCGACCGGCAATACTGTGGTCTTGAAGCCGGCCGAGCAAACACCGCTTTCCGCGATCCGTTTGGGAGAGTTGATCACCGAAGCCGGGTTCCCCGAGGGCGTTGTGAATATCGTCCCCGGACTCGGCGAGACCGCAGGCGCCGCTCTCTCAGCACATCCCGACGTCGACAAGATCGCTTTCACCGGATCGACCGAGGTCGGCAGACTCATCCTGCAAGCTGCGGCTGGCAATCTGAAAAAAGTCTCGTTGGAGCTGGGCGGAAAGTCCCCCAACATCGTCTTTGCCGATTCCGACATGAAGGCGGCGATCGGCGGCGCGGCCAGCGCGATCTTCTTCAACCACGGTCAGTGCTGCTGTGCCGGCTCGCGGCTGTACATTGAACAATCCATCTTCGACCAGGTCGTCGAAGGCGTCTCCAACCAAGCCAAGAAGATCAAAGTCGGGCCGGGCCTCGAACCCGACACGCAGATGGGGCCGCTGGTCTCGAAGGAGCAGCTCGATCGCGTGTGCGGATATCTCGAGTCCGGATTCAGCGAAGGCGCCAAGGCGACTGCCGGCGGCAAGAAGATCGGCAACCAAGGCTACTTCGTGGAGCCGACCGTGCTGGTGAACACCGACCATAAGATGAAAGTGGTGCAGGAAGAGATCTTTGGTCCGGTGGTCACTGCCATCCCGTTCAAAGATGCCGACTCGGTGTTGCCGATCGCGAACGACAACATCTATGGCCTGGCTGCCGGTATCTGGACTAAGGACATCAGCAAAGCCCACCGCGTGGCCGAAAAACTGCGCGCTGGGACAGTGTGGATCAATTGCTACAACATCTTCGACGCCGCGCTTCCCTTCGGCGGATACAAACAATCCGGTTGGGGACGCGAGATGGGCAAAGACTCGCTCGAGCTTTACACCGAAGTAAAAGCAGTCTGCACCATGTTGTAAGTCTTGAAGTTTTGCAGAATGGGCGGCCGGTGGCCGCTCATTTTTTTATTTCAAGATCGCGAACAGGTTGCTGTACTCGTCGGTCCACAATGGCACCCGTCGAACGCCCAATGGCGTCGAGACCACGCGCAGCTCCGCGGCCGCAAGTGCCTGCGCCGAAGCCGAGAGCAGGACCCAATCGCTCCTCGCCATAGCGCTATCAGTACTTTCGGTCTTGATCTCGATCGCGTTCAGGCGGAAGTGGTCGGCGGCTTGGGCCAGCACCGGCGCGAGGTCCACGGTCATGTTGGTGATGTGAAAGGCCAGCACTGCGTCCGGACCGCTTCGATGCTGCAAATAAACGCGCATCGCCTCTTCCGTGAGAAGGTGAACGGGTATGGCGTCGCCGTTGAATGCATCGATCACCATCACGTCGAATGCATTCGACCTTCCTCTTTCGGCTTCATACTCCAGTACCAGTCGTGCATCGCCCTGTGCCACACTCACCTCGGCAGCAGAGTCCTGCAACATGGAAAAGTGCCCGCTGTCACCCCGCGCTACCCGAATCACTTGCGGATTGATCTCATAAAAGCGATACGTATCCCCTGGCCGTCCATATGTGGCAAGCGTGCCGATACCTAGTCCCACCACCCCCACCCGCAATGGAACAGGCTTTCCGCGCAGGCTCACCAGCAGTCTCCCAATGCCGCTATTGGTTCCATAATAGGTAGTGGGAACCCGACGGAGCGAGGGTTGGTCGAGTTGCAGCCCGTGGGCAATGCGACCATGCATCAACACATTGCCATCTGGCGCTGAAGATCGGCGAACGCTCAGGATCCCAAAAAAATTTCGCTCCATCCACAGAGGACCGCGAACCCGCAGTGTCCCTTGCCAGAGCAACGTCGCTGCGCAAGAAAAGAGCAACACAACGGCCACAAAGCGGGTACTTCTCGTCGCCAAGGCATTCGCTGGAGCGCTGGCCTCCGGACGCTTCCACACAGCGAGCAGAAACAACGCGATTGTGAGCGAAGGCACGATCCAACCAGGAATCCACAACTTGCCCTTCAAGGACCAGATGAACAAGGTGACGGAGCCCGCACCCGAGAGCAAGGCCAGCCGCAACCATATCGACGAGCGGTAGACCCAGGAGTTGCGGTCGTCGAACGCCACGATCACCAACAAAACTGCGCAAGCGATAAAGGCGCCCGGCAATTCCCAGAACCAACGGAAGGCATGCGGCGCGATCAGGCTCACGAACACTCCGCCCGCCACTCCACCCAAGGAAACCAGCAAGTAAAAAAGTGTGAGATATTTCGGCCCCGGACGGCTCCTATGCAGTTCACCGTGACACAACATACAGCAGGCGAACAGGATGAATAGGAACCCGGCTACTACTCCCCCTACTCCCCACTTGAAACTCGTGAAATTGAAACAGACCAGCAAGAGCGCTGCCGTACCAAACACAAAGTGAAACAAGCCTGGCTTGTACCAGCGTGGATACTCGAAGCAGATGATGAACGAAAGCAGATATACCGCAAGCGGCAAGACCCACAACAGCGGGACCACAGCCACTTCCTGACAAATGAAATTCGTGATAGCCAATAACATCGTCGAAGCCGACGCCGCCAGTGCAAACCACATCAGTCGCCGTCGCAACGGAGGACGCGCTTCATCTTCGACGGCACCATTCAGTGCCGAATGACTGGTCTTGCTTCCGATGGATCGCATTCCCAAGCTACAGAGCGACACCATGGCCGCAAAGCAAACGAATGCCACCGACCACAGCCAGGCCTGACTTGGCAGGCGAAATGTGCGCTCGAACCAAAACGGATAGCTCAACAGACCTAATAGCGAGCCAGCATTCGATAGCGCATAAAGGCGGTAAGGCGACGATCCCTCAAAAAGCTGGCTGTACCAGCGCTGCAACAACGGCCCTGTGGTCGCCAGCACAATGAACGGCAGCCCAACCGCTGCGACCAGCAATCGCACGATCAGAAACTCAGGCGCTCGTTGCGGGTCGGGGTGCCACGAAGCCCCCGGTAAGACCGGAGCGGGCCAGTGCAGAGCTGCGATCACCAGTCCCAGCAACGAAACCAATAAGAAGGCCAGATGCACATACGCTTGGCGCCCTGCGCCGACGCGGCTGGTCAGCCAATGGGAATATCCATAGCCGACGAGCAGCAACGCCTGAAAGACGAGCATGCAAGCGGTCCAAACTCCGGGAGTCCCGCCGAACCACGGCAGCAGGAACTTGCCCATGACAAGCTGAATCTGGAAAAGCAGAAAGGCACTCAGAAAGATGGTGGCCGCGAAGAGCCAACGGGTTCGTGACGGCGCGGCTACGCTGAGGGGACCTGTTAAGATTTGTGATGTCGCCATGCCAGATTCATTGTAAGGGCAACCATCAAATCGGCATTGGCTTTAACTTCGGGCTCACGATCAATTTTGCCGCAGTCGCCTTTTGCACGTCTTCGGCGATAAGCCCGGGAGCTACTTCTTCGAGCACGAGCCCTTGCGGAGTCACTTGCATGTAAGCCATCTCGGTGACGATGGTGTTCACAACTTTTACGCCGGTAAGCGGCAGAGTGCATTTCTTCAGGATCTTCGGCTCGCCTTCGCGGGTGGTGTGCTCCATCGCGATGACAACGCGGCGAGCGCCCGCAACCAGATCCATGGCGCCGCCCATTCCCTTTACCATTTTTCCCGGGATCATCCAATTGGCGAGGTTTCCTTCTTCGTCCACTTCCATCGCTCCCAGCACACTGAAATCTATGTGACCACCGCGAATCATCGCGAAGGAATCGGCGCTGGAAAAGTACGCAGTGCCGGGGATCTCGGTAACGGTTTCTTTGCCGGCATTGATCAAATCAGCATCTTCGGTGCCCGCAATCGGATAGGGGCCGACCCCGAGCATGCCGTTCTCACTCTGCAGCACGACTTCCATTCCCGGCGGCACGTAGTTCGCCACCAGCGTGGGCATGCCGATGCCGAGATTCACGTAGTAGCCGTCGCGAAGCTCGAGCGCGATGCGCTTCACGATTCGTTCGCGCTTCTCAATATCTTTCTGTTTGTCTGGCTTGGAGGGAGTGGCCATTGGGATTTGGCGAGACTTACATCGCAGGAATGGTCTTCTCCCATTCGCGAAATTTTTCCAGGTCGGAGTGGATCACTTTTGCCACGAAGGCGAGCACCACACCATCGTCGAGATATCCGAGCACCGGGATAAAGTCAGGAACGATGTCAATGGGATCGAGAAAATAAAACAGTCCGGCAATGGCGATCACGATCGATTTCCACGGGACATTCCGGTAAACGCCATCGCGCCAGGCGCGAACGAAGCGCCAAACCGTCCAGAAATCGGTCCACAGCGCACGCAGCATTCCGGCGTGCTTCTCGGATTTTGCTCGAGACTCCTCCAGCAGGCGATCGGTGCGGCCGCGGTCCGCGGCAATACGCTCCGCCGTTCCCTGGCTCGCTCGAAGACTTTGAATCGCTCTCTCATCCGTCATAGCTGAATCATACTCCGCAGGTAGTACTGAGATGCGTCCTATCGCTCATACTTTGCGCATCGTTCTTTTTTCGATGCGCTTCTCGAACATCTCGCCTTGAAAGATCCTCTTCACGTAGACGCTTGGTGTCATCACTTTGTCAGGGTCAAGCTCGCCGACTTCCACCAGCTCTTCAACCTCAGCGATGGTCACCTTTGCCGCAGTCGCCATCATGGGATTGAAGTTGCGTGCGGTCTTGCGGTAAACCAGATTGCCCCACTTATCGCCCTTCCACGCTTTGACGAACGCAAAGTCAGCACGGAGCGCACGCTCCATGATGTGAGGACGGCCGTTGAATTCGCGGACCTCTTTGCCTTCTCCGATCACGGTCCCGTAACCAGTCGGGGTGAAGAAGGCGGGAATACCGGCACCTCCGGCGCGAATGCGTTCAGAAAATGTTCCTTGAGGATTCAACTCCAACTCGACCGTGCCCTTGAGCACCATCTCTTCCAGCAATTTATTTTCGCCGACGTAGGTTCCGATGTGTTTGCGGATCTGTCCGTTGCCGAGCAACAATCCAAGACCGAATCCATCCACACCCACGTTGTTGGAGATGGTGGTGAGATTCTTCGTGCCCTTCTTCATCAATGCGCGGATAAGGTTCTCTGGAATGCCACACAGACCGAAGCCACCGATCATGATGGAGGCGCCGTCGTCAATATCGCGGATGGCCTCGTCGGCCGATGTGACGACCTTTTTCATCGCCCAGCCCTCTCGCGGCGGTCACTCATCAACTCTCCGAGCAGCATCTCTCCCATGGGCCACGGACCGAAGCCTGAGTCTGCATTGATGTGTCCAGCGGGACCGGCATTCTCGAAACGGCTTCCCCATGCGTAGGCGATCTCACGCGCACGCTTTACGCTGAGCCAGGGATCCGAAGTGCTGGCAACAAGGATCGACGGGAACGGAAGCTTTTTCATCGGTATCGGACGGAAACTGTGCAGCTCGTCGGGTACCTCCGGACGAGAGAGATCGGTCGGGGTTACCAGCAACGCCCCGTGCACCGCGCGGATATGCTTTTCAGCCCAGTGCGCGATGGTGGTGCATCCCAGTGAATGCGCCACCAAAACCGGCGGCGCGGCGGAATGAAGCACGGCGTCGTCCAAGCGTGCGACCCAGTCTTCTCTCAGCGGAGTGTCCCAGTCCTTCTGCTGGACGCGGCGATATTCCGGATGATCACGCTCCCACAGCGACTGCCAATGCTGCGGGCCGGAGTTCTTCCATCCGGGCAGAATGAGAACGGGGGCTTTCATCTCGAACACAGATTGTAATGCAGGAGAGCTGAGCTTATGCCTTGGCGGAGCTTTGAATAGCAGACGGCTGGCGCTTCAGACCGCGAATGAAATTCGCCACCGCAAGGGGTTCGCGCCCAGGATTGCGCTCGATGGTTTCGACTATGGCACTGCCAACCACAACCCCATCAGCGAATTTTGAAGCTCCTGCGAATTGATCGGCCGTGGAAATGCCGAAACCAACCGCAATAGGAAGCTTGGTATGTTTTCGGAGGCGCCTGACCAAATCCTTCGCGTCACCACTCATCTCTTTGCGCGCGCCCGTGACCCCCAAACGCGAAACCGCATAGATGAATCCCGAAGAATTCTTTGCGATGGCCTTTAGCCGCGTATCGGTGCTGGTGGGAGCGGCCAGAAAAATTGTTGCAAGCCCATGCTGTCGCATCTTCCACAGATAATCGTCGGCCTCTTCCAAGGTGAGGTCGGTGACGAGCGCGCCATCAATGCCCGCGGCAGACAAAGCAGTACAAAAGCGATCTATCCCCATGCTGAGTATCGGATTCAGATACGAGAAGATGATCAAGCCGGCATTGGGTCGCTGTCGCCGGATCTCCGAACCGAGATCGATGACCTGCCGCAACGTAGTGCCGCCCTTTAATGCGCGTTCGCTGGCTCGCTGAATCACCGGCCCGTCGGCGAGCGGGTCGGAGAACGGCACGCCTAGCTCGATGATGTTGGCGCCTGCGTCGATGGCCGCGATAATGACATCGCGCGTGATGGAGATGTCGGGGTCACCGACGGTCACGTAGACAACCAGCGCGTTGTTCTCAAAGCTCAACATAGGATTTCACTACTGAGACACTGAGATTGCTTTTTCATTTTTCTCCACAGTGCGACGGCGTTCACTGCGATTACCCGATGCTTAAGCTCTCACGCAAAATACCCATATCCTTATCTCCGCGGCCGCTGACGTTCACGATCACCACATCGCTCTTCTTCATCTTCGGTGCGCGCTTGATGACTTCTGCAATGGCATGTGCTGATTCGAGCGCGGGAATGATGCCCTCGAGTCGCGCCAGATTTTGGCATGCCGAGAGCGCTTCTTCATCGGATGCGGAGACATATTCGGCGCGGCCGGAATCTTTCAGAGCGGCGTGCTCGGGACCTATTGAGGGATAGTCGAGCCCGGCTGAGATGGAGTGGGTCAAGGCGATCTGTCCGGCGTCGTCTTGGAGTACGTAGGAGAAAGTTCCCTGCAGGACTCCTGGTTTGCCGCCTTCGAAGGCGAAGCGTGCGGCGTGGTCGCCGAGCGCAGGGCCACGTCCGCCGGCTTCGACGCCGACGAGCTGCACCTTCTTATCCCCGATGAATTCGTAGAACGCTCCGATAGCGTTTGACCCGCCCCCGACGCAAGCAATAACAGCGTTCGGCAATCTGCCTTCAGCTTTCAGGATCTGCGCCTTGGCCTCGCGCGAGATGACGCGATGAAAGTCGCGCACCATGGTCGGATAGGGATGCGCTCCCAAAACGCTGCCAAGCAAATAGTGTGTGGTGCGGACGTTGGTGACCCAGTCGCGCATGGCTTCGTTGATCGCGTCCTTCAACGTGCGCGAGCCGGATGAGACGCCGCGCACTTCGGCGCCCAACAGGCGCATGCGGAAGACGTTGAGTTCCTGGCGGCGCATGTCTTCGGTTCCCATGTAGACGACGCATTCCAGGCCCATCAGCGCGCAGACCGTGGCGGTGGCGACGCCGTGCTGGCCGGCGCCGGTCTCAGCAATGATGCGTCGCTTGCCCATGCGAATCGCCAGCAGGGCCTGGCCAATGCAGTTGTTGATCTTGTGTGCGCCGGTATGAAGAAGGTCCTCGCGCTTCAAGTAGATCTTTGCGCCGCCAAGCTCCTTCGTCAGCCGCGCAGCGAAGGTAAGCGGCGTGGGACGACCGCAATAATCTTTGAGCAGGCGTGCGAACTCTGCCTGAAACTTCTTGTCGCGCTTGGCTTTTTCGTAGGCGGCTTCCAGCTCTTCGAGCGCCGCCATCAAGGTCTCGGGCACATAGCGGCCGCCGTAAGCGCCGAAGCGTCCGGCGGCGGTTGCTGATCTTTTTGCGGCAACAGATCTCGGCATCAGGAAACGTTCCTGTCGGTCTGGCGGACGGCCTGAATGAAAGCTTTCACTTTTGCGTGGTCCTTCTTCCCCTTTTCCTTTTCAACACCCGAAGCCACATCGACGCCCCAGGGCTTCAGCACCTGGATAGTTTCCGATACGTTCTCCGGACGCAATCCGCCAGCGACGATGAAGCGTACCGGCATTTTCTTTAATCCTGCGAGCGCGGTTTTGGGATCGAAGCTCTGACCGGTGCCACCAGCTCCCGAATCGAGCAAGAAAAGATCCAGCGACCTGGAAAGCGCGCGCAGCGTGTTTTCAAATCCAGGACGAACCGGAACCGCTTTGATCACGCGCACCTGGTGCTTGCGCATCTTAGCGTCATTCCAGCCGCGGCACAGCTCTTCCACATACTGTTCGTTCTCGGTGCCGTGCAGCTGCACACCGGTCAGCCCCACCTTCTCAACGATGCTGTGCACGCGCTCGCGCGAGGCGTTCACGAAGACCCCGATCTTCTGCACCGAGTCGGGCAAGTTGGCCACGATCTCGCGCGCCGCTTCGGGCGTGATCCGTCGCGGGCTGTCGGTGAAGATGAAGCCGAGCGCGTCGGCGCCCGCCTCCACCGCCGCCAGGGCGTCGTCGAGATTGGTGGTGCCGCAGATCTTGACCCAAGTCATTGTGAGTACCGGGTACCCAGTTGCGAGTACCGAGTCACTGCAAAAATTCCTTCAACTTCTTGCCGGGATGCTCCGCCTTCATCAGCGATTCGCCGATCAGGAATGCGTGATAGCCGGCGTCGCGCAGGCGACGGACGTCTTCCGCGCTCGAGATCCCGCTCTCGGCCACGCGTACGATGGCATCCGGGATCATGGGCGCGAGGCGCAATGAAGTCTCGATCTTCACTTCGAACGTTTTTAGATCGCGGTTGTTCACGCCGATCAGATCGAAGCCGAGGTCGAGCGCACGGCCAAGCTCGGCCTCATCGTGGACTTCGCACAAGACATCCAGCTTTTCTGCCGTTGCTGCAATTTTCAGCTCACGAAGCTCCGCGTCGCTGAGCGCGGCAACGATCAGCAGGATGGCGTCGGCACGGTTAGCGCGCGACTCCAATATCTGTGAAGAGTGCACGATGAAATCTTTGCGCAGGCACGGAATGCGCACCGCCTGCGACGCCGCATCCAGATGTCCCAGCGATCCCTGAAAGAAATCCACGTCCGTAAGCACGGAAAGCGCAGCGGCTCCAGCAGATTCCAATTCTCTCGCGAGAGCGCCGGGAGAAAAATCCGACCGGATCAGGCCCTTGGATGGTGATGCCTTTTTCAACTCCGCTATCACCGCAGCTCCGCGTTCGGCCACGCGAGCCAGGGCTGCGCGAAACCCTCGTGGCGCATGCGCCTGCGCCCGCGCCCGCAGACCATTCTGGTCTGGGCTGTTCTTCACGCGCTCGCGCGCAGCCTGCACGATGCTCTGGAGTGTGGCAGTCATTGGCCGGTGCTTCGAGTATAAATTGCCGGGCTAGTACCAAGAATCGGGTAGCCCGCCGTATGCCTTTGAATCTTATTCCCTTCAGCTCCGGCTGCCGAACGAGTACGGCATTACGAAAGGGCTGGATACCGGTTCCCTGAACGCAGAAAACCCGGCCGCCTGCCGGCCGGGTCTCCTGATATCAGCGGATGCGGTGGATTGCCTCCGCGGAACTTGCTAGGCTGCGGGCGCGAGCGAGCGCTGCGCCGCCTGCTGGATAAACTTCTTCATCACCGTGGCCCACATCACTTTCTTGCGCACCGCGCTTTCTTTCACGTTGACGGTGCGGCCGCGGGCGAACATGCTCAGCAAGGCCTTCATCTTCAGCACGCGGAGCACGCTCATCTCCGACGGCGAAACTTTGTAGGCATTCAGGAACTCTTCCTGGATCTGGCTGGTGATGACGCGGTTGCAGAAGGGATACTTCTCCAGCGCTTCCACCGACGCAAGAAAGATAGCCACGTCGTGGAACGAGTGTCCGCGCTCATTCATGCGGGCGTAATCGCAGACGCCAACCCCTTTTTCGCCGACGGTCACGTCGAGCGGGGTGAAATCGTTCATCACCGCAGACGAAGGCAGTGCCTTCTTGGTGCGGTTCAGCAACTGGCGCGCGCCGGTGAGTATGTTGCCGATAGCGGCGTCATCGAGCCCTTCTTTGCGGCAGCTGATGCAGACCTTCTGCAAGCCGTCCATTAATGCGTCGGAATCGAAGGGGACCGGCATGTCGGCGGTGACCTTGTGGAAGGTGCGCAGCCATTCGCCGGCGAGGCGCGAGGCGACCAGCAGTGTGCCATTGTCGGCATAGCCGGGGAGCAAGGCCGCCTTCATGATGATGGATTGCAACGGCACGCCGGTAAATTTCTCGGTGACGACCGCGCCCAGATCGGTGAATTCGCCAAGCGGCCGCGGCACGCCGGCGAGCTTTCGCTTCTCAAAGGTCTTGTAGATGGCACGAAGATTACGGTCCTCGGCCTTGGCTTTCGCCTTAGCGTCCTGGCCGCTCTTGCCGTTGCGATAGACTTTGGCGGCCACGCGTTCGCTGCCGTCGGCAAAATCAATCACCACATCATAGATATAGTGCTCAGGTTTGGGGGTATGGCCCACCAGACGGACATTCTTTAGCTCACCATGGTTCGGATACAGCTCCGCCGCCGTGCGGCGAAGTTCGCTGCTGATCTGCTCAATCACATTTTCAGGCATTCCAACTCCGGGGTCAGGGGGTACAAGCTAAATATTCGAATTCTTCTAAGTGGCGTCGTCAGTTTGCGGGACGCTTCCGCAGACACATCGAGGACTAACGCCTTAACCTAGTGCAGTTAAGGTTCCATTGAAGAAGGCTGGAGAGCCTCGATTTACTTATGTTTAACGGAGCTTGGGCGCTTTCAGCGTCGCGCGTGTGGGTCGGCTCAGTCAATCTGTGAGAACAATAGTGCCAACTGTTCGGAGTGCGAGTCACAGTGCCGTCAGCTCTTTAGAGAGACGGAAATGGCACCTTAGAAAAAACTTCCCGGTCACCCACGCTCAGTGGGTTGCAACGCAACTTCAGCTTCCTCGCCCAGGTACTGCACCGCAAACCTGGTCTCCCGAACCATGCAGGTGCAGGCTATGACCACGCCGGTAACCGCAAAAGTTCCGGCAGCCACCGCAACCACAGCTGCTATGCCTGAGGCGATCTGCCAATCGAAGTATTTCATTGCGGCGCCAAGGATGGTGATCAAGGCCGATGCGGCAAATGATCCCAACGAGGCATAAAGAAACTTCAGAGACTTCAGCAGGAGCTGGATGCGGCGCTGAAGACTTTTCAATTGCAAGATCTGCTGCCGGTGGATGCTGCTACCGACCTTCAAATTTGGGATCTGCGCAGCCACCACACGAGTGCGGTCGACTGCGCGCGCCAAGCGGTTGCTCGTACCGAGACAAAGCACCGAGCATGCGTTGGTGAGTATGGCAGGTGCGACGACGGCTGTCGCTACTGCAAATGGGTTATCGGGCAGTGGCATCCGTCAGCCGTCAGTAGAAGAGGTACTTGCGCCACTTGGAGTCGGAGTGCCCCATCAGGCGCATGATGTGGCGGCTGGTATGGAGATTGAACGGACGCGGCTCGCGCAGCAGCTTCATGTTGGTCTCATGAGCCAGTTGGTTCCCTTTGCGACGGTTGCAGTCGTGGCAGCATGCGACGAGGTTCTCCCAAGTGGAGAGTCCGCCGCGCGAACGGGGCATTACGTGGTCGAGCGTGAGCTCGCCGGACGACATCACCTTGCAGCAGTATTGGCAGGTGTTGCGATCGCGCAGCAGGATGTTCTTGCGCGAGAGAGCGCGGGTCTGATGCGGGATCCGGCGATATTCGAGCAGACGGATCACCGATGGCACGCGGATGGTGAAGCGCGTGGAATGCAGGAAGTGGCCGTTCTCTTCCTCGGCGCGAGCCACGCCCTTGAGCACCAGCACGATAGCGCGGCGCGCGGCACACACGTTGATGGGCTCATACGACGCGTTGAGCACCAGCACCGGCGCCAGCATGGGCGCGCGCGAGCTGGTCTCGACGGCTACGACAATCGGCTCAGGCGCCGCGTGTCTGGATGCGTGCGATGGATGTGGACTCGACCCGTGTCTCCCCATATTTCCCCTATGCCTCCGCAGACCGTGCCAGTTCTACAGAAACTTGTTCGCCCTTCATGACGCGTGCCACCGTGGCGACGTAGATCTTTTTCGCTCCCGCGCGGCGCAGCACCCGCGCGCACTCGGCGGCGGTGGTGCCGGTGGTGAGCACGTCATCCACCACGATGACGTCGCGACCCGAGACTTTGTGCGCATCGCCAACGCTGAAAGCTCCGCGCATGTTCTCGCGGCGTTGATGGCGGGTGAGTCCGGTCTGCGAGCGCGTATCGCGCTGGCGGATTAAAACGGGATCGGTAAATTCGAGCTTGGCGCGGATCTCTTCCGGCAATTTCTTCATTGCGGTGCGGGCGAGCAGCTCAGACTGATTGAACTCGCGCTGCCGCTGCTTGCTCTTGAACAGCGGCACTGGGATTAGCAGAGCCTGTCCGTCGCACTTCTCAGCTAGGGTTTGAACAACAGGAACGAGCAAACCGGCGAGAGAATCCGCCGCCGGCAACATAGCTTCATATTTCAGCAGATGGATCACGCCGCGAAGAGCGCCGTCATACGAACCGTAAGCCGCGGCTTTCGCGAATGGAAGGCGCGCGCGCCGGCAGAGCATGCACTTGGTCTCGGAGACGGCATGTGCGGCATCGGGGACGCGCTCACCGCAAACTTCGCAGACACTGCCTTCAATGGCTTTGATTGAGTGAGTGCAGGCGTCGCAAACGGGAAGACGCGAAACGTTAGCGAGAGCTTCGCCGCAGAGGCGGCAGTCAGAAGGAAAGACAGTATTGAATACGCTGGCGAAGGCTGAGGAAAAGGCGCTGCGGAGGGAAAAAGCGGGCGGAGGCGCTTGTGGCTCAAACTGTCCAACAACCGCCGGTGAAACGCGGACGCGAGCTAGTTGGTCGCCACTACTGCTGAAGACCCCCTCCCGGTTCTGATGCCCTGGGCCGCCATGCCGGGCTCCAATCAGACGCCGATGACGAGAGTATAGACCACTTTTCAGTGCCCCTGCAACGGTGCTGCAGCGGATTTCATCGAACTTTTATCCGGAATGGCCCCGGACAGGACGCTTCATCCCCGCAGACTAGCTACTATGAGCCGCTTTCATTACTATAGTGCGGCACTTTTCGAGGAGGCCACCTTTGGCTGATCTGGCAGAGCAAGTGAAGGAACCGACCTTCAAGCCGTACATTTCCCCAGCAGAAAAGCCGTACGAGCTGACCTTCCGCTCGCTGTTCTTTGGCGGCATCTTCGGGATCCTGTTCGGCGCGGTCACGGTCTACGTCGGCCTGCGCGCCGGACTCACCGTCGCGGCTTCCATCCCGATCGCAGTGCTCTCCATCAGCTTGCTCCGCGCTGTCGGACGCGTGCTTCCGCCATTCGGCCGCGGCACCATCCTGGAAAACAACATCGTGCAAACCACGGGGTCGGCGGGCGAATCCGTCGCTGGCGGGGTCATCTTTACCCTGCCCGCGCTCATCTTCCTCGGCTTTGGCATGGATTACTGGCGCATCTTCTTATTGGCGCTCATCGGCGGATGGCTGGGCGTCTTCTTCATGATCCCTCTGCGACGCCAGTTGATCGTGAAGGAGCACGGCAATCTTCTTTATCCGGAAGGAACGGCCTGCGCCGACGTGCTGATCGCCGGCGACAAGGGCGGTTCGTTTGCCAGCCGCGTCTTCTGGGGACTTGGCCTGGGCGCGCTCTATACCTTCTTCCAGAATGAAAACTTATTTGCGGTTTGGCCGAGTACGCCTGCTTACAATCCGGCCAATTATCCAGGCGGATCGATCCGCGCCAACACCACGACCGAATATCTTGGCGTCGGCTACATCATCGGACCGCGCATCGCCGGCGTGCTCTTCGCGGGTGGTACCTTCGCCTGGCTGGTAGTCATGCCCGCCATCAAATTCTTCGGCGGTACTTCCATCATTTATCCGGGCACGGTGCCGGTGAATACGATGACATTGACGCAATTATGGGGGACCTACATCCGTCCCATGGGCGCGGGCGCGGTGGCTGCCGCAGGATTGATCACCCTTTTAAAGACGACGCCGACGATCATTGCCGCACTGCGAGCCGGCGCGAAAGATTTGGGCAAGGGCGCCAAGGACGCTGCCGGAGCTCTGCGCACTGATCTGGACATGAGCATGAAGGTCGCACTCGGGGGCGCGCTGCTGGTGATGATCA
>Ga0137418_10001358_pt1 | contig 22507 bp, 24 predicted proteins | sample CZODoug3_1_2_16f_FD_122242 | JGI IMG/M metagenome (GOLD analysis project Ga0137418, IMG submission 122242) | Vadose zone soil fungal communities from Angelo Coast Range Reserve, California, USA - CZODoug3_1_2_16fungal (Hybrid Assembly) | ecosystem: Environmental > Terrestrial > Soil > Vadose...
CGAATCCTGTTCGACTCTCTGACTTCGCGCGAGCGCGAGGTGATGACACACGTCGCCGATGGACTCATGAACAAGCAAATCGCGGCCAAATTGGGCATCACAGAGATCACTGTGAAGGTCCATCGTGGCCATTTGATGCGAAAAATGAAGGCTCGGTCGTTGATTGATTTACTAGGAATGGCGGACCTGCTCGGAATCCGTCGCACCAAATGCTAAAGCTTATACCCAGGTATTCTTTTCAATCCCCATCCGTGATGCAATCTACAGTGAGGGTGACGATGACGCCATGTGCTCCGGGTCTCCGCGTCAAGAAAGGACCGCCTTGCCAGAACTTTCGCTAGTCGCCATCATTGACGATGATGCATCGGTGCGCGCCACGACTGACAGCCTTGTGAGGTCGCTCGGCTACATCGTACATACATTCGCATCCGCCGAAGAGTTCCTGCGATCGAACCGCCTCGATGACCTCTCGTGTGTGATTTCAGATGTCCAAATGCCCGGAATGAGCGGCGTCGATTTGCAAGCCCACTTGCTTACTCAAGGGTACCGCGTGCCGTTCATTTTCTTCACGGCCTTCCCCGATGAGCGGATTCGTGCGCAAGCGCTTAGGGCCGGGGCGATTTGTTACCTGACTAAGCCGTTCGACGGGGATAGCCTTGTCCAAGGTCTCCAGGCTGCCCTGAAGATCTGGCAGAAACCACCCTCGAAAAGGTCACGCGAGATCCTGCTCCTACATAATGCGTCTCGAAGCAAAGTCCGTCCGCAGCAATTCGAGCGCCGGGCGGCCCTGGTCAGCGCAATCGCCCGAGGTCGTCGGTGGCTGGATGATGTTGTTTCAGGTCGTGTAACCACGATCGCACAACTTTACACTCGCGAGAAGTGCAGCGCTCGGCAGGTTAATATGACGATCTCGCTCGCCTTCCTCGCGCCCAATCTCATCAAAGCAGCAGTAGAAGGTCGCCTACCCCGCGGCATCGGCATCGAACGGCTCCGGGATCCGCCGACTGAATGGGGCCGGCAGTTCGACGCACTCGGCCTCAATCCAGAATAACTGCCGCGCCGGTCGAAGATCCCAATTACAGCGGCCCAAAAGTCGGAATTGCGGGTGCAGTGCTGTCCAACTTCGCGCTCAAAGCCCGCCGGGGAACGGGTTTTTTGGATGCAGAGACAGGGCGCCAAAAATCATCACGAGAAAGGGCGAACGCCTGCAGAGACCAAAGTCCGGGAAGTAAGTGGCCAGAAATCCCGGAAGAAGCGCCCTATTTGGCGTCGACTCGGGAAAGGGTGGTTTGCGGAGACTGGATGGTGGGCGCAGTAGGGCTCGAACCTACGACCCGCTGATTAAGAGTCATCTGTTCCAAGGAAGCCAAGAGCACGAAAGCCGGGGCATCCCAGTTCAACCAACTCCCAACCAACACTACACCGCAACGGAACGCGAACAAACGTCACCGAACGTCACGCTATTCATCAATGTTTTCAGTATTTCCCGGGTCGCCCTCACCGCTCATAACGGTCTGGTTGCAGGTTCGAGTCCTGCCGGCCCAGCAGTGAAATCAGCGGGTTGTTGAACGGTGCTTTGGATCACGCACCAAAAACGCCCATTTCCGGGCAGTCCGACAGGGACCTTGAAATAGTTCGCACGAAGCGAAGGCTTGGACACATGCAGAGATACGGGCGAGCAATCAACCCGTTCTCTGGTGCGAATCGAGCTGCCCCGACACACTGAATTACCCGTCCGATTTCCACTCCAATCTAGCCGAATGCCCGACGAACACCTCGTTACTCTTTTGTCCGCAGCTTTCTCGGTCTTCCATACCGATGATTCAGCTCCAGCATGGCGCGGCTTACAGTGGTTGTGATTTGGACTAGCTTCGAACGGCCCGGAGGGCTTCGCAAGCTGCTCGAAGAGATCAACAACTACCCCACCGAAACCACGCGTCGTCGCCCGCCGATTGGTTACCCACCGTCCGGAACTACCAGCCCAGTGTTCCCGGTCAGTGTGTTGGTCGCGCGCCGACCGCCTTCGGAACGATCGGCGTCGCGTGACGGGGAAGCGCCCGGCTCGAACGGCGCTGAATTTCACAGGATAGGAGAAGTGTAATGCCGCGGCGTCCGGCTAAGGTTACACAAGCAGACATCGCTCGCGCGATCCGCGCCGCCAAGCAAGCCGGAGCGAAAGGGGTCACGGTCGATGGCAATGGCGTCATTCGAATTGTGCTGATGGAAGGCGCCCCGCCGATCGAGCCCACAAGCGATCTCGAGGAGGCATGGGTACCATCGGAGGCGTTGCAGCGTTACCTCAAACGCACCGAAAGCGGTTGAAACGCACCTTACCGATTGATCCGGAGTCACCGCATCAGTAGAATCCAAGCATTGGTGATTGGAGAATACCAATGCTTGAACCAGAACGACGCGATCCCCGCGCGCCCGGGGATCGGCGAATGTATCTCTACTTCAACTATTCCGAGTCCGGCTCGCTGCGCTGGTACGTGAAGGTTAGTCATAAGGGTCGCCGGATTGGGATCCGTGAGCAATACGGAACACCAGCGTTCGACGCCGCTTACGAAGCAGGTGTCGCAGCGCTGGGAGGAGTAATGCGTGTGCGTCGTGTCAAAGCCACGGTGAAGCCGCACCAGCCGGAGCGCCGCTATCTGTACGTCGATGTCAGCCAGCGCGGGCAGGTGCGCTACTATGTGCAGCTACGCAACAAGCTGCCGAAGATCCGGATCAAGGCCGAGTTTGGCACGCCTGAATTCGAGGCCGAGGTCGATGCTGCCATCGCCACGCAGATCGCGCTCTATGGCAATGAGGGCGACTACATCAACGCGCAAAAGCAGCGCAACGAAGCGCGACCTGCTCTGCCGACGACGACACCGCAGCCGGGCACGCTGCGCTGGTACTGGAATGGTTATAAGCAGAGCGACCACTGGCTGGGCAATCTTTCCGTCGGCCAGGAAGGACTGTCGGACTCGACCCGGCTGCAGCGCAGCGGGCTGATCGAGAGCCTGCTACCCGAGAATGGCGACAAGCCGTTTGCGGTGCTGACGCGCAAGGTCATTCAGGCGGAGATGAAGGCGCGCACCCCGTCGCAGGCCGGCAACCTGTTGTCGGCGCTGCGCGGCATGATCCGTTGGATGATTGACGAGGGCCACCTTGACGAGGACGACGATCCGACGATCGGGCTGAAGTCCGGCAAGGCGAAGGCGAGCCGCGAGAGCGGCGGTTTCTTGCCCTGGACCGAAGAAGACATGACGATATATCGCGCGAAGTGGCCGCTCGGCACCGAGGCGCGGCTGATGTTCGACATCCTGCACTACACCTTCCTGCGGCTAGGCGATGCCTATCGCTTCGGCCCGCCGCATCTGCGCCAGATCGTGCGCAAGATGGCAGTGCAGATCGCCACCGAAAAGAGCCGCGGCAACACCACCGTCACGGTGCCGGTGCATCCGGAGTTTGCGGACAGCATGCGGGCGGCACGAGCGGCCGGGATCATCGGCGCGGACGTGTTCACCGGGAAATTGGTGAAGGACCGCGTGCTGCCGATGAACAAGAAGGCCTGGGCGGCGAAGTTCAAGAAGTACGCGGTCCTGGCCGGCGTCAACGAGCCGAAGAAAAGCTGCCATGGCGTGCGCAAGGCGCGGGCCGAGGTCGCGGCTTACGCTGACTGCACCGAGAGCCAGATGATGGCCATGTTCGGCTGGACCGATCCGAAGATGCCAGCGCATTACATCGCCAAGGCGAACCGGGAGAAACTCGGCATGAGCGGCATGGACAAGATCGTGGCGTTTGACCAGAGCCAGTCGCTCGACGATTTTATGCCGGCGCCGAAGACGAACAGGGTGCGAACGTCAGGTGGGAACGGAGTGGTAACATTCCCGGGTAACTTCGGAAAAAAAGCGTAACGATTTCAATGCTAAACGTGGGTTTATGGTGCGCTCGGAGGGACTCGAACCCCCACGATTTTACTCACTGCCACCTCAAGGCAGCGCGTCTACCAATTCCGCCACGAGCGCTTTTTTTAGGATCGGCACAAGATTGCGCCGTACCGCATCAAGACCGGATCGAGACCCGATCAACGGCGCCGATGTAACAAATCAACGATGGAGGGACAAGGCCTGCGAGCGTGGTGGTTTTCAACGGGATCCCATGGGTCGTGGCAGCATTTGCTTGACTTCGACCGCGATACGGTTGCGGTCGACAAGGACCACGCCGCTGGCGATCGGAAGGTTGTTGGCAAGGATTTTGACCTCGTCTGCCTCGGTGGCATCGAGTTCGATGATGGCGCCACGGCTCAGGCGCATTACCTGATGAATGGGCATCGAAGTGGTACCGAGGACCACCATGAGATCGACGGTGACTTTATCGAGGGTTGGCACTGGTGAAGCGACCCGTACGGACGACTGCGAAATTGCGTGGTTTGAGATCACCACGTTGTGGTTAGCCAATGGTTAACGACCGCCAAAGCCTCGATTTGACGACCTTCGCGAGCCCTGCCGGCGGCGGCGCGGTCGAATGGCGGGTTTCCGACGCGCCGGTGCCCTATCTCGACGCCGTGGCGGCCATGGAGGCGCGTGTCGCAGCGATTGCGGCCCATGAAGCGCCCGAACTGGTGTGGCTGCTGGAACACCCCCCGCTCTATACCTCGGGCACCAGCGGCAAGGCCGGTGACCTGCTCGACCCCCGCTTCCCGATGTTTGCTACGGGGCGCGGCGGGCAGCTCACCTATCACGGCCCTGGCCAGCGGGTGGCCTATGTGATGCTCGATCTGAAGCGTCGGCGGCCGGACGTGCGAGCCTATGTCGCTGGTCTCGAGGAGTGGATCATCCGCACCCTGGAAGCCTTCAACGTGCGGGGCGAGCGGCGCGAGGATCGGGTCGGTGTCTGGGTGAAACGGCCTGACAAGGGCACAGGGTTCGAAGACAAGGTTGCAGCCCTTGGTGTGCGGCTACGGCGCTGGGTGTCGTTCCACGGCATCTCCATCAATGTGGAGCCCGATCTGACGCACTTCGCAGCGATCGTGCCCTGCGGCGTGGTGGACCCGCGCTATGGCGTCACCAGTCTCGTCGATCTCGGCCATCCCGTGACCATGGCGGATGTCGATATCGCGCTCCGGCGGGCGTTTGAGCAGGTGTTTGGCGCCGTGCAAACGCGCCTGCCGGAGGCGACGATCTGACCATGCTGCCCCGCGGTACGGCGGGCTACTTGCCAAGGCTGGGAGCGATGCGCATCCGCCACAGGTTCCAGATACGGTCGAGCACCGCCAGGTTGACCGTGTCGGCTTTCGCGCCCTCTCCCGGCGTCAGATAGTTGACGTCGCCACCCAGCGCGACGGCTTGCGACTGCAGCCGGGCGTTGACGTCGGTGTAATAGGCACGGAAAACGGCCACTTTGACCGATGGCCCCACGGTCACGTCGCCGTGGCCGCGCATCAAGACCACCGCCTTGTCGCCGAGCGTTTGCGCCAACGATTTGCCCAGCGACGGATCGCGGACCAGCATGTCTGTTTCGCCAAAATCCTTTCGAATGTCCCATACAGGCGCGCCGGCCGCCAGGAAGGCGGCGTTGTGATACATCGGCCGCAAAGGCGCCTGGCTCACCGTGAATGGAATGACGCCGGGAGAATGCGTATGAACCACCGACATCACGTCCGGCCGCGCCTTGTAAATTTCGCTATGAATGAAGCGCTCCAGAAACACGGATCGACCACTGTCGCCCACGGCGTTTCCATCGAGATCGAACTCCATGATGTCGTCGGCGGTGACGAGCGCCGGCGCGAGCGACCGCGACAAGAGAAAGTGATTGGGATTGGTCGGATGACGCGCGCTGACGTGGCCGAAACCGTCGAGAACGCCAAAGTCGGCGAGGACGCGGCTGCCAGTCACGATATCTTCGATCAAAGCGGCATCGACGCCTGAAACCGGGACCGAAGGAGCCTGGGCGCGTGCCTCGGTAAAGCCGAACAGGAGCGCGAACACCACCGTCGGGCCGAGTCGAGCGAGCCAACAGCTCGGTCGCCTTTTGATGGGCTGACCAAAGCGGACAGCCAATGACATCTTTGGTGTCGCGGTCATTGTCATCTCCAACCAAACCGCCGAGCCATCAACGGCCTGTTGCAGCAGCAAATGATCGGAAGCGCAACCCGTCGGACCTGCGAGGGTGAGTCGTCCTCATGAAATCGGGACTTCGGCTTTCGTTGGAAAGACGGGGCCCTTACAGGATGGCCTCGAAGGCACTGCGCAAGGTTTCATGCCGGAACACGAAGCCGCTGCTCAACGCCTTGTTCGGGATGACGCGCTGGCCTCCCAGCAGGAGCTCGTCGGCGAAATCGCCGGCCACGTGATGCAGCAGCGCGGCTGGAATGCGAAACGCCGCAGGTCGATGAAGCCTTCGGCCAAGCTCCTCGGAGAATTTCATATTTCTGACCGGGATCGGGGCGGTCGCATTGATCGGGCCCGAGATACCAGGCTTTGCCAGCGCATGGACGATCAGACGAACGAGATCGTCGCGTTCGATCCAGGACATCCACTGCTGTCCTGATCCCATTGGACCGCCAAGACCGAACTCGAAGGGCGTCAGCATTCGCGTGAGCAGCCCTCCCTCGGTGCCGACCACCAGACCGATCCTGACATGAACCACCCTGACACCATGTTCCGTGGCCCGGCTTGCCGCCTTTTCCCAGGCGTCGCACAGTTCATGGCTGAAACAGGCATGTGCTTTCGCGGACTCGGTCAGGGGCTGATCCTGCCATAGCCCATACCACCCGATCGCTGAGCCGCTGACCAGCACGGCTGGCCGGCGTTCAAGACGTGCAATCAACCTGATGACGTCATCGGTCATGACGATGCGGGAATCGACAATCTCGCGGCGCTTGGCCTCGGTCCACAACCCGTTGCCGATCGGCTCGCCCGCCAGATTGACGATGGCATCGATTTTGGCATCGGCAGGAAGCTGATCGAGGCTGGTGATCAATGTGATCGGCGGACGCAGGCTATCCGCTTTGGCCGGATTTCGGACCAGCGCGATCACCTGATGACCTGCGTCGGCAAGACCAAGCACAAGCCGACTGCCGATGAAGCCGGTCGCGCCGGTGACCAGGATCGTTTGCCTTCCAGGCAATTCGCTGGCAAGGCCGCTTACAGGTGCAATATTCAGTCGCGCAAAACGTTTCGAGGCTGCGAGGTCTCGCGCGCCGCCGAGGCCGGCTCCGACGGCGGCGATCGTTGCGAGGATGCTCCAGAAACCATGAAACGCAGGTTCGATGGCGGCAGGTTGGCCGGCCCATTCGATCAAAACCGGCAGCAGCAGAACCAGGATGGCGCCGTAATTCAGCGCCAGCAAAGTGTGGTTGATGCGTTCGCTCGCCGGAAGCTTTCGGCTCAAGTCTTCCTCAACGAAATCCATCAAGGTCACGACCACCTCAACGACCAGGACGGCGATCACGATCATCGCCCAGAACCCGCGAACTTCGAGCCAGCCGAGCGTCAGGAACAGCAAGGCGTAAAGCGTGTTGCGCACGCTATGGAGCTGGAGCTCGTGGCGCTGCGAACGGCGCCAGGCCAGCCGTTCCGTCAGTTCATGGTGATAAAATGTGTCGAATGCGCCCATCGCAATTTGGATGGCTATCAAGGTCCAGAGAAACGTTGACGTCATGGCGTTGCCTCCCGGAAAACCGCGGATTGACGAACAAGCCTGCCAAAGCGGGGGTGAATGATCTCGAGCGTGAACCGAAATTCGCCGCTGCCGGAATCGGAATGGGTCACCGTCAGTACACCGGGCGTGAGGAAACCCGGCAACGCGAACCTCAGGCGTCCGACCTGCACAAAGTAACCAGCGCTGCGAAACAGCAAGGCCTGGCCATCGACAAGCATCCGCAGCGCCATGCTGACGCCGAACCCGACATACTCCTCCAGACCCGTCGGCCCCGAGAAACGTTTCGATGAGTGAATGACCTGAGGAAAACCGTTCCGGCGCGCGTAGATACGAGTCCAGACTTGGCCACCCGTCGCAGCATCTTCGGTCACGGTTACAATGCTGGGGACATTGGTGTCGCCACACGTCGGCAGCGGCCCTCCGATCAATCGCGCAAGCTGCGCCACCCACCAGCCGATCCGGCTGAGTTGGACCTCGACAACCTCGCCGACATAAATGGCAGTCTTGCCATCAGCGAGACGCTTCGAGAATCGTCGCCAGGTAGCCAGCGGCAATCGCCCCCAGTCGTCGTCAGGCAGCAAAGCGCGAAATCTGAGATCACATAGGGTGGTGTCGAGACTTTCATCGGAATCGGATGGCGCTGGAAGCTTCAGGATCTTGCTTTGTAACGCCATCGTGCGCTCCAGCAATCTCAGGCTCTACTTGGATTTCCCCGCCGGCAGAAAGCTGACGATCTTTTCGCCGAGCTTGATCAAGGCAATCAGCCTCGGTCTCGGCACGGTCAGCATCTGCATGTACCAGCGATCGACCAGCTCGGTGAAAGCCAGCATTTCCTTCAGCCGTTTGCTCGCCACCGGGCTGATGGTGGGATCGTCGGCGGCGTCCACCACGCAGGCGCGCAACGCATCGACGGCGGGGTCGATCTCGCGCTCCTTGCGGCCGGCCGCGATCCGCGCCGCCACCTCCCAGATGTCGGTCTCCGCCTCGTAGTGATCGCGACGATCGCCCATGATCGGAACGCGCCGGATCAAATTCCAGGACAAGAGTTCCCTGATGGAGTTGGAGACGTTGGATCGCGCCATCCCCAGCGTCTCCGCGATGTCGTCGGCCGTCATCGGCGCCTCCGACAAATAAAGCAGACCGTGAATCTGGCTCACCGAGCGATTGACGCCCCACTCATCGCCCATGTCGCCCCAATGCAGGACGAAGCGTTCGACCGCGGCTGGCAATTTCTTTTTGGCTGTTGTTTCTGTCATGACAGAAATATCTGACGATCGAAGACGGATGTCAATGGAAATTCTCGAGTCCAACACGCCGTCGTCGTGAATAAGAACCGTTGCCAGCCCCATCGCGTGCCAATGGCCTTGCCCGGCCGCGCAATGTCACTAAAACGGGACGCCCGGGCCGGCCCGCCGCGCCCAAGTTCCAACCGCGTCGCGCCGAGCCCACACCATTGAGGGAGATATGCATGAGAGTTTTGCACGCCGCCGCAGTTATCGCGTTGCTGGCCGCGCCTGCTTACGCCCAACAAAAATCAATCCCCAAATACGGGGAAGCTCCGGTCGAGAAGACACGGAGCGAGATCGAGGAGGACCGGGAGGCCGAGCGCGCCTATAAGAGATCGCTCGGCAACATTCCCGACCGGACCCCCACCGACCCCTGGGGCAACGCACGCAGCGTGGATGCGCCCAAGGCCGTCGCCAAGCCCTCTCCGGCGAAACCGAAGACCAAGACCAGCGGCACCGCAAATTAGGGCATGATCCTGACTATTCCGCCGCGCCCTGGGACGCCGCTCGGTGAGCCGTCGCGGCTAGATCGTCGGCAGCATCGAAAACCGCTCCCCTGCCCGCCGCAAATTCAGTGCATCGGCACTGCCGGGGCATTCGTCGACAGCGTCAACGCGCGCCGATGACGGGCCGCGCCGGCACGCCGCGACCATGTTCGACACGACATCCTCCGGTCCGGCAAACAGCGCCTCGACGCTGCCGTCGCGGCGGTTGCGCACCCATCCCTCAACAGCGTGCGCCGTTGCCTGCTGCTCGACCCAGTACCGATAGCCAACGCCCTGCACCCGGCCCCGAATCGTCACCTGACGGATCGCGACGCTCATCTATCGCTTGAGCCCCAGAAATTCCGCGCTGCGCGTCTTCATGTCGGCATCGCGCGTGACGCGGCCGGTGAGTTGCGATGACGGCAGTCCTTTGAGGTCTTTCGGTGAAGTACCGTCGCGCAACGCCTTGAGCGTGTCGTAAACCGCCTGCGTCGCAGCAGCGAACGGCGTGTGACCTTGCAAAGCGATCCGGACCCGCTGGCTGATCAGGAAAGCCTGATCGTCCAGTTCGCCCTGGGGGTTGCCGAGAACGATCGGCAGCATGGTCGCCGCGGAAATCGTCTCAAGTTCCTTGCGGGTTTTCAATCCGGTAAAGAACAGCGCGTCAACGCCGGTGGCCTCATACGCCATGGCGCGCACGACGCAATCGTCAAGGCTTGAAGCCGACGGGCCTCCGCCCCGGGTTCCGGTCCGGCCCATGATCACCAGCGCCGGATCCGTTCGCGCGTCGAGCGCGGCTTTCATCTTGCCGACACCCTCCTCGAGCGAAATGAGTTGCGGCTCATCAGCGCCAAAGGCCTGCGGCAGCAGGGTGTCCTCGATGGTGAGGCCGGCGGCGCCGGCCGTCTCCAGTTCCTGCACCGTGCGGCGGACATTCAGCGCATTGCCATAGCCGTGGTCGGCATCGACCAATACCGGCAGCGCGGCCGCACGCGACATCCGGCGCATCTGTTCGGCGAGTTCGGTCAGCGTAATCAGCGCGATATCGGGATCTCCGAGCACCGCGAGCGAAGCCACCGATCCGCCGAACATGCCGACCTCGAAACCGAGGTCCTCGGCAATGCGGATCGAAATCGCGTCATAGACCGACCCCGGACGAATGCACGCCGATCCCGACAGGATCGAACGCAATACATCTCGGCGCTTTCGGAAAGCCATCTCAGGAGCCTCAGGCAAATTCGAGAATGAGCGCATCCACCGCCAGCGTCGCGCCGGCGGCAGCGTGAATTTTCTTGACCGTGCCGTCGCGTTCGGCGCGCAGCACGTTCTGCATCTTCATCGCCTCGACCACCGCCAGCGTCTCGCCTGACTTGACCTCCTGGCCTTCGGTGACCGCGATCGAAACCACAAGCCCGGGCATCGGACACAGCAGTTTCTTGCCGGTATCGGCCGCGGTCGCAATCGGCATCAGCCGCGCGGCTGTGGCCTCGGATTCGGTGAAGACATTGACCGCGACCTCAAATCCCTGATGCGCGAGGCGGAAGCCGTTGGGAATCGGGCGCACCTGCATGGCCACCGGATGGCCGTCGATGCTGCCCTGCCAGACCGGATCGCCCGGCACCCACGGCGAGACCAGCTGATGCGGAAGACCAAGCGTGCCGTCGGCGCTGACGAAGCGCACCGTGATAAAATCATCTTCCCGCGCGACATCGAGCCCGATTTCGTTACGGTCCAGCCACACCGCGCGGCGGCGCTCGCGCTGTACCAGGCGGCCGGTCAACTGGCCGGAAATCTGCCGCTTGCGTTCGCCGAGCACGTGATCGATCGCAGCCGCGACCGCAGCTAACCGGCGTGCGACCTCGCCTTCCGGCACCCGAACCGCGAACCCCTTCGGGAACTCCTCCGCGATGAAGCCGGTGGAAAGGTTGCCCTCGCGCCAGCGCGGATGAAGCATCAAGGCCGACAGGAACGGAATGTTGTGGCGGATGCCGTCGATGTAGAACGAATCGAGCGCGGTCGCCTGCGCCTCGATCGCGGCGGCCCGCGACGGCGCGTGGGTCACAAGCTTGGCGATCATCGGGTCGTAATAGATTGAAATCTCGCCACCTTCCTGCACGCCGGTATCGTTGCGAACGGTGATGCCGTCGATCCGGCTCTCGACCGGCGGGCGATATTTTACCAGCCGCCCGATCGAGGGCAGGAAATTACGGAACGGGTCTTCGGCATAGACCCGCGACTCCACCGCCCATCCGGTCAGCGTGACGTCCTTCTGCGCCAGCGACAGCTTCTCGCCGGCCGCAACGCGGATCATCTGCTCGACGAGATCGATGCCGGTGATCAATTCGGTCACGGGATGCTCGACTTGCAGCCGCGTGTTCATCTCCAGGAAGAAGAAACTTTTGTCCTGCCCCGCGACAAATTCGACCGTGCCGGCGGAATCGTAGTTCACGGCCTTGGCGAGTGCGACCGCCTGTTCGCCCATCTTGCGGCGGGTGGTCTCGTCGAGCAGCGGCGACGGCGCTTCCTCGATCACCTTCTGATTGCGGCGCTGGATCGAACATTCGCGCTCGCCGAGATAAATCACGTTGCCATGCTTGTCGCCGAGCACCTGAATTTCGATGTGGCGGGGATCGACGATGAATTTCTCGATGAAAACCCGGTCGTCGCCGAACGACGCCTTGGCTTCCGCTTTCGCAAGACCAAAGCCTTCCGCGACTTCCGAGGTCGAATGCGCAATCCGCATCCCCTTGCCGCCGCCGCCCGCGGAGGCTTTTATCATGACGGGATAACCGATGCCGTCGGCAATCTTCACCGCGTGCTTTTCATCGGTGATAACGCCAAGGTAGCCCGGCACGGTCGAGACGTCGGCCTTCGCGGCGGCCTTCTTGGACTCGATCTTGTCGCCCATCGCGGCGATGGCGCCAGGATTGGGGCCGATGAAGACGATCCCGGCCTTGGCCAGCGCCCGCGGAAAGGCTTCGCGCTCGGACAGGAATCCATAGCCGGGATGCACCGCCTCAGCGCCGGTCTTGCGGCAGGCCTCGACGATCTTCTCCATCACCAGATAGCTTTCGGCCGCTGCCGGCGGCCCGATCAGAACCGCCTCGTCGGCCATTTCGACATGGAGCGCATCCCGGTCGGCCTCGGAATAGACGGCCACGGTCTCGATACCCATCCGACGGGCAGTCTTGATGACCCGGCAGGCGATCTCGCCGCGGTTGGCGATCAGAATTCGTTTGAACATGTGCTATTTACTTGTAACCGAAGGGCGGGGTCCAGCCCCGCGGGGGTGGGGTATAGACGGGAGGGGACGGACGGGGACGATGTAACAAATCCGTCGTACAGCAAAACTAAAGAGAGGCAACGGCTGTTTTGAGTCGAAGTTTGCCCTTGGGAGGCTATCCATGCGCTTGAAGATCGCGATCCTGTCCGCCAGCTTCGCTATTTTGTCCGCGGTTACGGCTTTTGCTCAGAACAGCAAGCCCCGCAATCTGATCCTGTTCGTGCCGGACGGACTACGCGGGCGGATTGTCACCCCCGAGACCGCGCCGGCGATGGCGGTAGTCCGCGACAAAGGCGTCAATTTCAAAAATCCACACTCGCTGTTTCCGACCTTCACCATGGCGAACGGATCGACCATGGCGACCGGGCATTACCTCGGCGATACCGGAACCTTCAGCAACACGATCTATACCGGTTATTCGTCCGCACCCGCTGGCGATACCGTCGTTCCCTTCATCGAGAACGATGCGGTATTGGGCGATGTCGACGAGCACTTCGGCGGCGATTATCTGAACGAAGAAACAATATTGAAGATGGCGCGCGCGCAGGGCTTCAGCACGGCCGCGATCGGCAAGGTCGGTCCGACGCTTCTGTTCGACCATACCGACCGCGCCGACCGTCCCGGCCTGCATTCGATCGTGATCGACGATTCCACCGGCGGTAAAACGGGCGTGCCGCTTTCAGATGAAATGAAGGCCGCGCTGACCAAGGCCGATCTTCCGCTCGCGACGCCCTCCCGCGGCGACAACGGCAAAGCCGGCGACGCCAAGACGCCGGGCACTGTGGTGCCTAATATCGCGCAGCAGGCCTATTTCGCCGACGTCGCCAGTAAAATCGTGCTGCCGATGTTCAAGGAACGTGCGAAACCGTTCGTGCTGGTATTCTGGTCGCGCGACCCCGACGGCAGCCAGCACAACACCGGTGACAGCCTCAACACCGTGACGCCCGGCATCAACGGTCCCACTTCGCTGGCCGGCATCAAGAATGCCGACAACAATCTGGCGCAATTGCGCAAGGCACTCGACGATCTCGGTCTCTCTGCCACCACCAACGTCATGATCGCGGCTGATCACGGCTTTTCGACCATATCGAAGGAGAGCAAGACCAGCCCGTCGGCCAAAGCGGTCTATGAGGACACGCCCAAGGATTTCCTGCCGATGGGTTTTCTCGCGATCGATCTTGCGAAAGCGCTGAACCTGCCGCTGTTCGATCCGAACGACAAGAACGCCCGCATTGCCGATAACGCGCATCCCAAGGCCGGCAACGGCGTGCTCGGACAGGATCCCGCCAAGCCCGATCTGGTGGTCGCCACCAATGGCGGATCGGACTTGATCTATCTGCCGAACAAGGACAAGAAGCTGGCGGAACGCACGGTCAAGACGCTCCTGGAACAGGACTATGTCAGCGGGCTGTTTGTCGATGACAATCTCGGGCGTTTTCCCGGCACTCTCCCGATGTCGCAGCTCGGACTGAAGGGCAAGGCGACGACGCCAAACCCGTCGATCGTCGTCAATTTCCGCTCCTATTCGACCGGCTGTAACGAGCCGACCAATTGCTCGGTCGAAGTCGCCGATACGGTGCTGCGGCAAGGCCAGGGCATGCATGGCAGCTTCGGCCGCGGCGACACCATGAATTTCATGGCGGCGATCGGGCCGGATTTCAAGGCCGGCTATGTCGATGCGCTACCGGTCAGCAATGCCGATGTCGGAGCCACCGCGGCGCGGCTGATGGGCCTGACGCCCAAGCCCAAGGGCGATCTGATCGGACGGGTGATGACGGAAGCGATGCCGAACGGCGCCACGCCAAAGGCATCTTCCGACACGGTCAAGTCGGAAGCCTCGGCCAACGGCTTGCGCACCGTGCTGAACTTCCAGCGCGTCGGAAAGCAACGCTATTTTGACGCGGCGGGATTTCCGGGCCGGACCGTCGGGCTCGATGCGGAAGGCGGCAAACAAAAAACGGCGGGGAAATAACCCCGCCGCCGTGATACCCGCCACAAGGGGCTGTATTTACATCCCGATGTCGAACACGTTCGGCAGCTGCGAGAGCGGCAGCGCCGCGGCGCCGACGATGGTTGCGACCATTCTCATCAAGGTACGGTTGCTGCGGTGCTTGCCGCGCATCTGGCTGGCGATCCATTCCAGCACTTCGGTATCGACGCCGACCGCCCTAGTTGGCGCCCAGCTTTCGATCGCGATGTCCGGCGACAGCGCCACGGTGCGCGACGGCACCGGCAGACCGGACGCGGAGGCCGCATGATGCACGACTGCCTTGGCCAGCAAATCGTCGAACCGTCCATCGTCGCTGCGCTCAGCGGCGGCGTCGTTGATCTCGAACAGCGCTTCGGCTTCGGCACGGCTGACCGGCTGATGCTCGACCGCAGTCGCGGTCAGGATGCGCGCACACCAGGCCGCGTCATCGGCGTCCAGCGCGCGGGAAAAATGAACGCGCCCCTTGGCGGTCGGACCTTCGCCGGTAATCACGCCATCGCGCACGATCGTGAGCGCAAGTGCTGCAGTATTGCGGCAGGAGATATCAGACGGTTCGAGAGCGCCGACACGTTGGGCGGGCATTCCGGCAGAGGCAGTCATTGTATTCTCTTTTGCTTTTTTCCGACCCCAGCAATTCCATGCCGGGCATGAACGAGTGGTTAACGATTCGCAGCTTGGGTCGCGTCTTTTGTAAACAGTTGCTGATTAGTCGCTGTGACGTCAGTCACGGTTCATCGGGGGGGGGTTCGCTACCTGACCCTGCGGCGGTGCGCCGCGCAAGCCGCAATATCGGGGTAGTCACGCTTTTGCGGCGATTGTGATTTTATCGTCGCACCGCTGTGGATAAAAGAAGCTGCTACGAGTTCCCCGGATTGGAGAAGGACGTTTTCCTTTTGCCGGGGACAGTTCCATTCAGCCACCCTGCTCCCTATAGTGCCCATGAATGGCACTTTCGTTAGAAAAGAGCATGAGGGATGAAGGCTCAACTGGCGAGATTTGTCATTTCCCTGATAGCGATGCTGATCGCGCTGATTACCTTCATCGAAATGGATATTGGCTGGCTATCCGCCGGGCTCATTGTGATCACGCTGATATCGGGCTTCAGCCTTAGCGAGGCGGTCTTTCGCCGCCTGGCCGACCAGGAGACAATTCGGCGCGATCTGGAAGAGCGGGTCCGCAATCAGCATCTCTAGATGCCGGGATTCCGGCAATTTCATCCGTAGCTAAACCATAGGAGATTAGATATGGCCCTGCAGATTGGCTCTGTAGCCCCGGATTTCGAGGCTGAAACCACCGACGGCAAGATCAAATTCCATGACTGGATCGGCAACAGCTGGGCACTGCTGTTCTCGCACCCGAAGGATTTCACTCCGGTCTGCACCACCGAGCTTGGCGCCCTGGCCAAGCTTAAGCCGGAATTCGACAAGCGCGGCGTCAAGCTGATGGGACTGAGCGTCGATCCCGTCGACAAGCATTCGAAATGGTCTGAAGATATCAAGGAGACGCAAGGAGCCGCGCCGAACTATCCGATGATCGGCGACACCGACTACAACGTATCCAAGCTCTACGACATGCTGCCTGCATCCACTTCGGGCGATCCGGCCACGCGTACCCCGGCCGACAACCAGACCGTCCGCAACGTCTTCATCATCGGACCGGACAAGAAGATCAAGCTGGTGCTGGTCTATCCCATGACGACGGGGCGCAATTTCCAGGAAATCCTGCGTGTGATCGACTCGCTGCAGATGACCGCGAAGCATCGCGTCGCGACGCCTGCGGACTGGAAGCAAGGCGAAGACGTCATCATCGCAGGTTCGGTCAGCGACGACGAGGCGAAGACGATCTATCCGCAGGGCTGGAAATCGCCGAAACCCTATATTCGTATCGTGCCGCAGCCGAAGTAGCGGCTCGTCATTGCGGGGCAAGGCGAGGCAGCACGTTTTAGTGCACCTCGTCATGCCGGGCCTTGTGCCGGGCATCCATGCCCTGGAACCCGTGCATGGGTGCCGGAACTGATGCAATTGCCAGCAAGCTTGATTCACCAGCCGCGGAGCGCGACGCCGCTCGAACTCAAAGGCGCCGGCGTTGAACTCGGCAAGACCTATCCGGAGCCGATCATCGAGCACAGACTGGGCCGTGAACGCGCGCTCAAAGCCTACGCCAAGATCCGTGCGAGATGAGTACGACGCGGCGTCCGCTTTACACATCGGTAAATCCAGCTATCGTTGCGACGTTAACAACACTGGGGGACGATATGGACGACGAGAAACCTGTTCTGGAACAGATGACGGACGCGATGAGTAGCGCCGCCGAAGCGACCAAAGAGGCCGCCAAGACAGCGGTGAAGAAGGTCAGGAAGGCCGCCAAGAGAGTCGCCAAGAAGGTGACGCCGAAGAAGAAAGCGGCCAAGAAATCCAAGACGGCCAAGAAGGCCGGCAAGAAATCATCAGCGAAGAAGTCAGCGAAAAAGTCGGCCAAAAAAGCCGTCAAGAAAACCGCCAAAAAGAAAAAGAAGGCCAGGAAGTCGAAGCGGTGAGAGCTTTTTCCGGCAAAGCGGAAGCCGGTTTGCCGCCAGAAATCGCTCCGCTTCAATAACTTCCCGCGCCATACGCAAAAGCCTCCGGACCAGCGTCCGGAGGCTTTTGTTTTGGAACTTAAACCTTGGAACTTAACCTTGGAACTTAAGCCTCGTCAGGCTCGCGCGCGACGGTTGACCAGAAACACCGCGGCGGCGCAGGCGACCATGCCCGCTACGGCGAGCCCGTCGAGCCGCTCGCCGAACAGCACATAGGCCATGACCGCGGTCACCGCCGGCACCAGATAGAACAGGCTTGCCACCGCGGTGGCGGCCGAGCGCCGGATCAGCCAGTACAATAGCCCGATCGATCCGATCGACAGCACCACCACAAGCCACGCCAGCGACAGCACGAACTCGCGGGTCCAGTGCACCACGTTGCTCTCGAACAGCGCCGCACCTGCAACGAAGAAGATCGTCACCGCGATGTACTGCACGAGATTGCCGGCACGCCAGTCGATGCTGCCGCAATATCGTCTCTGGTACAGCGTGCCCAAGGTGATGCTGACCAGCGACATGCCCGAGGCCAGCCAGCCCCACCCCGCCTCGCCGCTCATCGGACGATCGTGCAGGATCAGCACCACGCCGGCGAGCCCGAGCAGCAACCCGGTCCATTGCAGCGGCGTAACGCGTTCGCCAAGCCAGCGGTTCGCCAGGGTCGAGGTCAGGATCGGCTGCAGACCTGGAATCAGGGCCGAGAGCCCGGCGGGAATTGAGTGTGCGATCGCGATCGCGGTCCCGCCCAGATAAAATCCATGCACCAGAATGCCCGCGACAACATTGTGGCCAACGCCCGGCCAATTTGGCCATTGCGGCCGCGCAATCGCGACGATAACCGCCATCAACCCGACCACCAGAGCCATCCGAATCGCGAGATAGGTCAGCGGCTCGGCGTTGTGCAGCACGTATTGGGTGCCGATAAAGCCGGTACTCCAGAGCACGACAAAAATCGTCGGCGCCGCGCGCGCGGCAAATTTTTCAAAGTCTTGATGCATTTGCCACCCTCAGTGCCCGATCGTATGCTGGGCGGCAATGATCATTTGTGCAGGTCCCCCTCGCGATCAGCGACTCGTTCGAGCCGTTGGCAGGCGTGGTAACGTTTTAGGAAAGTACGATGCAGCTGCAATTCCAGACTGTCGATGTGTTCACGTCCGATCGATTCGCCGGCAATCCGCTTGCCGTTGTCCTGAATGCGGAAGGCCTGTCGGGGCAGCAGATGCAGGCCATCGCCGCCGAATTCAACCTTGCGGAGACGACCTTCATCCGGCCGCCGAAGGATGCCGCGCATACGGCGGAGGTGCGGATATTCACGCCGCGCAGCGAGATGCCGTTCGCCGGGCATCCCAACGTCGGCACCGCATTCGTATTGGCCCGCGCCGGGATCAGTTACGGCCGGCCGGTCGACGGCGACAGCGTGATCTTCGAGGAAAAGGCCGGGCTGGTCCCGATCGAGATTCTGAGGGACGGCGCGACGGTGGTGGGCGCGAGATTGGCTTCACCGCAACCGCTCTCGGTCGGCGCCGAGATTGCGATCGACCTCGTGGCATCGGCTTGCGGAATTTCGCGCGACGATATCGAGCTTGCCAATCATCGACCGTGCATCGCCTCCTGCGGTGCGCCGTTCATTCTGGCCGAATTGAAGAGCCGCGCCGCCCTTGCCGCAGCAAGCCCGAACAGCGATGTGTTCCGGCTTGAGGTCACCAAACATCCGGCGGTCAGCATCATGATCTATGCGCGCGTCGATGAGGGCGACATCGACATCCGGGCGCGGATGTTTGCACCCCACCAGAACATTCCGGAAGACCCGGCAACCGGCAGCGCCAATGTCGCGCTGATCGGCCTGCTCGCAAAGCTGCGCCCGGAGCCGAACCTTTCATTGTCGAAGACGATCGCTCAGGGCGTCGAGATGGGACGCCCCAGTCTGCTTAAGGCGCATGCGGAAAAGCAGGACGGCACCGTCACCGCGACCTTCATCGGCGGGCGCTGCGTGCCCGTGATGTCAGGAACAATCGATCTGGCGTGAAAAGATCAAAAGTCTTCCGGACAGGGGTCGACGATCTTCCAGAGATCCGTGCCGTTCTTGATCTTCTTCATCTCGGTGGTCAGCCCGCCGTTGCGGCGGATCCAGTCCTTCACCGGCTGCGGGTAATAGGACATCAGGTCCGATGTTCCCTCGGAGCTGGTGACCTTGATCCCGAAGGTAAACGCCTTGTCGAAATAGGCCTGATGGAAGCCGAGGCTGGCGCGCGGCGTCACGCATACCTTGTTCATCGGCACGATTCCGAACACCAGCGTGCAGGCCGAATTGCAGATGCCATCGATGATGACGCGCTCCTTGCGGTCGCGGACGCGCTGGTACTTCGCCTTGTATTCCTCGACATAACCGCCGTGATCGCGCGTGATACGCAGATCGGCGCGCGCCGGGGCCGCGGCCAGCAGCGAGAGCAAGAGCAGGGCGAGGGGCGTGATGCGCATGGATCGATCGGGAACCGGATAGAGCCTGTCGGGACGCGGGAAAAGTCGATCGTTCGCCAGACCAGATGGTACAACTCTGGCCTTACTGTGTTGGGAATTCGTTAAGCATCCCGGTTTGGCCAAAAATCCCGCCTCTGTGGCTTATTTTCCTCACTTTTACGGACGTTTCGCTCTGGATGGGAACCGGGGTTGCCCTAGAATGTCTTCTTTACAGCCCAATTGCGGAGACTCCCGATGACCAGACTGAAGCTCCTTTCTGCCGCTGCAATCCTGTCCGCGCTGGCGGCAGCGCCCATCCTGGCGCAAGCGGCGGACCTGCCTGTACACCTTCGCGCTTATTCGCTCCCCTACCCGATCAGCTACAACCACAATTACGGGCCAGGGCCCCTGCCCGGCACTTTCGCGTATTACGACGGCCCCTCGACCAATGCCTGTCGCCAGAGTGCTGCGACCTATCTCGGCCAGGACCGCCGCAGGTACCCCTGCTTCTGACAGGTGACGCGAAACATTCGCGCGAACGCCGGATGCGAAGCCGGCATTTTACTTAGTCTTGGCGCGAGAGCCTGACGGCTGCGCGCAAACGGAAGTCGACTGTGCGATGATCGTCTTTTGTCGCTTCGATTATGAATGTCATGTGGAAATTGCCGTTCGAACGCCCGGCGCGTATCGCCAGCCATTCAGGCAGTTGAAACGGAACTTGGACGGCTTCAAGCAGGATTCCCGCAGCCACGCCGCGTCGCGGTGGCTCCCCAAGCAAAATATCGAAAACAACCCCATGCAAAGTACCAGGCAGTTGCCGGGACGGACGCTTTGGGCCAATACTTGACTCGTCGGGCAAATCAGCGGCATTCCTTCATCATCGCACAATCCGTTAAACGCCCGTGGCCCCGCAATAGCGCGCGCTGTCCGGTGTAATTTTGCCATGGCGCCACTGTGGCAAGCTTGGCTGATCCACGGAACCGCCGAAGTCCACGCCACATTACGCTGCCGTGCTCCGACCTCGCGCTTCCCTTGCAGCGTGAGCGCAATCGCTCACGGCAAGCCATGATCGCACGGCAGCAAAGAGCCGGGCCAGCGGTGCACCGTCAAGGCCGCAAGCCGGCGGAGCCGGTCGCGCACAGCGCGAGCCTTGACGGTGCACCGTTGGTCCGGCAGCGGCCTCCCATGCGATCATGGCGGCGCATCCTGCCGAGCACGCGCAACAAGACGCTACGCTGCGAACGATGGCGCTCGAAACATTGATTTTGAATGCTTTCTCGGTTCGAGTGGCACCAGGCCGCTTCATACGGTGCCGCTGCAGTGCCATCCAAACCAATGTGCAGGCAAACACTTACGACCCCGACGGCCCGGAGCGACATCGTCGCTTTTATCTTGCTGTCCTAATCGGCCGATCGGTCGGGCGCTTTTCGTGGTTTTCGTGACGCAACTCCACCAGCTTGGCAGCCGGATCGGCAGCGCCAGGGCAGCTTCGCCATCCTCGACCGCTTTATCTCTGTCTCAAAACCGTGCTTCGCGCGTCAGCAGGGCTACGATTCTCTCGCACGCCGGCCGCTTACCGATGCATCGGTCGACCGCCATCGCGCTGTCAGGCACCGGTTGCAAACAGTGCGATCGACCAGCGGCACGGATCACAATCGGGCGCATTGGCATTGCCGTCCACCGGATAATTTGCGGGTTTGATATTGCTGGCTTCACTTCCGCCCTTCGTTCAATAACGGAAGTACAACGCACGTCGCGGCACTTCGCATTTGTGCCAACGACCGACCTTTGCTTGTTCACTCAATTACCTTATCGGCAGTCGCGATGAGCGCATAAGGTACGGAAAGCCCCAGCTGCTCGGCTGTCTTGAGGTTGATGGACAACTCGAATTTGGTTACTTGGTAGATCGGGATGTCGCCGGGCTTTGCTCCTCGGAGAATTGCGTCGATAGTATTGGCGACGCGCTTATACAATTCGATCTGGTCGAAGGAGTAGGCCATTAAGCCCCCAGCCTCGACGGCTTCAACATTATGAAAAATCGCCGGAAGCTTCGCGTCGCCGAGCAACTTAGCGATCAAAGTGCTGTTTTGAAAGGTCTCAGGCGAATCGGCGACCAAGACCGCATTTGCGCCGTCGCGGGAGATGCTCTCGACCGCCGCCCGATAGTCTGCTTTGCTGGCACCAAATTCCACTAAAGACACCGCAAGAGGTAGGCCTGCCGTTTCGGCCGCTGCGCGGATTGCGGGACCGGTAATTGGCCCATTCCATGACAATCGAAGAGCGAGACAGCCAAGTTTCGACATCGTCGGAATTATCTCGCGCAACAGTGCAATCCGTTTTCCATGAATGGATGGACCGGCGTCGACGCTGACTCCCGTGAAAATGCCGCCCGGGTGAGCCAGACTTTCGGCGATCCCTTGTTTAACGGGGTCGCCAGTTATCACTACGATCGGAATACGCGATGTTAGCTTTTTGAAGATGGGTGCGCCAGGGCCAACGACGAAGATGACATCCGGGTTACTCCGAACAATTTCCGTCGCCAGGGTTTCGGGGCCGGACGTGTTTTGCTCTCGGCCGTAACTTTCGACCTTGAGGTTTTGTCCCTCGATCTGCCCCAACCGCCGAAGCTCAGTAAACAAGGCTCGGGAAAATTTACTTCCGCTGTGCCCGTGCAAGTCCGCGCTTGGCTCTGATGGGCTGAAGATCGCAAGCCGCTTGCTGCTAGTGCTCTGCTGTGCCGCCGCAGCGAGCGGCCATGCCAGCGCACCACACACGACAGTGAGA
>Ga0137418_10001359_pt1 | contig 22498 bp, 19 predicted proteins | sample CZODoug3_1_2_16f_FD_122242 | JGI IMG/M metagenome (GOLD analysis project Ga0137418, IMG submission 122242) | Vadose zone soil fungal communities from Angelo Coast Range Reserve, California, USA - CZODoug3_1_2_16fungal (Hybrid Assembly) | ecosystem: Environmental > Terrestrial > Soil > Vadose...
ATCGTCGCCCTGCACGAGGAAGACCTTCTTCGGACCGGTGACCTTCCACTTCGCTTTCTTCGCGACGCGGCGGAACGCCGCCGAATCCTCTGGAACGAAGTCGGCCTGCGTCTTCCGTCCCGCGGGAAACGCGGAGAAGGCGAGCAGGTTCACTCCCTCGGTGCGCAGCAGATCGAGGGCGCGCGCGCCCTCACCCGGTTTGTTGGGAACAGTGATGTAGAAGTAATCGACGACACGAACCGCGTCCATATGAACCTCCCGGCAGCCGGCAGCGTGCAGCTGACAGCAGGCAGATTCTAGTCGGCTTGCGCGTTCGAGATTGGGGAAACTAACGGAGGAACGTGAACTTGGTGATGCCCGAAATGCCGCTGCCCCACGGCCACAGCATCGAGCCGTTGGTCGGCCGCGCCGTGGCGCGCACGCGGACGTAGTACTCGCGGTTCTGTTCGAGCTCCGCCGTCTTGAACAGCGGCATCTTCTGGAATGTCGTCATCCACTGCCGGATGACCGCTTCGTCTTCGGTCGTGTCCGTCGACTCGACGTGGCCGTCGAGCGTCCGCGTCAACGTCGCGCGCCGGGTCAGGTTGTCGTACTGTACGCTGTTGGTGACAACGGACATCGCAATCGTCCGGTCGACCCAGGCCGGCACGTCCTGCCGCAGCTCAATTTCGTAAGTGAACGTGGTCTTGAGGCCGCTGTGCACGGCGTCCTTGACGGCCGGCGTGTATCCGTCGGTCAGTTCGAAGGACACGAGAACGGCGTCGTCGCGCACCAGGGGTACGATACGGACACCCTCCGCCCCATAGACAACCGACACGGAAGCGGCAAGCAGGAGGGCGAACAGAATCTTCCGCACGATCCAAATATCGGTCGTACGCGCTCGTAGCGTCACCGAAGGAGCGGTCGGCTTAACGATCATGATGCAAATTGTCGAAAATGTAACACAGAACCTAAATGCTTCACAGTGATTTCGGCCCGAATGCTATGATCTCATCCGGGCTTCCTCATCCCGATTTCATGGGTCGTGCCATCAGAGTCGCGCTCGTCGCGCTGGTCGTGTCCGTCTCGGCCGCGCCGCACGTGTCCGCTCAGCAGGAGCTGACGTTCTCGCTCTTCGAGCGGTACGTCGAATCGCTGCGCGTGCAGGCCAACATCCCGGGCATGTCAGCGGCCATCGTGCAGAACGAGCGCGTGGTGTGGAACAGCGGCTTCGGCTTCGCTGATGTCGAGCACGCGATCCGTGCGCGCTCCGACACGCCGTATCACGTCGCGGGTTTGACGGAGGCGTTGTCATCCGCGATCCTCCTCGAGCAGTGCGTCGAGACAGGGCACGCCAGCCTCGACGAACGCATCCAGCAGCGCGTGTCGTCCTACGGCGATTCGGACGCGACGATGCGTGACCTGCTGGCGCACCGTTCGCCGAACGGCGGCTTCAAGTACGACCAGGGCCGGTATGCCGCCCTGACGCCGCTCGCCGAGGCCTGCGTCGGCAAGGGAACGCCGTTCCGCCAGGCAATCTGGGAAAAGGTACTCTACCGTCTGAACATGTTCGACTCAGTCCCCGCGCAGAACGTGGAGGACGAGTCGGCGGACGACCGCGTGCAGTTCAGCGCCGGCGACCTCGATCGTTTCAGCAATGTCCTGAAGCGGCTGGCGGTACCGTACCGCGTCAACGGCAGCAGCGTCGCCGTCAATTCCAGCGTGCCGAAAGGCGTCGACGCCGCAACCGGCGCGATCTCCACCGTGCGCGACCTCGCGAAATTCGACAACGCGCTCAACGTGGCCGGTGCTCTTCTCAACCGCGACACGCTGAACGCGATGTGGAGCAACCAGCCGGGAACGCCGACGGGCCTCGGGTGGTTCGTGCAGAACTACAACGGCCAGACGTTGTACTGGCAGTTCGGCAACATCCCGGGCGCCTACTCATCGCTGATTCTCAAGGTGCCGTCGCGCCGGCTCACGCTCATCCTCCTGGCCAACAGCGACGGCCTGAGCGCGCCGTTCCCGCTGCAGGACGGCGACGTCAACGCGTCGCTCTTCGCCAGGACGTTCCTCCGCCTGTTCGTTGCCTAGGATCGTCGCGGTCCTGGTCCTTCTCCTGCTCGCGCCGACCGCCGCGCTGGCGCAAACCGACCTGCTCATCATCCCGTTTGCCGGCGCGAAGTTTCATGGCTCGACGACCATCTTCGGCGGCGAGACGGTCGGCCAGTCGAAGCTCACCTTCGGGCTCTCGACGACCGTCCTCTCCGACAAGTTCCTCGGCGTCGAAGGCGACGTCGAACAGACACCGCAATTCTTCGGACACGGCGTCGGCCAGACCGTGACGAGCAGCGTCGTGACGACGCTGACCGGCAACGTGATCATCGCGATGCCGAAGGTCATCACGCGGGAATCGCTGCGGCCGTACCTGGTCTCGGGCCTCGGCCTCATCCATGCCCGCGTCACCACCACGGCCGGGCTCCTCGATACGAAGGCGAACCTGCTTGGCCTCGACATCGGCGGCGGCGCCATCGGGTTCGTCTCGCCGCGGGCGGGCGCGCGCTTCGAGCTGCGCCATTTCAAGAACCTGACGAACGATACCCGGGCGGTGACGATCGGGAGCACGCGGCTGAGCTTCTGGCGCCTGACGGCCGGACTGGTCCTTCGATACTGAAATTGACGAATTTCCGAATTTACGAATTGCCGAATTGGATTGAAAATCAGTCTGTCAATCCGTCGAATTCGGCAATTCGCCATTCGGCAATCTCATTGCACTACCATGCGCTATGAGTTCAGCCATGTCCACAATCAGATACGCCCGATTGGTCCCCATCCTCGTGCTTACGGTCGCGCTCGGCACCGCGTCGGCGCAGACCCACGTCGTCGCCCCGCCGAACAAGTACAAGGTGGCGGACGACGTGAAGCTCGGACAAGAGGCGGCGGCGCAGGTCCAGAAGGAGATGCCGCTGCTCAACGACCCGTCGGTCGAGGAGTACGTCGCGGGCATCGGCCAGCGCCTGGTGCGCGTCATCCCGGCGGAGTACCAGCACCCCGAGTTCCGCTATACGTTCCGGGTCGTGAACCAGAAAGAGATCAACGCGTTCGCGCTGCCCGGCGGGCCGATGTTCCTCAACCGCGGCATGATCGAGGCGGCGCGCGACGAAGGTGAAATCGCCGGCGTGATGGCGCACGAGATGAGCCACGTGATGCTGCGCCACGGCACAGCACAGGCCACCAAGGGTGAGAAGTTCCAGATCGGCGCGATTGCCGGCCAGGTGCTCGGCGCGATTGTCGGCGGCACCGCGGGCAGCATCATCGCGAACGGATCGAACCTCGGTCTGAGCACGTACTTCATGAAGTTCAGCCGCGAATACGAGAGCCAGGCCGACATCCTCGGCGTGCAGCTGATGGCGCGGGCCGGATACAACCCGCAGAGCATGGCGAACATGTTCAAGACGCTCGCGGCGCAGGGAGGCGGCGGGCCGGAGTTCCTCAGCGACCACCCGAACCCGGGCAACCGCGAACAGCGCATCCAGCAGGAAGCGAAGATGCTGAACGCGACGAACAACCCGTCCGGCAACACGGCTGAATTCCAGCGCGTGCAGGGGCGGCTCAAGGGCATGTCGCCGGCGCTGACGGCGAAACAGATCGAGCAGCAGAGCCAGGGGCGAAGCGGCACGACCGGGACGAGCGGAACGACCGCCCGGCAGGTGAACGTCGATCCGCCTTCGGGCAGCTTCCGCACGTATCAGCCGAACAACGCGATGCGCATCAGCGTTCCGTCGAACTGGGGCCCGGTGGAAAGCGGCGGCACCTCGGTAACCTATGCGCCACAGGGCGCGTACTTCCAGGGTAACAACGGCGGCAGCGCGTTCACGCACGGCGTCGAAGTGGGCGTCGCGCAGGGAACCGGCAACTTGCAGAACGACACGAACTCGCTGCTCCGTAGCTTCGCGCAGAGCAACCCCCAGCTGCAGCAGTCGGGCAACGCCCGCAACGAAGACGTCGGAGGGCGCAACGGCATTACCGTCCAGCTCGCCAACGTCTCCGAGGTGACGGGCCAGCCGGAATACATCTCGCTCTCGACGACCGAGCTGCGCAATGGCGGCCTGCTCTACGTGATTGGCGTCGCGCCGCGCACCGAGGCGGGAACGTACGACAACGCGTTCCGCAAGGTCCGGCAAAACATCCAGATCTCGGACAGGTAACGGTCGAGCGCGCGAAGGCCGGCGCCCGCTCAGCTCACACCTTTTGCAATGAGCTCCTCCGGATTCGGGTCACCAACGACCTGAACAGGAGGAGTTCGCAATGCGGTTTCTCATCGCGTTTCTTACGATCGTCGCGGTGATGTTCCTCGGGCCGTCGGTGATGCCGGTGCTCGCGCTGGCGCAGGGCCAGCCGCCGGCGCAGGGCAAGCTCGATGTGGACATCAACGTCGGCCACAGCGGCGGCAGCGGCGCCTGGTGGAATAACCCGATCTGGATTGCCATCGGCGTCATCGCGCTGGTGCTGCTGATCGTCGTCATCGCGATGGCGGCGCGCGGCAGCGGAACGACGGTCATCAAGGAATAGCCCGAAAGTCTGATTTTGCCCTCGCGTGCCGGGGAGGACATTTGTCCTCCCCGGCATGCGGGTCATGTCCCACTTCCCTTCCGATTTTCGATAAGATCGCGCCATTCTGAACAGTCTAGCCTGGCACTGCAGTTGCCCCGTGCCGGCGGAGCCATGATGCGCCTGAAGTCCCCGTTTGCGGCGGTCCTCGTCGGAGTTGTCGCCGTCGCCTGCGTGTCGGGTTGCGCGGGCGGACGCTACGAGTCCGACTTCCCGGTCATCATCGTCAATCGGACGGCGAACAGCATTCAGGCGCTGGCCAACGGAAATCCGATCGGCACCGTGGCGTCCGGGCAGTCCACGTCGTTCACGCTGAAGCTGCCGGAGGCCAACGCCAACGTGTTCAGCAACGGCACCGCGCCGACGCCGCAGGCCGACGTCACCTTCACGGCAAAGGACACCAGGACGGGCGCGCTCTCGTCGGAAAAGAGCATGACGATTTCGCAGGCCGCGCCGACCTACGTGGCGTTCGACTCGACCGACTTCCCGAGCACCGGTCCGACCGTCGCGCGGTTCACGTTCTCGCCGACCAACCCGACAATCAACCAGGACGTCTCCTTCAACGGCTCCTCGTCCACCGTCACCAACGGCACGTATGCGTGGGATTTTGGTGACGGGCAGACGGGCACCGGCGTGACGACGACGCACCGCTATGTGCGGGCGGGGACGTTCACGATCACGATGAGCGTGACCAGCGACACGCGCGCCACCTCCACGTCGTCGCGCACGATCAACGTGTCGGCGACGCTCCCGCCGACGACGGCAAACTTCACGTTCTCGCCGACCAATCCCTCGATCAACCAGGACGTGATCTTCACGGCGGTCGCCATCACCGGTCCCGGCATCCCGGGCGGCGGCGTCGTCGGCACGTTCACGTGGGACTTCGGGGATGGGGGCACCGCCAGCGGATCGCCGGTGACGCATCGGTACGCGCGCGGCGGCACCTATACCGTGTCGCTGCGGGTGACGACCGACGCCGGGCTCGCCGCCACCACGACGCGAGCCATCACGATCTCCACGACGCTGCCGGCCGGCTCCGCGAACTTCACCTTCTCGCCAACCGATCCGCGCGTCGGCGACGACGTGTTCTTCAATGCGTCGTCTTCGAGCGCCGCGGGCGGGTCGTTCAGCTGGGACTTCGGCGACGGGACGGCGGGGTCCGGCGTGGCGCCCGTCCACAGCTACGGAAGGGCGCGGACGTTCACGGTGACGCTGACGGTCGTCAGCGCCACGGGTCAGTCGGCGACGACGTCGAAAACGGTCACGGTCACGGAGTAGGCAGCACGCCGATGGCGGCACGAAGCGCCCTGAGGCGTGCCCCGGCCGGCTGAAACGCCGGGTTGCCCGCTACCGCTTCGGTGTAGTACCTCATCGCCTCGTCGCGGCGTCCCGATGCCTCTTCGATCAGTCCGAGGTGATAGGCAATCCGCCAGCGCGGCGCGCCGAGCGCCTCCGCGAGCGTCAGCTCGTCCCGTGCGTCTACGAGGTTTCCACCGACGTACAGCGCCGCCGCATGCGTCTCGTGCAGGCCGGCGTGATCGGGAGCGAGCCGTATCTGGTCCTCGAGGAGACGTCGCGCGAACGGGAGGTTCCCCTCCTCGATGGCGATCTGGCCGCGCAGGACAGCCGCGTCCGGGTAGCTGCGCGGCTGCGACAGAATCAGGTCGAGCAATTGCTGCGCATCGCCCGGGCGCTTGTCGTCGTACGCGATGACGGCGTTGGCCATCAGCGTCGGCGCATGTGCCGGACAGACGACCGCGAGGCGCGCGATCTCCCTCCGCAACCGTTCGCATTCCGACTCGCGCGCCCCGACGCCTGGGCCGCATCCCTTCGCCTGAAGCGATTCGAGCGGCTGCAACAGGCTCGCGAGCTGCGCATCCGGGTTGTAACACTGCTGCCGGGCGATCGGCGGAGCGCTCGCGCACGCGCCGACGAACACGGCTGCAGCGAGCGCAGTGGATAGTCGCCGACTGGGCATCATCAGCGGCCGGACGAGCGCAGGACGCTGTCGGCCACCTGCACCATCTGGTACAGCACCGGCGCGAGCGTCGAGACGAAGATTCCGGGAAGGAAGCAGATCACGAGCGGGAATACCAGCTTGACCGGCAGCGCCTGCGCTTGCAGCAGCGCGTTCTCGCGCCGCCGCTGGCGGAGGTCCACGGCCTGGTGCTGGAGCGTCTCGGCCATGCTCGCGCCGACCTGCTCCGCCTGGATGATCGCCGAGGCAAAGCTGGTCAGCGACGGGACGTCAACGCGTCGCGCCAGCTGACGCAGCGCCTGCGCGCGCGGAATGCCGGCGAGCACGTCATGCTGGAAGTTGACGAACTCGGTCATCAGCGCCCGGCCCGTCCCTTGTGCGCGGACGATCCTCGTGAGCGCCGCGTCGAATCCAAGCCCCGCTTCAGCCATCGTCGCAAACAGCTCCAGCGCGAGCGGAAGGTCCTGCTCCACCGCTCGCACTCGCGCGCGACGCGTGGTCCTGACGATCAGCGTCGGCGCACACGCAGCGAGCGTCAGGAGAATCCAGGGCCCGCCCTGGAGCACGAGCACGAGCATGTCGCCCGCGCTGCCAGGCACGGCTGCCACCATGTCGATCAGCGGGCGCAGAAGGACCAGCCGGTAAACCTGGCTGACGATGAAGCCCGCGGCCGCGAAGGCGACGGTTGCAGCAACGAACACCGTTGGGGCGTTCGAACGGCGATACCCGGCACGCGCCAGCCACTGCGCGAGTCCGCTTGTGGACTCGAGCGCCCCCAGCGCGGACGAGGAGATCCCGCCGTCCTCGTACAGGCGGCGCAACGCGCGCCTGCGCACGCTCCACGCCTTCCCGACCGCGGAGGACGCCGCAATCGCCGCCGCGACAATCGCGAACCCGAGCAGATTCAGCACCGCCTCGACCTCAAAACGCGCTCCGATTCAACTTCGACATCCAGATCAGGCCGGCGGCCTGGAGCATGATGACCGCCGCGACAACCGACGTCCCGATGCTCGTGCCAATGAAGGCTTCGAGCCTGTCTGGATTCGTGCGCCACATCAGGAACCCAAGCACGTACGCCATCACGAGTACGACAGCGACAGACGCCTGCGCCTCGACGGCCTGCGCGCGAACGCGCCGCGAGAGCTCGATGCGATCGCGAACCGTCTGGCCGACGCTGGACAGGGTCGTCGCGAGACTGCCCCCGACCTCCCAGTGCACGGCGAGCGAGGTCGCAAACAGCCGAAAGGTCTCGATCGGGACGTGCACCTGCAGGGCGCTGACGGCGCCCCGTGGATCGTCGCCGAGACGGATGCGCCCGGCCACTTCCTGGAAATACGGCCTCAGTGGGGGTCCCACTTCTTCGAGCGCCGACTCGAACGCCGCAAGCAGGCTCGCGCCCGCGCGCAGCGACCCGACCATCAGGTAGATCGCGGACGCGAGCTGCGTCTCGATCGCGTCGGTCTGCTCCCCACCGACATGCTCTTCCACGAGCTGAGCGAGCACGCCCGCGAGGACGCCGCCCGCGACGGCAATCGCCAGCGGGATGCCGGCCACCGCCCATAAGAGCCCCCCGATGATGACCCCGGCGGCATACGCGGCCGCGCGATGGCGGGGCGGGAACGATCGAATCACGCGCGCGGGCGTCGCCGCGCGTTCCTCGAACTGGCCCGCCTTGCCGATCATCCGGGAGAGGCGATCGACGGCAAGTCGTCTCGTCCGCCGCTCGTACCACACGAAGAGGATTCCGGCGGCGACGGCGAGCACGATGAGCGACGCGATCACGACTCCGACTCCCTGCTTCGCTGGAAGAGCGCCGCGGGAATCTGCACGCCTTCCTCGCGCAGTTCGTCTACCATCCGCGGCACGACACCCGTCGCGATGAACTCGCCGATCACGCGTCGGCCCTGCCGGCCGTGCCGCCGGAACGTGAACAGCTCCTGCATCATCGGCGTCAGGCCTTCGAGACCGGTGATCTCCGCCACCGACTCGATGCGCCGGACGCCATCGTCATACCGCCGGACCTGCACGATCAGATGAATCGCCGACACGATCTGCTCGCGTACGGCGCGCGACGGCAGCTCGATACCCGCCATCAGCACCATCGTCTCGAGGCGCGCCAGCGCGTCGCGCGTCGAGTTGGCGTGAATCGTTCCGATGCCGCCGTCGTGGCCGGTGTTGAGGGCCTGCAGCATGTCGAGCGCCTCCCCGCCGCGCACCTCGCCGACGATGATCCGGTCGGGACGCATGCGAAGCGCGTTGATCAGCAGGTCGCGCGCCAGGATGCGGCCGCGGCCTTCGATGTTCACGGGCCGCGTCTCCATGCGGACCACGTGCTCCTGGTCGAGGCTCAATTCGGCGATGTCCTCGATCGTGATGATGCGCTCGGTGTCGGGAATCGCTTCCGCGAGGACGCCGAGCAGCGTGGACTTGCCCGCGCCGGTGCCGCCCGAGATGAGGATGTTTCGCCGCGCGCGAACGGCAAACACGAGGAACTCCAGGATCTCCGGCGAGAGCGTGCCGAGATTCAGCAGGTCGTCGCGGCGCAGTCTCCTGCGGCCGAAGCGGCGGATCGAGAGGGTCGGTCCGTCGATCGTGACCGGCGGCAGCGTCGCGTTCACGCGGCTGCCGTCGGGCAGCCGGAGATCCGCCATCGGCGACGACGTGTCGATGCGGCGGCCGACGCGTGACGCGATGCGCTCGATGACGCGCACGATGTGATCCGCGTCGCGGAAACGGACGTCGGTCCGTTCGAGCCGGCCGAAGCGCTCGACGTAGACCTGGTCGGGCGCGTTGACGAGAATGTCACTCACCGCCGGATCCGCAAGCAGAGGGGCCAGCGGGCCCATGCCGATCGTTTCGTCGGTGAGCTCCTCGGCCAGCCGGACCCGCTCGGCTTCATTGAGCGCCACGTCCTCCGACGCCAGCGCGCGCGCCGCGAAGTCCTGCACCGCGGAGGCGACGTCCGCGCCTTCGCTCTCGAGCAGCCCGCGCTCGCCGATTTCGTCGAGCAGCTTTTCCTGCAGCGCCGCCTTCACCGCCAGGTAGTCCGATCGCGGCTTCGCGGCCTTTGACGTGGGCGCCGCCGGATCGATCTCCTCGCCCGTGGCGCGTCCCGCCCGGGCGGCCACCCCGCGCAACCGCGCGGCCGCGTCGGGCGACAGCCGCGAGAACTGGCGGCGATTGATGGTGCTCATGCGGTCTCCTTCCGATCGCCGATCCTCGTCGCGCTGCGCTCGACCGGGGCCTGCAGCGGTGCGCTCTCGCGGTCCGCATCGACAGCCAGCACGTCGAGGTCACCGACGATCTGGTTGACGACCCGTCCGAACCGCTCCCACCGCCGCGACCGCAGGATGTGCGGGGTGCCGGTGTTCATCGACGTGAGCACCCGGTGCTCGTAGGGCACGACGTACTCGAGCGTCCGGTCCAGGCGATCCGCGATGTCGCCGGGCTTCAGGTCGCCGAGAAACGACTTGTAGTTGTAATTGAGCACGATCCGCTGGCGCGCCGCCGGCAGCCCGAGGCCTTCGAGGACCGGCAGCAGCCGCGCGGCGCCGGCAATGGCCGGCGCGGTCCCCTGCACGACGACGAACGCCAGGTCGGTTACGTCGAGAATCGTCATCAGCACACTGTCCAGGATCGGCAGCGTGTCCACGATGACGTACTTGAACGACCGGCGAGCCATGTTGATGATGCGGGCAATCGCTTCGTCGTCGACCTCGGCGCCTTCGAGGGCATCGATCGGCGCGGCCAGCAGCCGCAGGCCGCTTCCGTGGCGGAGCGTCAGGTGCCGCAGCAGCGTCTTGTCGAGACGGTCGCGTTCGCGGACGGCGTCGACGATGCTCGTCGTCGGCTTGACGTCCAGGAGCATCGCGCACGTGCCCACCTGGAGCGCGGCGTCGATGAGCAGGACCTCGTCAGGATGCCGAAGCGCCAATCCGCACGCGACGTTCACCGACAGCGTCGACTTCCCCACGCCGCCCTTGTTGCTGAGAAACGCCGCGACGCGCCCCTGCGCCGCGCGAGGCGCGACCGTCGCGCGCGCGAAGAGCCGATCGAGGACCGCGCGCAGCTCCGTCGCCGATACAGGACGCCTGAGGAAATCACGCAGCTGCGCCCGAAGCAGCTCGATGATCGTGGCGCTCTCGGACTGCCCCTGCTCCAGGCGATCCTGCTTGAACGCGCCGACGATCGCCGCATCGGGCACGAGGTCCTGGAGATCCTTCGAGAGTGCGGCGACTTCGCTCACCTCGCGATCGATCTCGACGAGCACGAGGTTGGGCTGGCGGCGGGTCGCGAGCTCGACCGCCTGCCGGTAGTTGTCCGCGAAGTAGGTCGCGCCCTGCCGATCAGGAACACGCGAGAGCGCGCCGCGGAATTCCTCGTCGAGCGAGGCATCCGCACTGACGATCAGGACGCGGAGGCTCTTGTCGGCGTCGCTCGCTGGTCCCGCGGGCATCATCTGGATCGATCACCGGGCCAGGACGGGCGCGAGGACGGGGCCATAGTTCGCAGTGCCGTTTCGGATCTGGTTCTTTGCGACCAGTTCGGTGATCAGAGCCGGTGGAACGGCAGGAAAATCGGCGAAAGTCGCGCTCGCGTTGGACGGCGCCACCACCGAGCCCGCGCGAGCGATGGTTGCCATGACCGGCGGGATCGGGCGCCCGGGAAAGACTGGAGGGCACGTCAGCGTTGTGCGCGTTAGGGTTACGGTCGCGTATCCAATTACGCGAAGCTGCCCATTCGCCATCTGCGAGTAGATCGGGCTGTACGCCATTGGAGTGTTCTGCACCGACGGGCATGCTCTCGCTACGGGCGCCGGCAGCAGGGTTCCGATCGTCCGCACCGCTCTGGGCACCTGCGCGCCTGCGCTGGGTACAATGAACCGGCCACACTGCGGCGCACCCGGCGCATTGGTGCGCGTAATCACGCCGTTCGGGTCGATCGACACTGGAATCGTGACCGCCGCGCCCGTCGGACTCTGTACACAAGTATCGGCGAGGGCGAACTGCGCCATGCCGCGTGCGCCGACCTGCTGCAGACCGAAACGCACGACCGGACGCGTCTCAGCAATCGCCGTGGCGCGCACAGTCAACCCGTCGCGCCGGACCGAGTAGGTGGCCGCCGGATCATCACCATGGATCGTCGTCGCCTTGCCGAACGTCAGCGGCAACGACGGGCCGCTCGATCCCACATCCGGGTCCGTTCGGCCCTCGAGGTCCTGGTATTCGTTGGAGCGGCGCAGGCGCACGAGAAACGCGTTCGCGTTCGCGCCGCCCGGATTGAAGTCGTTACGCGCGTACGCGCCCGCGCCCAGCTGCGGCTGGCCGCACACCGTGTCCTGCATTTCGTAGGCGACGCTCTCGGAAGGTAGTGGATCTGCGCTGTAGCAGAACCTGCCGCTGACCATGTCGCCTTCGGGTGCGTTGCCGGGATTCGCCTGAAGATTCGGCTTGTAGACGTGCTGGTCCGGCACGCTCGACGTCTGCAGGCCGTGAAGGCTCGTCGCGCCTTCGGTCAGGTCGAGGACGGGACCGGCGCCGAACTGAAAATCCGCGTCGCCATCGGTCGGGTCGAAGTTGTCGTCGAACGTCCAGCCGACAACGGTATTGACCGCTTCCCGGCGGGCCGCATCCGCCGCCGCCGGATTGGCCAGCGCATCGCGCTGCCTGATGCCCTCGATAGCCGCGGAGTCCGCTGCGCTCTGCATCTGGCCCTGCGTGAGGTGCGCATAGCCGATGTCGATGATCAGCGACAGCATCGCGGACATCGCGAAGATGAAAAGGGCGACCTGGACCAGCACGTCAGCGCCTTGGGACTGCGGTCAGCGCCCGCTTCTGCCCCATGATGGTTTCGACGACCTTGTAGGCGCCGGTATCCTGCCCGGCCGCGAGTTCGGATTCGTTCTCTCCGAAGCTCTCGGGGGTTGAGAACGGGCTCACCGGCTGCAGGTTGGGCGTGCGGCTGTTCAGCGGGTCGTCCGGCCGGCCCGATCGCGGAATGCTCGTCAACTTCGCGTTGACGGCCATCGCTTCCGTCAGCGGCGCCACTTCCTCGGGATCGATCGCGATGACCGCTTCCTGTACCGGCCGTACGCGCGTCGCCGCGCCCTCGGTCAGCGAGCTCTGATACACGGGGACGCCGCGCGTGATCATCGGCTCGACGACGACCGCGCTCTGGACGATCACGCGCACGGTCGCCTGCTTGTCCCAGTTCGACAGCTGGGCCTGGAGCGCGAGCTGCTGGCTGTACGGCCCGGAGAAACCGAACGACTGGCTCCCACTGCCCCGGCTCGCATCGATCGGCATCGTCGCCAGCAGATCGAAGCGGTCGCCGGCGTGCAGTCCGTAGAGGCCATCGACCTTGTCCGCCGAGATCCGGACGGCGCGCTTGCCCGCGGGAATGCCGGCGACGATACCCTCGCGCGTTCCCTTCGGCAGGAAATCGGAGTCGGTGAAGACGTAGCCCGGCTCCTTGGCGTGATCGAGCACGCGGCCGATCACGTCGGAGATGCTGACGAGCATCTCCGGAGTCACCACGCGCGGCGGCAGGTAGACCACGCTGATGCGAGCACGCGACGCATCCCACAGATGATCGCGGCGGACGCGCGTGTACGCCGGAATGACCTTCGCGGGCGTCGGCACCGCGATGAAACCGGCCGTGGATGGCTCCGACGACCTGAGCCTCGACAGATCGACAAGACCGAAGGCCGCCAACGCACCGACGATGACCACGACAGCCGCGACGGCCGCGAGGACGAGCATGGGACCGGAGAACGCCGAGGGAGCGCCGGCACGCCGTGGGGTTACTGGACTCACTCGACTACCTCTCGACGGTAAATCGCCTGCGCGGATACGACTTTCCGGAACGGCCGGACGGTCCGACCCGCAAGGGCGAGCTGGCGCCCGAGGCCGAACGCGCCCGCGTACGGCCCCACCGCACCCGGATCATCCACCGGGTCGCCGGGCGGCGAGTTGGTCTGCTGCACGCCGGCATCGTCGGCAACGATGAAGTTCGCCATGTTGCGCGGCAGCGGATCGACGTCAGTTGGCGGCGACGCCCGGAAGCCGGTCAACGCCGCGGCCTGGAACGGGTAGTTGACGCGCACCGCCACGAGCCCCCGCTGCGGCACCGGATCCGATCCGAGCGGACCGCAGTCGTCGGCGTTGGCCACATACACGAAACTGAACGGGCCGCGCAGCGGGCAGTCGGCGTCGAGCGTCGCGCGCATCTCCTGGAGCACCGGGACCCACGTGATCGTTTCGACACCGGTCGCGTCGCGCGAGTTGACCAGTGGAATCGCCACCGTCAGCCCGGTTGGCGCAGCCTGGCCGCTGGGCCCGACCGCGCTGCAGGCGGCGCCGCTGCCATCGCTGACGAGCGCGCCCGCATAACGCATCAGCCCCGGACGCGACGGTTCCGTGATCATCAACTGGCGCATCGCGCGGTTCACGACCGGCATCGCCGCAAAGAAGCCGTCGATATCGAGCGCGACCGCCGGGTCGTTGAGATCGACGACCAGGCACGCCGGGTCGAAGACACGCGCTTTCAGATCGAAGGGGCAGTTCGGCGCGCCGGACGCCGGGTCGCACGACAGGGCGTAGTCAAACGTCACGTTCGCACTTGCCGGCGCCACGGCAAGCTCACGCGCCGCAAGCCGCGCGACGTCCTGCACCGCGTCGGCGTCGAACATCAGCCGCCCGAAATCGATGGCCCCTGCCAGCAGCAGGTACAACACGACCGACACGAGGGCGAACTCGACGAGCGCAGCCCCGCGCTCGCCGCGGCTCACTTGTTCTTCGTCTCCAGCACCAGCGACGAGAGCGCGCCGTCGCCGCCCACGCTGTCGCCCAGCCGTGTCTGGCCATTGGCCTGCGTGATCGCGTTCACGTCGAGGCCGATGCCCGTCGAGGAGTTGCCTCCGTCGAACCCTGGCGTGTTCGCCGAGGTCTCGATGGTCCTGCCGGCGACGATCGGGGCGTTGTCATCGACGTGCGCACCGGGCATCACGGCCGCGGCCGTCCCGAGCATGTCCGTGACCTTGTGGCCGAACAGCGACACGGCCGCCGCGCCAATCAGTGCGACCCCGGCAATGATCAGCGCATATTCGACCAGCGCTGCGCCCCTCTTCTCCGACAGCCGACGAGCGAACTTCGACATCACAGCCTCCTGTCCCACCTTGTTTACGGTTTCGACCACGGCCATCGTTTACGGCTTCGCGAGAGCCGCCGTTCCGGCGAGGACCGAGCGAACAAGTTCGTCCCGATTCGGAAATGACCACGCCGCAGCGGCCGGCACCGGCGACCGCACCACGACAGGGTTCACGACCACGATCAGCTCCGTGTCCTGGTCGTTCCGATTGAAGCTCTGAAAAAACCTCCCAAGCAGCGGCGTGTTCCGGATACCCGGCGGCGACGCGGTGTTGGTCGACGTGTTGTTCGACATCAGGCCGCCGATGAGCAGCGCCTGGCCGTCCTGCAGCCGCGAGCTGGTACGCAATGCGCGGGTCTGGAACGCCGTCGTGGCCACCGCCGCACCGGTGGCTTGGCGAATCGTGTCCGTCAGCACCGCGTCGGGCGTGACAACCAGCGGCTGGACGTCCAGCGTAATCGTTCCGTCGTCACCGACAAGGGGTCGGATCTGGAGCTGCACGCCGAAGGGGACGAATTCAACGGAGCTGAAGACGCCCGGGGTCGTCGCCGTCTGCCCGACGGCCGTCGTCGTCGTGCCGAATGCAGGCGCGAACGCACTCGGCACCGGGATCTCACCGCCGACCTGCACCTGCGCCAGTTCACCGGACAGCACCGTCAGCGATGGTGACGAGAGCGTCTGCGCGATCCCTTCCCGCTCGAGCAGCGACAGCGCGGCGTCGATCGCCAGCGAACCGGCCGAGTATTGGAGCTCGTTGAGGAGCGCCCCGTTCAGGAACGAGAAGACGTTCTGAATCGCAGGGCCGACGGTGCCCACGCGGGCAGCCTGATCGCCCTGGACGATCGTCGCCGATTGCGCGGGACCGAGCGAGGGCTGGCGGAAATCCGACAGCAGCAGCACGGCGTTCGGGTTGAGCGTGCGCAGCTTCGTCCGGTTCACTTCCCACAGGCGAATGTCCACGCGGACCTGCGGGAGGTCCACGACCTCGATGAACGAGAGGATGTGACCGTTGGCCGCCTCGAGAGCCTTGGCGCGCCCGATATTGGTCCGCACCTCATTGGTCAGCCGCGCCCCGCGCGCCCCGCCGAAGAGCGACGAGGTGGCGCCTCCGCCCAACTGCGTCTGCGCGCTCGATTGCGTCTGGGCCTGACTCGAGAGCCCGCCGGCTTCGTCCGCGACGACGCGGATGTCGTCGGCGGTGAGCGTCTGGCCGGCGAACAGCCGCGCGGCAATCGTCAGCACACGCACCAATGCAATCTGGTTCGGGACACGTCCTTCGAGCACGAGCGTGTCCACGGCGTCGTCACGGACGTTGCCGCGAAGCACCCGGCGAATCGTGACGTTCTGCCCGCCAATCTGCCGGATGGCTTCCTGGATCTTCTGCTCGGGCAACGGCGGCAGCGTCTGGAGCTGGATCAGGTTGATCACCGTGCCCGTTGAAGGGACGCTCCCCTGGAGCTGCGCATTCGCCGGCGGCGCAGGCGCGGGCGGTGCGCCGCCGGCTGGGGGTGCCGCGGCCGGTTCGGGTGGCACGGACGGCGATGCCACCAGCGGCTGCGCGCCACCCAGACGGGTGCCACCTGCATCCAGATAATTGCGCGCGATCGCCTCGGCGGCCATCGACGCATTGATGTCGCGAACGGTGCCAGTCAGGACCAGCGCATCGCGGTCCGGCGCGCTCTCGACCTCGATGGACGGATCGACGCTCTTGAGCGCCCGTTCCAGCAGCGATAAGTCACGCTCGACGGAAAACCGGTATTCGTTCGACGTGCCGTTGGTGAACCAGACGATGAGCGTCGTCCGCCCCGTTTCACGCCCGAGGAGAAGGAGCTCGCGGCTCGAAATGACTTCGGCGGAGAGGATTTCGGTGTCGCCGACGGCAATCCGCTGGATTTCCTGGTTGAAGGTGAGACGGCGGTACTGCGACTTGATCAGGACGTTTACGGTCGCCGGCGCCTGGGCGTTCAAGGCGACCGGAACCTGCGCGTACGCGGCAAACGGACCCGCGGCGAGCCAGGCAAGGACGGCCGGGACGATGAAGACGCGGGGCACGGGATGCCGGGCGCCTCGGGCAACAAGCCTGCCAGACACCTGCGCGCGAATTTCGCTGGATAACACCCGTCCCGCCCGAAGCGCAGGCGAAATGTCATCCCGGCGCGACGCAAGTGTCGCCTCGCGGTGATCGCTTCGCACTCGTTGAACCAACCCTGTTTAAGTTGTTGAAGGCTGGCGGATTGTAGCGGATTTCCGGGCGGGCCGCCTTAACTTAAGGTGCCCTGCGGCGCAGCGCCGGTTATTGAGGAAAACGGCCCAGGGCGATCAGCAGATCGAGCTGCGCCCGCTTCAGCAGATCCTCGGCGATCGCCGCCTGGGTTTCGACGTCGCGCGCCTGTCGCTGGGCGTCGAGCACTTCGATGTTGGTCGATGCCCCTTCGCGAAACGCCACGTCGGTGATCATCACCACCTGGTTGGCGCGATCGGCCGCCTGTTGTGCGGCGGCAAACGCCCGCGTCGTCGATGCGACCGCGTCGCGGGCGGTCCGAATCTCGGAGGCGGCCTCCCGCTCGGCGTTGGTGCGCTCGAACTTGATCGCATTCAGGTCCGCCAGGCGCTGCGCCTTCTCGCCGCTGCGCAGCCCGCTGTCGAACACCGGGACGGCAAAGAGCACCTGCGCCCGCCACGAGAACGCCGTGGCGAACAGCCCCGGCGGCTCCAGCAGCGACGGCGTGAAGACGCCGTTCAGCGACGGCAGCCGATCCTTCCACGAATCGCTGTACACGCGCTGGGCGGCGGCCTCGCGCGCGATCAGCAGCTTGATTTCGGTGCGATTGGTAACCTGGCCGAGCTCGTCCGGAATATCGAACACGGGATAGTCGACCGCGTCCACGGGCCCATCGACGCCCACCAGCACGCCGAGCGCCTCCTGCGCGAGCTGAATCGCCAGCAGCGCTTCCTCGACGCGCGTTTCGTCGCTCAGCACTTCCTGCTCGGCGCGCAGGGCGTTGAGGCGGCTGCCGATCCCGCCCTGGAACCGCTGGTTCGCGAACGTGAAATGGGCCTGTGCATTCTCGCGGGCGCGCGCGTTCAGGTCGAGCACGCGGCGCCGGGCGATGATCGCGAGGTAGGACTGCCCTGCCGCAACCGCTACCTGCCGCTGGACATCCTTCGTGTTCTGCTGCGCGACGACGATCTGGTCGCCGGCCTGGTTGCGCTGCGCCCAGGCGACCGGCGTCAGGAGCGGCACGCCGAAGTTCGCCGTCGTCTGCGTCTGCACCGCGGGGACGATGCTCTGCCCCTGGAACTTCACGGGGTTGGCGATGTTGGTCGACATCGTCACCGCGAGCACGGGCAGGGACGAGGAGCGGACCTGCCGAAGGATCGCCTCGGCGCGCATGATGCCGGCCGCCGCCTGCGCGACGGTTGGATTGTTCCGCACCGCGCGATCGATCGCCTGCTGGAACGTCAGGCGTTCGAGCCCCTGCGCCAGCGCCGAATTCGCGGCAACAAGCACGATCGCAACGCCTGTCAAACCACGAAGGCCTGCGGCGCACACGAAGCGCGCGAAGGAATGTTTTTTCTTCGTGTCTTCGTGGTTAGCCGCGCGGTTATGCATGGTCTGTCGCTTCGACAGGCGCCGGCCCGGGGCCGCCGCCACGCAGCGTCTGAATGACGACATACAGAATCGGGATGAACAGGATGTTGAGGAACGTCGCGAAGAACATCCCGCCGGCGACGGCGGTCCCGACCGAATGGCGGCCTTCCTGCCCCGCGCCCGTGGCGAACACCAGCGGCATCACGCCGAGGATGAACGCGAGTGACGTCATCAGGATTGGCCGCAGCCGGATGCGCGAAGCTTCGATGGCGGCGTCAATCACCGACAGCCCCTTCCTGCGCTGCTGCTCGGCGAACTCGACGATCAGGATGGCGTTCTTCGCCGCGAGGCCAATCAGCATGACGAGACCGACCTGGCAATACAGATCGTTCTGCAGGCCGCGGGCCCACTGGGCCGACAGCGCGCCGAGCACGGCGAGCGGCACGCCCAGCAGCACGATCAACGGCAGCACGAGCGATTCGTACTGCGCGGCCAGCGTCAGGTACACGAGCAGCAGGGCTATACCGAAGATGTAGGCAGACTGCCGGCCAGCCTTGATCTCTTCGAGCGAGATACCCGACCAGGCATACCCGAAGCCCTGCGGCAGCGCCTGCGCCGCCAGACGCTCCATCTCCTCGATGGCCTGACCGGAGCTGAAGCCGGGCGCCGCCGATCCGTTGATCTCCGCCGAGCGGAACAGGTTGAAGTGGCTGATCACCTGCGGCGCGGTCGTTTCGCGCACGCGGACGACGCTGGCCAGCGGCACCATCTCGCCGCCGTTGGTTCGCGCGTAGTACTGGCCCAGCGATTTCGGATCGGAGCGATAGGCTTTGTCCGCCTGCACGTAAACGCGATACGCGCGGTTGTTGAAGTCGAAGTCGTTCACGTAGGTCGAACCGAGGTAGGTCTGCATCGCGTTGGTGATCTCGCTGATCGGCAGGCCGAGACTTCTCGCCTTCTCCCGATCGATGTCGACGGCCAGCTGCGGATCGTTCGCCGTGAACGCGCTGAAGAGTCCGGTCACGCGCTGCGATTGCCGCGACGCGCCGACAACGCCGAAGGTCGCCGCGGCCAGGTTCTGGATGTTGGCCGTTCCGCCGCCCTGGTCGAGGACCTCGAACGTGAAGCCGCCAAACGCGCCCAGTCCCTGGATGGACGGCGGCGCGAAGGGAATCACGAACGCGTTCTGGATCCCGAAGAGCTGTCCGCGCAGCCGGGGAAGAATGTTCTGCAGTCGATGCTCGTCGCCGGGCCGGTCGGCGAAGTCCTTCAGCTTGGCGAAGATCAGCCCCTGGTTCGGCGCGCTCCCTGCGAAGCTGAATCCGGCCACCGAGAACACCGCCTCGACTTCCGGGGTCTTCGTCAGGATGGCTTCCGCCTCTTTCATCACGTTCGCGGTGTACTGCAGCGACGCGCCGGCCGGCGCCTGCGCAATCGTCATGAAGTAGCCGGCGTCCTCCTCCGGGAAGAAGGACTGCGGCAAGCGCGTGTACACGAAGTACGTGGCGCCGAGCAGCGCGATGAACACGACGACCATGGCCCAGCGGACACGCATCAGACCTCGTACGGTGCGCACGTAGAGGTTGGTCCCGCCGTGAATGACACGCTCGACCCCGCCGAAGAACCTGCCCTTTCCAAGGTCCTCGTGCCGCAGCAGCAACGCCGAGAGCGCGGGCGTCAACGTCAAGGCATTGAAGGCCGAAATCGCGACGGCAAACGTAATCGTCAACGCGAATTGCTGATAGAGGCGTCCTGTCGTGCCCGGGAAGAACGCAACCGGCACGAACACCGCGATGAGGACCAGCGCCGTGGCGATGACCGCACTGAAGACTTCGCGCATGGCATCCGAGGCCGCCTGGTGCGATCCCTTCCGATACTCCTGCACGTGCCGTTCGATGTTCTCAATCACGACGATCGCATCGTCGACGACAATGCCGGTGGCCAGGACAATGGCGAACAGGGTCAGCGTGTTGATAGAGAAGCCAAGCAGGTGCACGAAGGCGAACGCGCCGATGAGCGACACGGGCAGCGTCAGCGTCGGGATCAACGTGGCGCGCCAGCTCTGGAGGAACAGGAACATCACGAGCACGACGAGCGCGACCGCGATCGCGAGCGTCTTGAGCACCTCGTTGATCGATTCCTGCACGACGGTGGTCGTGTCGAACGCCACGGCGTACTGCAGCCCCGGCGGGAACGACTTCGAGAGCCGCGTCAGCTCGGCCATCGCGGCGCGGTTCACGTCGAGCGCGTTGGCGGTCGGCAGCGCGAGGACGCCAAAGCCGACGGCGTCGCGTCCCAGGAATCGCAGGACGTTTCCGTAGCTCTCGGCGCCGAGCTCCACGCGCGCCACGTCGGCCAGGCGCACGAGCGCGCCCCCCTGACCGGACTTGACGATGATGTTCTCGAACTCGGAGCGCTCGTGCAGCCGCCCGGCCGCCCGGACGCTGAGCTGATACGTCTGCCCTTCAGGCGCAGGCGAATCGCCGACGCTGCCGGCCGCGACGTTGACGTTCTGCTCGCGCAGCGCGTTCACCGCGTCGCTGGCCGTCAGATGGCGTGCCGCGAGGCGAACGGGGTCGAGCCAGACGCGCATCGAGTAGTTGCCCGCGCCGAAGATGAAGATGTCGGCAACGCCCGGCACCCGCTTCAGCGCGTCCTTGATGTAGACGTCGATGTAGTTCGAGAGAAAGAGCGAGTCGTACTCGCCCTGCTTGGCATACGCGCCGGCCGCCATCACGAAATTCGTCGCCGATTTCTGGACGGTCACGCCCAGCTGGCGGACTTCGGCCGGCAGCCGCCCGAGTGCCTGGTTGACGCGGTTCTGCACGTCGACGGCCGCGATGTCCGGATCGCGCGTCGTGTCGAAGGTGACGACGATCTGGCTGATGCCGCTGTTGGTGCTCGAGGAGGTCATGTAGAGCATCCCCTCGACGCCGTTAATCGCCTGCTCGAGCGGCGTCGTCACCGCGGTCTCGACCGTCTCGGCGTTGGCGCCGGTATAGACGGCGGTGACGTTGACCGTCGGCGGCGCGATCTGCGGATACTGCGCGATCGGCATCCGCGGGATGGCGAGCACGCCCGCGAGGATGATGACGAGCGAGCAGACGGTCGCGAGGATGGGGCGGCGGATGAAGGTGTCGACGAACATGAGGTATCAGGTTTCAGGTGTCAGGTTTCAGGAGGTTTCAGGCCTCAGGTTTCGGGTATCAAGTACTTAGTGTCAAGTGGGCGGGTCGTAGCTTGCGACTCCGTGGCCACATCCCGCTGCCCTAGGAGTCCGACAACATTCGAGAACGAGACCTGCAACCTGGCCCTGAGAACTGAAACCTGAAACCTGCCACCTGAATAAATCTGCCACACCGAGGTGTCAGGTGTCGGGTTTCAGGGGTCAGGTGAAGAGTGGGGAGTGAAAGGTGTCGAGGGGTATCAGTTTACTCGCGCCTTCTCACGCTTTGCCAACCGTTGCCTACTAACCACCGCGGGCTGGCGCAATGCCCAATTCCTCGGCGAGGCGGACGAGTTCAGCGACTGACTGCAATCCGAGTTTGGCCATGATGCTGCTCCGGTGAGCTTTGATGGTGCGCTCGCTGGTTCCGAGATCGTAGCCGATTTGTTTGTTTAGCTGCCCGCTGATCACATGCGCCAGCACCTCGCGCTCGCGAGGTGTGAGGGCATCGAAACGAGCGCGCAATTCGCGCAGCCGCGCGCGTTGTTCGCGTGCCTGGGCATCGCGGACGAGCGCTCGTTTCACCGCGTCGAGCAGTTCTTCCTTCATCGGTCGGGACTCCACAGCTGGCCGGGGCGGTGACGCGCGGTCGCGCGACAGCCCCAGCGTAGTGCGGTTCACACCGGCTGGTGGGGCGACCTCTCCCATCAGCTACGGAATATGTGGTTTCTTGGCCGAACGATGCGTGGACTCTTGACGACTTCTTCAGGAATTGCCACACTCGGCGCCACAACACAGCGCGGAACCACAACACCGCAAGGCACCACCACACCGTTTGTGAGGACGCCATGCCCATCCCCCACCCTCGACCTCCTCGTCGCCGTGCATTCGCCCTGGCGGCGGCCCTGGCGATCGGAGCCACGGTCCTGAGCCTCTCGGCCGGGCAGGCCGAAGCCACGGCGAAGCACCCGGCCGACAACGGCGTTCGCTGCTGGCTGCCCGGCGGGGGGTCCGGGGGGGCCTA
>Ga0137418_10001360_pt1 | contig 22488 bp, 20 predicted proteins | sample CZODoug3_1_2_16f_FD_122242 | JGI IMG/M metagenome (GOLD analysis project Ga0137418, IMG submission 122242) | Vadose zone soil fungal communities from Angelo Coast Range Reserve, California, USA - CZODoug3_1_2_16fungal (Hybrid Assembly) | ecosystem: Environmental > Terrestrial > Soil > Vadose...
CAAACCGCTGTTACCGGAAGCTTCGATTCAACCGCGGTCCGCTGGTCGCTGACGCGCAATGCGGCCGAGCAGGTGCTTCGCTTTCATGACGACGCCGTCAACGCCGTCGTGCTGCTCAGGGATGGGCGCGCGGCGACCGCTGGCGCTGACGGGCGCATTGCCATCTGGTCGCCCGGCAACGCCGCGCCCGATGCCGTGCTGGAAGGTCATACGGCGCCGATCGCCGCGCTCGCGCTGTCGCCCGACGGCGCCATGTTGGCTTCGGCGTCGTGGGATCAAACGGTGCGGTTGTGGCCGCTTGCGGGCGGCGTGCCGCGCGTGCTGGAAGGGCATACTCAAAACGTCAATGGCGTAGCGTTCGCTCCGGATGGCCGCACACTGGTCAGCGTCAGCTACGATCAGAGCGTTCGCATCTGGCCGCTCTCAGGTCCGTCCACCCCGACCGTCGTTGCGATGCCGGGCCCGCTCAACGCCGTGGCCGTCGGCGGCGATGGCGAGATCACGGCCGGTGGCGCCGACGGCAAGCTTTATTTCCTTAACGGGAGCGGCGCGCGTGCCGGCGAAATCGCAGCCGGGCCGCGACCGCTGATCTCGATTGCGATATCGCCGGACGGCGCGACGTGCTGATGCGCAACTGCCGGTTGCGGGCGCTGATCTCAAGTGTAACCGGTTTGTCACTCTTCAGATCCAGCACGCGTGTCAGAATCCAGTTTTCCCGGTCTAATTCAAACGGCAACAATTCGCACCAGCCGTGGCTGATGGCGGTGCGCTTGAAACTGAAGTCGCGGGGCGTAGAAATCGCTAATTCCATTGTTTAAGTATTAGCTGCTCGGCAAATTTGGTAGAGTGCAAAGTTAAAAGAAATCATTTCCAGAAACAGATTATGTTCACGATTAGAATGTAATCGCAAAGAGCCGCGTGGGACAGGCATTCTTGCCTACCCTTCATTCTCAAAACTGGACAGACAGGAGTGTCGTCCTACCACCGTCTTGTATGCTTCGACTGCAGTCAAGCTGATTCTTGACAGCGATGCGAGCGAAGCCTAGACTGGCCTTACTTGAAAACAGAATATTGGAAGGCTGTACTCGCACCTCCCTAATACTCGGGAGTAAGGCGGGAGCAGAGTCAAATTACATGACTCTCTACGGTACCCCCGGCGAACTTAAGCGCCGCTTCCGACGATAATTAAGGCCGGAGCTTTCCGGTTTTCTCGCCCCACCGGGCCTACAATAACCCGCGTGGGGCGATGTCGTTGTAGGACAGGCATTCCTGCCTGTCCATGCTTCATCACAACTGCACGCACAAACTGGACAGACAGGAATGTCTGTCCTACCTAATATAAATTGGGTTTGAAATTATCCACGGCTGGTCGCTGACGGGTCTCGGCAGTTGCGGCAGGTAAACCTCAACGCGATAACTTCCCTTCTCCGTCACCGCGTAATCCTTCTCTTTGATCCCAGTCTCATCCCGCAATATCTTGCCATCCTTAAACAAAACGACGCGGGCCGGGTTGGGCAGCGCAACCGATACGGTAACGCCGTTGCCGAACGCGATTTCGTCGCCTTCAATCTTCAGATCGCTGCCGTTTGTCGCTGCAAATCTGAACCCGGACGTGTCCCCGAAAAGATCAAAACCGATGAAGCAATGTCCGGCGGCAATTGCCCGCAATAAGCTCTCGGAATTAAGCGGTTCACCAGCAGGAATCAAGACATGCATCCTGACCAGCCGAAAGCTCCGGTCGTATGGATCGGCTTTAAAGCCAACCCAGGTCTTGCCGGAAGCGTCGTTCAGGTTTAATCCCACATTCGCATGCGCATCGTTTCCGGCTGTCGCCACCAGCCGCCTGCCGGTCATGCTAATCGCGTCGTCCCAGTGCTTGAGGCTATTCGCCGGTCGCGCATAGAAAGTAGCAAACAGCAGATCAGCATAACTGCGGTAGGACCACAGACCATCGAAAAACATTACGACCGGATTTACCTTGCGTGCATTTGTATAGACGTTGTAGATCTCCACGCCGTCGTAGCCCGGTGCGCTCCAACTTTTGAATTCTTCCGGATACGCAACAAGGGCCAGAGCATTTTTCGCCTTCGTCCGTGCGAGCACATCGGCTATCGAAGACCCTTCAGGTAGATTCGCCGTTTCGTCGCCCGGCAAGATCAGCAACCGCTCTTTCGTGGGGGTGCTCACCTCGTTGCCGTTTATGAAAAGAACACCGCTGTGAACGTCCTTCAACGTCAGCGCCGCGGTGTTGAAGTTTGCGGAAGTGTGCTCCGTCATCACGACGAAGTCGAGTTCATTTTGTTTTGCCGCCGCGATGATCTCTTCAAAGTTCCCTGCGCTGTGTCCCCCCAAAAAGGAGTGAACGTGTACGACGCCTTTGTATTCGACAAACTTCTCGTCGGGCTTCGGTTGTCGTTGCGAGTTGAGCTGTTGAATGGCGTCGCGCAGGCGGCCCAATTTGTAGCGGCGATAGGCGAAAGGAATCTGCGAGCAGATTATTAAAGCCAGCAGGACCAGAGAAAGTTTCTGCCAACGCTTCATAGGAAAGAACTAACTCTCGAAATCCACCGAAGCGACGTGTTCGCTGATGGTGCTGCCAAGCTCGGCGACCTTTATGTGTTCGGGATGAATTGTGTAGGCATCGAGGCCGGCGCGATCGGCAAAAGTTACCACTAAACCCGTGTCGTACGATCTGGGCAAGAGTAATGTGTCGAAACCGACAAGCAGGCTCTGCACTTCCGGTATGACGGAAGCGAGGCGACGAAGCAACGCCACGTGTTCAGCGCGCACATCCGGGCCAATATCTGCGCGGTATTTCCAAATTACGATATGAGTCAGCATTGCTCGCTACTCCGTTGACACGATTCTATGCAATCAGCTACATCGGCTTCGCCCTAAAAGTCCTCTGTTGGTGCGCTTCGGCTTTGCCGCCTGATGTGCGGCGGTGGCTATGCCCCGCCGTAGAGATGGCTTTACATTTTTGGGCTATGCCCCTGTTGCGGCCTTGCGCCCAATAAATCTGAAGGGCTAAGCCCGGACCAGGGGCGTAGCCCGGGAATAATCTAGCTGCAATCGGCGGGGCAAAGCCACCGCCGCACATCAGGCGGCAAAGCCGAACCTCACCTGGCCCATGACTTTTGATGCAGAGCTAGCTACATCAGCTGGCTCGTTTCTGTGTTAGCAACCTTAACTGTTCGTTCAATAATTCCCAAACCTGACGGACATGCTTTTCGCTGGTGCGAATGTTGCCGATGGAAAGTCGCAAAGTGATTTTGTCATTCAGCTTTGTATGCGAAAGCAAGGCTTTGCCGGTCGCATTTACGCCGTGCATGATCGCTTCATTCAAAACGTCGAGACGCGATTCGCGCACCGCCGGCGCAACGCTCTCGAGCGTTGGACAGGCACGAAAACAAACCAAAGCAAAAGGCAACGGCGCCATCAGCTCCCAGTCGTTGCTTTCTTCAATCCAGGAAGCAAACAGTTTGGCCAGCCGGCAATGTTCGCGTATACGCGCGGCGAGTCCGTCGTGACCAAAGTAGCGAATGATCATCCACAACTTCAGCGCGCGAAAGCGCCGCCCAAGCTGCACGCCATAGTCCGATCCGCTGCGCACCTGCTCCTGCTCGGGCGTGCGCAGGTATTCCGGCACTAGTGAAAAAGCACGTCGCAACAAATCCAGATGCCGGCAATAAAGCACTGACAGATCGAATGGAGTGAATAACCACTTGTGCGGATTGACCGCAACCGAATCCGCGCGCTCGCAACCGGCCAACACATGCCGAAGCTCCGGCACAACTGCCGCCGAGCCGGCGTAGGCGGCGTCAACGTGCAGCCACAGCGCGCGCTGTTCGCAGATGGGAACTATCGCTGGCACTGGATCAATGCTCGAGGTTGACGTAGTGCCGACCGTGGCCACGACACAGAATGGAAGAAATCCGGCGCGCTTATCTTCGTCGATGGCTGCGGCCAAAGCGCTTAGGTCCATGCGAAATTCGCTGTCAGTTGGAATTTTTCGTAACGCCCGCTGGCCCAGGCCCAACGTGATGATTCCTTTGTCGATCGAAGAGTGTGCTTGTTCCGAAGCATAAACTCGCAACAGCGGCAGATCAGTGCGCCCGCTCATTCCCTCTTCGCGAATGCGCAGCTCCACGCCTTCGCGCGCGGCTGCGATCGCGTGCATGCTCGAGACTGAAGCTGTGTCGTAGATAATTCCGGTCAAACCTGCGTCGAGTCCCATCATCTGTCGTAACCAATCGAGAGTTACTTCCTCCAGCTCAGTCGAAGCGGGGGAGGTTCGCCACAGCATCGCTTTGTTATCAAAAGCGGCGCTGAGTAATTCACCGAAGATTCCCGGCGCAGACGTGGAGGTCGCGAAGTAAGCAAAGAACGAAGGATGACTCCAATGTGTCAGCGCCGGAACGATCAGGCGGTCAACGTCCGCGAGGATTTGTTGCATTGGTTCGCCCGTTTGCGGCGGAGACTCAGGAAGTTGTGCTTTGAGATCGCCCGGCTCGATCTGCGCCAGCACCGGCAACTCTTCGATGTGTTCGAAGTAGTCGGCAATCCAGTCGATCAATTCATGACCGTGCCGGCGAAATTCCTCCGCGTTCATGTCGCCAAGCGAGGGCGAAAGTTTCGTTTGCGATTCAGTCATCGGCGCGCAGTCTAGATTAGACCTAAACCAAATTCCAAGTCTGCCGGTACCTTTGACGCTCTTTGGACTGCGGCGGCTTGACGCCGCTTTAACGTACGAAGGAGTTGAGTGTTTTCTTTTATGAGATTGCGAGGCTAACCAAAAGCGGCGTCGTCAAGCCGCCGCAGTCCAAACATTTAGAGAGCCCTGGAAAAGCAAACTGTTAGTTTGCGATCAGGCTTGGCTAGGAACGCTAATTGACGAGAAGCCGCAAACTAACAGTTTGCTTTACCAAAGCCCCCAAAGTTTGCGTCAATAACGTACTCGAAGCTATTATGCAGGCTCGATTTAAGCTGACATTAAAGCTTTGCCCGATTGGCCGCGAAAGCTCGCGGCCCTGGCTCCCTCTAACAGATGTCGGTCGCCAAACACATTTTGCCTTTGTGAGGAAACTATGAAAAGAATTCTGCTTTCGCTTGGACTAATTGCATCGCTCCTTTTTGTCTTTGCTTGTGAACGCAAAGGTGGGCCAGGAGCGGGCGGTAACTCCGGGCCCATCGTGATCGGTTATTACGGTGATCTTTCGGGACGCACCTCAAACTTTGGGCAGTCAACCAAGAATGGTGTCGAGATGGCTGCAGACGAAATTAACAAAGCGGGAGGAATCAATGGCCGGCAGATTACGATTCTTTCCGAAGACGACGAGGGCCGCCCGGAGAAAGCAGCAACAGTCGTAACCAAGCTGATTGATCAGGATCGCGTCGTTGCCCTACTCGGCGAAGTCGCATCCGGCAATACACTGGCAGCCGCGCCCAAGGCACAGGCAGCTAAGGTTCCAATGATTTCACCATCCTCAACGAATCCGGCGGTTACTCAGGTCGGCAATTACATCTCGCGTGTTTGCTTTATCGATCCATTTCAAGGCGCCGTCATGGCCAAGTTTGCGGCCAACACACTGAAAGCGAAGAAGGCTGCGATCATGCTCGACTTCAATTCGCCTTACAGCCGCGGGCTGACCGAATTTTTTGAGTCCAGCTTTACCAAGCTCGGCGGACAGATCGTGAACAAGCAGTCGTACACTCAGGGCGATCGCGATTACAAAGGACAGTTGACGGCAATTCGCTCGACGAATCCCGATGTGATTTATGTTCCCGGCTACTATGGCGAGGTTGGCGTGATCGCCAAGCAGGCAAAGCAACTTGACATCAAAGCCCCGATGCTCGGCGGCGATGGTTGGGATTCAACACAACTGTGGGATTTGGGGGGCGACGCATTGAATGGCGATTATATTTCCAACCACTACTCGGTCGACGATCCCTCACCGGCGATTAAAAAGTTTGTAGCTGATTACAAAGCCCGTTATGGCAACGTGCCCGACGCGCTCGCCGCGCTGGGTTACGACGCGATGCGAGTCCTTGCCGATTCCATCAATCGCGCCGGCACCACAGAAGGACCAAAACTTAAGGATGCCATCGCCGCCACGAAAGATTTTGCCGGAGTAACCGGAACTATCTCTCTCGATAAAGACCGGAATGCCGTCAAGCCGGCGGTCGTGCTCAAACTGCAGGACAAAAAATATGTTTATGTGGAGACGATTTATCCCGAGGGCATGACGGCGCCTGCAGCTCCAGCCGCCCCGGCAACGTCAGGGACTTCGCCGGCGGCTGCGCCCGTCTTGTCTCCAGCCAAGGCAGGAGCGGCGGCTCCTGCTAAAGCGGCTTCGCCCGCCGTTACAACCAAAAAGCCCGCAGCGTCTCCCCAATAACACCAAGCTAGCTTTCCATGGATACTTTTGTTCAGCAACTCATCAACGGCCTGACGATCGGCGCAATTTACGCGCTGATCGCTTTGGGCTACACCATGGTCTACGGCATCCTGCGCCTAATCAACTTTGCGCACGGCGATATCTATATGGTCGGGGCGTTTGTTGGTTATTTTCTCGCCTTCGAGCTTGGCTTCGCGGCCGGGCCATCGCTGGTCGGCCTTAGCGTGGTGCTGATCGGATCGATGATTGCCGCTGCGCTGGTGGGCATGGCAATTGAAAGATTTGCCTACCGGCCAATTAGAAAATACGCGCGCATGACCACGCTGATTACGGCCATCGGCGTGTCACTGCTGATAGAGAATTTGTTTGTCGCGCGCCTGGGCGCAGCACCGCGCGCCTTCCCGCAACTGCTCCGCGAACAGAGCTACACGCTATTTGGCAACGCTGCGATTTCCAAATCGCAGATATTGATCTTTGCGGTTTCGGTGGCGTTGATGGTGCTACTGCAGTGGGTAATTTTCAAGACCAAAGTTGGTACGGCGATGCGGGCCGTTTCTTTTAACCTTAACTCGGCGAAGTTAATGGGCATCAACACGGACTTTATTATTTCGTTTACCTTTGCGCTTGGTTCGGCGCTGGCGGCGGCAGGTGGCGTGCTTACCGCGCAATACAATCCGCAGATCGATCCCTTAATGGGCATCATCACCGGCTTAAAAGCTTTCGTCGCTGCGGTGCTTGGCGGCATTGGTAATATTCCGGGCGCTGTGCTCGGCGGGCTGCTGATTGGCATCGCGGAAACTTTTGTCGTTGGTTACGGACAAAACGTCGGCGTCCCCACCACGTTTCGCGATGCAGTCGCTTTCGCAATTCTGATTCTCGTTCTGCTATTTCGACCAACGGGCCTACTCGGCTCGACGGTCCAAGAGAAAGTCTAGTCATTGCCGATTTGCGATTGCCGATTGCCGATTGAGCTTCCTGGTTTTTGATTTCAATTGGCAATCGGAAATTGGCACTCGGAAGTTTATAGATGCCCGTTTTAGTCAAACGCCTGCTCGCCGCACTCGTCATCGTGTTGCTGCTGATCGCCATGAATGCTTACATGAGCGAGGCAGGGTTGTTTGGCTTTGGGGTACCGCCTTACTACGCTCGCGTCATCATGCTGGCGGGCATCAATATCATTCTCGCCGTCTCGCTCAACCTTATCACCGGTTTCACCGGACAGTTTTCTATCGGCCACGCAGGTTTCATGGCCGTGGGCGCTTACAGTTCAGCTTACCTTACGGTTTATTACGCTCAGGCGTGGGAGCGCTCGCTTGGTGGAGTCGTTGGCGGCAGCGTGGCCCATGCGCTGATTTTCCTGCTGGCTATTCTGGTCGGCGGGATCGTCGCAGCGTTGGCCGGGTTGATCGTAGGCATTCCCTCTTTGCGTTTGCGGGGTGACTACCTTGCCATCGTTACCCTGGGCTTCGCCGAAATCATTCGCATCGTCATTTTGAATATCGACAAAGTAGGCGGCGCTACCGGTTTCACCGTTCCGGGATACACCAACTTCCTCTGGGTGGGCGCGTTTGCCATCGTCACAATCGTCATCGTTTACAACATCGTGCATTCGGATATTGGCCGCGCGCTGGTTTCGATTAGAGAAGACGAACTCGCCGCCGAGGCGATGGGAATCAACACCACGTATTACAAAGTGCTCGCCTTTGTAATCAGCTCCGCGCTAGCTGGTATGGCTGGCGTTTTGTTTGGACACTACACGTCGTTTCTTAGTACCAATGATTTTCAGTTCATCCGCTCATTTGAAATCATCATTATGATTGTGCTTGGCGGGATGGGCTCGCTGACCGGGTCCGTCTTGGGAGCAATTGTGATCACCATCATGCCGGAACTGCTGCGACAACTACCGGGAGATCTTTCGCGCTACCGTCTGGTTGTTTACTCCGCTTTGCTGATCCTGATCATGCTGACGCGCCCCCAGGGCATTCTTGGCACGCGTGAATTTGGTCTCTCGTGGTTAAAGCGCGCGCGGCGCCGGCCAGAAGGCGACAAGCCGGCGGGCTCGGGTGGCGTTCCCATAGCTGAGCAAACACCGCCCTCCGCAATCGACCGCGAAAAAGAGGTTAAGAACCAATGAACGGCGCGCCTGAAAAAGATGCGATGAAAGCTACGAACGAGGAATCGGTCATCATCGAAGCTGCGCGCGTGGTTGGCAGTCATCAGGGGCGGCCTTTTGATGTCAATGCGCGCAAGAGCGATGCGCCGCTGGAAACCATCAAGTGCACCATCCAATTCGGCGGCCTGGTGGCCGTGAATGCCCTCGACATGAGCGTGCGGCGCGGCGAGATTTACGGATTGATTGGACCGAACGGCGCGGGAAAGACCACTGTCTTCAATTTGCTTACCGGCGTTTACAAACCAACTTCTGGCGAGATTTATTTTCAAGGCAAACGCATCGACGGGCTGCGCTCATATGAGATTTCGCGGCGCGGCGTGTCGCGCACGTTTCAAAACATTCGTCTTTTCCCGAGCATGTCAGTGCTGGAGAATGTGATGACTGCTTGCCATCGCCACGCGAAACAGAATCTGGTCGATGCCATCATCCGCTCGCCACGCTTTGTGCGCGACGAAAAAGAACACCGCGAGTTTGTTTTGGAGTTGCTGGAGATTTTTGATCTCGCTCGCGTCAGGGACGAAGGTGGCACGAGTTTGCCTTATGGCAGTCAACGAAGGCTGGAGATCGTACGCGCGCTGGCGACGCGGCCACAATTGTTGCTGCTCGATGAGCCGGCCGCGGGCATGAATCCTTCCGAGCAGGAAGATCTGATGCGCTTGATTCAAAGGATCCGGGATCGCTTTTCGCTCACCATCCTGCTGGTCGAACACAACATGAAAGTGGTTATGGGCGTCTGCGAGCGGATTCAGGTTTTGGATTATGGCAAATCGATCGCGTTGGGATTGCCGGAAGAGATTAAGAACGATCCGAAGGTTATAGAAGCGTATCTTGGCGATTAAATTGTTGGTAGTCGGTTGTCAGTAGTTAGTTGCAAAAGACAAACTACTGACAACTGACTACTGACAACCAACAGTTTTATGCTGACTCTAGATAACGTCTCCGTTAACTATGGCGCCATCGAAGCGCTGACCGGAATCTCGCTGCATGTCGAGCAAGGCGAAGTTGTGACTTTGATTGGGGCGAACGGCGCCGGCAAAACTACAACCTTGCGCACTATCACCGGCCTGCTCGAACCACGCGCCGGTTCAATAACTTTCGAAGGGGAAGAGATTGGCGGAAAGCCGACACATAAACTGGTAGCGCGAGGCATTTCAATGTCGCCCGAAGGCCGCGGTGTTTTTGCGAACTTGTCGGTGCGCGAAAATCTACGGATGGGCGCCTACCTCAGGAACAACAAAGGCGAGATCGCTGAGGATATGGACCACGCGTTTCAAATGTTTCCCCGGCTGAAGGAACGCGAGTCACAGAAAGCAGGTACGCTTTCAGGCGGCGAACAACAGATGCTCGCTATCGGCCGCGCCCTGATGTCACGTCCGCGACTGTTGCTGCTGGATGAGCCTTCTTTAGGACTGGCGCCGCTGGTGGTCCATACGATCTTCGAAGCGATCGACGAGATTCGCGGCAAAGGGACTACGATTCTGCTGGTGGAACAAAACGCCCACGCCGCCCTGGGCCATTCTGATCGCGCCTATGTTTTGGAGACCGGCCGCATCGTAATGGAGGGGGCTTCGAAAGACCTCGCCGCCGATCCCAGAATCAAAGAAGCCTACCTCGGCGAGTAGTTAAATGGATTTCCGAGCCAACGCCAGTGCTTCGGCAACGCGCTCAGGAGCAGTGCCGCCAACTTGTGACTTTGTCCCGAGCGTTTGCTCAAGCATAAGACATTCGAAGACATCGTTTTCTATCTGGTTTGAGAAAGATTGCAAATCTTCAAGCGATAATTCTGACAACTCGACGCGTTTGGCCATTGCTTTCATCACTGCTTTGCCGACGGTTTCATGTGCCTCGCGAAACGACACACCTTTGCGCACCAGATAATCGGCTAGTTCCGTCGCGTTCAGCATCCCTTTTGTGGCGGCGGAATGCATGCGACCCTGATTTAGCGATACGTTTTGCAGAACAATCGTGGTGACTTCAAGACTGCCTGCCGTCGTATCGTACGCGTCAAACACTGCTTCCTTGTCTTCCTGCATATCTTTGTTGTAAGCCAGCGGCAAACCTTTCATGGTTGTCAGCAAAGCCGTCAAGTCACCAAAAACGCGGCCCGCTTTGCCGCGCACCAGTTCCATCGAATCGGGGTTCTTCTTCTGCGGCATCAAACTCGAGCCCGTAGCCACCGCATCGCTCAATTCAAAAAAACCAAACTCCGTAGTCGCATAGAGAATGATTTCCTCCGCCAGGCGCGACAGATGGACCATGATTAGCGAGCAGGCGCCGGCAAACTCAACACAAAAATCGCGATCGCTGACTGCGTCAATGGAGTTGCGTGAGACGCCTTCGAATTCCAGCTCACGCGCCACTGCTTCGCGATCGATGGGAAACGACGTGCCTGCGATCGCAGCCGAGCCCAGAGGCAGAACATTGACCCGCTTCCGAGTTTCCACCAGTCGCTGGCGATCACGCGCCAACATTTCAAAGTAAGCCAGACACCAATGCGCAAAGAGTATCGGTTGCGCCCGTTGCAGGTGCGTGTAACCGGGCAGCACCGTTTCAGTTTCCCGCTCAGCTAGATCGAGGATGGCTTGCTGCGTTTCCTTTACCCGCAACGACAATTGGTCAATCGCATCGCGCAACCAAAGCCGCAAGTCAGTAGCCACTTGATCGTTGCGGCTGCGACCGGTGTGCAGCTTTCGTCCCGCCTCGCCAATCATTTCCACCAGCCGCGCCTCGACAAATGAATGAACGTCCTCCGCCGGCTCGTCAAAATAATCAGCGCGGCTGGTTGCTTCATCGAGTATTGATTGCAGGCCGGCCACAATTTCTTCCGCCTCCTCTGCACTCAGTACTCCCGCGCCTCGCAACGCATTGCAATGGGCGATGCTGGCGCGAAGGTCTGCCGCAAACAAACGCCGGTCAAATGCAAAAGAGGAATTGAACTTCGCAAACGACGGATCTGTCGCCCCCGTAAACCTTCCGCCCCAGAGTTTTTTGTCCAGCGTCATGGTGTTGTGCGTCCTTGACCGCAAACCATCTTAACTGCTAGTTTATGCATCTATGCACGAGTTATGCAACCGAATTGCATAGAAGTGGACGAAAATGCGAAAAAGCCTGCGGCAAAAGAAATTATTAAGTCTGGTGCGCGCCAAGCCCTTCGCCAACCAGGCCGAGCTGCGCGATTCGCTTGAGCGCGCTGGTTTCCCAACCACGCAGTCGAGCCTGTCGCGTGACCTCGAAGAGTTGGGCATTGTAAAGCATCGGGGCCATTACGCGATCCCAAAATCCAAAGGTGGCGCGGCGCGCGGACTGCTTAGCTTGGATTTGTGTGGCGAGAATCTGGTGATAGCGCGAACCGAGCCTGGTTTGGCTTCGGGCGTGGCAGTGGAAATTGATGCGGCGGTTATTCCGGAAATTGTCGGCACCTTGGCAGGCGAAGACACGATCTTTATCGCTGTGCAAGATGCGAAAGGCCAACGAAGTGCGATGAAAAAGGTTTGGGAACTATTTGGTTAGTAGTCAGTCGTCAGTTGTCAGTTGTTAGTTGTTAGTTGTTAGTTGCGACTGACCACTGACAACTAACCACTGACTACTGACGGAATCGTAATGACAGAGAACAAAATCAACAAGATCGTTCTGGCTTACTCCGGCGGACTCGACACATCGGTAATGCTGCGGTGGATTAAAGAGCGTTACCGCTGTGAAGTTGTCTGTTACTGCGCGGATGTCGGCCAGGGTGATGAACTGAGCGGTCTGGAAGAAAAGGCGCTCAAGTCAGGCGCGTCAAAGCTTTACGTTGAAGATCTGCGCGAAGAGTTTGTTCGTGAATACGTTTGGACGGCGGTAAAGGCGAACGCGATCTACGAAGGCGTCTATTTATTGGGCACTTCTCTGGCGCGTCCGGTAATCGCCAAACGGCAAATCGAAATCGCGCAGCGAGAGAATGCAGACGCTGTGGCCCACGGCGCTACTGGCAAAGGAAACGATCAAGTGCGTTTTGAGCTGACTTACTACGCACAGCAACCTGACATCAAGGTCGTGGCTCCCTGGCGCGAATGGGAGTTTAAAGGCCGCAGCGATTTGATCGCTTATGCGAAAGAGCACCACATCCCGGTTACGGCGACGCAGCAGAAGCCCTATTCGACCGATCGCAACCTGATGCACGTTTCTTATGAGGGTGGAATTCTTGAAGATCCGTGGGCTGAGCCGCCTGAGGACATTTTTCAGATGACGAGCTCGCCCGAGGATGCCTTATCCGAGGCGGAATATATTGAGTTGTCTTTCGAAAAGGGCGAGCCGGTCGCAATCAATGGGCAGAAATCTGGGCCAGTCGCGCTGCTTGAAAGTCTAAACAAGCTGGGAGGCGCTCACGGCATTGGGCGGGTCGATCTGGTTGAGAACCGTTTCGTGGGGATGAAGTCGCGCGGCGTTTACGAAACGCCCGGCGTCACGATTCTGCAAGCGGCGCACCGCGCGCTGGAATCCATCACGCTGGATCGCGAGGTAATTCACCTGCGCGACTCGTTGAGCGTGAAGTTTGCGGAAAGTGTTTACTACGGTTTCTGGTTTTCCCCTGAGTTTCGCTTGATGTGCAGGTTGATTGATGACACGCAACAGAATGTGAACGGCGATGTTCGTTTGAAACTTTATCGTGGTAACACAATCGTGGTCGGCCGCCGCTCGCCGCATTCGTTGTACGACGAAAGCGTCGCGACGTTTGAAGCAGATACGGTTTACAACCAGCGCGACGCCGAGGGTTTCATCAAGCTAAATGCGCTGCGCTTGAGATTGGGAAACAAGCAGTAGATAGGGTCAAGGGAACTATGAAAACATTCAGCGAACAAATCACAGTTATCGATGTTGACAAAATCGGCTCGGCCACTTCCCCGCTGGGCTTGAACCGAACGATTGCCATGTGTGCTTCGGCAAAGTCGCCGGCGGCCGGCGACGTACTAGTCGGGCGCGCTCTAACTGACAGCGCCACTTACAACATGCTCGAGTTGCCGAGCGGCCGGCTGGCCAAAATCAATCCAGGCGACCTGCTGGTCGGTGTGCTTGGCCGGCGTCGTGCATTGAAAGGTTTTATGGGTGACGTGCCTGCGACCGTCGCGGTTGGCGATGAACTTCACTTGCTGAATATGGGCGGCGTGATCGGCAGTTGCACCGGCCATCATTCGGGTCTGAGCGATGCGATTAAGGTTGAGGTGCTTGGGTTTGCGTGCGATGAAAATGGCCGCACGCTAAATATCGCCGACGCCGCGCTGCAGGTGCAGACAGATCTAACCGAAACCGCCCCCCTAATAATTATCGCCGGCACCTGCATGAACAGTGGCAAAACTTACGCCGCCACGGAATTGATTAAACAGGCCACGCGAGCTGGTTTGCGCGTTGCAGCCGCAAAATTGTCGGGCATCGCCTGTTTGCGCGATACGCTGAACATGGCGGACCACGGGGCGGTTGCCACCGCGAGTTTTCTTGACTGCGGGTTGCCATCAACTGTTGGCGCTACTGATCTGCCGTCTGTTGCCAAAACGATCATTGCCAGACTCAATGAAAGCAATGCTGACCTGATAGTGATCGAACTGGGTGACGGATTGCTTGGTGGCTACTCAGTGGAAACTGTCTTCGATGACGCGCAATTGCGCGACGCCACCGCTGCTATTGTTTTTTGCGCTTCTGATTATGTCGGGGCGTGGGGAGGCATTGAACTCATGCGACGACGCGGGATCGAAATCGATGTGATTGCTGGGTCCGTGACCGACGCGCAGATGGGCCAGGACTACATCGAGAAAGAGTTTGGCGTGCCTGCGGCTAACGCGCGGCGCGATGGCGCAAGGTTGTTTGAACTCGTTAAGTCGAAAGTCCAGCGTCCAATGTCCAAAGTCTGTGTCTAGTTAATTGGATAGCAGGGACGATTCTGTTCGGCAGGGAGACTCGGGCTTCGGACTTCGGAGTTTGGACTTTGGACAAAATACGTAACTTGAAGAAATGAAGCTCAAGGTTGGCATCTATGGCGGCTCGGGTTACGGCGGTTCGGAATTGCTGCGCATCCTATTGCTGCATCCGAATGTCGAGATTCTTTTTGTTACCGCCAACGAACAGGCGGGCAAACGTGTTAGCGAAGTTCATCGCAACCTCGCTGGGTTAAGTGACCTCGTTTTCTCCCAGGCGCCTCAAGAATCATCGGAGCTTAAGAATATCGATTGCGTTTTTCTGGCACTCCCCCACGGCCAGGCGATGGATGTCGTCCTCAAGCTTCCGGCGCACGTAAAAGCGATTGATTTATCTGGTGATTTTCGTCTTCGTGACCGGCAGGCGTTCGAAAAGCATTATGGTCGTACGCACACGGCCATGTCTGCGCAAGCGGAGTTTGTTTACGGCTTGACGGAAACAAACCGCGACGCAATTAGAAGTGCCCGGTTGGTTGCCAATCCCGGTTGCTTTGCGACAGCGACGCTGCTTGGTCTCGCGCCATTGACAGCGAACGGAATAATCAATGGGCGAGTTATTGTGGACGCTAAGACTGGTTCATCGGGTTCCGGCGCCAAGGCCGCGGCCAACACGCATCACCCACAGCGCATGAATTCGTTTTACGCCTACAAGCCTTTTACTCATCAACACGTACCTGAGATCGAACAGGAGCTGCACGCGATTGGCGATTGGACCAGCGAGCTGGTTTTCATGTCCCACTCGCTGCCGGTATCTCGCGGCATATTCGCGTCAATCTATGTCGAAACCAAAGCCGAAATAGTTGAGCAACAATTGCGCGCGCTGTTCGCCGAGTTCTATCGCGATTCATTTTTCGTTCGGCTGGTTGACGGTTCGCCTGATATTAACTGGGTGAAGACCACAAATTTTTGCGACCTTGGCTTTGCAGCGCGAGGACGAAGCGTCGTTGTGTTTTCAGCAATCGACAATCTGGTGAAAGGCGCTGCGGGCCAGGCGGTTCAGAATATGAATTTGATGTTTGGCCTCGACGAAAAAACCGGACTGATGTTGGTGGGCACGAATCCATGAGTGAGCACGAATTCAAAGAGGCGGCAATCAAACCGGACATTACTCCTGCCGATCTGGCGAAGATAGACATCCGTGTCGGCACGATCCTGTCTGTTGAGGACATGGCTGGTTCCGACAAATTATTGAAGCTCACGGTCAGCTTTGGAGATCATCAACGCAGTATTCTGGCGGGAATGAAACAGGAGCGAGCAAACCCGAAAGAGATCGAGGGCAAGCAGGCGCTTTTTGTGGTCAACTTGCCGCCGCGGAAAATGATGGGCCAGCTTTCCGAAGGGATGTTGTTCGACATTGGCTTTGTCGACGGCATCACGCCTTGCCTGGCAGTACCCGAACAACCGGTGCCGGATGGAGCGCGAGCAGGATGAGCACAGTGAAAACTTCCCACAGCGATATTGTCGCCCGCGAAGATCAGTTTCAAGTGGCGACCTACGAGAAGATGCCCATCGTCGCCGAGCGCGGCGCAGGCGTTTGGATCTATACGACTGACGGCAATAGGTATCTCGACTTGTACGGCGGGCATGCCGTTGCCGGCACCGGCCACTGTCACCCGCATGTAGTCGCGGCAATTCGCGAGCAATCGGAACGCTTGTTGTTCTATTCGAACCTCGTCTACTCGGAAGCGCGCGCGCGCGCCGCGGCAAAGTTGATATCAATCGCGCCCGCACCGTTGAGTAAAGTTTTCTTTTGTAATTCCGGCACGGAAGCAAACGAGAATGCGATGCGCATGGCGCGCATGAAAAGCGGCCGCGAAAATATCATTACGTTTTCGGGTGGCTTTCACGGACGCACAGCCGACTCGATCAGCGCCACCTTCCTGGGGAAATATCGCGAGCTGGGCAGGCCGAATGTGCCGGGCCATTTGCAGGCCCAGTTTGGCTACATTGAATCTGTGCGCGCGCTGGCCGATGAGACGGTGGCCGCGATCATGCTTGAGCCGATTCAGTCGATGGCGGGCGTGCGTGTGGCCCAACAACAGTTTTATCGAGAGCTGCGCAACCTGTGTGATGAGCACGGCATTGTTTTGATCTATGACGAGGTTCAGACAGGCGTCGGACGTACTGGAGAATGGTTTTTTGCAGGCAGCGAAGCTGGCGCGGGCGTTGTGCCGGACATTATCACGCTGGCAAAGTCGCTTGGTAGCGGTATTCCGGTTGGCGGTTGTCTCGTTAATGAGCGAGTTGCGTCACAGATTAAAGAAAACGATCTGGGCACAACTTTTGGCGGCGGCATGATTGCGATGGCCGCGGTAAACGCCACGCTCGAAGCAATTGAAAACGACGGACTGCTCGAAAATGTTAAGACGGTTGAAGCGTATCTGCGCAGGCGGCTAAAGGAAGTTGGGCAGGTCGTGGGTGTTCGTGGCAAAGGGTTTCTGCTGGGACTGGAGTTTACCGGCACGGCGAAAGCGGTTCATGAAGCGCTACTCGAGCGCATGATTATTACCGGGACCTCGAGCGATCCAAATGTGCTCAGACTTCTGCCGCCTTTATGTTTAAGACAACCTGAGGTTGACCTATTTGTGGAAAAGTTGATCGAAGTTCTCGCGTAATCATGAGTGAAGGTCAAAGCAAAGAGCGGGGGCAAGCCGCCCTTCCCGACCTTGAGCTGCTCGCACTTGAGCGCATTGATCACATTGAAAGGCTTTCACAGCATCCGGGCGATGAAGGTTGAAAGGCTCGGGGTCGGGAAGGCGGGCTTGCCCCCGCTCTGTTTAGGAAGAACTAGTGAAGAATTTTCTGACAACCTTCGATTTGACCAGCGATCAATTGAATCAACTGATCGACTCTGCGTGGCGCTTCAAGAGTGGCGCTGACAACTCCAAACCACTGGCCGGCAAGTCGGTGGCGCTGGTGTTCTTCAATCCGAGTTTGCGCACGCGCGCCTCGATGCAAGTTGGGATTTATGAATTAGGCGGTCATGCAGTAGTGCTCGAACCGGGCGGCACGAGCTGGACGTTGGAGCATCGCGAAGGCTTGGTGATGGATGGCGACAAGACGGAGCACGTCTCTGAGTTTGTGCGCGTGCTCGGTCGCTATTGCACTGCGATAGGCGTGCGCACGTTTGCCGCGCTGAAGAACTGGGATGAAGAGAGAACTGATCCGATCTTGAACGCGTTCGCGAAATACTCCGAACTGCCGATCATCAATCTCGAGTCGGCCATGCATCATCCCTGTCAGGCCCTGGCCGACATGATGACCATTCAAGAGAAGTTGGGCGCAGGGCGAAAGCGCGTCGTATTAACGTGGGCGTGGCATCCAAAGCCATTGCCGATGGCGGTGCCGAATAGCTTTGTATTGGCCGCCGCGCAAACGGGCCACGATCTCGTCATTGCGCATCCGGCAGGTTACGAGCTCGACGAAGAGTTGATCGAAACTGTCACGCAGTGTGCGGCGGCAGCCGGCGGCGGCGTCCAGGTAACAAAGAATATCGATGCGGCATTTGACGGCGCCGATGTTATCTATGCGAAGAGTTGGGGTGCGAAGCAGTTTTACGGAATTCCTGAAAAGGACATTGCGGAACGCGCGCAGTACCGTGAGAAGTGGATTGTCGACGAACAGAAGATGTCGCGCACGAAGAATGCGATCTTCATGCACTGTTTACCGGTGAGACGCAACGTAATAGTTACTGACGGCGTGATTGATTCGTCGGCGTCGGTAGTTATTGATGAAGCGGAAAACAGGTTGCACGTGCAGAAAGCCATAATGACTAAAGTACTGAGTACTGAGTACTGAGTGCTGAGTGCTGAGTGCTGAGTGCTGAGTGCTGACTGTTGATTTTTGACTTGCACTGACGATTAGGTTCTTACTCAGTACTCAGTACTCAGTACTTTTTCTATTATGACCAATACCAACGAAGTCGGCGACCAACTGCGGCTCGATCTCTTGCGCGAGGCGCTGCCCTACATTCAACGCTTTAAGGGCCAGACCTTTGTTGTGAAACTTTCGGGCAAAGCCACTGAAGATCATGACAATCTGAGTTCACTGGCCGAGGAGCTGGCGTTGCTGCATCAGGTCGGTATACGAATCTGCGTGGTTCACGGCGGCGGCAAACAGTTATCTGACCTCGCGTCAAAGCTCGGCATTGAACAGACGATCATCGAAGGCCGCCGCGTGACGGATGACGCAACGCTGGAGATGGCGAAGATGATTTTCGCCGGCAAGATCAACACGGACATCCTCGCCGCTCTGCGTAATCGCAGCATCGAGGCGGTGGGACTTTCGGGTGTTGATGGAAATATTGTGCACGCGGAACGGCGCCCGCCGAAAGAAGTTTTGAATCGCGAAACCGGCGAACGCTCGCAGGTGGATTACGGTCATGTCGGCGACGTGGTTGAGATCAACTCCCGCTTGCTTTCCGTGCTGTTGAATGAAGGTTACTTGCCCGTTATCTCATCACTCGGCGCGGATAGCGAAGGCACCGTTTTCAATATCAACGCCGACACGATCGCCGCGGAGATCGCTGTACAGTTAAGAGCTGAGAAATTGATTTTGCTTTCCGATGTCGATGGTATTTATCTGCGGCCCGGTGAGCCGGAAACAAAGCTTTCTCGCCTTACTGCGGCTGAAGCTCAGGCCATGATTAAAGATGGCAGCGCAACCGGCGGCATGATACCGAAGTTGCAAAGCATCACTGCGTTGCTCAGTCGCGGCGTTCACAGCGCGCACATTCTGAGCGGTACCACCCGCAATGCCCTGCTGTCGGAAATCTTCACCGACAGCGGCACCGGCACCATGATCGTAGCGTGACAATCAAAGCGGCTCACCCATGCGAGCAGCCGCGTGAGGTGCTGATCCCTATCACCCACAATTGGTTTGACAGCTATTTCGGTCAAACTTTAGAATCGCCTTGCTATTGTTCCAACTCCCACGCCAAGGTAACGAAAGATATGCCTCACGTGAAAACTACAAATAATACTGTAAGAATTGTGCTTAAGATTTCTTTAACAGCGGCTGTGCTGCTCTTGATGTTGGTACTGCCGTCAACTCTCGTGCGTGCCGGCGATGCTGAGTATTTCGGAAGCCTTGACGGTCAACTCGTGCCCAATACGGATGGCCTTGATCAAATAATCTTTAGGCCGCTGCGCGATCCATCCAAAGTAAAGTTTGCGACACCACTTGAAACCGGCGCCAACATCACCGCCGGACGCCTCTACGATCCGATTCGCGATAAGTCCGCAATACTGGCGCTACTGGTCGAGCGTGAAGACGCATCGCCGATTCTCTACGCCGACATTGATCTCGACGGCACGATGGCCGACAGCGAAAAGTTTCCTCTTGTCCACGACGAGGAAGGTAATCACCACATCTTCCAGGCGACCATCGAACTCCCATTTAAGAATGCGCTGTTCAAGAGCTTTCCGATATTCGTTCAGTACTTCAAGGGCGTGCAATGGGACGAATTGAAAGAAGGCGAGACTTTGCTGTTGCAGTCGAAAGAAGCTTTCGCCAAAGGAAAGGTCGACCTCAAAGGAAAACCGACGCTGGTTGAGTACGGCTTCAACGCACAGTCAAAGAAGATTACGGTCAGTAATGGATGGCTGGGTGTCGACAGCGATGGCGATGGCAGCATTGACCTTGACCACTTTTCTCCCGAAGCGGCCGAGGCGCATGAAGAGACTGTCGTCTTTCGGGTCGGCAACCAATATTTTTCCACCAAGAAGGTTGATCTTGAAAAGAACCAGATCGTGATGCGCGAACATCCGGCGTCTGATTATAAGCGTGTGGAGCTTGTGCTAGGCGCGGAACTCCCGGACTTCACCTTCTCCGACTTTGACGGGAAGAAGAGAAAGCTTTCCGAATTTCGCGGTAAATATGTCCTGATAGATTTTTGGGCGATGTGGTGTGGGCCTTGCCGTCGTGAGCTACCGTATCAAAAGGCGGCTTATTCACGCTTTCAAGCGCGCGGCTTCGAGATTCTGGGAATGGACAACGACCCGGATTATTTCCAGGTTAAGCCGTGGCTGCGGAAGAATGGTTTGGTCTGGACACAGGCCACGAACGACAGCATAGACCAACTTGAAAAGCGCTATCGCATTCACTCGTTTCCTACCACGCTGCTGATCGACCCCGACGCGAAGATTATTTCCCTCGGACAAACGAAGAAGAAACAACCAGGTCTACGCGGGCAAGCCCTGTTGAAGTCTCTCGATGAGTTACTACCGCCTTAAGCAATCAGAATGGTTGTCATAGCGAAGAGGGCGGCGCGGGAGCCGTAAACTGCTCGAGATCACTCAAGCCAAGGCTTTGTTCAATCTCTGCCATCTGTTTCAGTGCGTTCTCAAAACCATCCTCGCCAAATTGTTGGTGCTCGATTTCCTCAAACTTGTCGTTCATTTCATCGAGTTGTTCTGCATTTTGTGTTTCTTTCCAGGCGGGGAAGACGACCGTGTCCTCGATAGCTGCGTGATGCTCATACATGCGGACCAAAGACTCCAGCGCTGTGGCAAAGGTCTTCGCGTCGGCGGCGGCGATTTTCGATCCAGCTGTCGCCGCCAGGATAAAGTCAGTTATTTCACGGCCGCGCACGTGCTGGGCAATCAAGATATCTGCGTAGGCAGCGGCGGCTCCGCCTGCTTTTTTCACCGCCGGGAATATGTAGGCTTCTTCGAGCTTTTTTTCGTGATACTCCTCACCGAACGCGCGAAACAGTTGGGCAGTTTTTTGCAATGGTTCAGATGGAATCGTCGAAGTATTGCGTAACTTGCTTGCTGTTTCCTGATAGACAAGCAACGCCCGGCGCAGTACGCCATGTTCGCGCATCAAGTCTTCGGTAGCTGTTACTTCGGGCTCGGTATCTTTGGTATCACCGCCCGTTTTTGTAGGCTGAGATTTTTCGCCTCGACTGCAGCCGAGCAAAATCACTCCGGCACTGAGGCTCGACAAACCCACCAGCCACTCCCTGCGTGCTGCGTTCATTGGCCGTACCTCCGGTTGAGAAGTTTCAAGCAGAATACCACGGCCCGTGCCGCGTTCCACGATTTCCAATCTTTGATCTTGCCTTAAGGCCGGACGTAAACTAAGTACCTCTCGACTCTATATTTTTGGAAGATCAGTCCGGGCACAGCTCGCAACGGAGATGGACAACGAAGCAATAGCGCGCAGATTTTATCGTCTCGCCGCGTTGATGGAGATACGCGGCGACGATCCGTTTCGCCTGCGTTCGTATCGCAACGCAGGTGAGGCGATCGAAACCTGGCCCACGCCGCTGAAACAAATCGCTAAAGACGAAGGCATCGCCGGCTTGCAATCGATTCCCGGAGTGGGCAAAGCAATTGCCGGCAAGATTATCGAACTGCTTGAACGCGGCACTTTCGATGCCTGGGAACGGTTAACCGCGGAAACGCCGGAAACGGTTCTCGATCTTTTGGAGCTTCCGGGAGTTGGGCCGAAAACAGCCGCCATGCTTCATCAAAAATTCAAAGTATCTTCACTTAAGGAGCTAAAGAAATTTGTTGCCGGCGGCGGGCTGGATATGGTTGATGGCATTGGTCCGAAGACAGCGGAAAGAATCAAGGAGAGTTTGGAACTCTTATGAAGAAGATCAAACGTCGCGACTTTATGCGCACGACCGGAGCCGCGGGGCTAACGTTGGCGGCTGCGAATTCGACGGTGCGCGGCTTCCCTAACATTTCGCAAAACAGCATTAAGCCGCTGGTCATCGCTTCCTCAAACGGCAATAGCTTCAAAAACGGTGGTGACGTGACCGCAGTGCAGAAAGCCTTCGCGATGATCACCCAGGGCGCCGACGTCCTTGATGCTGTCATTGCCGGAGCGAACATCGTCGAACTCGATCCGCTGGACGACAGTGTTGGCTATGGCGGGTTGCCCAACGCGGATGGCGTGGTGCAGCTTGATGCCTGTTGCATGCATGGTCCAAAGAAACGCGCCGGCGGTGTGGCGGCGCTCG
>Ga0137418_10001361_pt1 | contig 22487 bp, 21 predicted proteins | sample CZODoug3_1_2_16f_FD_122242 | JGI IMG/M metagenome (GOLD analysis project Ga0137418, IMG submission 122242) | Vadose zone soil fungal communities from Angelo Coast Range Reserve, California, USA - CZODoug3_1_2_16fungal (Hybrid Assembly) | ecosystem: Environmental > Terrestrial > Soil > Vadose...
CTTCTTTGGATAGGGTGGCGGCGGCAGCAATTGTGGTGGGTATGCGGCACTACGGGGTTCTGGGGGTAGATTTGTATGCAACACATGACGGCGGGCCTGAAATCAAGACATGAGGACGAGAACGGAAAATCGTCGCTACACACGACGACTGCACATGTGTGCGGATCAGGAGGATGAGAATGGGAAATTGTCGCAACACACGATGACGGCGCGCATGTGCGGGGAACGGCCTGAAATCAAGAAAGAGTGAGAGAAAAATAGACAACAACACCCATCATCGAGAAACTTGATCCCTACGGCATGTGGATCCAACACCGCCTCTACCGCGAGGCGACGCGGGCCGTGAACGGGCAAATCGTCAAGGTGCTTTCCCCCTTCTCCGCCTCCTTTCTGCCCACTAATTCTTCCCTTTACCTCTTCCGTACTAACCCCCTCCCCCACAGGACCTCTCCTACCTCAACCGCGACCTCTCCAAAGTGGTCATCCTCGACACACACCCGGAGCACGTCGCGCTACACCTGGACAATGTGGTCATCCCGCCCAAGTGGGACGGCGACCCGCACGACAAGGGGCTCGTGACTAATCCCGTTTTTGGAGTGTATGTATCCCTCCCGTCCTTTCTTTCTCTTTTTCTTCTCTTTTCTCTCCAAACCCGATCAGAAGAATCCGAGTCGCTGTCTGTATTTGGTGCGCGACGGCCCACCCACACTTCTAATTGCAGAAAATTGGCGGTTGCTTCGTCATCGTACTCATCAGGCGAGTTCTCATCTACTGTGCGAGTGTAGGTCAATGAAGTCCGAAGACAGATAGAGTTGCACGCACCTTAATGTTAGATGAGCACTATTATTATCTGAGATATTGATGTCACCCAGGTTTCGGAGTTTTCGAGTCGTGACTCGCGGCTTTTTGGACCAAATATTTTTCAGCGTGCTGGTCTCGAATGTTTCAATGGAGTATTGAGATTCGTAAATTTCAGCTTTGGCGTTTGAATGTAAATATTCCAAAATGCATCACGTAGATATGGTTAGAAAGCTGCGCACCGTTCTGAGGTCGATAAGGGAAATTATCAGTCCAAGGGACTGTAGGAAAACAATCCTCGACCCTCTGAGCGGATGAATTCATCGAGATATCTCCTCGCCCAGGGTTTTTTGGCCGCCTCGTCTGCAACCCCTTTTGCTAAAAGGTTGACAAATGGTAAGGGAGGGTCGTCATAGAATTAATGGTCAGCATGTACAAAGTACGCACCGCCACTCTACAACAACGCATTGGCCCATTCTACGACCACAAAATATTATAGATTTTCATGGTCAATTTTATTATGATGAACTGTCTACAGTACATTGTCAGGCATATTAAGGACATCATGGTCTGCAATTCTGGTGGCGGTTAATGTACCTGAGGATGCGCTATAACCCGATCTCTGAAGATCTCGGATTGTCTGAGATAATCCGAGATATTGATTGAGGCGTCCGAGAAAGTCTGAGATTGGTCCGAGATCTGATCTCAGACATTCAATGGCTGGCAAGACAGAAAGTGCACGCCAAGCTCAAGAAAACTGGAGGAACAAAGAAGGGTAAGTACAATAATAACTTATGGCTGTATCATGTACTGATCCTATCTAATTTACAGTGTGAAAGAAGATCAGCGAGAAAAGGATAGATTGCGCAAGGCTAAGTATGATCCTCCATCCCGCTGACTTGTATACGACATGTTTGCTAATCTCTTTCACGGCAGGAAGCAGGCAGAGTGGGTAGTGCCTAATTATTATTATTATTGACTAACAGATGTGGTGACTTAGACAAAAGGCTGAGCGTGAAGCTGCTGAGTTGCTCAACTCTGTCACGCACTCAGAACCTACACAGAAACCAACCGCCAATAAAAAGTGTTGCAAACAGTCCTCTTCCCTCCTGTCAACTCTCCCCGACCCAACCCCTTCTCTGGATCCCGAACACCCTGACGACAGCATCGCAGCGCGAATTCGAAACATCCGCTTTCGGTACCTCAACTGGACCTATAACTGGGGACCAGCGAATTTATGGGAGGGCGAATTTGATAAGTTGCTGTGAGAGGCAAGGCGTATAAGCCTAGTAGATGTGGACGAATTCTTCGAGGAGCTCCGCGAGCATGCACGAAGGGGGCGGGATATTCTTAAGGAGCTGAGGTATGCTGGGGCGGGAACTTGTGTCGGGGAATACGGTGTCTTCATTGACCTGTTCATCCAAGGATTTGACATGGCGGTGGAGATTGCTTCTGAGGTCAAGTTCTTTGAAGTAAAACTAGATGAGTTCGCGCCTGTTGTACCAACCGTTGTGGAGTCAAAGATTCGCTATATTTCTCTTTAATCGTGTTTGGCCATACTTCAAGGGCGATACAAGTCGGAAGATTTGATGCTAATTGGTTCTTTTTTAATGGCAACCCAGCAGTTACATCTTAGAGGAGCGACGTCCGACTAGTACTTCTCACACAATCTATTTTATGTCCTTACTAGACATGTATTCCCCTTGTATATATTTGCATTGGATATTTTAAGCCATGTGGTTCATGATGGTACCAAGATATTGATTGCACGACAATGAGATACATTTCAACAGACTTGTAGTTAATAGACACCCTTCCCACTCCCATGGCTCTAGATTCTGACTTGAACTTGGTTGTCCACCAGTGCCTGGTTGAACGCAGCCAGGGCACTGGCCTGAGAGCTATGACGTGGATAGCAGGCGCTGGATACGCCAGTGACCAAGCCTACCACATTTTGCCTAAACATGGATAATTTTGAGCATAAAATAGCAATCATTCATGATAAAAAAACGTACACGCCCTGGAAGACGCCGACCTGCCTACCAACCGTGACACAATACCACCTCTCGTTGCTAGCTGGGGGACCCGCATTCAATATGGCAGCAGTGACGACACCAGCAGGGGGAATGGGGGGGGAGGTTACGGTCGCGGCACTGGGGTCGTGCTGAGTGGCAAGCTGCGCAGCGACAGTGCCAGCACTTGGTTGGGCCGTGACGGCCATACCTGCAGGCGAAAGAGCCAGAGGCAAAATGGGAGCTGGCCCGGTCGGAATAGTGGATGCCAGGGTTACACATGGATCATCGACGACAGTGAAACCCGTCCCCGAAAAGGTTTCTGAAAAGTCGGTGCTACTGATGCTGATAGGGGAAGCTGGGGGGGTTCTCAAACTGGCATCAGTGCTAATGCTGATGGGGGAAGACGGACGGGTCATTCCCTGCAGGATACCATCGGAGCGAGGAGCGGGCATGTTCAAGGAATGGAATGTGAATGAAATGCAAGTCGAGGTTGTCACGGTGGGCATTTCATCGATGCCACAGGTATATTCTGCTCGCTTCGTCTGCGAGACATGCGAATGAGTTGCGCCTGTTGATGGAAATTAATATGATGTTATGAATTGTCTCAGATGAGGAAACATACCTAGTGACGCTGCTGTGAGCATCAACAAAGCGAGGTCGGGAGTTGGGGTGGCTTCTGAGGTGCCTTCGATCGAAACATGAATCATTTTCAAGAAATCGGAGGCTGGGGTGACGAAAAAAACTGACAAATAGCAAGGCCGCTTACTTGCTTTATAACGTATTAACGTCTTCCAAATAAAGACGAAGAGATGGAGGCCTGGATTCTAGAAACAACATCAGAATGTTGTGTGATGGATGTGTGGTCGCACGTCGCCGTACAGTTTGTTGCTCAAGACAGAGAACAGGCTTGCCTAATCCGGACTTCATGTCAGATTATTCGGTTCATCATGTCGGCCGCAGAGCTTCAAAGTGCTATCTATTGGCCAACACTATTTGGTTGCCCTCATGCCCACATGCTGCCAACATTCTGCATGCTCGCAAGGCCGTCAAACGATCTCATTCACATCAACCGCACCTAGTTCGAGCAACAGGATGTTCATTCTGGTCGATAATCACCACTTTCATTGCATCTATGCTGCCTTCTGTGGATATCTGTGGCCCAATATGCCCACCCTTGAAAATCTCGCGATGGGCATTTTTTTGTCTTGGCTGTGTCAGGTCTGGATCACAAGGTAAACGGAAAAAAAGTCTGTCATTCTTTTGATATTAATAATTTATTTCCAGATGCCTGACAGACGGCGCTGGACGACAGAAGAGCAACACTCCTTTCTCGAGATATATGTACCTCAGTATTTGGCAGCGCAAGCCTCGTGCACGTACCACAAGTTCTGGCCAGGCCTTTACCAAGAGTGGTTTGCTAAGTTCCCAGAGCCCGAACCACAGGAAAACGACCCAATGGAAAGTGAGGTGGAGGATGACGCGGAGCCCGATGCATTCTCTGAGTCTGATGACGATGGTGCTGATGCCGCCGCGATAGCTAGTCACAAGCGCAAACGGTCAGCACACAGCCTCAAGGCAAAAAAGCTGGCAAGAAAGGTATTTTATTTGTCATACACCACCCATCTCTCGTGTTGATATTTCCCCCAAGGCGGCTCAAATGCCTGTCACTCTCACGCCCGACCAGAAATTATTGGCCCAAAAGGGTTACAAAATTCGTCGCACAAAAGGTGTACGTTTTTTTCTTTCTTTTTTTGGATGCCATATCCACGTACTTGGTGCTGAATTATGCCATTAGAAACTCCAGCAGTACTTTCGGTGGCATCAAGCCGGCGCTAAGGCCAATCGCAAGAAGCAAAACTCATCCTCCTCATCAACTATATTCTCTAGGCCTGGGGTACAGTCTCGCGCCCATCGACGTTTGCAGGATGTGGAAGTATATTCAAAGCTCTTCTATGAGGATAGAGTTGCACCTGCCGTGGCAGAGTGATTGAGGGATGAAGGTGGTGGCGATCGTTCAACTCGTCTCCGAACGATTAGGGAGGTCACACAGAAGTTGTGGGAGGGGGAGGACGATGCGGTCAAGGCTGCTGTGGCAGCCAAGATGGCCGCCAATCTACCAGTTGTTGCAGGTGATGCTGTGGTCACGAGTTCCCATCAGGTTCAGACGCCTCAACAATATCATGAGGATGTCACGTTTTCCTAAGGTTCAATATTATTATTTTGGGTACTGATCCGTTTTGCAGGGCTATTCAGGAGCTGCCCGATTACCTGGATGAAGTGCTTCGCAATATCCAGACGTTTACAGGTCTGAGCGCGTCTATTATGGTGGGCGGTCCTATGCCTCAGGCAGGCAGCGCGCTCTCGACAAGCAGGTATGGGATTTATTTTATTGATAAACATCATTATCTGACATCCTTATAGCGTGCACATCGGGAAGAATCACCTCGGCAACACCTTCGGGATGGCTTTGAAAGATTATGACGCGATTGTTGCACATCCATTCCAGCAGTTCCTGCGTGACGTCTATCGTACGTATGCAAAATACTATGCATTTCACGAAGGACTAACTCTCAGATAATTGAGCAGCATCCGATGTCAGAGCCTCTCGCGCTTTGCAAGCCTCTACACCCATAACAGAACCAGAACGAGCAGCGGCAATACCTATTCTCAATAACCTCCACAGGATGGACGTCCAGGACGATGAATGCGGTGGGGACAATACAGTTGGCAGTGTCCTCGACCTGCCTCCTTCTCCTTTCAGGGCTGCCTCTGCACTACTCTTGAGCGAAGATCAGGAAGAAAGTTTGGAAGAACAGACAGGGGTCACAATTCGCGAGGAGCTCGAACCTCAACCATCCCCTACCGTGCAAGTAACTCCTCCATGCGATGTTAACAGCCCACCCGGTGGCCTTATTCTATCTCAATCTCGCCCATTACCCCTCACCGATGTGACGAACGATCTATCTACTGCTGCACGCACAGCTGAGGTGCCTCCGGTGGCAGCCGATGTGTCATCGGCGCAAACACCTCCTCACCTTAGCCGCATTGTTACATTGCCATCTATCCCTCGGTTTTCCATGGGAACTACTCTTCCAGGTTCATCCAGAGAGCGACCAAGGCCTAGACCGGCATACATCGGGAAGTTGGGAGTTAGGGCGGAGGCAGAAGCAAAGAATGCTGAGACCACCCTGAAAGCAGCTACAGATAGCGAGACAACAACGCAACGCCCCAATCCTGAAGTGGAACCACCTCGTCGCCTGCCGCCAGCATTATTATCGCCTCCTCATTCACCTGCACCTCCGGCCACCGATAGCGAGACAACGACGCAACCCCCCAATCCTGAAGTGGACGTACCTCGTTGTCTGCCGCCGGCATCAGTGTCGCCTCCTCATTCACCTGCACCTCCGGCCACGATATCAGGCACAACCATGGCAGAAGATCATGGCCGTCGTCGTCGCACCTTGACCGAGTTCAGTCTTCAACATGCTAAGGAGATAGAGGAGAAGAATGCGAAGGCGGAAAGGTCGAAGTTGAAGCGCGAAAGTTTGGCCAAGTCAAAAGGGAAAAGGACCGGCACTAAGGAAGCTGCGGCTGGGACGAAGAGTGACAAAAGAAAGGGTAAGAAGTAGAAGTACCCCATAGAACATTCTCTGTGTTTGTTGTCACCCCCGGACTTATTTGTCTTGTGTTTTCTTTCTTGGTCATCACCTTCGGACTCGCTTGTCTTGTGATACCACTTGATTTTCTTAATTGTCTTTTCATCTGCGCTTCGGACTCGCTTGTTGATCACTCTCAGACCACTTCTTGTCCTACATTTATTGCCTGAATAAATAATTTATGAACATGCTACCAAGTCTGATGTGGCACACGTTATAACCAAAATCTTTTCCGAGGAGATTTTGTGTATCACATCATTTCCATGTCTCGTTTCGTTTTCGTTGGTGGGACTTCGCTTAAAATTAACAAAATAAAAAAAGCACTGCAGCTGTACTGGCAAGCTTGTTATTCCTTTTGCTATGTATCAAAATTTACACTCGTCAAATATTTTGATTTGTTAGAGTCTTGCAAAAGATATTAATATTGCTGCGAAAAGTGCAGAGGAAAGAAAAAGAGAAAAGTCTTTTGGGGGTGAGTTGATAATGATTTCTCACATTGGAACTTATATAAGCGGAGATGCTGACAGCTGAAACAAGAATGACGAAAGTTGTTTGTCAACCGAATACTGATAAGGGAATGGGTGGGGGGCGGGGACAGGAAGGAAGCGCGCAGGGGCAACGCGGAGGACCTGATAAGGGAACAGGCGGACGGAGGTGGGATAGAAGCATCATGAGCGAGCGGACAGAAGCACAACGGTGAGTACGCGAGATAGAAGCACAGAGCAACAATCCCGGATGTGGAATATGGACGTGGAAATAGAATTGATGGGAACGGAAAAGGCAAAAAGGCCGGCCAAGCTAAATCCCTGGATCCCGAGCCAAAATATATGGCTCACAGTAGTGTTTTGCAGTATTGCGGTGCGGCAATCACAATGACTGCTGCAAGAGTCATTGGACTGTCATTGCAATACTATATTGCAATACTATGGTAGGATAGCCTGCAAGAGAATGGGTCCGTGTAGTGGATTTTAATTTCTTAGGGTGACCACAGGTTGACAATGTGTGTATGTAATTAGTGATAAGGAAGGTAAACGAGGAGAGGGCAGGTGACTGTCACGTGCGTGACTCGATGCAGGGTTCCCTATACAGAATGCACCAGATGTTCTAGGTAATGCTCCGCAGGCATTAAAAAAAACCCCGAGCACTTTCCCAGAGCATTACCTAGAACGGATGGGAATGAGACTAGAGGGCATGTTGCATGAGACTGACAAGGTTCCAGGGATCAAGGATGTTTTTGATTGGGTCAGGAAGAAAGTTAAGTGTGTGACAAGGAAATATGCCTTCGGAGAGGCCGATGTACCCAAAGATGCCTCTTGGTTGAACGTAGTTTATGGATTTGGTGGTTCGTTCCTACTTTCCATTACTTCTGCTTGCTAACATGAATATCTAGAACCCTAATTGCCGAATACTGCATCTAACTTAGCCCTAACTTTTCGTGCATTTTTGGGACGGCACTAGCGCGTTCGAACTCCGAGTCTTGGTGCTCAAATGCAAGATCATGGGTCCTTGCCGGCTTCAAATCAAAAACCCTAGATTGACAATCAAGGCATGTGCACTTTGTTCGTATCCGTGCTTATATATTCTGACACCTCATAAACATACAGGTTTCTGGTGCAAACTTGAGGCGACAGTCTCGGACCCAAAGGATATCAATCCATTTTCAGAGACCGATCCGGAATGCCCTGAAGGAGGAACAAACGCAAAGTCGTTTGTGTGACAGCAAGGATCTGGCATAACTGTAAGTCACACCTACCGCTATGTGCACACCGACTCGATAACGTTGCTTTCCAGTACAAATTGATGACCCCACACCGCTGGAAAAATTGCCTTGCAGTGTTCATACCTTCATCCGGCCTCTCAACCGCTTTCCGGCTGATTTCGAAATACGCGCTAAGCAGAATGGCAAGGGCATGATCTCACCCATGGTAAATGAGCGTATGCTTTGAACAGTTTGCTCAGTATGTAAACCCTTCAGTGGCTTACGCCTTATTCGTACCAATTCTGTCCTCCAGTTACGACACACAAAGCCGACCCAGATATTATCGTCGGGCACGAATTCCTGGGTGTCTCCCTTGATGTCCTTCTGTATCGAATGAAGGAGCTGAAAGCCGACCACTGGTCTAGAATTGGCCGCTTTAGGCGCTCCAAGTGGCCCAATGTTGGTAAACAAGGAATGAACCTTAGGTTCCTTAACGGCCGCTTGTTATGCGACCTTGCCAGTGACGGCGCAAAGGTACATCACTCCCCTCATTTATGAATGCTCGGCTAAACCCGTTTCTTTCGACAGGGCATGATCCCGTCCACGACATGGTCACTCACAGAGATGTGCAAAACTCATTTAAAGAGTGACCGGCAGGACATCGATCCAGATGATACGGCTAATTTCTTCGACGGAAGTGTCAGCTCACCTAATAAGCTCTTAACGTTTGTCCGGCACTGCGAGCTGGATGCGCACTACCAAATGGCGATTGCTGCCAAGGTGCAGATCTTGCCGCTGACGAGGCAGTTGACGAATCTCGCGGGTAACTCATGGTGCGTTTTAGCGTTTTATTGTCCTTAGTATTCCTTCCGAACATCTGTGTTATCTGCAGGAACAAAACTCTTAATGGTGGTCGTGCAGAGCGAAACGAGTACATTTTGCTACACGAGTTTCACCGCCTTAAGTACATCTGTCCAGACAAGACATGGGGCAAGAAAGCTGCAGCACCCATCCAAGCAGAACCCGACGACGACGATCCTGACGCCCCAAAGAAGACGAAAGGCAAGAGGGATAAGTACAAGGGTGGTCTTGTCTTCGACCCGAAGCGGGGTCTTTGGGACAAGTTCATTTTGGTCATGGATTTCAATTCGCTCTATCCTAGTATTATTCAAGAGTACAACATTGATTTTACTACAGTCGATAGTAAGATCGAGGATGAGGTACGCGATCGCCGCTCGTTGATCTTGATCTTTTTCAGAATTATTTCTGGACAGGATGGCGAGGAGAAGATACCAGAGCCTCCATCAAGCGACACGGCCCAGGGTGTTTTACCATGGCTTATCGTGACACTCGTCAATCGTCGCCGACAGGTCAAGGCGCTGATGAAGGACAAATCAGCTACACCTGAGTGGATCATCCAGGTTCGTACTTCGTCACTTGCAAACTACCCCAATGTTGATTCTTGGTATCCAGTACGATATTAAGCAGATGGCACTCAAGCTTACCGCCAACAGTATGTACGGATGCCTTGGCTTCGAGTACTCCCGATTTTATGCACGACCACTGGCCGCCCTTACAACCTTCAAGGGCCGTGAGATTCTGAGGCACACGAGGGAATTAGCCGAGAGCCTTTCGCTTGAAGTGAGACCTTTTCATCGTCGATGCGGTCCAACATATACTCACTGTTTCAATAGGTTGTCTACGGTGATACGGACTCTGTCTTCGTTAATTCGAATGTCACGGACCTGGCTGAAGCGCTCAAAATATCTGACCATTTCAAGAAGGCGGTAAACGATCGTTATAAACTTCTAGAAATCGACCTAGACGGCGTCTTCCAGCGGCTACTTCTTCTGCAAAAGAAGAAATATGCTGCTATCAAAATTGAGACAGATTCTCAAACCTCCACCAAGGTAAAAGGTCTGGATATGAAACGCAGAGAATACTGCGTTCTATCGAAGAGCGCTTCTCAGTATGTGTTTTTTTATACGTGCCGCGACAACTTATATTGACAATACCTTGTAGATATGTTCTCGATCAGATTTTGTCCGGTGAAGCGACTGAAACCGTTGTCGAGCTCATTTGCGAATACCTGACAACTCTTGGCGAAAATATCCGTGAGGGCAAAATTAAACTGGATGAAATTATCGTGTTCAAGGTGAGCTTTTGTCTCCTGGTTGCGAAGTGTTCACTAATTCTTGCATCAGTGACTGGGTAAAAATCCGGAATATTACCCTGATGCCAAGAGCCAACCCCACGTACAAGTAACACTGAGGATAAAAGCTAGAGGTGCAACGCCCCGAGCAGGAAACATTCTTCTGCCTTGGACCGGGTGGCGAATCCCGCAAGACTGCTGAGGCGGAGCGAGCCAAGCACCCTGACGAAGTTAGGAAAGTCGACAGTGGCCTGCAAATAGGTAATCTCTATTGATAATCATCTGAGCCACCCCCATATCTTACAGTTTATGCCACTAGACTATGATTCTACCTCGTGCAACAGGTCCTTCCGCCCATCGAACAGTTGTGTGAGCCTATTACAGGCACTGACTGTGCACGTCTAGCTGAATGCCTCAGTAAGTCTACGAATCTGCCTAGTTTCTATTTCAGCTTAGTTACTGTGCCCCGGTTTGGATCCGGAACGTTATTGCAACTCCAGCTCAGGAGACTCAGAGGAGTGAGCGTTCGCAACCCTCAATTCACAAATATCTGGTACGGATCGCTTCAGAGACTCCATACCATTCTTGATTTGCTGCTGTCATTGTCAGGGCCAAGTGCCTTTCGAGCCCATGTCTAACCGTGATGTGCGTTTTGTGTTTCCAATTGTCCATGCCCAACATTGAATTTATACTTTTCATTTATAGTCATTTGTTCTTCAAGCCAGAGGCCCAAGTTGTCCCTGGTTGCCAAGTACTGCCAGCTTCCAGGCGCAGTTGGTAGCGCAAATTCGAGGAAATATCTCAAAGTATTATGAAGGATGGTCCATTTGCAATAATCCGACCTGTGGAAACTGCGCGCGTATGGTGGGTGTGTATGGTAGGTGATGTTTGCAGCAGGGTTGTTGAGGCACAGTCGCTTTTGAAGTAAGCTTGTCTTGCTTTGATAAACTCTGGCATAATGGATTGACAGGTGGAATTATTCAGTATTCGGACGCATCCATGTACAACCAGCTACGCTACTACTCGTTTCTATTCAATGAGGAGAAGGCTGTCAAGGCAGCCATGGGCACATCGAAGCTTGGTTCATATGGGTATTACTTCTGTTCGTGCATTGACTCACGTTCGAGCGCAATATAGATGAAGTCATAACAGTTACATTTGCCAACGGTCACAAATAATTACTCCGAACCGTGACTGACATGGTCGAAATTTATATGGATCAGTGTGGTCAAAGATGAGTCGAGTTGACATATTCGCATTCATGAAGATGTAATTGTGAGATGTATTTATATGTCTGCGGAATTGTCGTGATGTGGGCTTGTCAAGAGGAGGATCTACCATGTCAGAAGTGGTAGCATATCCTTGCCAGTGGTAAAGCAATGGTAATGTCCGAAAGTCATAACCGGGAGGCTACCCGCATGAGAACTAGCTCAGATGATACCCCACTCCCCTCCAATGCAACTCTATCCACACTCATCCTACCTTGACCTTCAATAAACTGTAGATGACACAACAGATCTCACCATAACTATTGTTTCCTAATAACCATGCTTTTTGTCGCCCATGCGCAAGCAAACTAGTATAGATAAATATTTCCAAATGTGGCCTGAAGCCGTGGCTCAGCCGTAGCCGAACCGGATTTAGCCATAACCGTGCTTTCTGCCGGTGGCGTGGCGCGGCTATTGAACCGAAATTGGTAAAAAGCCGCTAAAGCCGAACCGAAACTGAGCCGCGCCGCGCCGTGGCAACACTAGCACCGTGGATAGTAGGCATGATCGATCGTGAAACATGCCGAATGACCCTCTGTAAAAGTGAAAAGTCGTGCAATTGTATTGTAATAGTCTGGTGAAAGTCAAATTCGACTAAGATTTGACTAAATTTCTGGATTTTGACAAAAGCTCGACCACAGCAGTCATCTTGCTGTCCACCGGAAGTCAAGTATATCAAGTATATCTAGGAAGTAATTAGGCAGCATATGATGTGCATCCGTCATGTGAAAGTCATACTGTAGTCAAGTCGATGTGGGCAGGCTCGGCACCTTCGGTCACTTCTAGTCATGCATCAGTCGGGTTGCTGCAGGGTGAAAGTCTACTGCATGATTCACATAAGCTGTCATAGAAGTCGACTGAAAGTCGACTGAAGTCATGTAATAGTCCGCCTAACTAAACATAATACAAAATTGCAGAAAAATACTAATATCCGTCGACATCCGCATCGTCAATTATAGTCCTATCGTCCACGTCCCATGGCCCAACGAGTCCTTAAGCCTTTGGCACACGGGGTACAGATCTCTTTGCCTTGCGCTAGAAAAGTGTGATTCAGATCGACAATAAGCTCGATGAATATGTGACTTACAGCGAGTATGATATCATCAACAGCTTCCTGCGAAGGGATTTGATTGCCCGGTGCTTGCAGGATCAATGACAGAAGTTCTGGATGTATGATGAGCCACTAGTCATGGATGTAGATAGACTGAATCGAAGGAACTTACCGTCTTTCGAACGCCTATTTATACCGCTACCGACCATATTGCGTGCCTTCATAACCTCCTTCAATTCATCCTTGGTCAAAACCTGCAGCCTGCTGCGCATGGAAGCCTCTGGCTTGCTACCCTGGCCTACCCCCTCATTTCGTGGATATTCATTCTCGTTCTGAGGAGGGCCAGTGGGTGCTGTAGAGGAAGTGGATGCAAGACCGGTAGGTAGTGGTGGTGGTGGCATGGTATTGTTGATAGGTGGCGGCGGCGGCGGCATGGCATTATGGATAGGCGGCAGCGGCATGGCGTTGTTGATAGGCGGTGGCGGCGGCATAGTATTGTTGATAGGCGGCGGCGGCATGGCATTGTTCAGAGGTGGTGGCCATGGCAGGGAATTAACTGGAGTAACAACACTGTTGCCATTCGACGATGGCTACGAAACATTAGTATCTGTCAATGGAGTTTTACATTAACTTACTAGGATGCCGACTGCGTCTTTCCAAGATGTCCATAGTAAGTTGATGATGTTTTCCAAATAGACATCGCTCAGGAATGCTGAGGTATCGATGTGCTTGACAAAACATAGGTGCCGGGCGACCTTGCACGTTTTGATCACCGTGGCGATCAGACGACATGCAATACCAATACTGCCAATGTTGTGCCATGATGCGAATAGAGTAGCCCAGCCCGACAGTTGACAATGGCCCCAACTTGCATTATTGTCGTCTTCCGAAATATCTGGTGAGTTAGGATCCGCGTTTTCAGCGTGCTGAAGGAAGGCGACAACTTCGTCCGAAGGTGCTCCAACTTGAAAGGAGGAATTGTCCTTCATGGAGGATAGAAGTGGTGCGGCGTTCGATATCGATGGGAAATCTTGAGATAGAATTTCTGTTGAGGTGTTAGTGTATCGCCGGTCAAACATGTGTGTTTGCCTTACTTGATAGGTTGTCAACTGGTACGAGCAAAATTTGAGTAACGTAGACTGTAAAACATAAAGAATATGACATACTAGATGCGTCGACCTGGATAAAACTTATGTCCACCGCATCTGGCTGTGTCGACATATTTCCCTGCATGAACGACGAGGGAGGCAACTGTACCTTGCTTTGCTCCGATGCGTTGGATGGTGCCGCTGAATAAGAATATGAACCGGGATTGTAGGGGATGTAGTTGAACGGCTTACGGATTGACATATCATCAGATTTTCCCCCGTCTGCCTCCTTATCCGACGACACTGCCTTTCCATTGCCTTTTTTTCGTCTCTTCCTATCCCGAGAATGTTGTTTCCCAGTCCGCTTCTTGCTTTCAGATCGACGTGAGCTGCCTGTGTGCTCATTCGGATCGGACTGGTCGTCTTCTGAACGCTCGGTGGCCTTCACTAGTAGAGTATTTCCTAAAACGTGGTCTGCTTTCCAGTGTGATGAACACAGGGCAACCAATGGCTGGTACATCTCCAATTTCGCCAATGCAGAATCCCACTCGTGTCTAAAATATGTACGAAAATAAACTTTGGTTCGTTTTTGGTCTTTGGCACGCCGGTCTCGAGGAGGGGGGAGTGAGAGAAGATCGGCCTTGACTGCACGGGCAGAAACCTTGATGGCATTCCATTCACTAGAAGTGATCATCGTGCCGTCGCTATGGCGAATGGCCTTTTCCATGGATGGCCGTGAGGTGTTCGTAGCTGAGACATTAACATTAGGGTCAGCTTTGCAGTCTTCGAGACTCCAAAGTACTTCCTCTGGGTAATCAGCCGGCCTTGTTGCAGGTTGATGCTGAAGGTGGTGAGAGCGTGACATATTTTTAGATTGAGAGTCACTCCGACTGGTCTGGGATCCAAAGCCATCGGATCCTAAGCGTGACCCGATATGCGACACCGAGTCGCTGGGAGTTACAGAGGGACTGCGAGTAGATGGCATCGAGCCTCGTGCATGCAACCTGCTAAAATATCAATTAGTTTGTATAATAATTAAATTAAATTAAATTACATACAGGTCTGACCGATCACTATTTTTGAGGGAATTAACCTCAGCAGTAAGACGGGCATTCTCCACCCAGAGGGATTGCTGAATCTGAGAAGCTTTGATGACCTGGCTGCTGGCGTCCTTCCAATCTTTGTACATCGCTTGAACGTGCTGATTTTTCATCAGTTCGGGAAGTGTGAGGCCTTCTATTTGGATAGCGGGTGTTGGATGGCTGGCCTGGCCAGTCTGGGGATTGAGAGTTGGATCAAACTGAAAAGAAAAGCCGTCCATTGTTGATAACGCGATAACGTCGACACCAGAGTGCCAGCAAAGTAAGTTGGAATTGGAAATGCCCGAAAGAAGTTCTCACGCCACCATACATGGCCACAAGCGCCATTTTGTGATTGATCTTATCAGTTTCTCCTTCATCTTGTACCATCATGTCAATGCTAACGTGTAGGTGCTCACGGTGCTTTCCTTCGCAGAAGTATGGGACTGTCAATACTATCAAGAAACATTTGCGCAGAGATCTGGAGCTTGTGGCTGATTCTGAACACAGCCCTGAATTTTTAGCTCACTTGCGGAAATGTATTGATAACAACACTCGCTACTTGCGATCTTTAGGTGAGTGGAACTAAATGTGCTAAAATATTAATTAATTATCATGAACTCTTTGATTTATATCCAGATGACTCATCCGATGCAAGTAAGTTGCATTAATTTTGTTGCACTATTACCGAAGCCTATAATGGTGAGCTTCTAGGTTCGGATGACTCGTCGAATGAGGGTAAGTCACATATGTTATGCTGCATTATCACTGATCTTCATGTAGGTGAGATCTCTAGGTTCGAATGAGGAGGGTAAGTAATATTAATTCTGTTAAGTTAACACTGAACCCCATATGGGTTTGCCCTCTAGGTTGGAATGACGAGGGTAAGTAATATTAATTCTGTTAAGTTAACACTGAACCCCATATGGGTTTGCCCTCTAGGTTCGAATGACGAGGGTAAGTAATATTAATTCTGTTAAGTTAACACTGAACCCCATATGGGTTTGCCCTCTAGGTTCAAATGACGAGGGTAAGTAATATTAATTCTGTTAAGTTAACACTGAACCCCATATGGGTTTGCCCTCTAGGTTCAAATGACGAGGGTAAGTAATATTAATTCTGTTAAGTTAACACTGAACCCCATATGGGTTTGCCCTCTAGGTTCAAATGACGAGGGTAAGTAATATTGATTCTGTTAAGTTAATGCTGAACCCCATATGGGTGTACCCTCTAGCTTCGAATGAAGAGGGTAAGTGCTATTAATTCTGCTAAGTTAGTATTGAAGCTCATATGTGTGAGTCCTCTAGGTTCGGGTGACTCATCTAATGGGGGTAAGTAATAATAATTCAATGTTTATCAAAGTCTATAGAGTGAGTTCTTTAGGTTTACGCAATTCATCCAATGAGGGTAAGTAGTAATAATTCTATGACTTGATTCTAAAACCCATAACAAATCTGCTTCAGATTTGAGCAGGATTATTCATGATGATGGTAAGCATATTTATCCCAATAGATTTAGCAGTGATTTCAAGTCACTATGTCGGCATGTTAAACTGCAATTTCTCTTTAATCACCTGGATCCATCTGTATCCTTGATTAATGCAGTTCAAGGTGAAGAAAGCCAAATGCCTCTCATCTACTTGTATTGTAGTATTTTGCATTTTGGCATTGGCTGCAAGGTCAATATGTAGTCTCGGGATCAAGGGTCAAACTTTGGAAAGTCACATTGATATTTACCACTTTTATTCATACAGATGTTCATGATGATGTTGAGATGCATGATGGTGAGAGTTTATTTTTCTAGTGATTGGAAACAATGTCTGAAAGGAGTGTAGGAACATCACAGCATTTGTCAGCTGATGGAGGTCGGTTATATCAGAATCTTGTTGTTACAAATTTCCTCATATACATATAGACTCCAGTGAAAACTGTTCCAATAGCTCAGATACAGATTCATCCTCAGGATTGCTGACATTCCCTGAAGGAGACTACCAGGGTGGCATTGATTTTACAGGGGATGATGATGATGAGATGGAAAACACAGACACTGTGGAGACCCATTTTGATCTCCCAGCATCTTTGACAGAACTTCAGAAGGATTTGCTGCGGGGTTACACCACACCTGAACAATGCCCTGACTTCGTTTTTGCACCAAGGGATTTGACCCCTTCAGAGATGCTCTCACTGTGGCATTACATAGCATGGAGAAAGTCCAATGGGACAGTTGTGGCATACAAGTTGCATGCTCAAGTGCATCAACATGCAAATGGTGTAGAGATCCTTTCTCTAGCATCTGTGCGGAACCTTGCTGCAACTTTGACAGATTTGAAGCCTTTACAAATTGACATGTGTCCCAAAACATGCATGGCGTATACAGGAGAGTTTGCAGACCTTAAGTCTTGTTCTCGTATCCACAAGGGCAAAACATGTGGTGAACCTCGCTTCAAAAACAAAAGGACCCCCAATGCAAAAAATAAACCTGTAGCACAGATGATGTGTCTTCCAATTGTACCAGCAATCAGAGCCATGTTTGCCAATGCACACACTTCAAAGCTATTACGCCACAGAGATAAATGTTTGCAAAAGGCTTTACATTTACTTGCTACTGCATCTGGTGCTATGACATATTCAGACTTTGGTGATTCCAGAGTCCATATACATCATCATCAATCATTGGGTTTATTTAAAGACTCACGAGATATGGCACTTGGAATATCCACTGATGGTGCTCAGCTCACTATGAAAAAGCAGTCTGATACTTGGCTCTTTATCTTCTTGTTTCTCAATCTTCCTCCTGATTTACGCTATAAATCAAACCATGTTTACTATCCATTTTCAATCCCAGGTCCAAATCCTCCTGGGATTGTGGAATCCTTCCTATGGCCTGTGTTTGAAGAAATGGCAATGGCCAATGAAGGAATATGGATGTGGGATGCTGTAGATTCATCCTATTTTGTAAACCATGCTTATATTTGCATGGCTTTGGGAGACATGTTGGGCTCTGCAAAACTGAATGGAATGGCAGGACATTCTGCTGTGCATGGTGATCGTTTCAGTATGGTGAAGGCTGCTCGTGCAAGTCTTCAGCCAAAGTCCAAATATCAGTATTATCCAATTTTACCTCCTGAAGCTGAAAAATACAATCCTGGCCGTCTAAAGTATGACCTGGGTAAACTACCCATGCGCACAGAAAGTTCATACTGGAATATCATCAGCCAACTTCAGAATGCTTCATCCAAAGCTCAAAGTGCAGCTATTACAAGAGAGACTGGAATTTCACGTATGCCTTTGTGTGCAGCCAGTCCTGCATTTGTTCATCCTAGCTTTTTCCCACTTGATCCATTTCATTTATTCTATGAGAATTGTATGGCATTGTTATGGGACCTTTGGGTGACCATGAGCTCATCATCAGAAATTGTACATCTTGGGGCAGAGAAAGCTTCCAAGTTTGGCAAACTGGTTGCTGAAGCAATGTCTACTCTTCCAGCTTCATTTTGTGGACCAGTTAGAGATCCATTTTTGAAGCGTCAGAGTCAGTACAAGATATATGAATGGATGGCACTGCTTCACTGGTATATCATACCTATTGGCATTGAACTTGAATTCCCCCCTGCACTTCTTCAGAATTTTTCAGACTTCGTTGAAGTTGTGGAAATGGCTATGACAATTTCACCTAGGTCAGAACAAGACCTCATTGCCCTCCATCAGCTGATACAAAGATTTCTGAAAGGTTTTGAGAGAATCTATGTTGGAAATGATCCAACCAAGGTGTCCAGATGCAGGCTGTGCATTTTTCAGCTCATTCATGTACCACAACATATTGAATGGAATGGCTCTATAAGAATTGGTTCACAGGCTACTGTGGAAAGAGCAATTGGAGAAATAGGTCATAAAATACGTTCAAAAAAGGCACCTTTTGCAAACCTGGCCAACATTATATATGAAAGGGAGATGATCAAAATATTGTGTCTGTATTATCCTTCACTGGATCTGACATTGGCCTCTAAGCCAAAAGAGATATATATCCCACAAAGTAAAATCAGGATTTCAAAAAAGGAGCAGAAGGATGGTGATGAGTTCCATTCTCATGTAAAGGCCATCTGTCAATGGTTAGGAATTGTGTTTGATGCAGAACTTGAAGTACGTCGATGGGGGAAAGTTCGTCTTCCAGATGGAAATCTGCTTAGAAGTCGAGCAAATGAAACAAAAGGGAAACCTCCTTCACGATCCGCACGATATTTTGAAGCCAGAAAAAGTGATGATCTAATGCCTGTGTTTGGGGAAGCACTGGCATTCTTTGAACTGCTAGAAAAAAAGCAGCTACTAGTAGTATATAATCCACTTATTCAATGCCAACAGGTGTTGAAGAAGTGGAGAGGTGTCTGGTCAAACACAGTGGAAGTGTTGCCAGTCTCCATAATACAGAGTATAGTAGGAATTTGGCCAACTACAACTCGGATTGACATTCTGAGGAAACACCCAGGCTTAGCTTGGCTCACTGAGGAAGAATCTGGCAGAGAACCTGATGATGCTGATGCAGAAGAACAGAATGAAGATAACTATTGATGACTCATTCAATGGCTGTTACAAATGAATTCACTAAAATATCTCTGTGTAACATTAACAATAGGTAGGGAATTGTTCTGACTGTATATGTTTGTGAACTGGCAGTGCTCTTGTGGTTTGTATTGAAATGTACAGTAGTGCTTATTCAATGGAAGTGATACATGTGTTTGCAAAATTTAGATAAGACTATACCTGGGGCTGCTTGCTACACCTGATAAGTGAGAACAAAGCCTGACATTATTCAGTAACAATGAAAAATTGTGAGAATGAACATCCTGTCACTATAATGTTCCTCCTGCCTGCAGCTGCCTTCTAAGCACCAATACTGGTGCTACTGTCATTCTGCACCTGCTGAATGCCCCAATAGAAGTCATAGTCATACTGGGAACCTTCATGAATGAAAAGGTTGTGGAAGAGGTTGTGATGGCAAGAACAGTCAGCTGGTTTGTCATTGAAGCAGGATTTTTGCCTTGACATTGTTGGTTGCATCCAAAGATTGAACCTCTATGGTGATAATTGCTGCTCTTGGATCTTTGTTTTGACATTTTTGAGTGCATCCGAAGACTCAATGTCTAGGGTAATAATTCCTTGTCCTAGATCCTTGCCTTGACATTGTCAATTGCATCTGAAGATTCAACAGGTGATAATACCTTGTCTTGGATCTTTGCCTTGACAGTGTCAATTGCATCTGATAATTCAATATCCAGGGTAATAATCCCTCATCTTGGATCTTTGCCTTGATGTTGTCGGTGGCTTCTGAACAGTCAATCCCTAGGGTTGTCTTGGATCTTTGCCCTGACATTGTCAATTAAATCTGAAGATCAACAGGTGATAATTTCTTGTCTTGTATCTTTGCCTTGACATTGTCAATTGCATCTGAAGACTCCATAGGCCCTTGTCTTGGATCTTTGTCTTGACTTTGTTAATTGCATCTGAAGATTCAACAGGTGATAATTCCTTATCTTGGATCTTTGCCATGACCTTGTCACTGGCTTCAGAAGATTCAGCCCCTAGGGTGATAATCCCTTGTCTTGGATCTTTGCCTTGACATTGTCAATTGCATCTGAAGATCAACAGGTGATAATCTCTTGTCTTGGATCTTTGCCTTGACCTTGTAACTGGCTTCTGAAGATTCAGCCCCTAGGCTGATAATCCCTTGTCTTGGACCTTTAACTAACTCTCCCATATACATAAAACACACTTGTAGCCATACTTCAAAGCTTCACAGTCCCCATGGGCAGCATCCATCCCAAGGCATTTTGGTGTCAAAATGGCTGGTGCCACATGCTCCCCAAATGGGCAACCATCCATTTTGGGTTCTCCCTAATTAAATAGCCACAGGTCAAAAAAAAAACCAAGGTTTTCCGAATCAGCTGTCAGTGGCAATTGTCATGCATTTCCTTATTTTTCCGAAACAGCCACCTTACATGAAATTTGTATACGACCTTATGCGACATATACACCAACTTTGAATGTCCCTATTGTCAATGGCATGTAAAGATTCAGGCCCTGGGGTGATAATCCCTTACCTTAGATCTGTGCCTTGACATTGTTAATTGAACCTGAAGATGAACAGGCAATAATCCCTTGTTTTGGATCTTTGCCTTGACATTGTCAATCAAATCTGAAGATCAACAGGCGATAATCCCTTGTCTTGGATCTTTGCCTTGACATTGTCAATTGAATCTGAAGATCAACGGGTGATAATCCCTTGTCTTGGATTTTGGCCTTGACATTGTCAATTGAATCTGAAGATGAACGGGCGATAATCCCTTGTCTTAAATCTTTGCCTTGACATTCTCAATTGAATTGGAAGATCAATGGGTGATAATCCCTTGTCTTGCATCTTTTCCTTGACATTGTCAATCACCTCTGAAGATTCAATGGTTAATAATTCCTTGTCTTGGATCTTTGTTTTGACATTGTCAATTGCATCTGAAGATTCAATGGGCGATAATCTCCTGTCTTGGATCTTTGCCTTGACATCTGAAGATCAATGGGCGATAATCCCTTGTCTTGGATTTTTGCCTTGACATTGTCAATTGAATCTGAAGATGAACAGGCGATAATCCCTTGTCTTGGATCTTTGCCTTGACATTGTCAATCAAATCTGAAGATCAACAGGTGATAATCCCTTGTCTTGGATCTTTGCCTTGACATTGTCAATTGAATCAGAAGATGAATGGGCGATAATCCCTTGTCTTGGATCTTTGCCTTGATGTTGTCAATTGCATCTGAAGATTCAATGGGCGATAATCTCCTGTCTTGGATCTTTGCCTTGACATTCTCAATCAAATCTGAAGATCAACGGGCGATAATCCCTTGTCTTGGATCTTTGCCTTGACATTCTCAATCAAATCTGAAGATCAACAGGCAATAATCCCTTGTCTTGGATCTTTGCCTTGACATTGTCAATTGAATCTGAAGATCAACGGGCAATAATCCCTTGTCTTGGATTTTTGCCTTGACATTGTCAATTGAATCCGAAGATCAACGGGCGATAATCCCTTGTCTTGGATCTTTGCCTTGACATTGTCAATTGAATCTGAAGATCAATGGGCAATAATCCCTTGTCTTAAATCTTTGCCTTGACATTGTCAATTGAATCTAAAGATCAACGGGCAATAATCCCTTGTCTTGGATCTTTGCCTTGACATTGTCAATTGAATCTGAAGATCAACGGGTGATAATCCCTTGTCTTGGATCTTTGCCTTGACATTGTCAATTTAATCTGAAGATCAACAGGCAATAATCCCTTGTCTTGGATCTTTGCCTATCTTTGCCTTGACATTGTCAATTGAATCTGAAGATCAACGGGCAATAATCCCTTGTCTTGGATCTTTGCCTTGACGTTGTCAATTAAATCTGAAGATTCAATGGGCGATAATCCCCTGTCTTGGATCTTTGCCTTGACATTCTCAATCAAATCTGAAGATCAACAGGCGATAATCCCTTGTCTTGGATCTTTGCCTTGACATTGTCAATTGCATCTGATGATTCAATGAGCAATAATCCCTTGTCTTGCATCTTTGCCTTGAAATTGTCAATCACCTCTGAAGATTCAACAGGTAAAAATGCCTAGTCTTAAATCTTTGCCTTGACATTGTCAATTGAAT
>Ga0137418_10001362_pt1 | contig 22469 bp, 19 predicted proteins | sample CZODoug3_1_2_16f_FD_122242 | JGI IMG/M metagenome (GOLD analysis project Ga0137418, IMG submission 122242) | Vadose zone soil fungal communities from Angelo Coast Range Reserve, California, USA - CZODoug3_1_2_16fungal (Hybrid Assembly) | ecosystem: Environmental > Terrestrial > Soil > Vadose...
TTAGAATCAACACTTGCAAAAGTGTATCAAAACAAAGCACTTTAACTACCTTTAGAATGAACACTTGTGAAAAACCCAGGGGAGGGGGGGCATCTCGCCTCCGGTTCAGACAACGCTAGGCCGGCGTCTCCCAACGTTCGTAGCCTGCTCAAAGGCGTAGCCTAGCTGCAGCACGCCCCAGTCATCGTGGTGCCGCCCGACAATCTGAATCCCGATCGGCAGCCCACCCTGCGAAAACGCGCACGGCACGGACATCGCCGGATTCCCTACCGCGGAGATGTAGTAAGCCGATTTCATCCACGCGATGTAGTTTTCCATCTTCGTCCCCGCAATTTCCGTCGGGTAATGCACGTTCACGTCAAACGGCAGCACCTGATTTACGGGCAGAACGAAGAATTCGTACTTGCCCATGAACGCCGCCATGCGCTGGAACAAAGCGGTGCGCTTCGCTTCCACGCGCGCCAGATACGGCCCCGTGAGCTTGCGTCCTTCCTCGACGTGCCAGTGAATGTATTCGTTCAATTGATCGCCGTGCGCAGCGATCAAGTCGCCGAAGGCCAGCTCCGTCGACCAGTGCCGCCAGGCTACAAAGCATTCGTTTGCGTCACTAAAGTCCGGCTCCGCTTCCTCCACAATGCATCCCAGCGATTCAAACATTTTGCCCTGCGCCGCGACCGCGCTCTTGACCTCCGGCTCCCACGGCAGCCCAAGATCCTTGAACAGCGCCACCCGCACACCTTTGAAGTTGCGTTCCAGCGGCCGCGCAAACTGTTCTCCCGATTGCTCGATGGAAATCGGCGAATGGTGATCGTAGCCGGCCAGAACGCTGAGGAAAAACGCGCAGTCCGTAACATTGCGCGCCACCGGCCCCGGAACCGAAAGCGTGAACCACCCCAGATTCGTAGGTACGTTGGGAACGCGCCCCGGCGACGTCCGGATGCCCACCACATTGCAAAAATTCGGCGGATTGCGCAGCGAGCCGCCCATGTCGCTGCCATCCGCCAGCGGAACCATGCCGCAAGCCAGCGCCACCGACCCGCCGCCGGTGCTGCCGCCGCAAGTCTTGCTCACATCGTAGGGATTGCGCGTTGCGCCAAACACTGGATTGAACGTTTGCGACCCCAGGCCAAACTCCGGCACATTGGTCTTGCCGATCACGATCGCGCCTGCCGCTTTTTCGCGCTGTACCACGCGGCAATCAAAATCTGGAACAAAATCGCGATGCAATGGCGAGCCGTAGGTGGTGCGAATCCCGGCCGTCTCGTGCAAATCCTTCGCGCCGACCGGCATTCCGTGCAGCGGCCCCAGCGATTTCCCCTTGGCCAGCGATTCGTCCGCCGCCGCCGCTTGCGCCATCAACTGCTCTTCCGCAACCAGCGTAACGATCGCATTGACCTTGGAATTCACGCGGCCGATTTGCTTCAAGTGCGCCTGCATCACCTCGCGCGCGGAAAGTTTCTTCTCGCGGATCGCCTTGGCCATATCCACCGCGCGCAGAAAGCAGATACCCTCCGATGGGCCCGGCGTGTTTACGGCGCTTGAATTTGCTTCGGCTGAATTGGTTGAAAAAAGCGGAGTCATCGCCGCCGATACAGCGGCATTGGTTCCCAACTTTAATGCTTCCCGGCGGCTCATCTTGCTTTTCATTTCGTTCCTCGCAGCGCTGCCGAGGAACAATATCACTGTCCGACACGCTCTGTAGTGGCCGGTCTTTAGACCGGTCATCGATCCGGCGAAGCTAGCCGGGAGATACCAGACGCTCGGCTAAGGCCAAGGCCTTCTCGGCCTGCGCAGCATCGTTCAATTTGCCGCGCGCGAAATCGCGCGTCCCGCCGCCTTTGCCCGCGAATTGCACAAGGACTTGCTTCAGCAGCGCGTTCATGTCCTTCCCCGCCAAAGGGTGTTGCGCAAAAATCAAGTGGCCGCCTGCGAATCTACCCAGCAGCGCGACCGCTTTCTCCGCTTTTGCGAGCTGCGTCGCGAAATTGCTTAAATATTCCGGCTGACTCTCTTCCCCAAAAACACGCGCGACCACGCGAACTCCGTTTCCGTCTTTCTCTGCCGATTGCAGCGCTGCCGCGGCATCCGCTTCCGCAAGCCGCTGCAGCAGCGCTCGCACATTCTTGAAATGCAAGTCGCGTTCGCTGATGGCGCGCTGCGCGGAAGCCGGCACATCGTCCGGCGCGCAGCCCAAATTCTCCGCAGCGCGTTGCAAAAGCCGGAAGTCATGCCGCGCCACGCGCGACGCGCGGCGGCCGCATACAAATTCCACGCGCCAGTCCTGCCGCATCTTCGTGCAGCGCCGCACCAGGATGATTCCAATTTGCGCCGTGCTCTTCACATGCGTTCCGCCACACGGCTGCAGGTCCGCGCCTTCAATTTCGATCGCCCGCAAAATCCCGCTGCGCTGCACGTCCTTGCGCACGCCGAGCTCCGCGAACTCCTCCGCCGTACCGTAGCGCATCGCAATAGGACGATCTTCGGAAATAACTTGGTTTGAGGCGGTCTCCGCGCCCTCCAGAATTTCCTCGGTCGGCTCCGGCCCGCGCAGGTCGATAGTGCAAAAGTCGCTCCCCAGGTGAAACGAAACGGTGGGCCGCCCAAAGCGCTCCTGAAACATCGCAGAAAGGAGATGCTGACCGGTGTGCTGCTGCATATGATCAAATCGCCGCGCCCAATCCACACAGCATTGCACGGGGCCGAGCGGCACTTCCCGATCAACCACATGAACAACGTCCTCGCCCTCGTCCCGTACATCGAGCACGTTGGCATCGCCCAGCTTGCCCAAATCATGCGGCTGCCCGCCCGAGGTCGGATACAGCGCCGTGCAGTCCAGCACCACGCCCCATGCCGGCGTCGACCCGTGCAATTCCGGCTCGCAGCTCAGCACCTCCGCGCTGAATTCGCGCTGATACGAATCATCGTAATAGAGTCTGCGTGTCGCCATGCTAAGCCTGGAGCGCCCGCTGCCATGCTTCGGCGTACTTGTAGCCGGTGCCGGTGTTGAAGAGCACCACGGTTTCCTCCGGCTGGATCCACCCGGAGGCGGCAAGCTTGCGCGCGCCGATCACGGTTGCGGCGCCCTCTGGCGCGGCGAAAATTCCTTCGAGCGAGGCCAGTTCCCTTCCCGCTTGCAGCATCTCCGCATCGCTCACCGCCAGCGCTGTGCCTTTCGTCTGCCTCAGCATCCGCAGCATCATTAAGTCTCCCAGCGGGCCAGGCACGCGCAATCCGGACGCAATCGTTGCAGCATTCGGAAAAAACTCCGCGGAATCGCGATGAGCCTCCCAGGCTTTCACGATGGGAGCGCATCCCTCCGCTTGCACCGCGACCATGCGCGGCCGCTCTGCGCCAATCCAGCCCATCTCCTGCATTTCATCGAATGCCTTGCACATGCCAATCAGCCCCACGCCGCCGCCCGTGGGATACAAAATCACATCCGGCAATTTCCCGCCAAACTGTTCCCACAGTTCGTAACCCATGGTCTTCTTGCCCTCGACGCGATACGGCTCTTTCAGCGTCGAAACGTCGTACCAGCCTTCGCGGTCCTTGCGCTCCGCCACATATTTTCCGCAATCGGAAATTAGCCCGTTCAGCTTCACCACTTTTGCGCCGAACGCCTGGCATTCCATAACATTCGCCGCGGGCGTATCCGCCGGCATCACAATCGCAGCAGGAATACCCGCCGCCGCGGCGTAAGCCGCCAGCGCTCCGCCGGCATTACCTGCTGTCGGCGCTGCGAGAGCCTTCGCGCCGAGCTGCTTTGCGCGCGTCACCGCCGCGGTCATTCCGCGCGCCTTGAATGAGCCCGTCGGATTCAGGCCCTCGTCCTTCACGTAGAGCCGCTGCAGTCCCATGGACGCGCCGAGCCGCGCCGCGTGCACCAGCGGCGTCATGCCTTCGCCCAGCGTTACTGGCTCGCCGGGCGGCAGGACCTCGCGGTAGCGCCACAGTGTTCGAACCCGCTTCGATAAATTCTCCAATGTGAGCGTGGCCGCGGCACGCTTCAGGTCGTAGCGAGCCAGCAGCGGCCTGCCGCAAACGCACAAATGCTGCTCGACGGCGGCGTCGTATGTCTTGCTGCATTCGGAGCATTCCAGCTCCATCACTTTGGTTGCCGTAGTCATGAACTCAAAAGTCTAGCACAGCCGCTTTGGCCTCTTCCCGAGCGGCACAGCACAGCGCGGAGGCCCGAAAACACATCTAATCCACGGTACAATTACGGGATGGCTGTAAGGCTCATTGCGCTCGATATTGACGGAACGCTGCTGGACAGCCGGTGGACGCTGCCGGAGGCCAACCGCGCGGCCATTGGGGAAGCCACGCGGCGCGGGATTGAAGTCGCGCTGGTTACCGGCCGGCGCTACGATTTCGCTATGCCTATTGCGGTGCAGATTGGTTCGCCGTTGACCATGATCGTCAGCAACGGCGCGCTGATTCGCACCGAAGACGGCAAGACGCACCTGCGACACCTGTTGCCACGCGAAACGGCCGCGCGCGTTCTTGAAATCACCAAGCCATGGCGCGACGGCTGCGGCGTCGTGTTCGACCGGCCTCGCGAAAACCAGGTAATTCTCGAAATCATTGCCACCGATGATCCAATCCGCTCCGCATACTACGCACGCAACAAGGAATTTCTCGGCCAAGCCGTCCCGCTAGAAAGCTGCCTGACGGAAGATCCGCTGCAAGTGATGCTGTCGGGCAAAGTGCAGCCCATGCGCGACGCCGAAGCGATCCTGCGAAGCGCGGCAGCAGCTGAGAAGTTCGGAGTTGCCTCCACGGTTTACGAGAGCCGCGATTTCGCGATGATCGACGTCATTCATCCGCAGTGTTCCAAAGGAGCCGCCCTGGCAGAATGGGCCGCTCTACGCGGTCTGGCCCGCGCGGAAGTGATGGCCATCGGCGACAATCACAATGATCTGGAAATGCTTTCCTTCGCGGGCATTCCGGTGGTGATGGGAAACTGCGTTCCGGAGCTGAGAAATTTTGGCTGGCATGAAACAGCCTCTAACGACCATAATGGAGTAGCCGCGGCCATCGAACAATTTGCTCTGCGGGAGGCAGCTCCGTGCGGCTGAAGCATTTGATCTTCAGCGTGTTTTTTCTGGCATGCGCCGCCCCGTCTATACGCGCCGAATATATCGTGCTGCGCAGCGGGCAACGCCTGGCGGTAACCGGCTACCAGATCGTCGGCGATAAATACCGTCTGCAAATGAAAGGCGGCACTGCGGAGGTGCCTGTCGAGCAAGTCTTGGCGATCGAGCCAGAGGAAATCTTCACCCCCATGACACGTGTGGAGGTTTCGCAAGAGCCTTTCGGCGACTTGATTCGCGCGGCGGCCAAGCGCTACAGCGTAGACGCCGACTTGATCACCAGCGTGATCGCCGCGGAATCGAACTTCGACCCCAAAGCGATTTCGCGCCGCGACGCGCGCGGACTGATGCAGCTTCTTCCCGCGACTGCTGCCCGCTTGGGGGTGAAGAATATTTTCGACCCGCAGGAAAATATCGAAGCCGGAACGCGCTACCTGAGCGACCTTCTGCAGCTCTACAAGAACGACCTTGCGCTCACGCTGGCCGCTTACAACGCCGGCCCAGAACGCGTGCAGCAATACGGGCAGCGCGTGCCGCCATTTGCCGAGACGGTTTCCTACATTCGCCGCGTGCAGCAAACCTACCAGCAGCGCAAATCCAGCGGCCCTTCGCCCGCGGACAAAACTCCACGACGAGCGCCAGTAGCTGCCACCAGCAACACGATCACACCTGCAGCGCAGTTTTAATTTTCGAAGAAGAGAAATCGCGGGAGTTGATTCTTCTTATTGCTGCGGAGGACTCTGAGCCGGAGGCGGCGCCGCCGTTGGTGTGCCGGGCGGAGTAAGCGGAGAATTATTCTGTTGCCCGAATCCACTTTGCCCGAATCCACTTTGTCCTGGCCCCGCTCCCTGGGGATTCCGAGTCGGCGCGTTCGTTTGCTGGTTCAGGGCGTTGGCCAGGTCTTTCGATGGATTCCAGATAAACTCGAAGAGGCGGTAATTCGTGGCCTTGTCGTAGACGATGACTGATCGCTTGTTGATCTTGCTGGCCACTCCGATAATGTTGCCGCCAATCACCGGGGCATCCGAGACCAAGCCAGAAGGGGTTGCATTGGCGGCATCGTCCGCTGATACGGCATTGCTGCCTGGCGCGCCCGGGACGGTTTGCCCGGCGTTGTTCGCCCTGGTGGGCGTCCCGCTCTGCTGCACGCCCGCCTGGCCCTGAGCCGATTGCCCAAATCCCGAGCCTCCAAAGCCAGTCTGTGTGTTGGCCCCTACCGGCACGCCGGGCTGGCTAGGTATCTGGAAAGGCTGCTGCGGCTTCAAGCTGCCGATGAGCTGACCAGCAGGGCCGACATAGATCATCCTCCAGGCTCCGTCCGCCTTGTTCACGGGATCCTTGTAAGCCTGGCGCATGAAACGGAGGGAGCCCAGCTTCGGCTTGGTCAGATCGTCTACCGACGTTGGGAAGCGGCCGGTCTTGCGGTAATAGAGCTTGATGCCACGGACGTACTGCTTGCCGCGCCAGATCAATACTTCATCTTTCTCGCGTTGCCGTTCCGTCCGGATATAAGGAGCAGCGGCCATGGCACCCAGAAGCACAATGGTGGTCAAAAACATAACCATCATCAACGCAAATCCGCGCTGCGATCCGATGGCTGTTCTTCCGTGGGGATTTCTCATGGCTATGCTCACGCGGGCGGAGCCGCTTGTTCCGCGAGCGAGGCGGAATTGCGCCTGCCCGAGCCCATTTCTTCGAATTCAAGGCTGGCGTTGCCGATCCTTAGGATGCGAAATCTTCCGAGCAGGGTGTCCCCTTCGCCGACAATGTAGACCTCTTCGCCATCGCTGAGGAACGCGCGCTTCGATGTGCCGTTCGGCACGGTGCCATAGCCGAAGAACTTCATGTTGGCCGGCAGGCTCGGCGGGGGCGCCTCGACCGGAGGCAGGGGTACGGGATCGGGACGCGGCTCGGGCTTCTTAGGTGGAGGCGCAGGCAAAGTTTCACTGAACAAATCCCGCCCGCTGCTCTTGTATTCTGTGCGGCGGCTGGCGTCCAGCTTCCAGCGTTGTAGCGCGGGATTCTCGACGGGAAGCGGAAGGTACGGGCTTGTGCTGAATGACGATGCCCTACGCGAGAACGACGGGCCCTTGCTGTCGTAATAGAAGATTCCCGCCGCAACGAGCATCAGAACGGGCAGCATGGCGATTTTGGTCTTCGGATTCATCACGCAGCCCGGAAGTAGGTTTTAATGTGCACGGTCACTTGCAAAGGCGCCCTGACACCTTGCGCCTGGGCGGAAGAGCGCGCCGAGAGACCCTCTACCGCGTAAAAGTTCGTGGAACGCTGCAAACCGTTCAAAAACCGCACCACGCCGCGATAGTCGCCTATCACTTGAGCGTTGATGGTCAGTTCCGTCAGGTCGCGGCCTTTCACGGGTTTGTGGTTGAAAGAGCGGCTGCCCAGCCGGAGGCCGGATTTGGCGGCAAGCGCGCCCAGCTCGGCGCTGACCGTCGAATATCCGGCGCTCTCCGGGAAAAGCGAATGCTCGAATGCATCGCAATCCTTTTCAATCGCCGGGATGCGGCCGCGGATTTCCTGCGCGCGCTGGATATCTTTTTTCAGCAGGTCGCGGTTGCGCGTCATCAACGCGAGTTCCTGCTTGGCGCTTTGCGCCGACGCCAGGCTCCAACTGTAGAAGCCGAGGGCCAGGTCGGCGGCGATGAGCAACACCACCAGCAGCACAATGACGCGCTTTTTAAATTTGAAATCGCTGCGCATCAGCTCCTCGCATACACCACGGTGAGTTGAATCTGCAGGCGGTCCACGCCGCCGCTGCCTTGCTGCGGTTCCGAGGGTGACTCATTAAGTTCCCGGAAGTCCTTGAATGCCGGAGAATTTTCCAAGGCGCGAAAGAATTTGAGTTTCGCTTCGTCACTGATGGCGCCGACCGACAACCGCACCTGCACTTGGCCTTTTTCGTGCGCTGGGTCGATACTGACGAGACGCACGCCGGTGGGCAGGATTTTCTCCAGGTCCATGAACATCTGCGTCCAATTGAGGCTCTGCTCGTCGATCAAGGAATTGAGGAACGTGGAGCGCTCGTTGAGCTTGGCGTTCCGGTCTTCCTTGAAGAAATTCTCCAGTTCATCACGCTGGCGCATGAGGCCAAGCATCTCCTGGCGGACGGCGTCCGCTCGCACGCGCAGCGCCTCATTCGATTTGCGCACGGAATAAACATGCCAGGCGAGGGCCAGGAAAACAATGCATGCAAACGCGCCGATCAGACCCGAAACCGCGAGGAACTTGCGGTGGGTCTGCAATGGATTTGTCGCCAGGTTTAAACGAACTTTCATACTTTGCTTTTCCTGGATTCCCTGCCCGGATTCGAGGCTTCAGTTTCGATGCATCATCCAGCCGACCAAACCATCGGCTTCGCGGTCCGCCAGGGGCCGGGCAGCATGCGGAATCCGGCCGTCGGAAACCGCACTATGCAACAGCGAACTTACATCGCAGTGAAACTCGGATTCCAGCGGCGGAACAAAATCCGGGAGCCGCGCACCCAAGCCGGCCACCCGCACGGAACCGATGCCTTCCCCCCAAGTGTCTTGGTAATACGCGGCCACGGGATAAATCTCATCCAGGAGCATTTTTGGCGTGATGTCGCCGCTGTGCACGGGAAGCTCCGTGCAACGGAAGCCGCAGAGCACGCCGCCGCGCACGACGACGGTGGTCAGCGCCACACCGGAAACGCGTGCCAGCAGCGTGGCTTTCTTGTCGCCGAGCAAGGAAATCGCCGCCAGCGACGAACTCAGGATCACGCCGGGGAAAAGGCTGGCGCCTTCGGCCAAGGCTTCGTATTCGCGCACAATGCGCAGGCGGGCCAGCGCGGTGACAACGTCCACGCCCTGCGCGCGGGCGGGCTGGCGCATGTAGGAAATCACCGTTTCGTCGGCATCGAAGGGAATGCTCTTTTTCAGCTTCCAGCGCAGCATGGGTATCGCTTCCTGCGGCGAGCGCGGAAACTCATCAAAATGCTGCACAAAGACGCGAATAACCGGGTCCGGCAAGATCAGCGCGACGTCCTGGTCCCTGGCGCGCAGGCGGCTGACGATATTAGCCATGGCGTTTTTCAAAGCGCTGGCGTTGATCACATTGGGCTCTACCGCGGAAGGCACCAGCGCGGCGGGCGGCAAAGCTTCCACGGTAAACTCGTCCACCGAATGGCCCTTCCAGCGCGCGGCGGCCACGCGATCTGGCGCAAACTCGATGGCCAAATGCGGATGCGGCATGGCATCGAGCCACCGCGCGAGCCGGCTGAACAAGCCGCCTTCGCGCGGCTCCTGGCGAAGTGTGGCAATGCTACTCAACGAAGGTCACCTTGTTGATTTCTTTCAACGTCGTGATGCCCGAGCGGATTTTCGCCAAGCCGCTCTCGCGCAACGTGATCATGCCTTCCTCGCGGGCGATGCGCTTGATCTCCGAGGTGGGCCGGCGATCCACAATCATTTCGCGGATGCGGTCGGTAAGGTCCAGGAGCTCGCAGATGGCCGTGCGGCCGTGAAATCCAGTGCCGGAACATTCCAGGCAACCAGCGCCTTCAACCAGCGTGACAGCCGACCACACCGCGGGATCGAGGCCGGCTTCGGTCAATTCCTGCGGAGAATATTTCTTGGGTCTTTTGCAGTTGGGGCAGACCACGCGCACCAAGCGCTGGGCCATGATGCAATTGAGCGCGGAAACAAAGTTATATGGCTCGACGCCCATATTGATGAAGCGGCCGATGACGTCGGTAACATTGTTAGCGTGCACGGTGGTGAAAACCAGGTGGCCGGTGAGCGCGGACTGGATGGCGATCTGCGCGGTTTCCTGGTCGCGAATTTCGCCAACCATGATCTTGTCGGGGTCGTGGCGCAAGATGGAGCGCAAGCCGCGCGCGAAGGTCAGTCCCTTTTTCTCATTAACGGGAATTTGCGTGATGCCGCGAAGCATGTACTCGACAGGATCTTCGATGGTGACGATTTTGTCTTCGTCGGACTTGATTTCGTTCACGGCGGCGTACAGGGTGGTTGTCTTGCCGGAGCCGGTTGGTCCGGTAACCAGCACCATGCCGTAGGGCTCGCGAATATAGCGGCGGAAGCGGCGCGTTTCTTCCGGCGAAAAGCCCACGACGTCCAAATTGAGGCTCTGAAATTTTTCCGAGAGCGTTTCCTTGTCCAAGACGCGCAGCACGGCGTCTTCGCCGTGGGTTGCGGGCATGATGGAGACGCGCAAGTCGATGAAGCGGCCCTTATACTTCACGCGGAAACGGCCGTCCTGCGGGACGCGGCGCTCGGCGATGTCCAGATCGCTAAGCACCTTGATGCGCGAGAGCACCGTGGAATGCCACTCCTTGGCGATGGGCTGCATGGCGTGCTGCAGAACGCCGTCGATGCGGTACTTCACGGCGACCTCGGTGTCGCGCGCCTCGATGTGAATATCGCTGGCGCGGCGCTCGAGGGCGGTGAAGATGATGGTTTCCACCAGGCGGACGACCGGACTGACGGTGGTGTCACGGGTCAGGCGGTCGCCGGAAATTGTTTCTTCGCTTTCTTCTTCTTCCTTGGCCACCTGCAAGGTGAAGGCTTCGGTGGCTTGCTCGAGAACGCGCTGCGATTGTTCGGTGCGCTTCAGCAAATCGGCGATCTGGCGCGGCGTAGCTACCTTGATGGCGAGCTTCTTGCCCAACAACAGCGGCAGCTCATCGCTCATCTGCACTTGACCGGGGTCGGCGGCGGCGATGCACAGCACGTTGTTGTGGGACTCCAGCGGCACGAAGTTGTAACGGAACATCAAGTCCGCGGGGATGGTGCGAAACAGTTCGGGGTCGATGCGCTGCTCGCGCAGGTCGATAAAGGCATAGCGGTAGCGCTCGGCGAGCTTGCGCGCGACCTCGCGCTCCTGCTGCTCGTCGACCGCGGAGGTGGCGCCTGCGATTACGTTGGAATGTTCAGTGGTGGCCATGAATCCTTAGCTTGCCGTCCCTGAAGCCGAGAACGAGAAGATCGGCAAGTACAAAGAAATTAGAATGAACGCCACCAGAGCGCCCATGAATACCAGAATAGCAGGCTCGATGAAGGAAACCAGCGCGCTAAGCCGCAGAGCTACTTCATCTTCGTAGAATTCGGCGACGCTAGTCAGCATGGGGGCCAGGGCGCCGCTGGACTCGCCGACTTCAATCATGTCCAGCGCGAGGGCAGGCACCACTTGCTTGGAGGCCAAAGCGTGGTGCAAGGATTCCCCTTCGCGAACCTTTTGTGTAGCGTCGGAAATCGCATCGCGGACCAATCTGCTGGAAATCGAGTCGCAAGCGGTTTGCAAGCCCGCTACCAGGGGCGTTCCGCCGGTCAACAGAGTTGCGAGGGTGCGGGAAAATTGCGCCATCTGAAACTTCAGCAGCGTGTTGCCGACGATCGGCAGGCGGAACTTCAGGCGGTCAAAAGCCATGCCGCCCTCCTCGGTGCGCGACCAAAAATACACGCCGATCGCGCACAGCACGAGTGCGGCGATGCAGCTCAAAAACAGATAGCGATAGTCCACCGTCAGAGCGATCAAAACTCGTGTGGGCCCGGGCAGCGGGACGTTGAGGTCTTTGTAGAGCGTGGCGAACTTGGGAATCACCGCGGAAACCAGGTAGGAAACGATGGCTGTAGCCATCACCAGCAAAAGCACCGGATAGACAAGCGTAGCGAGAATCTTCTTGCGCACTCCGGTGCTCACCTTTTGATAAGCGATGTAATACTCGAGAACACCCGAAAGGTTTCCGCTCTTTTCTCCCGCGAGAATCGCCGTTGAATACACCTTCGAGAAGACGCCGGCTTCGGTGATGGCTTCGGAAAGCGACTTGCCCTCGCGCACGCGGTCGCGAATCTGGGAAATTACCGGGCGCAGTTTGGGGGAGGACGCGCGGTCGGCCAGCAAATCCAGCGCGCGCAGGATGGGAAGCCCGGCCTTGATCAGCGTATTGAACTGCTGATTGAGGATCAGGAAGTCGCTGCCGCCCACGGAGCGCTCGCGGCGCTGGAGCAACCCAGACAAAAGCCGATTGCGCTGATCAACCGCATACACGTACAAGCCGCGCTCGGCGAGCTTCTGGCGCGCCTCCGCCACCGAACTCGCCGCCTCTACATGCGAAAATACGCGGCCGTTGGCGTCTGCCACACGGCAAACAAACTCACCCATAAGTATTCAGTTTACCTCATCTAACTGATATGCGGGGAAGCTGGCTGGGGTTGGCCGTTATGTAAATAGCACGGTGGAGGGCCGGCCCGCTCGGTTACTCAATTTCCCTTAGCTTTTGCCCTCCGCTAATTCGCCGTTAACGATGGCTACTCCGGGCGGGGCCTCGAAGCGAAACATGGTATCCGGAACGGCGGGGTCGAAACGCCAATTTTCGAAGCGAAACTCCACTTCGATGCCGCCTGCCTGTCGTACCACCAGCCGCGCCAGTTCCCCAGTGTCGCGCGCAACTTCGAAAAAGACAGCGTCACTTCCACGCGCGGCCAGCGCTTTCTCTGGTCCCTTCGCGCTCGCGGCGTCTTGCTTTTCGCCACGCACTAGGCAACGCAGCACGGCATCGCCTTCGCGTAAAGGCTTCTCGGCATCGGCAAGTTCCACGCGGGAGCAAACGCGGGAGATCTTCATCTGCCCGGCCAGAAGCGCCAGCGGCGTGCGCAAATCGCCGCTTTGCTTGGCGGGCACGCGGGTGACGGTGTGATCCGCGGGAACATAAAACCATGCGGTCTTTCCGTCCACCAGGAACAAATCTTTTTCCGGACGCTCGTACTCCCAACGCATTTTTCCCGGCCGCCGGAAGTACGCGGTTCCCGCTTCGGTGCGGACAACGCTTCCATTCTCCGCATAGCGCTCGAGAAAGGTGGCTTGTAGGGTTTTGGCGCCGCGGTATCGGGCCTCCATGCGCGAAGCTAGCTCCCCAGCTTCCCGGTTGCCCGCAAGCGGAGAGAGAAGCAGCACAACAGCGCAGAGCACGGTGGCCATGCTGCTAGTTTAACAGGCGAAAACGCCAAGGACCGAAAAGACTCTCACACTAAATACCAAAACGATTCGCCTAGGTGATGGAAATCCTCAAGAAAGAGGAAGAGCACGGAACCGAAGCTCCGTGCTCTCTGCATCCACTTTCCGACCGGTGGCCGGCAGACCCGGCCCGCGAACCGGCAGGATTAAATCGGGCTGCTGGTAGCTGAAGCTGCAACACCTGAGGCCGCACGGATCACGACGGTTTGGTCCGAGAAGAAATAACGCACGCCCGTGGAATTCAAAGCGGAGGGGGCGCCGGCGATGGTGTAAGTGCCGGTTCCCTGGGCATACGTGAAGTAGTAGCCCGATTTGGGGGTTGTCGAGACAGTCGCAACCTCCAGCGCGGGGTCAATTAGGCAAGCAAACGTCGAAGTTGGAACGTTTCCGGGCGTGCAGTTAGTCGAAGTGCCGCCATCGCCCAGCGCCGCGAGGGTAGCCGAAAAGACGTTCGGCACGTTGTACGTGCTGGAGTAAACCACTTCCGAGGTGTTGACGGTGCGGATCGAAGCCACCGCGGAAGCTTCATTAGCTGCCATTTTCGAGCGAATCAAGTTGGGAATTGCGATGGCCGCGATGATCAAAATGATCGCCACGACGATCAGCAACTCGATTAGTGAGAAACCCTTTTGTTTGTTACGCATATGAATTGCATCTCTCCTTGAGTTGTGTTGCCAGAGCACGCCGCGTATACCTGCAGGTCTAGTACCAACTGAGAATTCTCTTAGGACTGGAGCCTGAAACATTTGTATGTCACTGAAAACAAGGCTCCTACAAGGTACTGGGACTATTGAATGGAATGTTCTGGGCCGGTTGGAAGGGTTCCAGACACTTCATGTCGACAGTTTATGTCACTCAATTTTAGCATTTATAGTCACCGACGCCGAACCCTCAAATGTTGTGTTTTTTGGCGTAGTGCCGGAATGACCGGTAGGTGATTTTCAGGATCTCCGCGGCGCGCGTGCGAACCCCATTCGCCTTCTCCAACGCTGCTTGCAAATAGCGCCTTTCGGCGTCGGCCATTTCCTTCTCGAAATCGATGCCCTCGGCGGGTATGGCCAGATGTCCACCGGAGATCGCGGCCGCACCAACGCCAGAGTATCCGGCAATGCGGTCCGGCAACACCGGGAGGGAGATTTCGGAGCTACTTTCCAAGGCCACCGCCCGCTCCATAGTGTTTTCCAGTTCGCGGACGTTGCCCGGCCACTCGTAGGCCTCGAGCTGGCGCATGGCCTCGGGTGAGATTCCGTTAATCGGCTTTTCCATGGACTTGCGAAAGGTCTCCAGAAAATGCCTGGCGAGGAGAGGAATATCTTCGCGACGCTCGCGGAGAGGCGGCAACTGGATGGGGATCACGCTGAGGCGGTAATAGAGATCCTCGCGGAAGCGGCCCTCGGCAATCTCCTTCTCGAAATTCTTGTTGGTGGCGGCGATGATTCTGACGTCGACGTCATTTTCTTCGTTGCTACCAACCGGCCGGACTTTGCCTTCCTGCAGCACGCGGTACAACTTGACCTGCATGGTCAGGCTCATATTGCCGATTTCGTCCATGAACAGCGTCCCGCCGTGAGCAGCCTGGAAAAGACCCTGGCGGTTCTCGGCGGCGCCGGTGAAGGCCCCCTTCATATAGCCAAATAACTCCGACTCCAGCAGCGTTTCAGGAAAAGCGCCGCAATTGATGGTGATAAAGGGAGCTTGCGCGCGCTGGCTGTTTTCATGAATGGCTCGCGCGACCAACTCCTTTCCCGTGCCGCTTTCGCCGGTGATGAGTACGCGGCTGGTTTGCGGCGCGACGGTCTGGATCATGTCGAAGATTTCACGCATTTTCGGGCTTTGTCCGATGATATTGTCGAGGCCGGTGAGGCGGCGAAGCTCGCGGCGGAGATAGCCGGCTTCCTTTTTCCACTTCAAGCTCTCCGACACCTCGCGGACGGCGCGGCGGAGTTGATCGACCAATTCGTGGTCTTTAATGACATAGCGATCCGCGCCGGAATTGATCGCGGCAATGGCCGTTTCCACGGTTGGAACGCCGGTAATCAGCAGGAAGAAGCACTGCGGAGCGATCTCCTTGGTAAGCTTGAGAAGATCCACGCCGCTCTCGCCGGGCATGCGCACGTCGGAAACAACGATGTCGAAAATTTGCGATTCCAGTTTACGTTTGGCGGCGGGGACGTCGTGCGCCACCTCCACGCGATGGCCTTCCTTGCGAAAAGTGATCTCCAGCAACTCGCAGATCGAGCGCTCGTCGTCGACCACCAGGATATGCACCGGGTGCTTACTTGGTCCTTTAGCGGCTGTTTTTGTCGCTTGCATGATCGTTAGGCCATTCTCGGCAGCTCGATAATAAACTCGGCGCCGCGGTCCTTCTCGGAAACCACGCTAATGCGGCCACTGTGGGCCTGCACGATCTGATACACGATGGAAAGCCCCAAACCCGTCCCACCTTCAAAATTCGATTGGAGAGGCTCAAAAATCTTGGCGCGCTGCTTGGGGTCCAAGCCGACGCCCGTATCACGAAAGACGATGCGCAGCCAAAACGGGCGCACTTCGAGCCCCACGGTCAAAGTGCCGCCTTCCGGCATCGCGCGCAGCGCGTTGTCGCATAGATTCCAGAACACCTGCTTGATCTTGTTGGAATCGACGCGCGCGCGCAGCTCGTGGCCGTTGAATGAACGCACGATTTGATACTTGGAGCCGACTTCCGGCTTTTTCTCGACCAGCATCAATGTTTCATCCAAAAGGGCGCGCACGTCGGAGTCCTGAAATTCGTAAGTCTTCTCTCGCGAATAATTCAAAAATTCCGTGATGATGCGGTTCAGTCGCTCTGACTCGCGGTTCACGATGCTCACCAGGTGCTTTTCGTCTTCTTCGAGAGGGGCCATGCGTGCCAGCTCTCCCACCGCTCCGGCCATGGCCGTCAGCGGCTGCCTGATTTCGTGCGCAATCGCGGCGGAAAGGCGTCCGAGGGCCGCCATCCGGTCTTTTGTGGCGACTTCCTGCTCGAGCCGGCGGAAGTCCGTGAGGTCCTGAAAGTTGAAGACGTAGCCGCTGCGCAGAGCGTCGCGCGAGCGGAGAGGAGATACGCTGATTCCAAGATAGCGCTGCTCGCCGTCCGGAGTGCGGAACTCAATCTCGTGGCGCAGCGAAAGGCGTTCATTCGCCGCCGGAGGGCCGTCGGTCCAGAACTCCGAGCTGATCTCCGCGATCTTGCGTCCGCGAATGTCCGCAAAACGATGTCCCAAAATCTCCTCGCCGGTACGGTTGAGCAGAACGACGCGGCCATCAGTGTCCGTGGTGATCAAGCCACCGCGCATGGAGTGAATGATGTCTTCGGTGAAATCCTGAAGGTCAAGCAACTCTTCGCGCTTTTCCTCGAGTTCACGGCCCTTGCTGCGCAGCGATTGCGCGAGCAGGCCCGCCAAGTAGGCGACCGCAAGAAAGCCGAGCAGGTTGCTCAGGAACCATAGCCGCAGCACTTCCGTGGTGGGGCTGCCCACGTAGGTCGGCTGAATCTTGCCTTCATAGGCAAGCAACGTCAGTCCGCCGAGCAGGACCGCGCAAACAGCGGCGGTGGCGAACGCGACGTTGCGGGAAAACAGGATACTGGCAACGATGATGACCAGCAGGTAGAGCGAAATGAAATAGCTTTCCTGCAAGCCGGTGGCGTACACCAGCGCAGAGATCATCACCACGTCGCTGGCTACCTGAGCGGGACCGTGCCACCTCGCCTTGGGAAGCCAGCGCACCAGGATGATGTGCAGAGTGCCCAGGGTGATCCAGAAAATCACCAGAGGCAGGAAGTAGCCGCTGGAACCCGCCAGAGGCAGATACGAGGGCCAAGCGACGCCCACGCTAAGGATCAAGGCAATCATCAGCAAACGCACACGCGTCAGCCAATCCAGCCATTCCCGTGTCGTGTGGCCTTGTTCCATGGTGATTCCGGCGCTTTATGGTGGCGGCGTGCCGGCCTGCTCAGTTCGCTGCTTAATGCGTGAAGGCCGGCAAGCCACCTCCGGCCTTCACAAATAGATTAGCTGCTGTTCGCCGACTCGGGCAAATTAGTGCTGACTCAACTGCCCAATCAGCGAGAACAGCGGCAAGTACATGGAAATAACCACGCCGCCGACCACCAGGCCCAAAAATACGATCATGACCGGCTCGAGAGCAGTCAGCAAGTCTTTCACCGCGGCGTCAACTTCGTCTTCATAGAAGTCCGCGATCTTCTGCAACATGGCATCCATCGCGCCCGTCTGCTCGCCGACGCCGATCATTTGTGTGACCATGCCCGGAAAAACTTCGGTTTCGCGCAGCGGCTCGGTAAGCGACTTGCCTTCTTCGAGCGCCTTGCGAACCTTCAGCAGGGCCCTCTCGACGACCGCATTTCCCGCAGTTTTGGCAGTGATGTCCAGGCCTTCGAGGATCGGCACGCCGCTGGAGATGAGCGTGCCGAGCGTGCGGGTAAAACGCGCGACCGCAATCTTGCGCAACAAAAGACCGATCATCGGCGCTTTCAGAAGGCCAGCGTCCAAGATATAGCGTCCCTGCGGCGTTCCGTACCAAATCTTAACGCCAATAATCGTGGCTATTACTCCTACAAAGACGACAAGTCCGAAATAACTGGCGACGAAGTTGCTCGCGCCGATGACGATTCTGGTCGGCAGAGGCAGCGTGACGCCCAAACCGGCGAACAACGTGGCGAAGATCGGCACCACTTTCCAGAGCAACAAGGTGATGACGCTCGCCGCAACCGTCAAAACGCCGACTGGGTAAACCAATGCGGATTTTACCGCACGTTGCAACTTGACATTCTTTTCGATGTACTGCGACAGGCGCTGCAGAATAGTGTCAAGAATACCGCCCGTTTCACCAGCTTCCACCATGTTGACATATAGCGGATCAAAGACCTTCGGGAACTGCCGCATGGCTGCGGAAAGCGTCGCGCCGCCCTCCACCGCTGATCTTGTCCCGGTAAGCACCTTCTGAAAGAGTTTGTTCTCCTGTTGCCCGGCCAGAATTTCCAGGCACTGCACCAGCGGCAGGCCGGCGTCGATCATCACCGAGAACTGGCGCGTGAAGACCGCCAGCTCTTTCGCCGTCACCTTGGCGCCGAAGGTGGGCAGGTTAAATTCCTTGCCCTTTTCCGACATCTTGGTGGCGGTAATCTGCTGCCGTCGCAAAATATTCTGCAGCTCGGACTTGCTCGTAGCGGTCACTTCGCCGCTGACGGCGCCCCCCGCTCTATTGGTTCCCCGATATGTATAGACCGGCATTTCACTCCTCCTCAGTCACCCCGGCACTGCAACTTGCGGTCATGTCGCTATTCCCAGGGTCTTAGCGTTTCGCTGCCACCGGCGTCTTCGCTCCTCCTCCGGCAGGAGAGGTCACCCCACGATTGATCATGTCTTGAAGCTCATCGGGATTCGATGAGCGTGACAATGCCATGTCCAGAGTAATTAGCTTTTGGAAGTAGGCATTCGCCAAAGCCTGGTTGAACGTCTGCATGCCGGTTTGCCCGGTTCCCGTCTGCATTGCCGAATAGATCTGATGAATCTTGTCTTCACGAATCAGGTTGCGGATCGCGGGCGTGGGGATGAGCACCTCCATCACCATGGCGCGGCCGCGCCCGTCGGCGCGCGGCAGAAGCGCCTGACAAAGAATTCCCTCGACGACCATGGACAGCTGCGCACGTATCTGCGGCTGCTGGTGGGAGGGAAAGACGTCGATGATGCGGTTGATGGTCGAGGAAGCGGAATTGGTATGCAAGGTCGCGAAGGTCAAGTGGCCGGTTTCCGCGATGCGCAACGCGGACTCGATGGTTTCCAAGTCGCGCATCTCGCCGATGAGCACCACATCGGGGTCTTCGCGCAAGGCGGCACGCAGCGAGTTCGCGAAAGAATGGGTATCCGCGTGCACTTCGCGCTGATTCACCAGGCACTTTTTGTGATTATGAAGGAACTCGATGGGATCTTCGATGGTAATCATGTGCTCTTCGCGTTCGCTATTGATCTTATCGAGCATAGCGGCGAGCGTCGTCGACTTACCGGAACCCGTGGGGCCGGTGACCAGCACCAATCCGCGTGGCTTTTCGCACAGTCCCTTTGCGACCACGGGCAAGCCAAGCGCGTCAAAGCCCTTAATTTCCCACGGGATGGTACGAAACACGGCGCCCACCGCGCCGCGTTGATTAAAGACGTTGCCGCGGAAGCGCGCCAGATTCTTCAAGCCGAAGGAAAAGTCCAGCTCGAGGTTTTCCTCGAAGCGATGCTTTTGCGCGTCGGTCAGCACGCTGTAGGCCAGCGACTTGGTGTCCGAGGCGGTAAGCGGCGGCATGTCCAGCGGCCGCAACTTGCCGTGCACGCGCACGCGCGGGGAGCTATTGGTGGTGACGTGCAGGTCACTGCCGCCCATCTCGATCATCTTCTTCAGCAATTCACTCAGCGTAATTCCAGGCATCTTGCACCTTTTCTAGAGAACCGTTTCGCGCAGCACTTCTTCCATGGTGGTCTGCCCCAAGGCGACCTTGATCAATCCGCTGCGCCGCAGGGTGATCATGCCCTGCTCGATGGCCTTCTTTTTCAATTCCAGCGCTGACGCGCCGACAAGAATCAGCTCGCGCAACTCGTCATTAATTTCCATCACTTCGTACAAGCCGGTGCGGCCCTTGTATCCGCCCTTGCTGCAGGTCGAGCAGCCTTTACCGTGATAAATCTTCGTCTTTTTGGCCTCTTCCGGCGAATAACCGGCGTCTATCAAAGCCTGCTCCGGCACCTCCAGCTCTTCCTTGCAGTTCGAGCAGATGCGGCGCACCAGGCGCTGCGCGCAAATCAGGTTCACCGAGGTGGCGACCAGAAATGGCTCGATACCCATGTTCATCAAGCGGCTGATCGTGGAGGGCGCATCGTTGGTGTGCAGCGTGGAAAGCACCAAGTGTCCGGTCAGCGCGGCCTTGACCGCGATTTCCGCGGTCTCAAAGTCGCGGATTTCGCCCACCAGGATGATATTGGGGTCTTGGCGCAAGAAAGAACGCAGCGCGGCCGCGAAGTTCAAGCCGATCTGCTCTTTCATCTGCACCTGGTTGATCCCGCTCAACTGGAATTCGACGGGATCTTCGGCGGTCATGATGTTGGTATCGACGGTGTTCAACCGCGAGACCGAAGAATACAGCGTGTTCGTTTTGCCTGAACCCGTGGGACCGGTCACCAGCACCATGCCGTACGGCCTTAAGATGTTGCGCTCGAATTTCTTCAGCGACTCCGGCTCGAAACCCAGTTTGGTCATGTCCAGCCGCAGGTTCTCTTTGTCGAGCAACCGCATCACGATCTTTTCGCCGTACAGTGTCGGCACCGAGGAAACGCGGAAGTCGAGCTCCTTCTTCTTGCCGTCCGCGCGGTACTTGATCATGATGCGGCCGTCTTGCGGCAGACGCTTTTCCGCGATGTCCAGCTTGGCCATGATCTTGATGCGGCTGGTCATTGCGTCCTTGAGGCGCAGAGGCGGACTCATCACGGTTTGCAGCACGCCGTCCACGCGGAAGCGGACGCGCATCTCCGTCTCGTAGGGCTCGAGGTGAATATCGCTGGCGCCTCGTTTCACCGAGTCGGTCAAGATCAGGTTGACCAGCTTGATGATGGGCGCTTCTTCGGCCGCTTTTTCCAGCGACGCGGCGTCCAGCTCCGCTTCTTCCGCGGCCAGCTCCAGTTCCTCGTCGTCGACGAGGTCCTTCATCATCTTGCTGAGCTCTTCGGAGTCGGCGTCGGAACCGCCGTAGAAGCGCGTAATCGCTTCGCCAATTGCGGATTCGGACGCCACAACCGGTTCCACGTTGAAGCCGGTCATGAACTTGATGTCGTCCATGGCGAAGACGTTGGTAGGATCCGTCATCGCAATGGTCAAAACCGAGCCAACGCGCGAAAGCGGTATCACCTGGTAGCGCAGCGCGGTATCCTGCGGGATGAGCTTGATGACGTTGGGATCGATTTCGTAAAACTTGAGGTTGATGGAAGGGACGCCGTACTGGCGGGATAAGACGCCGGTAATGTCATCGTCGGTGATGAAGCCCATTTTGGTCAGGCAGCTTCCCAGCTTGCCGCCATTGGCGCGTTGGAACTCCAGCGCCTTGTGGAGCTGCTCCTGAGTAATCAGGCTTTCTTTGATCAGTATTTCGCCGAGCCGGACGGACATCCGCGCACTCCCAACCGAACAGCCACTATCGCCAACCTTAGCAAAAGCGGGCTATGCAGGCTGACAGAAATTGTTAGTCCGTTCTGAAATGGCTAACACCTGTCCTCCCGGTCAGGTTGGCGAAAGCAAAGGACGGGCGCGCGAATCGCGCAGCCCACGCTGATTGTTGACTTGGCTCGCAGCCGCCGCTATCGTGCCAAGAAGATGCCTAGTGTGCCGCAAACCGAAGCCGGGGCGAATCCTTCGGCGCGCACCGCCCCGGCCGCGCCACCGGCTCCCCTACGCGCATATTATGACGCTCTTTTGGCCGCGCACGGGCCGCAGCATTGGTGGCCGGGCCGCTCAGCTTTCGAGGTCATCGTCGGCGCCATTCTCACGCAAAACACTTCATGGACCAATGTCGAACCGGCCATAAGGAATCTGCGCCGCGAAAAGCTGCTGACGCCTCGCGGCATGGAAAGCGTGTCGTTGGCGCGGCTCGCGCGGCTCATACGCTCTTCCGGCTACTTCCGCCAGAAAGCTAGGAAACTGAAATGCTTCGTCCAATTTCTTCGCTCTGAGTACGGCGGCTCGCTCGCAAAAATGTTCCGCACTCCCACCGTGGCGCTGCTCGAAAAACTGGAAGACGAGATCGACAGCCAGAGCTATGACGAGCGTCTGAAACGTGAATTCGACGATCCCGATGATTGCGCAATCGACGGGAAGCGGTTTTGTTTGCGGAGGAGCATTGCTCAACGGACATCATGGCATTGCCGGAGAACTTGGTCACACTTCCGTTAACCCTACAGGACGTTTTTGCAACTGTGGTAAGCGCGGTTGCCTTGAGACTTATGTTTCAGCTACAGGAATAAAACGAACTGTTTATAAACTTCTGGCTGATCACCTGGAGGCTAGTGAACTGCGTGGCATAAGCTTCGACAATTTGAACACCAAGATGATTACCGAAGCAGCGCAACGTGGTGACATTGTAGCCAATACCTGTTTTGAATATACGGGCAGGATTCTTGGAATGAAGCTGGCTGACACCGTGGTGCACACCGATCCTGAAGCGATATTTCTATTTGGTGGATTGTCGTTGGCAGGTGATTTAATCTTCAAGCCAACCATCAAACACATGGAGGCCAACCTCATGCCACTGTTCAGAGGGAAAGTGAAAGTGCTTCCTTCGGCCTTGCAAAATCA
>Ga0137418_10001363_pt1 | contig 22448 bp, 16 predicted proteins | sample CZODoug3_1_2_16f_FD_122242 | JGI IMG/M metagenome (GOLD analysis project Ga0137418, IMG submission 122242) | Vadose zone soil fungal communities from Angelo Coast Range Reserve, California, USA - CZODoug3_1_2_16fungal (Hybrid Assembly) | ecosystem: Environmental > Terrestrial > Soil > Vadose...
GGGTCGTCGGTCGGCGCCACCGACAACGATTCGATGTTGTAGCCGCGCGTGGAGAACAGGCCGGCGACGCGCGTGAGCGCGCCGGCTTCGTTTTGCAGCAGGATCGCGATGATGTGGCGCATGCGAAAGAATAATGGATCGGGGCGAGTTTGCACCATGGAAGCAAGCTGCTAGGCTGATTTGTTACATCCACGTCCCCTGCAGCACAGGTTTCTCGAGAGCGCGTCCATGAGCGACACGGTGATCCAGCCACGCCCGGTAGGACATCCGCTGGCCGGCGAAAGAATGAGCGGCGCCCGCATGATCATGCAGGTGCTCGCCGACGAGGGCGTCACGGCGATATTCGGTTACAGCGGCGGGGCGATCCTGCCCACCTACGACGCCGTGTTTCTCTACAACCAGCAGTGCGCACGCCTGGGGGAGCCGCAGATTCCGCTCATCGTCCCGGCGAATGAGCAGGGGGCGGGTTTCATGGCGGCCGGATACGCCCGCGCCTCGGGCCGGGTGGGGCTGTGCCTGGTCACCTCAGGCCCCGGTGCGACGAACACTGTTACACCAGTGCGCGATTGTATGGCGGATTCAATACCGATTGTCGTGATTTGCGGGCAAGTCGCTACCCCTGCCATCGGCACCGACGCGTTCCAGGAGGCGCCGGTACCCTCCATGATGGGAGCGGTCGCGAAGCATATTTTCCTCGTCACGGACCCAGCCAAGCTCGAGGCCACGGTGCGCACGGCGTTCGAAATCGCCCGCACGGGGCGCCCCGGTCCGGTGGTCGTGGATATCCCCAAGGACGTCCAGAACTGGGAGGGTGTTTTCCAGGGCCAGGGCCTGCTGCCGATTCCCGGCTACCGCCGCCGCATGCAGGAGCTCAGCCAGGCGGCCCTCGACACGCCCGCGGCCGAGCGCTTCTTCGCCATGCTGGGGGAGTCCCGCCGGCCGCTCATCTACGCCGGCGGCGGCGTGATCAACGGCAACGCCGCCGGCGCGCTCACCGAGTTCGCCGGCACCTTCGGTGTGCCGGTGGTGACCACGCTCATGGGGATCGGTGCGCTCGACACCACGCACGCGCTCTCCCTGCGCATGCTCGGCATGCACGGCGCCGCGTTCGCCAACTACGCGGTCGATGATTGCGATTTCCTCATCGCGGTCGGCGCGCGCTTCGATGACCGGGTGGCGGGCGTGCCCGCGAAGTTCGCCCACAACGCGCGGCACATCGCGCACCTGGACGTCGATCGCGCCGAGGTGAACAAGGTCAAGCGCGTGCACTGGAGCTACGTGGGGCTGCTCGCGGGGGCGCTGCGGGCCCTCACCGCGCACGGGCGGCAGAGGCAGTTTCAGGCCGACTTCAGCCCCTGGCGGGCCGAGGTCGCGGAGCTCAAGCGCGTCTACGCCATGAACTACGACCGCGCCAGTCCCCTGATCCAGCCCTACTACGTCATCGAGGAGCTCAACCGCCTCGCGCGCGGTGAAGCCATCATCACCACCGGCGTCGGCCAGCACCAGATGTGGGCGGCACAGTACTGCGACTTCACCTCACCGAGGCTGTGGCTCACCTCCGGCAGCATGGGCACCATGGGATTCGGCCTGCCGGCGGCCATCGGGGCGCAGATCGCCTGCCCGCAGCGCCTGGTGATCGACATCGACGGGGATTCCAGCATCCGCATGAACATCGGGGAACTGGAGACCGTGACCACCTACGACCTGCCGCTGAAGGTCGTGGTGCTCAACAACTTCGGCGACGGCATGGTCAAGCAGTGGCAGAAGCTGTTCTTCAAGGGTCGTCTGTCGGCGAGCGACCGCTCGCTGCACAAGAAGGACTTCGTCAAGGCGGCGCAGGCGGATGGCTTTCGTTACGCGATGCGCCTGGAGCACAAGCAGGACGTGCCGCGCGTCATCGCGGAGTTCGTGGCGTTCAAGGGACCGGCGTTCCTGGAAGTGATGATCGACCCGGACGCCGGTGTATACCCGATGGTGGGGCCGGGGCAGAGCTATGCGGAGATGATCACCGGGGAATTCATTCCCTCGCGCCACAGGGTCGACATCAAGGCGCCGGACCCCTCGGAGATGTTCTGATCATGCGTACCCTCATGCTCCTGCTCGCGAGCCTGCCGGTGGCCGCGAGCGCGGCGGCGCAACGGGAAGACCAGATCCTCATTCTCGGCAATGCATCCGGTTCGCAGACCCTGGCCGTGCAGCCGGGCGGCACGACGCGCGGAGAATTTTCGTTCAACGATCGCGGCCGCGGCGATCACATCGTGGCGAGCTGGAAGCTCGATGGCGCCGGCGTGCCCACCGAGTACACCGGCAGCGGCAACGATTACATGAAGGTAGCAGTGACCGAGAGCTTCCGCCTCGCCGGCGGCAAGGCGTCCTGGCGCAATCGCTCCGAACGCGGCGCCACGGCCGTGGCGGCCGAGGCGTTCTACGTTCCGATCAACGGTCCGCCGGAGTTCATCGGCGTGCTGGCGCGGGCGCTGCTGAAGGCGCCGCGGCACCACCTGGCGCTGCTGCCGGCGGGCGAGGCGACCCTCGAAACGGTCGGCCCGCTCGCTGCGGACACTGCGGGAGGCGCGGCGCTCATTCAGTACCAGATCACGGGATTGGACTTCTCGCCCACGCCGGTGTGGCTCGATCGCGAAGGCAACACGGCGGCATTCATCAGCGGCTGGATTGCGATTGTGTCGCCGGCCGCGCGCGCTTTGCTGCCGCAGCTCACGGCCGCGCAGACGCGGGTCGCCGAGAGCTGGTCGACGCGCATCGCGCAGCAGCAGACGCGGGTGCCGGCCGCGCAGCTGCTGATCCGCGGCGCGCGCCTCTTCGATCCGCGCGACCTGAGCCTGACGCCCGGCATGAGCGTGCTCATTCTCGGCGAGCACATCGTGCGGGTGGCGGCGGATGGCGATGTCGCGGCACCTGCGGACAGCGAAGTGATCGAAGCGGGCGGACGCTTCCTGATGCCGGGCCTGTGGGACAACCACCAGCATTTTGCCGACAACGTCGGCGCGCTCGACATCGCAACCGGTGTGACCAGCGCGCGCGACATGGCGAATGACACCGACGCCTTCCCGAAGCGCGTCGCGCGCTTCGACGCCGGCACCGAGCTCGGGCCGCGGGTGTGGAAGGCCGGCATCATCGACGGCTCAGGGCCGTTCGCCGGCCCCACCACGATGCGCATCACATCCGCGGACGAGGCGGTCAAGGACGTCGACTGGTACGCCGACCACGGCTACGGGCAGATCAAGATCTACTCCTCGGTCCCGCCGGCGCTGGTGCCGGTCATTGCCGACGAAGCGCATGCGCGCGGGCTGCGCGTCAGCGGCCATGTCCCGGCGTTCATGACCGCGCAGCAGTTTGTCGGCGCCGGTGCCGATGAAATCCAGCACCTCAATTTCCTGTTCCTCAATTTCCTCTTCGACCAGGTGCAGGAAACGCGCAACATGAACCGCTTCACGGCGGTCGCGGCGCACGCGCGCGAGCTGACTCCCGACATGGCGCCGGTGCGCGACTTCATCGCGTACCTCGGACGCCACCACACGGTGCTCGATCCGACGGTCAACGTGTTCGAGGCGCTCTTCTGCGGTGATCCTGCGGCCGTGACCCCGGGGCTCGAGCAGATCGCGCCGCGCCTGCCCGCGCAGGTCCGGCGCGGAGCGTTGTCGGGGGCGCTGGCGGTGCCCAAGGGCGAGGAGGCCGCCTACCGCGAGGCGTTGCCCGCGATGCTGCACCTGCTCAAAGCGCTGTATGACTCAGGCGTGACCATCATTCCGGGGACCGACTCGATGCCGGGCTACGGCCTGCACCACGAGCTGGAGCTTTATGTCCGCGCCGGCATCCCCGCGGCCGAAGTGCTGCGCATGGCGACCCTGACCTCGGCCCAGGTCATCGGGGCCAACGGCGAGCGCGGCGTGATCGCCCCCGGCAAGCTGGCGGACCTGATCCTGGTGAACGGCGACCCGAGCACGCGCATCGCCGACATCCACAAGGTGGATGTGGTAGTGAAAGGCGGCAAGGTCTACGACCCCACGCGCATCGAGCAGGCGCTGGGCATCGCACCGCGCGACAAGACCTGACACACGTTACGCACATCGAGGGCCGCGCTGATGAAGTATCTGCACACCATGGTGCGCGTCACCGACATCGACGCCTCACTGAGGTTCTATTGCGAGGCGCTCGGCCTCGAGGAGCTGTCCCGCAAGGACTACCCGGCCGGACGCTACACGCTGGTGTTCCTGGCGGCGCCCGGCGACGAGTCGGCCCAGGTGGAGCTCACCCACAACTGGGACCCGCAGAGCTACGCCGGCGGGCGTAACTTCGGGCACCTGGCCTACGCCGTGGAGAACATCTACGCCACCTGCCAGCGCCTGCGCGATCACGGCGTGACCATCCTGCGGCCCCCGCGCGACGGGCACATGGCTTTCGTGCGCTCGCCGGACAATATTTCCATCGAGCTGCTGCAGCAGGGTGCGTCGCTCGCGCCCGCCGAACCGTGGAAGTCGATGCCCAACAGCGGCAGCTGGTAGGCGCCCCCGGGCGCGCATGAAAACGCTGCCGAGTCTGCTGATCGCGTCGCTGTTCGCCACACTGACGTTCGCGGTATGGGCCTGGCTCAACCGCCCGACGCGCGAGCCCCCCTGGCCGGCGCACATCCAGGGATTCGCCTTCTCGCCGTTTCGGGCCAACGAGGACCCGACGCACCTGCAGATGCCCACCGATGCGGAGATCGACTCGGACCTCGCGCTGCTCGAGGGCACGGTCAATGCGGTGCGTACCTACAGCGTCGAGAAGACCCTCGCCGACGTTCCCGAGCTCGCCGAGCGGCACGACCTGAACGTCGCCCTCGGCGCCTGGATAGACGCTCACCGCGACAACAACGAGCTGCAGCTGCAGACCGCCATTGCCCTCGCCAACACCCACATCAACGTGGTGCGGGTCATCATCGGCAACGAGGTGATCTTCCGCGGCGACCTGCCGATCGAGCAGCTCGAGTCTTATCTGGATCGCGCCCGCGCAGCCCTCGGACAACCGGTGGGCACCGCCGAGACCTGGCACGTGTGGCTCGAGCACCCGGAGCTGGCGCAGCACGTCGACTTCATCGGCGTGCACCTGTTGCCGTACTGGGAAGGTGTGGCGGTGGATGCCGCCGTCGGCTACTCGCTGACGCAGCTCAAGCGCCTGCAGCAGATGTTTCCGCACAAGCCGATCGTGGTGGCGGAAATCGGCTGGCCGAGCCGCGGCCGCACCCGCGAGTCGGCGGTCGCCTCGGATGCCAACGAGGCGCTGTTTCTGCGCCGCTTCCTGCACCGCGCCGAACAGGAGCAGCTCATCTATTACGTGATGGAGGCCTTCGATCAGCCCTGGAAGGCCTACATGGAGGGCGCGGTCGGTTCCTACTGGGGCGTGTACGACGTGAACCGGCACCCGAAGTTCGCCTTCACCGCACCGATCGTGCGCGTGCCCGAGTGGCACGTTCTGGCCGCGGTGTCGGTCGCGGTGGCGCTGCTGGTGCTCGGAGTGCTGTATCTCAACAGCGATGCGCTGCGCAACCGCGGCCGCAGTTTCCTCGCGGTCGTGGTGTACGCCGCCGCCACCATCGCGGTGTGGGTGATCTACGACTTCACGCAGCAGTACATGACCGTCTCGAGCGTCATCGCCGGCGTGCTGCTGTTGCTGGGGATGCTGGGGGTCATGCTGGTCCTGCTGGCCGAGGCGCACGAGTGGGCCGAGGCTCACTGGGTCGAGTACCGGCGGCGGCTGGGCGCGCCGGTGTACAACCACGGCGCGCGCGCCCCGAAGGTCTCGATCCACGTGCCGGCCTACAACGAGCCGCCGGCGATGCTCATCGAGACGCTCGATGCGCTCGCGCGGCTCGACTACGCGGACTTCGAAGTGCTGGTCATCGACAACAATACCCTCGAGGAGGCGGTGTGGCGGCCGGTCGAGGCGCACTGCGCGCAGCTCGGCGCGCGCTTCCGCTTCTTCCACGTCGCGCCGCTCGCGGGCTTCAAGGCCGGAGCGCTCAACTACGCCCTCGCCCGCACCGCGCCGGATGCCGAGATCGTCGCGGTCATCGACAGCGACTACGTGGTCGATGCGCGCTGGCTGCGCGAACTGATGCCCGGTTTCCAGGATGCGCGGGTCGCGGTCATGCAGGCGCCGCAGGACTACCGCGACGGGGACGAGAGCGCCTTCAAGGCCATGTGCTACGCCGAGTACCGCGGCTTCTTCCACATCGGCATGATCACCCGCAACGAGCGCAACGCCATCATCCAGCACGGCACCATGACCATGGTGCGGCGCGAGCAGCTGGCGAGCTGCGGCGGCTGGGCGCAGTGGTGCATCACCGAGGATGCCGAGCTCGGCCTGCGCATCTTCGAGGCGGGGTTTGATGCCAGCTACGTGCCCTCGACCTATGGCCGCGGCCTGATGCCCGATACGTTCATCGATTTCAAGAAGCAGCGCTTCCGCTGGGCCTACGGCGCCATGCAGATCCTCAAGGCACACGCGCGCACGCTGTTCATGGAAGGCGGCCCGCTGTCCCCCGGGCAGCGCTATCACTTCGTCGCCGGCTGGCTGCCGTGGGTGGCGGACGGCTGCAACCTGCTGTTCAACCTGGCGGCGCTGGGCTGGTCGGTCGCCATGGTGTGGGCGCCGAAGCAGATCGAGCCGCCGCTGGTCATGTACTCGGTGCTGCCGCTGTCGCTGTTCACCTTCAAGCTCGCAAAGCTCGCGCACCTGTACCACGTGCGCGTCGGCGCCAGCGTGCGCCAGACACTCGCCGCGGCGATCGCCGGGCTGGCGCTCACCCACACCATCGGCAAGGCGGCGGTGAAGGGTCTGGTCACGAAGAGCGAGCCGTTCTTCCGCACCCCCAAGCAGGTGAGCGCCTCGGGCCTGCTGCACGCGCTGGCGGCCGCGCGCGAGGAGACGCTGATGATGCTCGGCCTCATGCTGTCGGCGTGGGCGGTTGCGCACTTCGTGCCGACCGAAGGTCGGGACCCCCTCTCGTGGGGTCCGGACCGGCTCGCCTGGATCGTGGTACTGCTCGTTCAGTCCGTGCCGTACGCCTCCGCGTTGCTGGTATCACTCGCCAGCGCGTTCCCGCTGCCGGCGCGGCTGCTCGGCACCCACTACCGTCCCATCAAGGCCTCCGGCAAGCGCGCCGAGACGGACCCGGCGAGCTGACCGGTGCGCGAGGCGAGGCTGCGCGCGATCACGCTCATGATCGCGGCCGTCGCCGTGTTCTCGGGCATGGATGCGCTGCTGAAGCTCCTGTCGGCTCACTACCCGCCCATGGAAGTGACGGTGCTGCGCGGTGCGGCCTCGCTGCCGTTCATGCTGCTGCCGCTGCTGGTCACCGGGCGGTGGCGCGACCTGCGGATGCGGCGCTTCCCGATGCATGTGCTGCGCGGCCTGCTCGGCGTCGTGGCTCTGGGAGCTTTCGTCTATGCCGTGCGGGTGCTGTCGCTCGCCAATGCCTATGCGGTATTTCTCTCAGCCCCGCTCATCGTGACCGCGCTCTCGGTACCGCTGCTCAAGGAGCACACCGATGCCCGCAACTGGGCCGCGATTTTCCTGGGTCTCGCCGGGGTGCTCACCATGCTGCGGCCGAGCGCCTCCGCTCTGGTCACCTGGGGCGCGCTCGCCGCGCTCATCGCGGCCATCGCTTATGCCCTGAGCATGATCGCGGTGCGGGTGCTGACACGCACCGACACCACCGCGAGCGTGGTGGTCTGGACCGTCACCCTGATGACCGCATTTGCGGCCGTGATCGCCGCACCCGACTGGGTGCCGCTCGAGCGCGTGCACTGGCGCTGGCTCCTGGGCCTCGGCGGACTCGGCGCGATGGGGTCGTACCTGCTCACGGTGGCCTTCCGGTCGGCGCCGGCCTCGGTGGTGGCGCCGTTCGAGTACACCTCGCTCCTGTGGGGCATTGCCATCGACCGGGTGGTGTGGCACGTCCTGCCCTCGATGCGGGTGTGCCTGGGCGGGGGCCTGGTGATCGCGAGCGGTCTGTATCTGATCTGGCACGAGCGGACCCGCACCGGAACCGTGTCATCACAACAGTCATGGAAGTGGCGCGCGTGGCAAGGCAGAATGTCGCGCCGATCGTCGACAGTGGAAGATGCCGCTCGCAAACAAGAGGAAGACTCACCATGAGCACCGCCGATGTCCGTGGACGATTCATCTGGCACGAGTTGCTGACGACTGATACGGCGGGCGCCGCCGCCTTCTACCCCAGGGTCGTCCCGTGGCGGACCCAGCCTTCGAGCATGCCCGGCTACACGTTATGGATGGCCGGACAGACGCAGATCGGCGGCCTGACGGCCCTGCCGCAGGACGTGGGCGGCCCGCCGCCTCACTGGCTGATCTACGTGGGCACGCCCAGCGTCGATGCCTCCTGCCTGCAGGCCCAGGGCCTGGGCGCCAAGGTGCTGAAGGCCCCCGCGGACATTCCTAACGTGGGCCGCTTTGCGGTGCTGTCGGATCCGCAGGGCGCGACGTTTGCGCTATTCACCCCGGGCGCCGGGCCGCCGCCGGGGCCGGAGCCCGCGCAGGGCGGGTTTTCGTGGCATGAGCTGGCGACGACGGATGTACAGGCCGCGGTGCGTTTCTACGGCGAGCTGTTCGGTTGGCGCAAGGGACGCGCACACGACATGGGCGCCATGGGCGTCTACCAGATGTTCGAGCACGCCGGCAACCAGGCAGGCGGCATGTGTAATGTGCAGGGTCCCTCCACCCCGCCATCGTGGCTGAGCTATGTGCACGTGGCCGATTCCAACCGGGCGGTCGCCGCCGCCAAGGCGGCCGGGGGACGGCTGATGCACGGGCCGATCGAGGTTCCGGGAGGCAGCTGGATCGCGCTGATGATGGACCCGCAGGGCGGTGCATTCGCCGTCCAGGAAGCGCCGCGGACCGCGAGTCAGCCGCGACCGGCGGTTGCCGCGTCCGCCGCCCCCAAGCTCGCTACTGCGCCGAGACCTGCCGCGCCCCCTGCGGCCGCCGCAACGATGAAGGCGCTTCCCGCCGCGCCGATGAAGGCCGCTCCTGCCGCGCCGATGAAGGCGGCTCCTGCAGCGCCGAAGCCGGCCGCCGTCAGGAAGCCGGCGAAGAAGAAGGCAGCGAAGAAGAAGGCGGTCAAGAAGGTCAAAAAGAAGCCGGCCCGCAGGGCCGCGAAGCGCAAGACAGGCGGCAGGAAGGTCGCGAGAAAGTCGGCGCGCCGGAGCACCAGGCGGGCGGCGCCGAAAAAGCGCGCCCGCGGCCGGCGCCGCTAGCGCACCGCGCGTAGAGCTTGAGCCACCGCGCGTTGCTCACCGAGCGCGCGGTGGCCCCGGTCGCGCCCTCAGACCCTGACCAGCGAGCGGCCGAAGTTGCCGTCCTGCATCGCGAGCAGCAGGTGCGCCGGAGCGTTGGCGAGTCCCTCGACCACATGCTCCTTGGCGGCGATGCGGCCCGCGCCATGCCAGGCGATCGCGTCGCGCAGAAATTCCCCGCGCCGATGCTCGTAGTCGTGCACCCTGACACGCAGCACCCGCACGCCCCCGTCGCCGGGCAGGTAGCCGCCACGGGCGAGTATCGCCTCGGGGTCCCCGGCCTTCACCGTGTTCTGCACGATGCGCCCCCCCGCTGCCAGGTGCCTCCCGGCGACAATGGTGTCGAGGAGCTCCCCGCCGGTATTGTCGAAATAGATGTCCACGCCGCGAGGGGCGAGAGCTTTCAGCCGCACGCTCACCTTCTCTGCGGCCTGGTTGATGCAGGCCGAGAGCCGCGCGTGGCGCATCACCCAGTCGCATTTTTCCCGATTGCTCGCGATGCCGATGGCGCGCGCACCCTTGAGCATCGCGATCTGTCCGGCCATGGCGCCGGCCGCATCGGCCGCGGCGGACACCAGCACGGTCTCTCCCGAGCGCAGCCGCGCGAGGTCCAGCAGGCCGAAGTAGGCGGCCATGCCCGGAGCTCCCAGCACCCCCAGGGCACTCGAGGCGGGTGTCTGTCCGGGATGGAGCAGGCGGGCGTGCTGGCCGTCCGAGACACACAGCTGCTGCAGGCCGCAGTCGAGCACCACCAGGCTCCCGACGCCGAATACCTCGTGGCGCGACTCGATCACCTCGCCCACGCCGTTCGCCGGTACCAGGTCCCCGGGTTTCGCCGCACCGTGCTCGGCCCCGTCGGGCGCACACCGGAACGGATCGAGCGCCAGCCACAGCATGCGGGCGAGGAATGCGCCGTTGGTGAGGCTCGGTCTGGGTGCTTCGATCAGCTCCAGATCACCCGGCCGCGAAGGCAGCCGCCTGATCCTGATCTGGAGGTTGTGCGTGAACATCCTATTGTCCGTCGGTTTCGGCGGCGCGCCGCTGCCCGGCGGCCTGCTCGTAACTGGCGTCGATCTGCTGCTTCACGCGCGCTTCGGTCTGCTTCGCCTCAGCCGCCTGCCGCGCTTCGGATGCAGCTCCGGCGGTGGCAGCCGCGCCGCTCCCGGCGAGTCCACAACCGCCCAGGCAACCCACCAGGACGAGCAGTGTTGTCAGGCGTCCCATATGCGTGTCTACCCCCAGATCCGCGCGAGGTTTCTCCAATTTACGCGCCCGGACCGTTGACGCAAGGGCCGCGGCGATCGTGGCACTATGTAGCGCATGCCTAGGGGAACCCCCACCCGCCGCCCGGTTGCGGTCGCGGCACGAGTACGGCGCGGCTACTTCGAGTGCCGTTACGGGCAGCTGCACGTGCACAACTCGATTCCGCCGGGAGGCGGTTTCGAGGAAGCGAGGCCGCTGCTGTGCCTGCACGACTGGCCGGGGTCGGGTCGGGCATTTGCACCCTTTCTGGCCCTGGCCGGCGTCGACCGCTCGGCGTACGCGCCGGACCTGCCCGGGTTCGGGGAGTCCGACCCCCCGGCGCCTGCCCCCGCAATCGCAGACTACGCGGGCGCGATCGGTGACTTTCTCGATAGCATGCACCTGCGCCACGTCGACGTACTGGGGCACCGCGCCGGTGCACTCATCGCCACCGAGCTTGCCGTCACGCGCCCGGGCGAGATCGGCCGCGTGGTCATGGCGTCCGCACCGCTGCTGTCGGAGACTGAGCGACAGGCGGCCGGACGGGGGGCGGCGCCGGCGGCCGGTGCCGACGGGGCGCTACGCCCGCCCGACTGGCAGCGCTGGGCTACGCAGGCGGCGGCGCAGTATCCTCTGCGTGAGCGCCTGGCCGGCCTCACCCAACGCCTGTTGGTGCTGCGCCCGCGCGATGAGCTGTGGGAGGCGACCGGGCGGGTGCGCGAGGCGCTGCCGGGTGCGCGCCTGCTCGAGCTGGAAGTACCGGCGGCGGAGCTGTTCGCGTCCTGCGCGGCGCGCGTGGCGGACGCGGTGCGCGAGTTTCTGCGCGGCTGATTGCGGATTTTCGGGATTCGTCCTACACACATGTCATCACCCCGCGTCCCATCCCCCGCCGACTCCGATCCGGAGCACACCGCCGAGCTGCCGGTGCTCGACCCCGCGGCTCAGGCGGCTGCGGGCGAGCATCGCGTGTCCCAGACCGACACCTTGATTCTGCCCGCGCTGGCCGCGCCCCAGACCGACGCCTCGGCGCCGGCTGCGCATCCGGGCGAGCACCGGATGTCGCAGACCGACACCTGGATCGCGCCCCCACCGGCCGCGGGCCTGGCCGAAGCCCGTGACGCGCGTGCGGGCGAGCATCGTCAGTCGCAGAGCGACACCTTGATCCTGCCGCCGCTGGCCGCGGGCCCGGCCGAAGCCGCACCGCCGGCCGCGCGCCTGACCGAAGCGCCACCGCCGGCGGGCGCGGCGCAGGCCGCCCGCCAAACGGAGCTCGCTCAGCAGGCGCTGTCGGCCAAGCTGCGCGAGATGCAGGAGCTGTCGGCCATGCTGCGCGAGAGCCAGGAGCTGCTCGCCGGCAAGGGCGCGCGCCTGACGCAGGCCGAACGCGCCCGCGACGAGGCGTATGCGGCGCGCGCGACCGCCGAGCAGCGCGCCGCGCAACTCAACACCGAGCTCGCTCAGGTGCGCGCCGAACTCGCGTTTCAGCTGGATGAGCTGACACGTTCGCGCGCGCAATTCGAGGAGCATCTGGCGCAGGCGCGCGCTCTGCTGAACACCGCGAATACGCGCGCCGACCAGCTGCAGCGCCGGCTCGAGGAACAGGAAAGCGCCACGCGCACGCAGCGCGCTCTGGAGCTCGAGCAGCGGCAGGTGGCGGCGCAGGATCGTACCCGTGCCGCGGGTGTCTTGAGCGACCTGGAGCGCGAGCGGGAGCGGGCCCTCGGTTACTTCGAGTCGCTGCAGAGCGCCGAAGGCCGCCGGCTGATCCTCGAGGAGCTGGTGAGCGATCTGCAGCGCCAGGCCGATGAGCGCGAGCGCGAGCTGGCGCGCGTAGGGCGTGCGCTCGCCGGCCGCGACGCACAGGCGCGCGAGCTGCAAGCCGAGCTCGCGCAGCGCACGGCGCGCCTCACACAGCTCGAGCACCAGGTGAGCTCGTTCGAGGCGGCGCTGCCGCGGCGCGACACGCAGTTGCGCGAGACACGACAGGAGATGCAAGGCCTGCAGGAGATGGTCACGTCGCTGCGCGCCCAGCTCGCCGCGGGCGGCGAGCGCCTGCGGACGCTGCAGGCCAGCACCGAAGCTCACGGCAGCAGCAACTCACGACAGCAGGCCGAGCTGGCCCGGCTGCAGGCCGAGCGCGCGAACCTGACCGCGGCGGTCGAGTCGGCGCGCGCCGCTACCCTCGCCGCGAACCAACAGGCCGCCGGGCACGGGGGCGCGCTCGAGCAGATGCGCAGCCGCAATGCGGAGCTGGAAGCGACGCTGACCGCCGAGCGGCGGCGTGTCGGGCAGCTCGAGGAGGAGCTGGCGACGGCGCGCCGGGACACGCAGGACTGGGGCAGCGCGCTGAGCAGCGCGCAGCAGGAGCGCAACACGCACCTCGCCAGCCTCGGCGCCGCCGAGGCGCGCGTCCGGGAACAGGAGGAGCGTGTCGCAGAACAGCTGGAGGCCGTGCGCGCACTGCAGGCCGACGCCGACACCAGCGCGGCCCGCGCCCGCGAGCTCGAGGGGGACCTGCGGGCAGCCGAGGACGCCGTCAATCGTCTCGAGTCGGAGGCGCGCGCGCGCAACGCGCGCATCGAGGAGCTCGAGAAGGCCAGTCATCAGTGGCGCGCCACCCTGGAGGAGGCGCGCCATGCGGCAACCGACACCGCCGCCGGCCAGGGGCTGCGCGATGCCGCCCACGAGGCCGCCGACACGCCCGCCGCTCCGGAGCCGGTACCCGAGGCCGCGGCGCGCCTGCTGATCCACACCGAGGAGGGGCGCGAGGTGGTCCACGTTCTGGGCCGCAGAACCAGTATCGGACGTACTCCCGACAACGACCTGCAGATCGACGCCAAGTTCATCAGCCGCCACCACGCCGTCATTCTGGTGGGCCCGGTGCACAGCATCATCGAGGACCTCAACAGCACCAACGGTGTGTACGTCAATGGCCGGCGCATCACCCGCAACACGCTCAAGGACGGCGACACGCTGCTCTTTGGCCGCGCGCAGTACCGGTTCGCCGTGCGCAAGAGCGGCGACAAACGCTGACAGCCGCCGCCGCCACCGCTAAGCTTGGACGCTTTCCCGCCGGCGACCGCGAGACTGAGCAGGTGGCGAGTCCCTACATCGAGAGAATCCTCAAGGCGCGCGTCTACGACGTCGCCATCGAATCCCCGCTGGAGGAGGCGGCGCGCCTCTCGCGGCGGCTCGGCAACCAGGTGCTGCTCAAGCGCGAGGACCTGCAGCCGGTGTTCTCGTTCAAGCTGCGCGGCGCGTACAACCGCATCGCCAACCTGTCGGAAGCGAGTGCGCGGCGCGGCGTGGTGTGCGCCTCGGCCGGCAATCACGCGCAAGGGGTCGCGCTCGCCGCCCGCCGGCGCGGCATTGCGGCGGTGATCGTCATGCCGCAGACCACCCCGCACATCAAGGTGCAGGCGGTGATCGATCTGGGCGCCGAGGTGCTGATACACGGCGATGACTACGACAGCGCGTTCGAGCAGGCGCTGCGGCTGGCGCGCGAGCGCGAGCTGGTGTTCGTGCACCCCTTCGACGATCCCGACGTCATCGCCGGGCAGGGAACCATCGCGGTGGAAATCCTGCGCCAGAGCGGCGGCAATCTGGATGCGATCTTCGTGCCGGTCGGCGGCGGCGGGCTGCTCGCCGGCATCGCGGTATACGTCAAGTACCTGTACCCCGACGTGAAAGTGATCGGCGTCGAACCGCAGGACGCCGCCAGCATGCACGACTCGCTCAAGGCGGGCCGGCGCGTCACCCTCGAGCGGGTGGGAATTTTCGCCGATGGCGTGGCGGTGCGCCGCGTCGGCGAGGAGACCTTTGCGCTGTGCCGCGGCCACGTGGACGAGATCGTGCTGCTCGGCACCGACGAGATCTGCGCCGCGATCCAGGACGTGTTCGAGGACACGCGCTCGATCGTCGAGCCGGCAGGCGCCCTGGCGGTCGCCGGGCTCAAGAAGTACGTGGCACGCGAAGGCTGGCGCGGCAAGCGCCTGGTGGCGATCAACAGCGGCGCGAACATGAACTTCGACCGGCTGCGCCACGTCGCCGAGCGTGCCGATCTCGGCGGCGAGCGCGAGGCGCTGCTGGCGGTGGTGATTCCCGAGCGGCCGGGGAGCTTCCTGCATTTCTGCGAGGTGCTCGGGCGGCGCAGTGTCACGGAGTTCAACTACCGCTACGCCGCCGCGGATGGCGCGCAGATCTTCGTCGGTCTCGCGCTCAGCCAGGGGCGCGCGGAGAAGGACGCGGTGGTGCAAAGCCTGCGCGCCGCGGACTTCGCGGTCACCGACATGACCGATGACGAGATGGCGAAGCTGCACGTGCGCTATATGGTCGGCGGGCACGCGCGCGGCATACGCGATGAGCTGCTGTACCGCTTCGAATTCCCGGAGCGCCCCGGCGCCCTGCTGAAGTTCCTGCAGGCGATCGGCTCACGCTGGAACATCAGCCTGTTTCACTATCGCAACCACGGCTCCGACTACGGGCGGGTGCTGGCGGGCATCCAGGTGCCGCCGCCCGAGCGGCCCGATTTCCTGCAGCACCTGAACGAGCTGCACTACGCCTACGTGGAGGAGACCGCCAACCCCTCGTACCGGATGTTCCTCGGCGCCTGAGCCTGGGTTGGGCCTGCGCCTGAGCGCCGGCGTGTCTCAGGTGCGCGGGGCCGCCTCGGCGCTCTCGTGCAGCCACTCGCGCCAGATCGCCAGCAGCACCGCGAGTATGACCGGGCCGACGAACAGGCCCACCAGCCCGAATGCGGCCAGTCCCCCGAGCACTCCGAACATCACCAGCAGGAAGGGGATCTCCGCCTCGCGGCTGATGAGGAACGGGCGCACGATGTGGTCCGTCCAGCCCATCACAATACTGCCCCAGATCAGAAGCCCAACACCCGCCACGGTGCTGCCCTTCAACAGCAGCCAGGCGACGACGCAGCCCCAGATCGTCGGCGCGGCGAACGGGATCAGCCCGGAGACGGTGGTGAGCGCCGCCAGAAATACCGGTGCCCCTGTGCCGGCGACCCAGTAGCCCAGTCCCACCAGCACGCCCTGCACCACGGCCGCCAGCACCAGGCCGTAAACCACGGCCTTCACGGTCTGCCCGATGGCCTCCAGGTAGTGGTGCACGCGCGGACCGAGCACCTGCTCGAGGCCGCGGGTCAGCTGTGTGGCAAGTCGCTCCCCGTCGCGGTAGACGAAGAACAGGCTCACCACCGCCAGCAGCAGCTTCACGGCCTCGCGGCCGATGCCGCCGATCACGCGCGCGATCTGATTGAAGGAGTGATCGGTGATCTTGCGCAGCTCCTCGCCCAGCACTTGTGGGTCGTGGGCGACGCGCGTGGCCAGATCGAGCAGCTGCGCCCCGATCCACGGCAGCTTCGACAACCCAGGGGGCAGCTGCACGCCGCCGGCGAGCAGTGTCTGAGTCTCGCGCCAGGCATGGGCGAGCTCGACGCGCAGCACCACGCCGAGCCACGCCAGCGGCGCGACGACCGCCGCGGTCATCGCGCTCGTCATCAACAGCGCGGCGACCGTGGTGTGTCCGCGGCACTTGTCGCGCAGCCACCGGTACGCGGGCCAACTGACGAACGCCAGAATTCCCGCCCACACCAGCGGGACGATGAAGGGGTCCATGACGCGAAAGCCGAGCAGCACGACCGCCGCCAGCAGCGCCGCGATGATCAGGCGGCGCAGCCACGGGGCGGATATCAGGTCTTCCATCGTGTTGCCGCGGCGTTGTTTTGGAATCCCACCGCCGGTGATCATGCCACGCGCGCGGGGAGTATGTTGCTCTTGACGCCGCACAGGCCCCGCAGGCACGCTTCGCGACGGCGTGAGGTGTCCGTTGCAACGCATGCGGGGCGAAGGCTGTGACCGCATGCGGTGGAACGGTTAAACGGGAAGTCCGGTGCGGATTCGTCCAAAGCCGGCGCTGCCCCCGCAACGGTAATCGAGATCAGGCGGATCACACGAGCCACTGCGCCCTGTCGAAGGGGGCGCGGGAAGGCGACCCGCCGGAGCCTTGAGCTCCTGCTCGAAAGCCCGGAGACCGGCCTCACGTATCACCGATGGGCCTCGCGGCGGGCGATGCTGGTCCGGCGGTATGCCTCGCTTACCGCGCGCTTGCCAGCTTCTGAAGCCACGACCCCTCGGGCACGGGTGTGTGCAGCTTCAGGAGCTTTGCCCATGACGACAGGTCTCACCGTGCGCCGCGCGCTCGGCAGCGCCGCGCTCCTGGCGCATGCAGCTGTTCCCGCCTGGTCCGACACCGGCCTGGATCGCGCATCCGATGCGGCTGCGTTGCAGACCATCGTCATCAGCGCGACCCGCATTCCCACCCCTGAGCTGGAGCTCGCCAGCAGCGTCACCGTGGTCACGGCGGATGACATCGCGGCGCGCCAGGAGCGCACCTTTGCGGCGGTGCTCAGGGACATTCCCGGCCTCAACGTGGTGCAGCAAGGCGGCCCGGGTGCCGAGACTTCGGTGTTCATGCGTGGCACCAATTCCAATCACACCAAGGTCCTGGTGGACGGCATCGATGTCAGCGATCCGAGCAATGCCAACGCGGCGTTTGATTTCGGACAGCTGCTGACGCAGGACATCGAGCGCGTTGAAGTGCTGCGCGGCCCGCAAAGCGGACTGTATGGGTCGGATGCCATCGGCGGAGTGATCAACGTGATCACCAGGGCGGGCTCGGGGCCGATGAAACTCTCGGCCTCGGTCGAGGGTGGCACCTTCGACAGCCTCAATCAGACCGCCGGTGTCAGTGGCTCGCAGGAGGCCTTTCATTACAGTGCCAACGTCGCCCATCTGCACAGCGGCTCGACGCCGGTCACCCCGCTCGACCTGCTGGCGCCCGGTGAGCAACGCCATGACGACTACTACGACAACTTCACGGTCTCCAGCAAGCTGGGATTCGATCTCACGCCGGACTTCGATCTGGGCCTGGTCACGCGCTATACCAACACCCATCTGCACTACACGGGCGAGGACTACAGCACCTTTCCCGCTCTGCCGGCCGCGCAGCAGAGCGCCAGTGACACCGATGAGTACTACGGGCGCGCCAGCGCGCATCTGCTGTCGCTGGAGGGTGGCCTCAATCAGACCCTCGGCGTCGCCTTCACCCGCAACCGCACGGCGACGCTGCAACCGCAGACTGCGGAAAGTCTCAATACCGGCGAGCGGGTCAAACTCGACTGGCAGGGCGCCGTCAGAGTCTCCAGTGCGCAGTCCGTGCTGCTCGGTCTGGAGGATGCACGTGATGAGATCAGCGCGCCGCTCTCGGCGAGCGTCCGCACCGCATCGGCTTACGTGGAGCTGCAGTCGCGACTCGGCCAGCACTGGTTCTCGGCCCTCAACGCACGCTACGACGACAACGATCGCTTTGGCGGCAAGGTGACCTACCGCATCGCGCCGACCTGGGTGAGCTCCGAATCCGGCACCAAGCTCAAGGCCAGCGTCGGCAGCGGGTTCAAGGCGCCGACGCTCGGTGAGCTGTTCCAGAGCTTTCCGCCGTTCTTCTTCGCGAACCCGGATCTCAAGCCCGAAAGCAGCGTGGGCTACGATCTCGGAATCGAACAGGGGCTGGGCGGGGGCGTGGTCCGGGTCGGGGCCACCTGGTTCTACAATCGCATTCGCGACCTGATCACGACCGACGTCACCGGAACCACCTACGCCAACGTCGGACGGGCGAGCACCGATGGGGTCGAGAGTTTCGTGGCGTACCAACCGGTGAGGCAGCTGAGCTTGCGGCTGGACTACACCTATACGCAGGCGACCGACGACGTGCTGCATGAGGAGCTGCTGCGTCGCCCGAAGCACAAGGGCAACCTCAATGCGACCTGGCGGGCGAGCGATGCGCTGCTGCTCAACGCCAGCGTCCTCACGGTCAGCGGCTGGGTGGACGGCAACCGCGACTTTTCGATCCCGCGCCTGGATGCGCCCGGGTATACCACGGTGAATCTCGCGGCGAGTTTCGATGTCAGCCGGCAGTGGGCCGTGTTCGGGCGCATCGACAATCTTCTCGACCGGCACTACGAGAATCCAGTCGGGTTTCTGCAGCCGGGCATCGCGGTATTTGCCGGCATCAAGACGCAGCTGTAGTTGCCTGCCGCAGCGGCGGGAGCGGTGTCGGGACCGCCGCGCCCACAGCGAAGTGATAGTCTTGGGCTCATGAGCGAGCCGCACACCAGTCCTGCCTCCGGCGCCGCACCTACGGAGAGCGAGCGCACCTGGGGCATGCTCGCGCACCTTTCGGCGCTGGGGGGGCTCGTCATTCCGCTGATCGGCAACGTGTTGGGACCGCTGCTGGTCTCGATCGCCCGGGCCGATCAGTCGGCCTTCGTTGCCGCGCACGCCAAGGAGGCCCTCAACTTCAACATCTCGGTCACCCTCGCGGCGCTCGTGTGCACGCTGCTCATGCTGGTGTTCGTAGGCTTCCTGCTGGGGAGCGCCTTGTTCATCGCCTGGCTGGTCATGACACTCATCGCCGCCATCAAGGCGAGCGAGGGCGCCGCCTACCGCTATCCGTTCTCGCTGCGGCTGGTGAGCTGATCCGCTGTCTGACCCGGGCCAGCCCAGCGCGCTGCACGCTCGCTAAGTGCCTGTCTCGCCAGCGTTTCTGCGGCTGCCGCCGGCGGCTTTACGCGTGAGCTGTGTATATATACAGTATCGCCATGCGCCGCACGATCACGGGCCGGCACTCATTCACCGGCAGGGGAGCGCTCTCCAATCCGCCCGGGCGCTTCGATCTTCAGAAGCTCGAGGCGGTGGATGACGGCTGGTACCTCGAGGAAGAACCCGAGAGCATCGCCACGACGCTCGAGCCCGAGCGCGCTCGCTCGGTCATCAGCCACAACGACTCGCCCGACATTCCCTTCGAGCAGTCGATCAATCCTTATCGCGGCTGCGAGCATGCGTGCCCTTACTGTGTAGCTGGAGACACAGCTGTCCTCATGGCTGATGGAAGCACGAGGCCTCTGTACCAGTTGAAGGTCGGGCACGAGATCTACGGCACCCGGCGCGTTGGTCGCTATCGGCGATTCGTAAAATCCCGGGTGATCGCGCACTGGAGCACCATCAAGCCCGCATTCCGAATAACGCTGGAGGATGGCACCACGCTCGTGACCAGCGGGGATCACCGTTTTCTCACGGAGCGGGGTTGGAAGTACGTGACCGGCTCTGAGCAGGGCAGAGCACGCAGGCCGCATCTCACAAGGTTCAACAAACTCATGGGAACGGGGGCTTTCGCCGAGCGGGCACTTCAGAACGCGGATTATCGTCGCGGGTATCTCTGCGGCCTGATTCGCGGCGATGCTCATCTGAAGACATACACCTACCAACGCAACGAGGGACGCACTGATACATTGCACCAGTTTCGTCTCGCGCTCTGCGACCTTGAGGCCCTCGTCAGGGCTCGCAACTATCTCCTCGACTTTGAGATCCGCACCTGCGGATTTCTGTTTCAGGCTGCCGCCGGCAACAGGCGGGCCATGCACGCGATCAGGGCGGGATCGCAGGTGCGCGTCCAATCGATTCGAGAGCTGATCACGTGGCCGACTTCACCGACGAGAGCGTGGTCGGGAGGCTTCCTCGCCGGGATATTCGATGCTGAAGGGAGCTTCAGCCAGACGGTCCTCCGCATTTCCAACACCGATCCCGAAATCGTCTCCTGGATTCGGCGGTGTTTGTTTGACTTCAATTTCAGCTCCGTGATTGAGCACGTCCACCACGATGACCGCAAACCCATCGACGTCGTGAGACTGAAGGGCGGACTGCGCGAGCACCTGCGCTTCTTCCATACCCTCTGCCCGGCCATTTCGCGCAAGCTCGACATCGAAGGCCGGGCCGTGAAGAGCGACGCACGCCTGGGCGTGCTCAGCATCGAGCCGCTCAAGACCATGCGCCTCTACGACATCACCACCGAGACCGGGGATTTCATCGCCAACGGCGTAGTGAGCCATAACTGCTACGCCCGCCCGAGCCATGCCTACATGGGATTGTCGCCGGGGCTGGATTTTGAGACGCGCCTCTTCTACAAGGCCGACGCCGCAAAACTGCTCGAAGCCGAGCTCGCCCGGCCAGATTATGTCTGCAAGCCCATCATGCTGGGCGCGAACACCGACCCCTACCAGCCGGTCGAGCGTCGCATGCAGGTCACGCGCTCGATCCTCGAGGTGCTGGCACGCACGCGCCACCCGGTGGCCGTGGTGACCAAGAGCGCGCTGGTGCTGCGCGACCTCGACCTGCTGAGGCAGCTGGCGCAGCAGGGCCTGGCGAGCGTGGCTCTCAGCGTCACGACGCTGGACGCCGAGCTCAAGCGCAGACTCGAGCCGCGTGCCGCGGCCCCGCTGGCGCGTCTGCGGACGCTCAGGGAGCTCGGCGCCGCTGGCGTTCCCTGCGGCGTGCTGGTAGCACCGGTGATTCCGGCACTTACGGACCATGAGCTGGAAGGGATCCTGGCCGCGGCGGCCGAAGCCGGGGTGCGCTGGGCCGGATACGTACTGCTGCGACTGCCCTATGAAATCAAGGACCTCTTCACAGAATGGCTGGCGCAGCACTACCCCGAGCGGGCCGAGCATGTGATGTCGCTGATTCGCGCCATGCGCGGGGGCCGCGCCAACGATCCGAATTTCGGCTCGCGCATGCGCGGCACCGGACCCTATGCGCTCCTGCTCAGGAACCGCTTCCGCATTGCCTGCCGCAGGCTGAACCTCAACGCTTCGGCGCGCGACCCACTGAATACCACGCTGTTTTGTCCCCCGGCTACTGCCGGCTCGCAGTTGCGGCTGAGCCTGTAGGGCGTTCCCCGCCTTTCGGGAACCGCCTCACAGGGCACGCGGTCAGACATCCACAGCGGTGGCATACTGCGTGATAGCAGCAGTTTCGCGTGAGAGCTTCGGCCTGCGCGTAGGACCTGACGGGGAGTCCACCATGAACAGCCGCTACATCGTCTCGTACAGCGCGGTCTCGTACAGCGCGCTCACGCTGGCCGCGATCGCGAGCCTGCCCGGTTGCATGCAGTCGCGCGTGGACGAGTCGCGCGAGCTGCACACCAAGATCGTGAAGAGCGAAGCCGTGGTGATCCTCCCCAAGCCCCAGGTCGAGGGCGCCGCCGCCGAGGAAGGCTTCATGGATTGCGTGGGCGGCGGACTCGCGGGCCATGGCGACAGCGCCATCGCCGTCCGCGGCCACCAGGAGTTTCTCGATTCAACGTTCCCGTGGTTCGAGCCGGGCACGGCGCCCTCGCGCCCCGAGGCTGTCGAGCAGCTCCTGACACGACCGGGACTCGCCGAGAAGGTGGCACAGTCGCACGTGCGTTACATCGTCTGGCTTGACGGCGGCACACGCAAGACCGACGGCGGCGGCAGCATCGCCTGTGGCGCCGCGCCGGGCGCGGCGGGTTGCATCGGCTTCGGCTGGTGGGAGAAGGAAACCAACTACGAGGCGACGATCTGGGATATCAAGGAGGCGAAAACCGCCGGCAGCGTCGGCACCGACGTGACCGGGACTTCCGCCATTGTGGGGGCGGTGGTCCCGCTGCCCTTCATCGCGCGCGTGCAGGGCCTGGCCTGTGATCGCATGGCCGGCCAGCTGCGCACCTTCTTCAGCGGCGCGGACGACACCGGCTTCGAGCCCGCGGCCAAGCGCAAGACGGCGTCCGCCCAGTGAGAGATGAGCGTGCGTACCGTGCCGAATTGCATCCTGCTGCTCAGCGCGCTGCTGCTGAGCGCGGGTTGTGCCTCGTCGCCGTCGGCACCGTCGGCGACGCGCGGGCAGGATGGCGGCGCGGGCGCAGCACCTGCGGCAGGTCAAGCGCAGCCGGCCACGGCCCCGGTATCCGGCGGCGCCGCGCCAGCGGGCGGCGGGCCGGGCGACGCGCAAGCGGCGGGCGCAA
>Ga0137418_10001364_pt1 | contig 22431 bp, 14 predicted proteins | sample CZODoug3_1_2_16f_FD_122242 | JGI IMG/M metagenome (GOLD analysis project Ga0137418, IMG submission 122242) | Vadose zone soil fungal communities from Angelo Coast Range Reserve, California, USA - CZODoug3_1_2_16fungal (Hybrid Assembly) | ecosystem: Environmental > Terrestrial > Soil > Vadose...
GCTTCGACCGTCTTGTCGTTGAGACCGAGATTGAGCACGGTATCCATCATGCCCGGCATCGAGGCGCGGCCGCCGGAACGCACCGAAACCAGCAGCGGATTTTTGGAATCGCCGAAAGCCTTGCCGGTCAGCTTGCCGACATGGTCCAGCGCCTTTTCGAGCTGCGCCTTCAATTCCTTCGGGTAGGATTTTTCGTGCGCGTAAAAATACGTGCAGACCGACGTCGGAATCGTGAAGCCGGGAGGTACCGGCAGCCCGAGATTGGCCATCTCGGCGAGATTGGCGCCCTTGCCGCCCAGCAAATCGCGCAATCCTGCTTTGCCTTCCGCCTTGCCGTCGCCAAACGTGAATACCCATTTGCCGGCTTTCGCCGCCTCGGTGGCAGGCTTGCCGGCGGCAATCTTGCTGGCGGGCTTCGGCGCCGGTTTGGCCGGGCCTTTCTTCAAAGCCTTGCGGGCGCTGGCCGGCGGCGCGGCCTTGGCCCGAGCCGACCCGGAAGGCTTTGATTTCGCTGCGGTTTTCTTCGGCTTCGATGCGGCTTTGGCCATGATTTACAATCAATCCGCGAGAGGAAGGAACATGCGCGCCTTACACCACGTTTGGGCGGTTCCGCGCAAGGCGCCAACCCCGTTTCAACGTTACAAGTGCAGCCATTTCAGCAGCCCGAGACCGATCAGGCCGTTGAGAATCAGAAATATCGCCACCACCAGATTGAGCAGCCGCGGCATGATCAGAATCAGCAGGCCCGCAATCACGGACATGACTGGTGAAATGTGGGCGACTGTCAGGGTCATTGAGAGGGTCTCCGCTAGGGCTGTGCAAAGGGCTGTGAATGTCGAATCGAGACGCCGACTTTATCCGGTGAAGTGGTTCCACGATAGCAGACGCTTTTGGCTTCAACGGGTTCCAGCGCCTGCATAAAATGCCAAAAATTGCAGCGGAAAGATGCGCATTATCTGGGGAACGATGCCGCGCGCGATGAATTGGGGAGGGATTGCGTGCCGGCAAAGACCGGCGTGCATCATCGCAAAGGAGTTCACCATGCGAAACAGGATACTTGCCATTGCAGCAATCGCGGGCGCGATCAGCGCACCGATCGCGGCGCAGGCGCAGACCGAGATCACCACAGGCGTCGTTCGCGGCGGCAGCGTGATCATCGACGACGACATCGACGGCATCGCCGTCGATCGGCGGCCGGCGTTCCGTGAATACATCGTGCGCGAGCGGGTGCCGAACTACACCATTCAGGATCGCGTGATCGTGGGCGGTGTGCTGCCGGAAGCCGGCATCACCTACTACGACGTGCCGCAGACCTATGGCCCCACGCCGTATCGCTACACCGTGGTGAACGGCCGGACCGTGCTGGTCGAGCCGCGCTCGCGCCGCATCGTTCAGGTGGTCGAGTAAGGGCTAACGCGTAACGGCACACGACTATGTCCGGACGCCACGCCGCCCCAGAGCGACCGGACATGAAGGCCCCGCCCGGTTCCCCCGCTGGGCGGGGCTTTTGTTTGAGATCGTCATTCCCCGGTAAGTCGTGTCGCGCGAGGCTTGACCAAGGAGCGCTTCGCGCACTCCAATTTCCGATTCAATTTTCAAACAGCCAAGGCAGTTCAGTTGTAGAGCCGTCATTGCGAGCGCAGCGAAGCAATCCATGGCCGCAGCAAAGAAAGCATGGATTGCTTCGCTGCGCTCGCAATGACGAAGAATCCGCACACGACTTCGTTCTCGCCGCGCCATGCGCCCGAGCCGTTGATGAATCTTCCGCCCAAAGAGGGCGTGGGGAACGCCGGATGCCCGTTGCACCCGCGGCCTCGTGTGCACTTGGTAGTGGTAGAACGCACACGAGTATACGAGTACACCGGAATCACCCGACGTTCCCGCACGCAATGGTTTTAACGGTTTCCTTCGAGCTCTCCCCGGTGACCGGGCTGTTTTGCCACCGTCGCCAACGGATATGTTTTTGTCTAAGCCCGGTTGGGCCGACTTAAACTCCGCCAACTTGACGCCAGCATCGGGGCGTCAGGACCACACGACTTCGCCGTACGCTGCAACATCTCTCGTCCGCTCGCTTGGTGATCGCTCACAGGCCTTTCGCCAACCCGCCCTGCAACCCCGTCGCGCGCAAAACGCTGCCGCGTCCACCGCATCCCATCCCAACGTCCGTGACGATCGCGATACGCCCCTCTGTGGGACGGGATGCCAAAGTTCTAGATTTGATTTGGTCAGGTGGCAACAAATATTTTTCGGAAAATCCGAAAAAAATGACTCGACAACCCTGTCAAGAAGCCGCCCGACGGGCAAATCACCACTCCCCAGCTAGCTCAACATCGATCGAAACAATCCTGCGTATTCATGGCGTAGTTGCATGCGCAACAGTATCCTCGAAGGCCAGGCGCGCTGCAACCAGATAGGCATCGCGCTCTGGCTTGGCGCTGAACATCAATATCGCCTGCTCAGGCGAAGTCGCGCGGAGTGCCAAAATACGGTCGATATTGACAGATGCGAGATCTGAGGCGGAAACGCCAAAATCCTCCATCAACAGCCGTGTGCGGGTCTGGACATCGAGCGAGGGATTGAGGAAGAACAGCGTCTTGCCGGCGTGACCGCTTTGCAGCACATGCGCAATCTCCCACCGCACGCCATCACTTGCATCGACACACAGGACAATACGATCCGCATCGCGCGCAAGCATGGTGGCGGTCTCCTGCCAATGCGCATCGTCCACGTACAGGCGTTGTGCACCCCAGGGGGACTGCCGTGCACCGCCCTTGCGATCTCTGGGATTGCCGATGGCAATCAGATCGCCACGACCGTCGAGGCGCTCAAGCATCAGTTCGTCGAGGGTGGCAGGCACGCGGCCGAGATCGAATATAGATGAGAACAGGTTCCGGCTTGCTTGGCGTATGCGGACCTGGTCGTCGCGAAACGCACGCAGGAAGAGGGTCGATCCGGCCGGTAATATCTTGAGCTCGGCAAGTCGATGGACGAAATGTTGCCTGCCGACGTGGCGCAGGCGGTTCGCGAGGACGAGGCAGACAGCGGCGACAACAATGGGCGCTCCGAGGTCGACCGCTACCCGGCTCCAGGGATAAAATCCCGCCCAACAGGCAATCGTCGCGTCGGCGGGCTGTGCCGAAAGTCCCTCTCGTGTGCATGCCTGCTGGGCCTGCGAGGCGAACACCGTGAACGCACTCTGCACTCTCCGAAATCCGTAAAAGGGGGCCATCGAGGCTGCCACGAACAGCAACGAAGAAAGTGCGAAAAGCGCTGCCTCCCAAAGCGTGACATTCTGTGATGGATGACCTGGCAGAAGAGTATCGAGCAGGCGAGAGGGACGTAATGGCTCAAATGGGGACGGGCGACGACCGTAGGCGCCGCGCGGAATGCGTCCACCACTCGCGGCCCACGTGGCGCTGTAAAGGCAATAAACGATCATGATGTAACAGAAGCCGATTGTCATGATCGCAAGCTCGGTCGCGAGCGGTGCGAGCGGGCGCATGAGGGGCTGGGTGATGACGCCATATGGCATGATGACGGAAACGAGAAAGATCGTCTTGTCGGCCGTCGGCATTAAAAAGAGGCCGACGTTAACCAGGAAGATCACTGCGTATGCCCACCACAACCGATGTGCGAGAATGAGATATGTCGCGCCGACGCTTCCGAGCACCAGCGCCGACCATTGCCATGGCGGGCTCGCGACCAGTTCGAGTAACCCCCGGAACGAAGTCAGCTGGGAGAGTTGTGGGACCGCAACCCACACGAAAATCACGAGATTGTAGATGAACATATAGCGCGCGTAGCGCAGCAGCGCCTCGTGACGCCGGACCGTGGTGGTTATGCCCGAGATATCAAGTGTTGAGATCCGCATGCGGCGACTCGCAGCTTCAAGTGACCGAACCCGATGGTCGGTGGGCACGTATGACCTGTCTCAGAGCTGTAGGTCCTTTTGCAGCGATAACCGGATCAACGAAAGCCTTGCTCGTCAATACGATGTATAGCTCGCGCGGCAAACTAACCAGACCCGAGCTTGTCGTTCCCATTGCATCGTAAAGCTACCAGGCGTCGCCTGGAGTGAACTGGTTCACACGCGACGGATTAAATGTGCCTCGCCATGATAAAGCTCGTAGGGCTGAAGGCCGTTCACGTCTTGACTTCAAGTCGGCTATAAAAAAAAGACGTGGATGCGCGGCCCAAAGCCGGGCATGACGAACCGGAACTGTTTTAGGTTTTCCTGATGCGCCCTGCTCTGCTCAATCCGCTGTTTGCGCCGGTCACCAGCCTTTCCGGGGTGGGGCCGAAGCAGGACAAATTGTTTCGCTACCTGCTCGGCCGCGATGACACACCGCGGCTGGTCGACCTGTTGCTGCATCTGCCGGCCAGCGTGATCGATCGCAGGGCGCGGCCGAAAATCCGCGATGCGGTGCCGGGAACCGTGGTGACGCTGGAAGTCACCGTCGACCGGCACCGCCCGACACCGGGGCGGAATCCCCGTGCGCCGCACCTGGTCTATGCCAGCGACGACACCGGCGACGTGGTGCTGACCTATTTCCGTAGCCCACCCGGCTATGTCGAAAAACTGCTGCCGGTCGGCGCCAAACGTTACGTCTCCGGCACCGCCCAGATGTACGACGGCACCCTGCAGATCACGCATCCCGACCGCGTCGTGGACGAGGAGGGTTTCGCAAAACTGTCGGGCATCGATCCGGTCTATCCGCTTACCGAAGGGTTGGCGCTGGGTTCGTTGCGGCGCGCGATGGCGCAGGCGCTGCAAAAGCTCCCGGATTTGCCGGAATGGATCAGTCCGGAAGTGATCCGCCGCTGCAAGTTTCCGAAGGTCGCGGAAGCCCTGAACCGCGTGCACGTGCCGGTCGAGTTGACGGACATTCTGCCCGATGGCCCGTTCTGGTCGCGGCTTGCCTTCGACGAATTGCTGGCCGGTCAATTGGCGCTGGCGCTGGTGCGCGCGCAGTTGCGCCGCCCCGCCGGCGATCGCAACGCCGGCGACGGCCATCTGCGCAAGAAGATCATCGATGCGCTGCCCTATTCGCTGACATCCTCGCAGCAGCAGGCCGCCGCCGCTATCACCGACGATCTGCGTCAGCCGGTCCGCATGCTGCGGCTGCTGCAAGGCGATGTCGGATCTGGCAAGACCGTGGTGGCGCTATTGGCCGCCGCCGCCGTCACCGAGGTCGGCAAGCAGGCGGCGTTGATGGCGCCGACGGAAATCCTGGCGCGCCAGCACATCAAGACCATCACGCCGCTGGCCGAGCGCGCCGGCCTGCGCGTTGCGATCCTCACCGGGCGCGAAAAGGGCAAGGAGCGCCGCGATATCCTGGGCCGCCTTGAGGCCGGCGAGATCGATTTGCTGGTCGGCACCCACGCGCTGATCCAGGACGACGTCGTATTCAAGGCGCTGGCACTGGCGGTGGTCGACGAACAGCATCGCTTCGGCGTGCGCGAACGTCTGGCCCTCACCGCCAAGGGCCGTGACGTCGATGTGCTGGTGCTGAGCGCGACGCCGATCCCGCGCACGCTGGTGCTGACCTATTTCGGCGACATGGACGTATCGGAGTTACGCGAAAAACCCGCCGGACGGCAGCCGATCGATACCCGTGCCGTGGCCAGCAGCCGCATCAATGAGGTGATGGAGGCCGTGGGCCGCGCGCTCGACAAAGGCAAACTGGTCTACTGGATCGTTCCTCTGGTGGAAGAATCCGAAACCGTCAATCTTACCGACGCCGAACAGCGCTTCGAAAGCCTGCGCGAGCGCTTCGGCGACAAGGTCGGCCTCGTGCATGGCAAGATGCGCGGCACCGACAAGGACCGCGCCATGGCACAGTTCGCCGCCGGTGAAACGGGTTTGCTGGTCGCAACCACCGTGGTCGAGGTCGGCGTCGATGTCCCGGCGGCCACCATCATGGTGATCGAGAACGCCGAACGCTTTGGGCTGGCGCAGTTGCACCAGTTGCGCGGCCGGATCGGCCGCGGCTCCGAGGCATCGACCTGCCTGTTGCTTTACAAGGAGCCGCTGGGCGAGATGTCGACGGCGCGGCTCAAGGTGATCAGGGAAACCACCGACGGTTTTCGGATTGCCGAAGAGGATTTGAAACTGCGTGGCGAAGGCGACGTGCTTGGCGTGCGGCAAAGCGGCCTGCCCGGCTATCGCATCGCGCGCACCGACGTGCACGGCCAGCTGATCACGCAGGCGCGCGACGAAGCCCTGCGCATCATGAAGGACAATCCGAAGCTTGAGGGCGCGCGCGGCGAGGCGTTGCGCGCCCTGCTTTATCTGTTCGAGCGCGACGAAGCGTTGCCATTGATCGGGGCGGGGTAAACGCGCCCTCGCCGTCATTGCGAGCGAAGCGAAGCAATCCATTGCGCCGCAAAGAAAGAATGGATTGCTTCGTCGCTGCGCTCCTCGCAATGACGAGAGGCCGGGATGAAGACTTCAATCCACCTTCGCCGGCACCGGCTGCAGCGAGGATTCATTCGCGACCCGCGCGGCGTTTGCCATTCCGGCCAGTGCCGCGATCTTCTTCTGCGGGTCGGAGCCGGGCTGCACCACGCCCGCGGACATGATCAGGGTCGCGGCGTCTTCGGCGCTCATCTCGACTTCGATGATCTTGCTCCGGGGCACATAGAAGAAGAAACCCGTGGTCGGGTTCGGGGCGCAGGGCAGGAACACCGAGATGTGCTCCTCCTGGCCGGGAAGCTTGTTGGCGATCTCCACGCTCGGCGCCTGCGAGATCAGCACGATCGACCACATTCCCGGCGACGGAAATTCGACCAGACCGACCCGGCGAAAGCTCGATCCGGAACCTGAGAACAGCGTCTCGAACACCTGCTTCAGGCCGCGATAGATCGCGCGCACCACCGGCATCCGCCCGAGCAGCCGCTCGCCGAGATCGACCAGCGTCCGTCCGATCAGGTTGGCGGTGAGGAAGCCCAGCAGCGTCAGCGCAACCACGCCGACAATGAGCCCGGAGCCCGGTAGCCCGAACGGCAGATAGGTTTCCGGCCGATAGGCGATGGGAACGAACGGCCGGACCAGACCGTCGACCCAGGTCACGAACCACCACGTCAGATAAAAGGTGATGGCGATCGGGCCGGCGACAATCAAACCGGTCAGAAAATAGTTCCGGAATCGGGCCATGAAGCCGCTGTGGGTGTCCGGTGGGACTGCGGCCGGGGGCAGAGGCAGGTCGTCGCGGTTCATTCGGGTTCCAGGTCAGGCGAAATAGCCATGAGGTGATACTAGCTAAGTCTTCTAGCAGATTTTTGAAGACTTGAAGGGGGCTGGTATCAAGTGGCTGGTATCGAGTGACTTGGCAACCAGTGACTTGGCAACCAGTGACTTGGCAACCACAGCAGACCTATTCGACGGTCACCGATTTCGCGAGATTACGCGGCTGGTCGACGTCCGTGCCCATGATGACGGCAGTGTGATAGGCCAGCAATTGCACGGGAATAGCATAAACCATGGGCGTAAATGTCGCAGCCATGTCGGGCAGGACGATCGTGACCAGCGACTCGACGGTTGCTTCCGCGGCGCCCTTGGCGTCGGTCATCAGAATGATGTTGCCGCCGCGGGCCGCCACTTCCTGCATGTTGGAGACGGTCTTCTCGAACACCCGGTCGAACGGCGCGATCACAACGACCGGCATGTTCTCGTCGATCAGTGCGATCGGCCCGTGCTTGAGTTCGCCAGCGGCGTAGCCTTCGGCGTGGATGTAGGAGATTTCCTTCAGCTTCAGCGCGCCTTCCAGCGCCAGCGGATAGCTGGTGCCGCGGCCGAGATAGAGCACGTCTTTCGATTTCGCGATGTCGCGCGCGAGCTTCTCGATCTGCGGTTCGATGGTCAGCGCCGCCGCCATCAGCCGCGGGATTTCCACCAGACCATGCACGAGTTTGGTCTCATCGGCATCGGACAATTCGCCGCGCGCCTTGCCGGCGGCCACCGCGAGCGCGGCCAGCACCATCAACTGGCACGTGAAGGCCTTGGTTGAAGCGACGCCGATCTCCGGACCCGCCAGCGTCGGCAGCATGGTCTCGCTTTCGCGCGCGATCGTCGATGTCGGGACATTGACCACCGAAAGCGTATGCACGCCCTGCGCTTTGGCGTAGCGCAGCGCCGCCAGGGTATCGGCGGTCTCGCCGGATTGCGAGATGAAGATCGCAAGATCGCCCTTGCGCAGCGGTGCCTCGCGATAACGGAATTCCGAGGCGACATCGGTCTCCACGGGTACGCGGCTCAGGCGCTCGAACCAATATTTGGCGACGGAACCCGCGTAGCTCGCGGTGCCGCAGGCGACGATCGAGATACGCTGGATGTCCTTGAAATCGAACGGAAGCTGCAGCGGCAGCGAAACGCGCTCGGTCGCCATGTCGACGTAGCGCGCCAGCGTGTGGCCGACGACTTCCGGCTGCTCATGGATTTCCTTGGCCATGAAGTGGCGATAGTTCGCCTTGTCGACCAGCGACGTCGTGGCGCTGTGCTTGATCGCATCGCGGTGAACGATGGCGTTGTTCTTGTCGTGGATAACCGCGCTGTTGCGCGTCAACACGACCCAGTCGCCGTCCTCGAGATAAGCGACGGTGTCGGTGAACGGGCCGAGCGCGATGGCGTCCGAGCCGAGATACATTTCGCCCTCGCCGTAACCGATCGCGAGCGGCGGCCCATTGCGGGCCCCGATCATCAGATCATTGTCACCCGCGAAGATGAAGCCGAGCGCGAAGGCGCCGCGAAGCTGCGACAATGTGGCCTTGACGGCGTCGACCGGCTTGAAGCCCTGGCTGAGAAAATCATCGACGAGATGCAGAACGATCTCGGTGTCGGTCTCGGTTTTGAAGACCGTGCCCTTCTTCTGCAGACCTTCGCGCAACTCGCGAAAATTCTCGATGATGCCGTTGTGAACCACGGCGACGCGATCGGTCGCATGCGGATGCGCATTGTTCTCGGTCGGCTTGCCGTGGGTGGCCCAGCGGGTGTGGCCGATGCCGGTATGACCGGCGAGCGGTTCGGCTTTCAATCGCGCTTCGAGGTTTTTCAACTTGCCCTCGGCGCGGCGGCGCGCGAGATGGTCGCCTTCCAGCGTGGCGACTCCTGCGGAATCGTAACCGCGATATTCAAGGCGCTTGAGCGAATCCACCAGTTGCTCCGCGACAGGAGCGCGTCCGAGAATGCCGACAATGCCGCACATGCGGATCAATATCTCCAGATCGTCGAAAGGTTTTCAGAAAACGACGTGGTCAATTCTTAACGAGAATCGCAGATCGCCGGATACTCAATAATTATTGCGGATTGCGACAGGGTTAAGCCGAAAGCTTAACAAGGCCCGTCGTTAGCTGGTTTTCGACGTCTTGTCGCGGGTTTTCGTTTCGCGAAATCAGCTTCGCCACCTCCAGCCGCCTCGCCTGTTCGGGTTGCTCCACTGCCCGCGCATCGCCGGGTACACCGCTTGTGATCCTCGAACCGACATAGGCGCCGCCGATTTCACCCGGCGTGGCCCAGCGACGAATTCGAGCCGCCGAATGTGCCGGCGTCGATCGCGGTGAGATGCTTGCGGAAACCCGTCGCGGTTACAGCTTGTGGTGCTCGCTTACCCTGAGCCAAACAGATCAGCTTCTATCTTGAATTGAAGATAAGGTATTGGTCGATTCGCGTTCCAATCCCCGAGATCACTTGTCCTCGTTTGACCCGCCGTCCCTCTGAGTGGGTTGTGGCAACCACAGCATGACCGACGACGCCGCGAAAGTCCAAAAGCTGCTTCGCCAGCAAGCGGCCATCGCCCAGTTCGGCAGCTTCGCGCTGCGCCAGCGGGATCTGTCGAAGATCCTGGCTGAAGCTGTCCGGGTCTGCGCCGATGGCCTCAATGCGCCCTTCAGCAAAGTGTGCCAATACCGCGCCAAGCAGAACGATCTTCTCATTGTCGCCGGCTACGGCTGGCAGGACGGCGTCGTCGGTGATGTCGTGTCGCGCGCAGACTTAAGTTCGCCGCAGGGGCGCGCCTTCACCACCGGGCAACCTTCGATCTGCGACGATTTACAAACAGGTACCTATTCCGACCTGCCACCGTTTTATGCCGCGCACGGCATCGTCTCGATCATCGACGTCATCATCAGGGGCACCGACGAACAGCCTTATGGCATACTGGAGATCGACAACAATCGGCGGCACGATTACGACCAGCATGACATCAATTTTCTCACCGGGTTCGCCAACGTGTTGGCCGAAGCCGTGTCAACCGCCTCCCGGGGAGCGGCCCTGCAGGTCACCGTCGATGTCATGAAGGCGCTGGTCGAGGAGAAGGACCGTCTGCTGTATGAAAAGAACGCCGCCGATCTGCAACTTCGTCAGTCGCAGAAAATGGAGGCGGTCGGTCAATTGACCGGCGGCATCGCCCACGACCTGAACAACATTCTCACCGTGATTACCGGGACAATCGAAATCCTGGCGGAAGCCGTCGCCGACCGGCCGGAACTCGTCACCATTGCGAAGATGATCGACGAGGCGGCCGAACGCGGCGCCGATCTGACCCAGCGCTTGCTCGCGTTCGCCCGCAAGCAGCCGCTGCAACCGCGGGAGGTCGATGTCAATTCACTGGTCATCGAAGCAAGCAATCTGCTGCGGCCGACGCTGGGCGAACAGGTCGAGGTCCAGATCATGCTGTCTGGCGACACGGCGCGCGCGCTGATTGATCCCAGTCAGCTCACCAATGCGATCCTCAATCTCGCGCTCAACGCCCGCGACGCGATGCCGGACGGCGGCAAGCTCACCATCGAGACCAGCAACGTCATCCTCGACGACAGCTACGCCGGCATCCACAGCGAAGTCACAGCCGGGCCATATGTTCTGATCGCGGTGACCGATTCCGGTCACGGCATCCCGGCCGGCATTCTGGAGAACGTTTTCGAGCCCTTCTTCACCACCAAGGATGTCGGCAAGGGCTCCGGCCTCGGCCTCAGCATGGTCTATGGCTTCGTCAAACAGTCCAATGGACATATCAAGATCTACAGCGAGGCTGGCCTTGGCACCACGGTGAGGATTTATCTGCCGCAGGCGATAGGTCTCGCTCAACCCATCACGGACGAGTTGGCGAGCACGTCGATCCTCGAAGGCGGTGATGAGACCATATTGGTCGTTGAGGACGATGATCTGGTGCGAACGTTCGTAGTCGGCCAAATTCAAAGCCTGGGTTACGTCGCGCTGTCGGCGGTCAACGCGGACGCGGCCCTTGTCATCATCAACAGCGCGCAGACCATCGACCTGCTGCTCACCGACATGATCATGCCGGGATCGATGAACGGCCGTCAGCTCTCCGATGCCGCGCGGCGACGCCGGCCATCGCTGCGCGTATTATTCACATCTGGCTATACGGAAAATACTGTCATCCACTACGGCCGTCTCGATGCCGGGGTGCTGCTGCTCGCCAAGCCGTATCGCAAGTCGGATCTTGCACGGATGATACGCGCCGCACTTGGCGCCGATACCAAGCTGCAGCCCCCGACGCCAGACCCGGTTGGAAAAGGAGCATCCAAGCCTTCGCATACAGCCGCTTGAGAACGAGGGCTGACAGCTTGACGGCGCCAGCCGTTAGCTAGCTGTTTCTCAGTCTCATCGAAAAGCCAAAGGTTACGTCTGTACGGCCGACCACCGATTGACCACCGAAACCCCGTGAACAAACGGCGATAATGGTGGTCAATCGCAGACAAAGATGATTGTTTTTATCGATCTTTTCGAGAGCTATTTACGTTCGGGACGCAGGGGTCGCAGGTTCAAATCCTGCCACTCCGACCAGAAATCACTAGGTTTTTTCGTCTGATTTCGATCCTCGGTCAAGTCGACCACCGTTTCGGCTCAAAAGCCTGAGGCCCGTCGTCTTCAAGGCACCACGATCCGCGAGCGAGACCGCGATGGCGATGGCCTCGGCGAGGGTCGAAACCTCCAGTTTCATCTTCGCCTTCTCGACATGTTCACGGGCGGTTGACGGGAGATTCCGAGCTTGCGGGCGACATCCCGATCCATGGCCCCGCGCCCAATCAGCCGCAGCGCGTTGATCTCGCTCTTGGTCTGCGTTAGCTAGCGGCGGAACTGCAAATCCGTGCTTCGGAACAAGGTTGCCCAGCCTTGCGCGAACGTTCATTCCGAACAGAATTGGGAGTTCTGTTCAGCGAGCTAGCTGGCTGCCACTCGTATCTGGGAGCGTCTCTTCGGCGCGCCCGCTTTTACGGTATCCAGATGGAACAGATATTTGCCGGTGTCGGGCAGCCACGCCCGAAAAGCTTCCAGACTCATCCGGTCGCTTTCAGGAATGAGCTTTAGGGCAGGCTCCAGCCGCTTCCGAGGATCTCCAGTTTGTGCGACGAGCCAAGCCGCCAGCGTGGTCTGACCGGTGTCAGCCGAGATTTGGCTCACAAGAAGAGGCGCCAAACGTGGCTGTCCGGTGAAGAAGGCGAGCTGGCTGATACAGATCTTGTGCGGGCTAGACGGACCGTCGGAGACAAAGTTTTCACGGTCGATATCCGGTAGGCTCGCCTTAAGCAGCCGATAGGTGTTGACGAAACGCTTGAGCGCTCGCGGCTTGTCACTTAAGAGCGGTGCAACACGATCCACGAACTGAGCTTCCTCAGGCGTTATTCGCAAGGGGTCAGGAGTACCTTCAGCCTTCTCGATGGCTAGCTGATATCCGTCTGCGGCTCTTGCGCCTTTTAGGCTGGCCGAGCCCCCTGACTCCGGCAGCGTTGCCGCTTCGCCATTGGCTTGTGCGGGCGCGGAGGAGGCTTTCGGCGGCGCAGCCGTTGTACCGAGCAAATTCTTCACGAGCTCAGCGCGCCGCCGGCTCTCGATCGGGGACATCCAAATCGGAATTTGGAAGATTTTCTCAAGGTAGTCGCCGACTGTGACGTGAAGTGCGGTCTCTTCTGTTTCGTCCTTTTTGGGGGCAAACAGGTCCTTGCTCTTCTGCTTTAGGCAGTCCTCGATCCATCGAGGGTCCACCGCTACAAACAAACAATGGGAAAGCCAGAAGAAGATGAACCGCTTCGAGCACATGGATGACCGTCTCGACTTTGCACCGATCGAGATCGTCGATGTAGAGAACAATTCGATTGATCGATGGTGGTGGCGTGTTTTTGAACGGTGACCGCCACTCCTCGTTGGCCGCAGCAATGAGATCAGAAAGTCGCTCGAAGTCCCGACGCACAAGAGCCAAGAATCCCAATTGCTTTTGGTATTCATCGGTCCCGGATCGGCTCTTGATGAACTCGTCCAGCAGGAGTGCGCTCGAAAGTTGTTTCAGCCGCGCCTCGAGGTCGAGCAGAGCCTTCTCTGCCAAAGTGCGCTCATTGACCTTCGCATCAAGATCTTTCGTGCGCTCGGAAAGCTGTTGAAGTGCGGCTGCCGCTGCCGCCTCGCGTTTGCTGAGTGCTACCCGCTGCTCCTCCAGCCTGCCGCGGAGCGAAGAAAGCTTTTCATCCCAGCTCGCCTCCACCTCCTTCTTTTTCTGCCCGAGCTGATTTTTTTTGTCTTGCAGGCGCTTGGCCTCTTCCGCCTCCAGTTCATTCAGTTTTGCGTCAAATTCCTTACGACGTTCGCGGACAAAGGCGACGACAGACCACAGGCTGGCGGTGGCGGTCGTCACGACGCCAGTCACGGCTGCCCAAAGGCTGTCAAGCGAGCTGACGAGCCACGCGGCGAGTGGAGCCGCAAGACACATAGCAACCACTGCAGCCCCGCGGGGCGAGGCAAGTTTCGCCGCGAAGGTCCGCCAATCTGTCAAGGCCGACGCAAAAGTCTCGGCAGTCTTCTTGGCTTCGCGAAAGACAGGCGATTCGGTGACCGGGCTCAGTGCGACTGCCAGGAATGCACTTGCATCAAGGGTATTGGCCCCTGTTGCTAACAGCTCGATGGCGACTTCCAGGTCCCCGCGCGCATTCTCGGCCTGCGAGAGGGAGTCATAGGCTCTGTGCGCCAATGTGTCGAGGTCCTTTCGTGCGGCCTTGGCTTCCTCAGTCACACGCTGCACTTGAGCGCGCGCGTCTTCCACTTGAGTGTTCGCGTGCTTGATTTCCGTGGCGGCTTTGCTCAATTCAACTTCCGTTCCGGTGATCTGCGCAAGCACAGTGGCGCGCTGCTCGTCGAGCTCTCTGGTCGTAGCGTTTGGCAATACCTTGAGATTCCGGAACAGGTGATCGACCAGGCTCGCGACAATATTGCTTTCGTTGTAGTGCCAGGCATTGAATTCGACCTGGGCCACTCTTCCATAATAGAGCGGCTCATCCTCTGCGCTGGCCGTTCCGTTCTTGCGTTTCTCCTCCCATTTGGCGGTTCGGTCTTGCTCGCGGCTGGCGAGCGTCCAGATCCGCTTGCGGAGATGGTGCATGAAGAAAGACTTACCGGAACCCCACTCGCCGAATATGCCGATCGAAAGCGGCGTGTCAGTCCGGGCAGACGCAATCAGGAGCGCAAGTGCGTCGACGGAGCGATCAATCCCCAATAGATCCGTTTCGGTATAAACGTCCGCGCTGAAGGACGTGAGCGGAACGGGCGAGGCGCGATCCGCGTATTTTCGCCAGTACCATTTCTCCGCGGGATACGATTTTGCCATGTACCCACCCAGCGCGCGACACCAAGCGAGCCGGTCGATGCCGAGGTCTTTAAAGTCCTCCTCATGCCAGTCTGGAAGAATCGGAAAGGCAGCAGCGACATGCCTGAGGTCCAGCACCCGATCGGTCTCGAGCTCAGCCACGATGGCTTGAGCCTTTTCGATCGCTCGCCGAGCGGATACAGATATCGTAAGCTCGTTCCCCAAGCTCGCGGGGTCGATATGCCCGAGCGACGCCTCGTCAAATGTCCGAGATCGCCTGCCCGCTATCTTTTGTGCAGTCGCGTCGTAATGCTCGAGCTCCTGTTTTAGCCATAAGGAGACCGGGTCCGATCCCGTGACCATTCCGGTCAAGAGCGAGGTGAACGAGATTTGTGTCGAGGTTGTTAGATTGACTTCAGTGGCTCTGGCGAACGCGCCGGCAAGCTGGCTCGTGACCTTGAGTTCGATACGCTTTGGAGGCGAAAGTTTAACACCACCTTCGATATCGTACGTCAAGGTCACAGACCTATCGGCCTTTTGAGAATCCATTTCCTCCTCCTTGCGCGATTATTGCTTTAGTGCCTCCTTCGCCGATCCGAAAAGAGCAAAATTCCAGCCTATTCGTTCAGTTTAGCGGGTGTGACGAGCTATTTCGAGGAAAAATCCGCTCCTGGCGGATAGTGTTGCAAAAGTCTTTTCGTCTCATCGATCACAAATTTTCCGGGCTGTAGGAGCTAGCTGCCTTTCGGGGGCTTGACGCCCTGCTCCAGCGACATTCCCGGCCGCAGCTGCGCATAGGGGCCAACGGACGCATTCTTGCTGATCGATGCCTGCACAATGTGCGAAAAGGAATGGATCACCGCGCCGTCGGCGATCGAGACGCCGGGACCGATCACCACAAAGGGTTCGATCGTCACCTCGTTGCCGAACGTCGTGTCGGCGGCGAGGTAGACGGTTTCGGGCGCGACCATCGTCACGCCGGCCTCGAGTGCTGCCTTGCGCAACCGCGCCTGCATGACGTGCTCGGCCTCGGCGAGCTGGGCCTTGGTGTTGATGCCGCGCACTTCATCCTCGCTGGTCTCGATCACAACGGCCTCCAGTCCAAGTTGACGAACGACGCCAACCGCGTCGCTCAGATAATACTCGCGCCTACTGTTGGCATTCCCGATTTTTTCGATGACTTCCAGCGCCCTGCGGCCGTCGAATGCCATCACGCCGGCATTGCAGAGTTTTGTCATACGTTCCGCAGGCGTCGCGTCGGCGTGCTCGCGGATCGCCGCCAACCGGTCGCCCTCAAACAGCAGCCGGCCGTAGCCGGTGGGATCGGCGGCTTGAAAGCCGAGCACGGCCAGTGCTGCCCCGTTTTTCAACGGTGCACGCATGCGCGCCAATGTCGCGGCCGAAATCAGCGGCGTATCGCCGAACACGACCAGCAGGTCGTCGGCGCCGCGGGCGATGGCATCCCGGGCCGCGAGCACCGCGTGCGCGGTGCCGAGACGCTCGCGCTGAATGAAGGTCGTCGCATCCGGCCGCAGACGCTTGACCTCCTCCGCGACAGCCCGGTGGTCCGGTCCGATGACGACGGCGAGCGAGGCGCCGGCGCCCTTTGGGGCGGCGTCAAGCACATGCGCCAGCAGCGATTGGCCGGCGACGGGATGCAGGACCTTCGGCATCGCGGACTGCATGCGCGTGCCCTCACCGGCCGCGAGCACGATCGTGAGGCTGGTTCTGCCCGTCATCCGAATCCTTATAGTATGGTGGCGAAGGTTGCGCCGTGGTCGTCATAAAGCGTTTTCGCTCCCGATGGAAACCTGTTCGTCGCGCGGGAAAACGCCCCGGATTCCGGATCGCAGCACGATTCCTGTTAATGTTTGCCGTCTGATTCGGCTAAGGCCTCAGGAGGGCCGAGAACGTCCTATGGCAAAGGATTCCGACCACCTGGCCGGCAGCTTCGATACCGAAAACACCGGGGGATTCCTGACCGGTCTTTTGGCCGAGGAGGATAATTTCGACCGCCGCACGCTGTGGCGGCTCGGATCGTGGGCGGCGGCATCGGTCGGCGCTGTGATCGTGGCGGTGATGAGCAACCATTCATCGATCGGATTGCACCGCGACCAGGTGGCCGGGACCGATCTGGCGCGCCAGTCGCAGCAAATCCAGTCCGTCGCCAAGGAAAGCCAGAACGAGGCGCGGCGGCTGGCGTCGGCCATTGAGACGCTCAATGGTGACCGCGACCGGCTGTATTCTCGCGTCACCGTTCTGGAACAGGGACTGGAATCCGTGACCGGCGCGATTGCGCGACAAAGTCCCGCAGCGGCATTGCCGCAAGTCGCCGCCACCGCTTCGGCGGCGACTGAGCCCCAGTCCACGCCGCAAAATCCGGTTGCTGCTCCGGTGGTGTCGCCGGTGGCGGCGGCTGCGCCCGCGACCCCAGCCGAAAAGCCGGCTGTGGACACCGCCGCCGCGCGGAATTCAGGCCCGGCGCCTGTCCCCTCCGTTGCACAGGGAACGCCAAATTCGCCGGCGACACCGACCGTAATGCCGCTGATGGCCTCGAAGTCGATATTGGCTCCGCCCGAGACGGCGGCGAACGCCGTCACCGCGTCGCCAATGCCGGAGGTGGTCGCGCCGGCCGCATCCGCAGACGATGCGGAACGGGATCCGCCTTGGGCTGCGTCATCCAAGGTCGCCGTCCAGCGAACTGAATTCGGGGTGGATGTCGGCGGCGCCAATTCGCTTGGCGGCCTGCGCGCGCTGTGGCGTGGTGTCAAGTCGAATACCGCGCTTGCGGCGTTACGCCCGATCATTGTGGTGAAGGAAAGCACCACCGGGCTTGGCATGCAGCTGCGGCTGGTTGCCGGACCGCTCGCCGATGCCGCGGCGGCTGCGAAAATCTGCGCTGCCTTGCTTGAAAGCCAGCGGCCATGCGAGACGACGGTGTTTGATGGCCAGCGTCTTGCCATGAAGGCGGAAGAGCCGCCCGCTTCTGTCAAGCCTGCGCCGCGCAAGCGGAGCATTGGAAAACGCGCCGTGGTGGAGGAGCCGCCCCAAAAACCGGAAACCACGCTGTCGTCGCTCTTCACCAGAGCCAAGTGATCAATTAAAGCTTCTGTTTCCAATAACTTGTAAGCAGACTCTCATGCGTTTTCGCGAAATTGGTGTGTTCGCTGCCTGCGCCGGGTTGTCCCGCCCCGCATTCCCGACCATATTCGCCTTGGGCGCATTCCGCAGAATGCGCGCAAATGATTGTTAGGCGCATTTTCTCGCGGCTAACCGGATTCCACTTAGCCCGGAAAATGCTCCAGTGAAAAAATCTCCGTTTCGGCTGACGCCGTACCAGGTGCAATGGCTGTTGGTCGTCGGCTTCGTCACCGTCGGCTACGCGCTCTATCTGCGCTATATGGCGATCGAGTTCTCCACCGTCGCGCTGGCATGCGACGCCGGCCTGCAGACCATGCTGTGCAAGACCCGTATCCTGGTGACGTCGCTGTTTCGCAATTCGGTGTTCGGCATCGTGGCGCTCATCATCGCGACGCTTCACGTCATCCGACCGTCGATCGTCTTGCTCACCGGCGGGCTGATCGCCGCCGGATTCGGCATCGTGCTCTACAATATCGGCCTGTCGGGTTTGGCGATCGGCCTGCTTATTTTGGGATTTGCGCGACCCGCGCCCGCCACAGCGTAACGGCGAACAGAAAATACATTGCGCAGGTCCACAATGATTGCCAGTTGACCGATCCTTCGTTGAACCCTGTGTAGAGTGCCGCACCCGCCAGCAGGCCGGCGAATACCGCCTCGGTGATCGGCCGCGATCCCTCCGGCGGGCGGTTGAGCAGCATCAGGGTCGCGAACGGCACCACCGCCATGGTCAGCGCGGCAAACGGGAAATCGCGGTAGCGCGGATCGAACACAAAGCCGAGCGCGGTCTCCGCGCCGATCAACGTGGTCACGATCAGCACAGCTCCCAAGATCATCGTCAGCGCCGATCGGGCTCGCTCGTCGCGGGGACCCAGCAGTTCCAGAAATGTCGGCAGCGGGCGCCCCGACATCATGGCGTTGGCGCACAGCAAGGGCGAAGCGATCGCGGCCGCCAGCAGCGAGCCCCACCGGAGCCAGCCACCGAAACCGTAGCTTTCATAGAACATCTTGTCGGCGGCGACGCCCAACAGAATTCCGGCCGTGGTCGCGGAAATTCCGACCGCGATCCAGGATGCGATGCGCGGCGTCCAGGGCCGCCGGCGCAGGGTCAGCCCGGCCGCGCCGAATACGAAAAAGCTCAACGCCATTCCGCACCCCATCTGCAGCTTCCAGAACGGAAAGTTGCTGATGGCCTCATTGGGCGGATATTTCACCGCACGCCGCACTGAATCGATCAGGCCCCAATATCCGCCGACCGTGCCTTCGAGCTCGCGTTTCCACGGCTGGTCGTAAGCCTCGATCAGATTGACGCGAAAGTTCTCCTGCTTCGCCAACAGCAGGATTTCCGAGACCACTCGCGCCTGATTGGTACGCGACGGCAGCGCCCCTTCGCGCATCCGTCCCTGGCTCGGCCAGCCGGTCTCGCCGACCAGGATTTCCTTGCCGGGGAACGCCACGGCCATCCGCTTGCGAATGGCGTCGACATGGGAGGCGGCATGTCTGGCGCGGATCGGGAAGTCCTCCCAGTAAGGCAGGATATGAATCGTGACAAAATCGACCGCTTCATAAACTTCCCGATTGCGAAGCCAATATTCCCACACATCGGCATAGGTGACGGGAACCGCGACCTGCGACTTGACCGACCGGATGTGGGCGGCGAGATCGGACGTGGTCATCTCTCCGCGCAACAGCACCTCGTTGCCGACGACCACCGCCGTGATGACGCTGGGATATTCCTTGGTCAGGCCCACCACGGTCGAAATCTGCGCCAGGTTTTTCAGGCGGTTGCTGCCGAGCCAGATCCCCTGGATGACTTTCAGTCCCACTTTGGCGGCCAGCGCTGGAACTTGATCGAGGCCGTTTTCGATCGAATAGGTGCGCACGCAATCGGTTATTTTGGCGAGCTGCGCCAGATCCTGCGCGATCTGTTCCGGTGCGATATGAGTAGTCAGCATGAGCGGCGTCTGGGTGTCGCGGAACGGCGCATAGGACACGCACAGCAGCTTGGCGTTGGGATCGATCGGCGCGCGCGCCAAATTGATAGGGGTGGCCAGCCACCACCAGACGGCAGCGATCGCACCCAGGGATATCAGGAGAAGCGCCAGTGGCGTACGAAGAGAAATCGGTTCCATCCTCCGGGCAGGGACCGTCGATTAGCCGGTCACCAGCCATCTGCCAAGAGCAGGATGCGGCTTTCCCCGTTACGGCTTTACCACAGCATGATAAAGTTGTGACTTTGCTGGACAAAATCCGAAATGTCCGTCATGGGATTTCAGGGGCATCTCCGCCGCATTGGAGACCCATTTGAACGGCATCAAGCCGGCGCGTCAGTGCTGGCCGCAGGCAGGCAACAATTCGGGGAATTTATGGGTCGACGGGTGCTTCAGCTTCACGATGCGGTTTTGCGCCTTCTCGCCGTCCCCGGGCTCGCCCTGCTGATCGGTATCGGAAGCGCCATCGCTCAAAGCGGCGACCTTCGCGCCCAGGAGCAGGGCAAGCCGCCGGCGGCCAATTCGGCTGATGCCGCCAAGGATAATCAGCGCAAGACCGACCAGTTCGTCGAGGCGTCGCAGGCCATCAACGGGCCGGCCGGAAATCCGGAATGCGTCTGGCTCGGCCGCCGCATGGTGCGCCTGATGTGGAACGACGATCTCGATACCGCCTTTCGGCATCTCGATCTCTACGACCGCTTCGGTTGTCCCGGTGGCCACATCCAGGCGACATTTCGGTGCCTGACCCGTTTTGGCGCGGAAATCGACTCCAAGGTGCCGGAGTCGCTTGATCGCCGCGTTCATGCCTGCTGGATCAATCCCAACGCCCAGCCACAGGCCGCCGCGGTCGCCCAACCTGCCCCGCCTTCGACGGCCGGTTCGGCGGCTGCAGCGCCCGCCCCGACGGCCCCGCCGACGCCTGCGGCCGCGCCCGCCAAATAACCCTAACCGCTGCGGAACAATCAGAAATTTTCGCGGTTCGGATATTTGCGCCCTCAAAACGCCATGGCGTCATAACAGTTGTTAAATGGCGTGGCAGAGATATGCTCGATTAGCCGCTGACTTGGTCGGGCCTTGGGGACGGGTCCGCTTCCCTGCCATCTTGACCCCGTATGGTTTTGTTGCGATGCGCGCCGTCGTCGCCGTTCTGCTCTTTGTCACCACCGTTCACGCTGCCCTTTGGGGGGTGTTCCGGGACAAGCAGGAGGCCCCGGACTTCAAGGGTATCCTGCCGAGCGTGTCCTATGCGCCGTTCGAGGGAACCTCGCATCCCGACGTCGACAACATTCCCAACGCCGAAAAAATCCGCGCCGACCTGAAAAAACTGGCGTCGCTGACGCGGGCGATCCGGCTTTACTCCTCAACCGGCGGCGTCGAACTGGTGCCGCCGATCGCCGCGGAATTCGGGTTGAAGGTCACCGTCGGCGCCTGGATCGACAAGAATGTCGACCGCAACGAGCGCGAGATCGACGCCGCCATCAATCTTGCCAAGCGCAACAGCAACGTCATCGGCGTCGTGGTCGGCAACGAGACCGTCTATCGCGGCGAGCAAAAGGTCGATGACCTCATCGGGCTCGTCAAAAGGGTCAAGAAGTCGGTCAACGTCCCGGTGACGACGGGTGAAATCTGGAACATCTGGCGTGACAATCCGGAGCTGGCCTCCTCGGTCGACTTCATCGCCGCGCACATTCTGCCCTATTGGGAAAACTTCACCGACAAGCAGGCGGTGGATCAGGCGGTCTATATCTACGGGATGCTGCGGGACAAATTTCCCGGCAAGCGAATCGTGATCGCAGAGTTCGGCTGGCCGAGTGCCGGCTATAATCTGAAAAACGCCAATCCTGGCCCGTTCGAGCAAGCGGCAGTGTTGCGCAACTTTGTCACCCGCGCCGAATCCATCGGCATGGAATACAACATCGTCGAGGCGATCGATCAGCCCTGGAAGTTCTTTGAAGGCGGCGTCGGACCTTATTGGGGCATTCTCAATGCGGCCCGCGAGCCGAAATTTGCCTGGACCGGGCCGATCGTCAACGAGAACTACTGGAAACTCGCTTTGCTCGCGTTGCTGGTCGGCGTGCTGATGTCGCTGCCGATCCTGCGGCTCACCGAGGCCACCGTGATGCAGTCGCTGATGCTGTCGGCGGCCGCCAACGGCATCGGGGCGTGGACGGCTACCGTGTTCGCGTACTGGACCGGCCACTACTTCGTGTTCGGCTCGGCCTTCGCGTTGACGCTGGGACTGATCCTGCTGGTTCCGCTGGTGCTGATCGCGATGGCGCGGATCGAGGAGATCGCCGCCATAGCCTTCGGCCGCAACCCGCTCCGGCTGCTTGCAAAGGGGCCATCGGCCGAGCCGGCCGTTGCAGGCAGCGAGGCGTTTCCAAAAGTCTCGATCCATGTGCCGGCCTATTTCGAGCCGCCCGAGATGCTCAAGCAGACGCTCGATGCGGTGGCCCGGCTGGACTATCCGAATTTCGAATGCGTGGTGATCATCAACAACACCCCCGATCCGGAGTTCTGGCAGCCGATCCAGGATCACTGCCGCGCGCTCGGGGAACGTTTCAAGTTCATCAACGCCGAGAAGGTCGAAGGCTTCAAGGCCGGCGCCTTGCGCATCGCCATGGAACGCACCGCCGTGGATGCCGAGATCATCGGCATCATCGACGCCGACTATGTCGTGCAGCCGGACTGGCTGAAGGATCTGGTGCCGGTGT
>Ga0137418_10001365_pt1 | contig 22429 bp, 15 predicted proteins | sample CZODoug3_1_2_16f_FD_122242 | JGI IMG/M metagenome (GOLD analysis project Ga0137418, IMG submission 122242) | Vadose zone soil fungal communities from Angelo Coast Range Reserve, California, USA - CZODoug3_1_2_16fungal (Hybrid Assembly) | ecosystem: Environmental > Terrestrial > Soil > Vadose...
TGGGTGAAGTAGGAGTGAAGCGAAAAGTGCAATCCTGTATTCGTGACCTGTGGAACGGTTACTTTCCCTTACCTGCAAACCAGATAAACGGCTTATCCACCAGCTAATGGGCCCAAGGCCTGGTAAACAGCGTGCACGTCGATGTGGAATCAATCGCGAGGGCCTGACGGTCAAGTGGACGAGAACGCCACAAACCAGGACTGGCGATGACGGCTTAATGACTTCGGAGCAATTGAGTCGAATCACGGCCCTGGCCCAACGACGATTCGAGACTGCATTGATGATGGATAACCCGTCCAATCAGTGACGTATTGGCCCGTTGTTGCCGTTCCCTCTGAATGCTTCCCGAAGGCAAAAACGCTCGCGTGCGGACCGTAGCTGGCATGTACATTGAAATGAATTAAGGCAGTCAATGTTCCCGCGACTTGGCTCAGCAGTGAATACTCGGTTTTATGGGCAGGAAAGGTTGCATGGCCATTCGCATCAGTCTGACGGTCCATTTCATGTCCTGTGGCTTCGACCGAATAGTTTTGCCAAGTCTCTCTGACCGTCATGCCTTCGACGGGCTTGCCATGTTCATCAACTACAGTTACTTCCCACTCAGGCGCGGCGAGCGAGCTGACGGGAACAGCCAGTAAGCAAACAGCGAAGGTTAGTGCCAAAGCGACCCCAACAAAAAGCACGATTTTCTTGTGAGGAAGCATACGCGAGATTACGAACTCAAAAATATGGGTTCGCTACTGAACCACATGCTTGATAAACGCCGAAACCGTCCATGTGATTACTGTTATGGTCTAGCGTTGTTTCGAAGAGAATGGCCGAAACCGCGCGCGATGAGAGGTTATGGAGAGCGATTGTGTAGCCTTGGCGATCCTGGCCAAGGATTTTGGATTGGATGGAGGGAACCTCGTTGATGGTTGGCAGACCGATTGAAGTCGGAAGTTGCGCGTTGACAATCTTGATGGTCCACGGCTGCAAACCGAATTGTTCCATCTCTTGCAACACGACGGACTCGTTCGGATGTAGCGAGTAGGTACCGATGTCCTGCTTCGGATGGTCCGCCATCATTGGACCCGAACCGGAATTGTTGTCAAACGCTCCGAAAACTATAGAGGCCGTGATGGCCACTGCGTCGCCATCCACGTGGTAGGCAAGCATGAAGGCGGAGGCCAGGTTTTTCTTTGCGTCCGCGGTAGTGCGCCCAGACCGGAGATGAAGATACGGGCTGGGGGCGATCGATAGCGACTCACCCCTGACAAGTTCTCCTTGCGGGACGAGCTCATAATGAAGTGGAGGTCCATCCTCGCTTATTTCTAGGGCAAATTTGGGCTGCTGCGTTGGAGCTTGCGCATACAGCATTGTGGCGGGGCAAAAGAGGAGAATCAATCGGATGACAGTTCGCATCGGCCGATCCCTCCGAGGCGGCTCCGTCTCCCCCAGGCATTGCGGCAGAGGAGCGACGTTGCTGCGAGTGGAAAGTATATTGCTGGTTACCCTTGCCGACAAGCGTAAATGGTGGGGTGGCAGGCTCGGTCAACCTCAGGAGGAGAATACCATCGCTTCTCTGGTCCTGGTAAACAGCGATCCCGTCAATTTGAAAATTTGAAATGCCGGCAAATACTGCCCGCCGGGTCCGGTGTTGAAGTCGTGAGGTTGGTCAGCTCTACGAGTAGCCACTTACCAGGGGCGGGCGACGTTCCGACTGTCCTTGGTTTCTAGCGATCTGGTAGAATTTCCGGAATGAAGAGACGAACATTGCTGATAGCGGCGCCGTTGGCGGTGCTGGTGCCCTGCGAGATAGCAGAAGCGATGAAATCGACGTTCGCTTCAGTTGCGCATGAGAGTTTTGCAAGGGGGGAGAGAGAGCAAGGTAGCGCGATGGGAGGATCACCTGTGGTGTATGAACTGCGGATTTATCACGTGGTCCCCGGAAAGATAGAGAACCTGGTAGCCCGCTTCCGGGACCACACGATGAGGCTTTTCGCGGACCATGGAATCAAGAGTGTTGCGTATTGGACTGCGCTGGACGAACCGGTGAAAAGCATCACCTTCTTTTACATTCTGGAACATCCGAGCCGGGAAGCGGCGGCAGCGAACTGGAAGGCCTTCCAGGACGATCCAGAGTGGAAGAGCGTGAAGGCGAAATCGGAAGAGAATGGGAAATTGGTGGAGAAGATTGACTCAACGTTTTTGACGTTGACGGATTTTTCGCCGCGGTTGGGGTAACTACGCTTCCACAGGCACTTCGGTCACTGGGTGTCGTCGCGCTGTTGGGCTGCTTCCAGGTTTTCTATTGCCTTGCTCACTGAAATCTCCTTCACCAGCGTGGTGGCAGACGACTCCCCTGGCCATCCCTGGCATCGGACCAGTCACGGCCACCGCACTCATCGCGGCGATCGGCAACGGAGGGGCCTTCCACAGGGGGCGGGAGTTCGCAGCGTGAATGGGGGTGGTTCCTCGCGAACACTCCACCGGCGGCCAGCAAGAGCTGCTCGGTATCAGCAAGCGTGGTAACTCCTACTTACGAAGACTGTTCGTACAAGGCGCACGTGCGGTCATGCAACAACGCACGAAGCAATCTTCCGGTCTGAGTGCGTGGCTGGCAAAGTTCACCTCGCGCACGCACCGCAACGTCGCCGCCGTAGCGTTAGCTGAACCATATCGGCCTCCCGTGTTGGCCGATGTAGCTGCAGCTTAGCGACGACTGCGGAGAACAAGATTTCTTACCAGGTCTGCTGGCGAACGAGGAGATGGCACAACGGTCGAACCCGGCGCTCTTTAAACCCGTAACCGGAAGAAGTCTCTAGAGACTGAATAACTAATGGGGAAAAGAGCGCAGCGCATTCCATCCTGGCCAGGAGTGATTTACTCCAACAAAGGCCGTATACATTTGAGAAGGGCATGTCCGGTCACCCGACTTGGCGATTTGACTTGATGCTGAAGAACGGTGAGTTTTCAGCTCTCGTGCAGTGCGATGATTGGATCCACTTGGCTGGCGCGCCGCGCGGGAAGATAGCACGCAAGCAATGCGACTGTCAGGAGCACAAGCGACGCCCCTATGAGGCTGGCGGGATCGCTTGCGCCAACGCCGTAGAGGAACTTAGACAGAGCGCGCCCAAGCAGAATCGAGAGCATCAGCCCGATTCCAACTCCGCAGATGACGAGCATCATTCCCTGACGAAGAATCAGATGCAGCACGCTTGCCTGACCAGCGCCCAACGCCATGCGAATACCAATCTCGCGCCGACGCTGGTTCACGGAGTAGGCCATGATTCCATAGAGGCCGATCGAGGCAAGTACGAGCGCCAAGAATCCGAACACGCCGAGGAGCCCTACTCCCATTTTTGCGCCCCAAAGCGCTTGCTCGATCACTTTGGTTCCAGTTCGAATGTCGTCGATCGGCAGGGCGGGATCGATATTCCGGATTTCACTCTGGACGGAGGGGATCATCTGTGACGGATCATGCTCGGTCCTGACATAGAGAACCATCGACTCAGAATAATTTTGTCGCAGAGGAACGTAGACGCAAGATTGCGGCGCTTCGCCAAGCGTTTGGTAGTCTGCGGTCTTGACGATGCCAACGATTTGACGGAATTCCTTTTGGCCGGGCAACTGGAGGCGTTTGCCGAGGGGATCCTGGTTGGGCCAGTAGCGGCCCGCCATGGTGTCGTTGATGATCGCGACCGGGGCTGCGCCTTCGCGATCGTTTTGGGTGAATTCGCGACCAGCGAGGAGTGGGATGCCCATCGTCGAGAAATAATCGAGGTCGATCGTGTTCACAACGCTCGAAATCGCCTCAGATTTCTTCCGCTGCTCCTGGCCTTCCATTACCACGCCAGTTTGGGCGCGGCTAAACAACGGCAGGTTTGCCGCCCATGAAACAGAGGCGACTCCGGGAACTGTTGCGAGGCGATCACGCACGTCTTTGTAGAACTGTTCTGTTCTTGTTCGGTCGTAACCCAACTGGCCGGGGTAGAGCAAGAAAACGGTGAGATTCTTCGTTTCGAAACCAGGGGTGATCAGGTATTCGCGCTGAACGCTGCGTAAAAACAGTGCGGCCGTGACCAGCAAAACCAGAGAAACCGCGACTTGTCCTACCAGAAGCGAGTTGGCCAGACTGACGCGGCTGACACTCCGGCCAGCGGTGCGAGCTTCCTCCTTGAGCGCTTCGACGACGGGTGTGCGGGAAGAGCGCAGCGCGGGCGCAATGCCGAAGATCAGGCCAGTGAACAGCGCGACAACGAGCACGAAGACGAAGACATTCGCGTTGAGATGGGGATCAACAAGATTCTGCGCAAATTCCGCCGGGCGGAACGACCAGAGAAGTTGGCATCCGCCGTAGCCAAAGAAAAATCCAAGGATGCCGCTGAAGAGTCCGAGCAAGACGCTTTCTGTCAACAATTGACGGACCAAACGCCAGCGACTGGCGCCAAGCGCCATGCGCACCGCAATCTCCTGGCGCCGGGCGGCGGCGCGCGCCAGGAGCAAGTTCGCAACATTGGAGCACGCTATGAGAAGCACGAATCCCACGATGGCCATCAGCAAGGCGCTTCCGAACAAGAGCCCCTGACGCTGATTGGTCGCGATAGCCGCTTCGGTGAGCGGCCGTAGCGTGACGGTTTGCCCCTGGTTGGCGTCCGGATACTCTGTTTCGAGCGCAACGGCGATGGTCTTCAAGTCGGCCTGCGCTTGGGAGAGTGAGACGCCAGACCTGAGACGGCCCGCGCCAGTGAACGTAAGAACCGCGCGTTCTCGCAGAGCATTATGCTGCTGCGCGGGCAGAACCTGCTCAGCCATCATGGACGGAACCCACAGGTCGGGGCCGAATATGGCATTGACGCCCTTGAAGCCCTGGGGAGCGACGCCGATGATGGTGAATGCGATGTTATTCAGCTTGATTGTCCGGCCCAGAATGTCAGAAGCGCCGCCAAATCGGCCCTGCCATGCCGCATACCCAACGACAACGACGGGGCTGGCGCCGGGTCTAGCGTCCTCGTCCGGCAAGAAGAAGCGCCCCATCCGAGGACGAATGCCGAGAGTATCGAAATAATTGCCGGTGACAACTTCCGCGAACACGCGTTGCGATTCGGACCCAGCGGACATCGTAAGAGCCATCGGAGACGAGTATCCGGCGAGGCTGCTAAAGGCGTGGTTCTTTTCCCGGTAATCCTTGAGATTAAGGAACGAGAGTGGGCGGAGATCGAGTGGCTCAGAAGTTTTCTTGGCCTGTGCCGTGTTGACGGCGGCCAATTGCGAGGCGTGCTCAACGGGGAGGGGATTCAGGAGGAACGTATTGACGATCGTGAAGACGGCTGTGTTTGCGCCAATGCCAAGCGCTAGACTGAGGATGGCAACTGCCGTGAAACCTGGAGTCTTGCGCAGCATGCGCGCTGCATAGCGAAGGTCCTGCTTTAGCCCCGTGAAGAAATGGCCTGAATTCAAAAGTCCATCTGGGATTGGATCGAGGGTAACCGTGCGCTTGGTGGCACGCAATTCCGCCAGGAGATCGTTCTGGTTTAGGCTGGAGAGAACCTCGCCATAGGCTTTCTCCGAGGTCGCTCCCTCTGCGATTATTTCTTCGTACAGATTCTCGAGATGGTCTGAAAGCTCCTCAATGATCTCTTCTTCGCGGGTGGGCGAAAGATTCAGTGCCGCCAATTGTTTTCTGATTTCCTGTTTCCACTCAGGCATGTTCAACCCCCGTGATTTGGCTGACCGCTCGGACAAACTCCCGCCAGCTCTGGCGCTGCTGCGCCAGAGTTTTTTGACCTTGCGTTGTCAGACGGTAGTAACGCCGCCTTCTTTGATTGGACTTTTCGACCCAGCGCCCCTGAATCAATCCGCGATTCTCGAGCCGGTATAGCAGCGGATATAGAGAGGCGATGTGGAAGCGCAGCTTGCCGCCCGAGCGGCCTTCGATGAGCTTCCCGATGTCGTAACCGTGGCGAGGCTGATCCTCGAGCAGGGAGAGAATCAGTAGCTCAGCGCTGCCCTTCTTCCATTCCTGGTCCAGGATCGCGCCCATATATGTCACTCCCACATATCACTACGCATGCGACCGGCCGGAAATTTCACAAGGGGTAGTCCTTTTTTGACGGTGGCTAGCGCCAGTCGGAAGCATCACGTGCCGCTAATCGATATGAACCCCGGGGAAACGGGCCAGGAGTCCTGTTCTCGGAAGCTTCCAGGCCCCAGTGACGTTTGCGACCGATTCTGGGCGGATTACGGGCAAGCCGGAAGTTATCGGTTCGTCCGTCGCATTAGTACCGACTTCCCGGGACTCATCCGCACGATGCCCAACTGGATTACTTCCGAATCGACCACCCGGAAGTAATCCACATGATTAGCCCGACTACAAGGCCAAGTGAAACTGTATCGGTGAACACCGTCAGCTTCGTACTCAATTCGCGAATCCAGCACAGGTGAAATTGAGAGCTACCTTGTGCTATTTACATTCAGTATGCTTGCGAAGATGAAATCCGGCCTCCTAATTACCGGCGCTCTGCTTCTGCCTGGAGTGCTGCATTGTCAGTCACAACCGAAGGTTGATTATCATCAGCATCTTCTGAGTCCTGCTGCCGCTGAGTTAGGTTCTCTACCGAATCCGCTTACCGCCCGGGACCTGATTGCACTATTGAATGCGGCCGGAGTTCGAAGAGCGGTGGTCTTATCTTTGGCGTATCAGTCCGGCAACCCAAACAGGCTGGCAGTCGAGCATGAGTATGCTCGAGTAAGAGCAGAGAACGATTGGACGGCGCGCCAAGTGGCACAATTTTCGGATCGACTGCGGGCCTTCTGCGGCGTGAACCCGCTGAAAGACTATGCGCTTGCCGAGCTTGCGCGTTGTGCGAAAGATCCGTACCTACATTTCGGTCTCAAACTGCATTTCGGAAACTCTGATGTCGATCTCGACAATGAGCAGCATGTGGTCCAACTACACCGGATTTTTCAAGCTGCAGACAAACATAAAATGGCGATTGTCGTTCACCTGCGACCCTCAGTCACACGCAATCGACCATATGGTGCAAAGGAGGCGAAGATCTTCTTGAGCGAAATTCTTCCGGCAGCTCCCCATGTTCCCGTTCAGATTGCGCATCTCGCTGGTGCTGGCGGATACGACGATCAGTCTGTTGATGAAGCGCTTTCCGTGTTCGTCGACGCCATTGCGAAACAAGACCCGCGTGTGGCTCACATTTACTTCGACATCTCAGGCGTGGCAGGTGTGGGTAGATGGGAGGATAAGAAGAGTGTGATTGCGGCTCGCATCCGCCAAATCGGTGTCGAGCGCATTCTGTGGGGCTCGGATGGGGCGTTCGGAGAAGGATTGACACCACAACAGGCGCTTGAGGCATTCCAACAGCTGCCATTGTCGACACGCGAGTTTCACGAGATTGACAGCAACATTGCACCTTATATGCGTTGATTGAGACTCAGCGTTTGGCATTGTGAGCATCGGTGTACGTATCTTCATTCCCGTATGACGGGCTAGAACGAAGCCGGAAGTTATCGATTCGTCCGTCGGATTACTACCGATAAACGCCCTAGCAGTGACTGTTGCATGGTGGCGAGAAGCCGACTTCCCGGGACTTATCCGCACGATGCCCAACTGGATTACGTAGGCTTGCCGGTACGCGCGAAGCTATCCTGGGGTTATAATCGCGGCAACTTATGCCTCTCTTTCCAGGCACACATCTTGGCCCCTATGAAATTACCGGGCCGCTAGGTTCCGGCGGCATGGGGGAAGTGTATCGAGCGAGAGACACGCGCCTGGAGCGCACCGTAGCGATCAAGATTTTGCCACGAGAGCTTTCGAATGATCCCATCCGCAAGCAGCGCTTCGAGCGCGAAGCCAAGACCATTTCCAGTTTGAATCATCCCCACATTTGCGTGCTCCACGACGTGGGGAGTCAGGATGGCATCGATTATCTGGTCATGGAGTGCGTGGAAGGCGAGACCCTCTCCAAGCGTCTTGAGGAGGGTTCACTCCCGCTCGATCAAGTCTTGAAAGTTGGGCGGGAAATTTCCGATGCGCTGGACAAAGCGCACCGCAGTGGCGTCGTCCACCGGGACTTGAAGCAGGGAAACATCATGCTGACGTCGGCGGGAGCGAAACTGCTCGACTTCGGCCTCGCCAAACCAGCGGTGGCGTTGGCAAGCGCCGCCACTTTGACGGCCGTGCAAGCGGCTCCGGTAACTGAAGAAGGGACGATTGTTGGGACGTTTCAATACATGTCGCCTGAGCAGGTGGAAGGGAAAGAAGTGGATGGCCGCAGCGACATTTTTTCGCTGGGTGCGGTGCTATACGAAATGGTGACAGGGAAGCGAGCGTTTGAGGGCAAGAGTCAGTTGAGTGTGGCGTCGGCGATCTTGGAAAAGGAGCCGGAGCCAATCAGCGCGACGAAACCGATGACGCCACCGGCGCTGGACCACGCGATTAAGAAATGCCTGGCAAAACTCCCCGATGAAAGGTGGCAAAGCGCGAGTGATCTGGCGAGCGAACTGAAGTGGATCACTGAGGACGGTTCACAGGCGGGCCCTGCAGTGCGAGCGATCGCGCCGGGAAAGATTCAAAGAGCATTACCATGGCTCATGGCCGGCGTACTGGCGGGGGCCGCCATCGTCGGGGCCGTTCGGTGGCCGAGCTCCAAACCGCCGGAACAAACCTTGTATTTTTCTGCTTCATTCCCGCTTCCCGCGCATGACATCGCCATCGCACCAAACGGGCATACTCTAGCCGTAGTCTCGTATCACGAATCGGCGCGAAAGAATGTGGTCTGGATTTGCGAGTTAGGATCGCAAAGCGCAAGATACCTCGCCGATACCGAGGGCGCCACTTATTCATTCTGGTCGCCGGATAGCCGGTCTATCGGCTTCTTTGCAGACGGAAAATTGAAAAGGATCGACGTTTCAGGTGGCCCGGTGCAAACCATCTGCGATGCCCCCTCCGGCCGCGGCGGAACCTGGAACAGGGACGGCGTGATCGTATTCACTCCGGATGCGCGGCAGGGAAGCGGCCTTTATCGCGTCTCAGCTTCCGGCGGAACGCCGACGCAGATCAACAGCCCCGACCCGAGTCGTGCAGAAAGCAGCTACCGCTGGCCCATGTTTTTGCCCGATGGAACCCATTACCTGTTTATGGTGGCGAATTTTACGGGCCGGAAGGAAGTAAACGCTATCTTCGTGGGATCGCTGGATTCCAAAGAAAAACGTTTCATCCTGCAGGCGACTGCCAACGCCGCTTACGCCGCGCCGGGCTACTTACTGTTTTGCCGGGATAAAGATCTTCTGGCCCAGGGTTTCGATCTCCAGAGTTTTGCGCTAACAGGTGAGGCAGCTACCATCCTGTCGGAGATCCAGTATCACCCCCAGATAAGAAGGGCCGTATACGCGGTTTCCGATAAAGGATTTCTGCTGGCTCAGACGGGCAGCGGTGTCGTCCTTTCGCAGCCGATCTGGTTCGACCGTAAGGGCAAGGAAATAGGTGCGGTGGGTAAGCCCGATGTCTATGGCAACGTATCCATCGCTCCAAATGGAGAGTCGGTGGCCCTAAGTCAGACCGACATGACCAGCCCCAACCAGAACAGCGATATCTGGACCTATGAACTGCAGCGCGAAGGCGCAAAACGGCTTACCTTCGACGCCTCCAATCACGCCGTTCCTGTCTGGAGTCCGGATTCCGCGCGCTTGGTGTTTGCCTCGAATCGGTTACTCAACTTCGATCTCTACATGAAAAACGCGGACGGGGCGCAGCAAGAAACCACCATCATGCAACAGCAGGTCGACAAATGGCCAAATGATTGGTCCATTGACGGGAGATACATCGTTCACACACGAGGCACGGACTTGTGGTCTCTGACTATCCCGGAACTAAAGACCAGCCTGTTCCTGAAAGCACCCTCCGTCTTCAGGAACGCCCAATTCTCGCCGGATGGTAAATGGGTGGCCTACGCCTCCAATGAGACTGGCAAGTGGCAGATCTATGTGACCTCGTTCCCGGAGGCACACGGCACGTGGCAAATCTCCACCATAGGAGGCGAACAACCGCGCTGGCGCGGCGACGGCAAAGAGCTCTTCTACCTTTCTTCGGATTACAAGATGATGGCCGCCCCGGTGAGCACTGGCCCAAATTTCGATTCCGGCAAGCCCGTCGCCCTTTTCCAGACCACCCCGCGGCAGCCCGTCTCATTCAATGACCTCTTCGTGTACGACGTGAGCCGCGATGGTCAGCGATTTCTGATCAACACCGTAGTAAAAGAGGCCGCGACCTCTCCCATGTCCGTCGTCCTCAACTGGCCCGCCAGGGTGAACAAATGACCCTGCCAATGGGAAGCAAGCTCGGGCCGTATGAGATCGGCGCGCCGCTCGGCGCGGGTGGCATGGGAGAGGTGTATCGGGCGAGGGATACGCGGCTGGACCGCACCGTGGCGCTCAAGATTCTTCCTGCACAGTTTTCTGCTGATCCAATTCGAAAGCAGCGATTCGAACGCGAGGCCAAGACCATTTCTAGCCTGAATCATCCGCACATTTGCGTGTTGCACGACGTGGGCAGCCAGGATGGCGTGGACTACCTGGTGATGGAGTGCGTGGAGGGAGAGACGCTGGCGAAGCGCTTGGAAAAAGGTGCGCTGCCGCTGGAGCAAGTATTGAAATTCGGCGCGCAGGTTGCGGATGCGCTGGACAAAGCCCATCGAAGTGGCGTAGTCCATCGCGATTTGAAGCCCAGCAACATCATGCTGACGAAGTCCGGAGTGAAGCTGCTGGATTTTGGTTTAGCAAAGCCTGTATCGGAAGCATTCGCAAGCGGCCAGACCCTCTCGGTCTCTCCGACGAAAAGCCGTCCGCTCACGGCGGAGGGCGCCATCCTCGGAACCGTGCAATACATGTCCCCGGAGCAACTGGAGGGGAAAGAAACGGACGCGCGAAGCGATCTCTTCTCCTTTGGCGCCGTGTTGTACGAGATGGTGACCGGGAACCACGCGTTCGATGGCAAGAGCCAAGCGAGTGTGATTGCGGCGATTCTGGAACACGAGCCGCAGCCGATCTCGGCGTTTCAGCCGATGGCCCCACCTGCGCTGGATCGTTTGATTCGCACATGCCTCGCGAAGGACCCCGAGGAGCGAATTCAGACGGCGCACGACGTAAAGCTGCAGCTCCAGTGGATTGCAGAGGGTGATTCGCAGACCGGCCCGCCGGTTGGCATCCTCGCAGGTCACAATACCTGGGACCGTGTCAGCAAGCCGGTTGCAACTTTGCTTTTGTTGCTTCTGATCGGCGGAGGCGCCGCCTGGTGGGTTCGCACACGCCAAATCCCGCCTGCGATGCACTTTTACAGCCCCGTGCCGTTCCCCGCGAACGACGTGGCACTCTCACCCGATGGGCGCACCCTGGCGATGGTCGCCTATTCAGACCAAGCAAATAAGTACGTCATCTGGACAAACAAGGTGGGAGGCCGAGGGCAGACTCCAGTGCCCGGAACAGAAGGGGCCTCTCATCCCTTCTGGTCGCCCGATGACCGGTCCCTCGGGTTCTTCGCCAATGGAAAGCTCAAGAAGGCAGATCTTTCGGGAGGACTAGTGCAGGTGTTGGGAGATGCACCCAACGGTCGCGGGGGCACTTGGAACGCGGAAGGAACAATCCTTTTTTCGCCCAATGTGTTCACGGGAATATACCGGTTGTCGTCCTCTGGCGGGACACCCATCGAAATAACCAAGCTCGATGCATCTCGCTTTGAATCAAGCCACCGCTGGCCCGTGTTTCTCCCGGACGGGCGGCACTTCCTTTTCCTGGCCGACAACTTCTCCGAACACCTCGAAAAAAATGGGATTTTTCTGGGGTCGTTGGACTCGGCTGAGACGCGGCTTATCGTGAACGCGACTTCCAATGCTGCCTACGTGGATCCCGGTTACCTGCTTTACTGGCGGGACAAATCGCTAGTGGCCCAGCGGTTTGACTCCCGCAGCTATACGCTGAGCGGCGAACCGCGCACCGTCAGCGACGAGGTGCAATTTCTGCCGCAAATAGACCTCGCTCTCTTCGGCGTGGCCAGCAGCGGAACTTTGGTCGCGCAAACGGGAAAAGGTGCGGCCAGGTCACAGTTGACGTGGTTTGATCGAAACGGTAGGCCAACGGCCACGGTCGGGCCACCGGGAGTGTTGGCCAACCCGAGCCTCTCACCAGACGGTCGGCGGATGGCCTTTGACCAGGCAGAAGCAGATGGACGCAGGCTAGGCATCTGGATTCATGAACTGACAAACGACGCAGTGACGCGTTTCACGATTGACCCTTCGCTGAACCAAGGAGCCGTTTGGAGTCCCGATGGCAAACGCGTGGTTTTCACGTCGAATCGAAATACTTTTCAACGGTTGTACCAAAAGAAGTCAGATGGATCCGGTTCCGAGGAAGAGATTTTCGATTTGAATGCTGCGCACCCTGGGCAGCAGAATTGCTGGGACTGGTCGCGCGACGGCAAGTACCTGCTCGCCGCGAAGGCTGCAGAGCTGTGGTACGTGTCCTTGCCGGATCGCCAAGCCAAACCGTTCCTGCAAGCGAAGTCGGTCGTGCGGAACGCCCATTTTTCGCCAGATGGGAGATGGGTGGCTTATTCCTCGAATGAGACGGGGAATTGGGAGATCTATGTATCGCCATTTCCAAGTGCCAACAGCAAATGGCAAGTGTCCAGGGGAGGCGGAGAAGAGCCGCGCTGGCGGCGGGACGGCAAGGAGTTATTCTACCTGTCCGGGGAAAGGAAAATCATGGCCGTGCCAGTGAAGACGGGAAGCAACTTCGAAGCAGGGTCGCCTGTAGCGCTGTTTCAGACGCACTTGCGACAACCAATATCCTCGATGGACCTGTTTTCCTACGACGTGACCGCCGATGGCCAAAAGTTTCTGGTCAATACAAGATTCGACGAACCCAACGCGGCGCCCTTGTCGATCATTCTGAACTGGGCCTCCGAAATGGAGAGATAGTCGGGACATGACGCTAGCGGCTGGCAGCAAGCTCGGACCGTATGAGATCGCCGCGCCGCTGGGCGCCGGCGGGATGGGAGAGGTGTACCGCGCACGGGATACGCGGCTGGAGCGCACGGTGGCGATCAAGATTCTTCCCGCGCAATTTTCTTCCGATCCGGTGCGGAAGCAACGTTTCGAGCGGGAAGCGAAGACCATTTCCAATTTGAATCATCCACACATTTGCGTGTTGTATGACGTGGGCAGCCAGGATGGTGTGGACTACCTGGTGATGGAATGCGTGGAGGGGGAAACGCTGGCGAAGCGGCTGGAAAAAGGCGCGCTGCCGCTGGAGCAGGTATTGAAATTCGGTGCGCAGATCGCGGACGCGCTGGACAAGGCGCATCGGAGCAGCGTGGTACACCGGGACTTGAAGCCCGGAAACATCATGCTGACGGCAACGGGCGCGAAGCTACTGGACTTCGGGCTCGCCAAGCCTGCGGTGCCCTTAGCCACCGCAGCAACACTGACGGCTGCGGCGAGGCAGTCACCAGTGACCGAGCAAGGCAGCATCGTCGGCACGTTCCAATACATGTCGCCGGAGCAGGTAGAAGGAAAAGAACTCGATGGCCGCAGCGACATTTTTTCGTTGGGTGCCATGCTGTACGAAATGTTGACGGGGCAGCAAGCGTTTCCAGGCAAGAGCCAACTGAGCGTGGCTTCGGCGATTCTGGAAAAGGATCCCGCGCCGATCTGCGCGGTGAAACCGATGACGCCGCCGGCGCTCGACCATGCCATTGGGAGATGTCTGGCGAAGGACTCCGAAGAGCGTTGGCAGACCGCTCGCGATCTCTCCCTCGAATTGAAGTGGGTCGCTGAAAATGGCGGGCACATGGGCCGTACAGTGCCATTGGTAGCGGCAAGAAATGCGCGAGAAGTGTTAGCCTGGCTTATCTCCTGCGCACTCGTCGTCCTCCTAATAGCCGGGACCCTCTGGTGGCGCAGCTCCAAATCGCAAGACCAAACAATGTATTTTCATGCTCCGCTGCCGTTCCCGGCTCGTGACTTTGCTATAGCTCCGAACGGACACACTCTCGCCGTGGTCGCGTATTGGGAATCTGTACGGAAGAATGTGATCTGGATTTACCAGCTGGGATCGCACGGGGCAGCAAGCCTCGCAGAGACCGAAGGAGCCAGTTATCCATTCTGGTCGCCTGACGGGCGGTTTCTCGCGTTCTTTGCTGATGGAAAGCTAAAGAAGCTGGAGTTGTCGGGCGGCGCAGTTCAAACGATCTGCGATGCGCCCTCGGGCCGAGGCGGTAGTTGGAACAAGGACGGCGTGATCGTTTTCGCGCCTATGGCGGCGGGAGGTCTGTATCGCGTCTCGACTTCAGGTGGAACACCTGCGCGCCTCAGCAACACGGATCCAAGTCGTGGGGAAGAAAGCCTTCGCTGGCCCGTGTTTCTACCTGATGGAACGCATTACCTGTATCTAGCAGCCAATTTCTCGGGGCGGAAAGGCGTAGATGGCATCTTCGTGGGTTCGCTGGATTCGAACGAGAAGCGATTCGTCGTTGAAGCGACTGCCAACGCGGCCTATGCTGAGCCAGGCTACCTTCTGTTTTACCGTGACAAGACTCTGCTCGCCCAACGATTCGATCTGAAGCGAATCGCATTGACTGGAGAACCCACGGCCATCCTCACGGATATTCAGGCTGTTCCGCAAGTCAGCAGGGCGGTGTTTGCTGTCTCTCATAATGGTCTGCTGGTCGCTCAGACTGGCAGCCAGGTCGCACTTTCGCAACCGGTTTGGTTCGACCGTAAGGGGAATGAACTGGGGGTGGTCGGCAAGCCGGATGTGTATGGCAACGTGTCCCTATCCCCGGATGGAAGATCGGCGGCGGTAAGTAAGACCGACGTCGGGAGCCAAAACACTGACATCTGGACGTATGACTTGCAGCGCGATAGCGTCAAGCGACTTACTTTCGACCCCGCCATTGACATCGGGCCAGTCTGGAGCCCAGGCGCCGCACAGTTAGTGTTTTCCTCCAGTCGTCAACTCAGCTTCGACCTGTATATGAAAAACTCCGATGGCACGCAGGAAGAGAAACAAATTGTACACGATGACGTCGACAAAGTTCCGAATGACTGGTCCAAAGACGGGAAATACATCCTCTATGCAGGTGGCACCGACCTGTGGCTCGTGGCTGTCCCGGAGCTAAAGAACAGCATGTTCCTGAAAGCGACGTCAGTCCTCAAGAATGGCCAATTCTCGCCGGACGGAATATGGGTGGCGTATGCGTCCAATGAGAGCGGGAAATGGGAGATTTACGTGACTTCATTTCCGGAATCACGTGGCAAGTGGCAGGTCTCGATCGGCGGAGGAGAACAACCTCGGTGGCGAGGCGACGGTAAAGAACTGTTCTACATCTCTTCGAGCGGCAAGATGATGGCCACACCCCTGACGATCGGGGCCAATTTCGATGCCGGTACGCCAGTCGCACTCTTCCAGACCACTCCCCGGCAGCCAGTCACAAACAAGGACCTGTTCGTTTATGGAGTGAGCCGAGACGGGCAGCGATTTCTGATCAACACGCAAGTAAAGGAGGCGGAGACCGAGCCTATGTCCGTCATTCTGAACTGGACCGCGGAGCTGAACAAATGACGCTGGCAACGGGTAGCAAACTTGGGCCGTATGAGATCGTCGGGCCGCTGGGCGCGGGCGGCATGGGCGAGGTGTACCGCGCGCGGGACACGCGGCTGGATCGAACCGTCGCGATCAAGATTCTGCCGGCGCAGCTCTCTGCCGATCCCGTTCGAAAGCAGCGATTTGAACGCGAAGCCAAAACCATTTCAAGTTTGAACCACCCGCACATCTGCGCGCTGTACGACGTGGGAAGTCAGGATGGCATCGACTATTTAGTGATGGAGTGCGTCGAAGGCGAACCACTCGCAAAGCGCCTCGAAAAAGGCCCACTGCTGCTCGAGCAAGTTCTCAAGTTCGGGATGCAAATCGCCGACGCCCTCGACAAAGCACACCGCAACGGGGTGGTACATCGCGACCTGAAGCCCGGGAACATCATGCTCACGCCTAGCGGCGCCAAGCTACTCGATTTTGGTCTGGCCAAGCCTGCGGTGGCCCCGGCCAGCGTGGCTACACTGACGGCAGCAGCGTCGCAGACCACTCCGATGACGCAGGAAGGGACGATCGTTGGCACGTTTCAATACATGTCGCCGGAGCAGGTGGAGGGGAAAGAGCTGGATGGGCGGAGCGATATTTTCTCATTCGGTGCGGTGCTCTACGAGATGCTGACGGGGCAGCGGGCGTTTCCGGGGAAGAGCCAACTGAGCGTAGCCTCAGCGATTCTGGAAAAGGAACCGGCACCGATCAGTTCCGTCAAGCCGATGACGCCACCAGCGCTGCACCACACGATTCGCCGCTGCCTGGCAAAAGAGACCGAACGCCGTTGGCAGAGCGCCGGAGATCTCGCCCGAGAGCTGGAATGGATCTCCGAAAGTGGATCGCAGGCGGGGGTAGCGGGGCGCCTCCCGGCCGGGCGGAGGAGATGGGAGCGTGCGAGTTGGTTGTTGGCCGCCGCGTTTTTCTTGACGACACTCGCGGGAGGCACGGCCTGGTGGCAGGCAATCAACCGTCGCCCGCACGCGATGTATTTCCACGCTTCCGTGCCGTTCGCCGCGAACGACCTGGCTTTGTCGCAAGACGGACGGATGCTGGCGATGGTTGCCTATTCCGGGCAGGCGAATAACTACATGCTCTGGACGTACGAAGTCGGGGGCCGGCGGACCATTTCGTTGGAGGGGACGCAAGGGGCGTCCTTCCCATTCTGGTCGCCGGACAGCAGATCCATCGGGTTCTTCGCCGACGGCAAACTCAAGAAGGTGGATGTGTCAAGAGGACAAGTCCAAGTGCTGTGCGATGCGCCCAACGGGCGTGGCGGCACGTGGAACCGGGACGGAGTGATCGTGTTCACGCCCGACTCACTTGGAGGATTGTTCCGAGCATCTTCGTTGGGAGGCTCTCCGGTTGAAATGACCAAGCCGGACAAGTCACGCTTTGAAACGAGCCACCGCTGGCCCCTGTTCCTGCCGGACGGGAAGCATTTTCTCTATCTGGCAGCGAATTTCGCTGGGCAGCTTGAAAAGAACGCGGTCTTCCTCGGCTCACTGGATTCGCAGGAAAGACGTTTGCTCGTGAGCACCAGCGCGAACGCCGCCTATGCTGAGCCAGGCTACCTGCTGTACCTGCGGGACAACAAGATACTGGTGGCGGAACCGTTCGACCGGCGGCGCTACCTTCTGAGCGGCGAGCCGCATACCTTGAGCGACGAAGTGCTGTACTTTCCAACGGTGGACAGGGCGGTTTTCAGCGTCTCCAGTGGGGAGGTTTTGGTCATGCAAACGGGAAAAGGCGCGTCCACTTCTCAGTTGACCTGGTTTGACCGAAGCGGAAAACCCACGGGCACGGCCGGGGTGCCCGGGGCGTACAACAACGTACGCCTCTCGCCAGACGGGCACAGGGTCGCCATAGACCAAAGCGACGCTGACGGGCGGAACACTGATGTTTGGATTCTTGATCCAGCCCGCGGTGCGACAACGCGGCTGACTTTCGATCCTTCGTCTCATCAGGCGCCTATCTGGAATCCCGATGGTAAGCAGATCGTGTTCAATTCGAACCGCAACCTCGGCATCTACCTTCGTCTGAAGAATGCTGATGGTTCCGGTTCTGAGGAAGACGCGGCCGACCTCGGCCCTGCCTCGTCGGGCAATGCCTGGGACTGGTCGCGCGACGGCAAATACATACTTTTCAGAAAGATCAACGAGCTGTGGTACCTCTCCTGGCCGGAGCGCATTGCCAAGCCGCTGTTGCAGGCAAACTGGACGGTGCGGAACGCACAATTTTCCCCCGATGGCCGATGGATCGTCTACGCCTCGAATGAATCGGGGAGAATGGAAATCTACGTTTCGCCATTTTTGAGCGGCAGTGGCAAGTGGCAAGTCTCGACTGGAGGGGGGCAGGAGCCGAGGTGGCGTCAGGATGGCAAGGAGTTGTTCTACGTGTCGCAGGAAGGGAGAATGATGGCCGTCCCAGTGAAGTTGGGCGCCAGCTTCGAAGCTGGCTCTCCGGTCGCGATGTTTCAGACTCACCGGCGGCAGCCGATTTCCTCTCAGGACAGCTTCTCCTACGATGTGAGCGGCGACGGGCAGAGATTCCTCGTCATCACAAAAATGGATGAAGCCAATGCCGCGCCGCTCTCCATCCTTCTCAACTGGGCTTCCGAGATGGAGAAATAAAACTGTCCGTGCGCCAGAGCGTCTTCACTGCCGCAATCCCGCCAGATTTGCCGGGAACGAGACGGTGCGAAACTTCCTCAGTTCCCACGCTCACGAAAATGAAATAGCAGTTGCGCGAATCCTGACGAGTGATGCCGCTCGGCCAAATGCAGTCCAAGAAACGCGCATTCATGAAAGTGTTTGGAGGGTGCGCGTTGAGATGGCCCGAAACCACTTGCTTCATAGTCGCCTAGTCGGAGATGTCCTTCTCCGTGCCGTCGCAGCGATTGTGGTCGAGTGACAGGGAACCCAGAAGTTATCGGCTCGCCCCTTGGGTTAGTACCGACAAACGCGCATCTCGTCAGTGCTTGATTTCCTGACGAGATGCCGACATCAAGTGAACACAACACTTTCGAATCGTTCTTGCCTATGGGAAGGTCTTGCGACGGAACTCTATCGCGAGGAGCGGACCCTTGCGTGGAGCGGTCACGGCGCGAGTCAAGTCGCGTTGACTGGCGTGCGCCGGTGAACTAGGATGCGACGCACTGAGGTTTCCCCGGATGGCGATCGAGCGCCTAGGCCACTATCGCCTGCTAGAGCGGATCGGCGCTGGCGGTATGGGCGAAGTTTATCGCGCACGCGATGAACGCCTTGACCGTGACGTTGCCATAAAGATTCTGCCTCTCAATGTTCGAGATGACCTGCGAGCTCGTGATCGGCTGCTTGAAGAAGCGCGCTCCGCATCGCAGCTTAACCATTCGCATATTTGCACGATCTACGAAGTCGGCGAAGAAGGCAGTATCGCTTTCATTTCCATGGAATACGTTGCCGGACGGTCGCTGAGCGCGATCATTCCGCCGGAAGGTCTCCCGACCGAGCAGGTCGTCCGCTACGGCACACAGATCGCCGACGCTCTTGCCCATGCTCACCAACGGCGCATCGTCCACCGCGATCTGAAACCGGCGAACGTCATGGTGACTCTAGACGGGGTTGCGAAGGTGCTGGACTTCGGCTTGGCGGCGAGGCTCCGCACAGAAGAGCTGGAGGCAGTGACAGTCTCACAGGTGAAACTCGGTGAATCCGGGTCGCTCGCGGGGACGCTGCCCTACATGGCGCCGGAACAGCTCCGGGGCGACCCTGCCGATGCGCGTTCCGACATATGGGCGCTCGGCGTTCTCTTGCATGAAATGGCTTCCGGCAATCGGCCGTTTTCGGGCCGTTCAGGATTCGAGCTGACCTCCGCGATCCTTCGCGATCCGCCGCCACCGTTACCCGATCATGTTCCCGCCGGACTTGTGGGTGTAATTCGGAGATGCATGTTGAAAGATCCCGGAGCCCGTTATCAGAGTGCCGGCGAAGTCCGGTCAGCGCTGGAAACGCTTGAGTCCACGGCGGTTTCGAGACCCGCGCTCCCTGAGGCTCGAGCGAGCGCAGGTCCCCGGATGGCACTGCTTACTTGGGTTATTGTGGGCCTGACGGTCTTGTTCGTGGTTCTATTCACCTTGAACATCGGAGGATTGCGCGAGCGGCTCGTGCATCGGAGCACGCCTCCCGCAATCCGCTCACTGGCGGTGCTGCCGCTGGCAAATTTATCGGGCGATACTTCGCAGGACTTTTTCGCGGACGGCATGACTGCCGAACTCATTCGTGAGGTTAGCAAGATCGCGCAGCTTCGTGTGGTTTCTCTAACGTCTGTGATGAGCTACAAAGGAACGCACACGCCGCTCCCGCAGATTGCGCGCGAGTTAAAGGCGAACGCACTACTCGAAGGCTCCGTTGCGCGATCGGGGAATCAGGTGCGGATCGCAGTAGCGCTCTATGACAGTGCGTCCGAACGTAAGTTGTGGTCGGGAACTTTCGATCGGAATCTGAACGACGTTCTGGCTCTCGAAGATGAAGTGGGACATGCGATCGCAGTGCAGATACGGCTGAAAATTACTTCTCCACCTGGAACGCGCCCGCGCATCAATCCGGAAGCTTACGATCTCTACCTCAAGGGCCGCTACTCGCTCGATCAGGGTACCCCGGACAATGTGAAGCTTGCGTTGGTATACTTCCGCCAAGGAATCGAGAAAGATCCTCAGTATGCTCCGCTCTATGCCGGGCTGGCGGACACCTACGCTCGCCTTCCTTTTTACACGGACAAGCGCCCCAGCGAGGCTTTCCCCGCAGCGAAGGAGGCGGTGGCAAAAGCTGTCCAACTCGAGCCCACGCTGGCGGGGGCGCACGCTTCGATGGCGTACGTTTTGAATTATTACGAATGGGATCGATCCGGTGCCGAGCTGGAATTCAAGCGCGCTCTCGAACTCGATCAAAACGATGCCGCCGCACACGAGGCTTACGGTCGCTTTCTGGCGTCCATGGGACGCGTCGACGAGGCCCGGGCAGAACTAAGTCGCGCGCTGGAGCTCGATCCGCTATCGTTGGGTATTCAATCCAACGTGGGAATGGTTTTCTACTTCGCGAGACAGTACGAGGATGCCATCAAACAACTCCAAAAAGTTCTTGCGCTCGACCCGAAATTCCCGGTGCCGTATTGGGGAATCGGCATGTGTTACGAACAAATGAAGAAATACCCAGAAGCACTCGCGCAGATCCAAAAGGGCATCGAGCTTTCGGGGGGACGGGGCGCGAACGGGCTTGCCTCGCTCGCTCACGCACAAGGCCTTGCGGGTCACCGCGCCGAAGCTCAGAAGATTCTGGTCGAGTTGAAGGATCGTTCAAAAACACAATTTGTGTCGTCTTACCAATTCGCGCTGATTTATCTGGGCCTCGGCCAGAATGAACGGGCCTTCGCAGCTCTCGAAGAGGCCTATCGCGAACGCTCGACGCTCCTAGGCTACTTGAAAATGGATCCGCGATTCGACCCACTTCGTTCCGACCCCCGCTTCCAGAGTCTGCTGAGTCGCATCCACCTCCCCGAATAAGACTGCCCTTGAAATTACCGATGCATATAGACACTTGGTGATTGTGTCCGGATGACGGGCAAACAGGAAGTAATCGAATGACCAACCGCCCAGAGTCGCTGCTTTCCGCAAAACCACCACGCCCGTATCACATCGCGCGCATCGTTGTGCTGAAACTGAAGACCAGCGAATTCAACATTCTCACTCGCAGCCACACCCCAGGTTCTCCACCTGTTTCTTGCGAGGAGCTGACAAATATCGCCCAATCATTGCGGGAACGTGTCGGCCTCGGCCCGCAGCAGCGGTTTCGCCTGGTGGGTGTCGGCCTCAGCAACTTCCGCGAGTCCGAGCATGCGGCTGCCCAGCCGGCTCCTTTTACTTAACCACAAACCGTTGTGGGTCAAGCGGTACGTACTTTGCTCGGTGACGGCGCGACAGCCTTGGCTCGTAGCAGTATTCGGAATGCCAAGCCATGGGTTATGAGAAGCAGAGGCACGTAGGCAGTCAAGATGAAATAACCAGCGCCTAACAAGCCTGGGGTATCTGGGAGTGATATACGGCTTCCCAGGTAAAAGGCGAAGAGCAGGTCGGCAGTTCCGAAGGTATTGAAAACCCAGGTCAGCACTGTCCCCGTCTGGGTTCCCAGGGTAGCCAGGGCGAGCAAAGCCAGAATGGCGCTTATGAGATCACCGTAAGCTATTGGTTGAGCAAATGTGGTAGGTAATTCTGGAGATACAACACCCGGCACCACAAATGCTAATCCGAGAAACCTGAACCCATGCAGCAGTAGGATGGGCTTCAGATTCTCGGGGCTGGGGCGTTCCCTTAGCGCTGGCCAAATATAGTGCCACGCTACTGCTCCCCAAACAGCCAAGCCGAACGCAACACTGATTCCGAACAAAACTGGAGATGGCATGACCGATCCTTTCCGGTGCAATTCGGGCTACCACTTCTTGAAATGTGTCGAACTCCTGAAATTGATTGGGTTCCTTCCTGAATGCGAGGAAATGTCTGCGCTGTCTCGCACCAAAGTCCGCTGAACAGGGACACGCTCCATGGCCGAGTTCACTTATTGGCCGGGCTATCTCGCAATAGTATCCCGAGCGGCAAGAGTGGCCCGACCGGAATGAACTGCTCGTCCACGAGGTTTTCCTTCGAGAGAGGTAGGCTTTCGATGAGGGCCCGAGCCTCCGCCACGTCCTTGCAGTTCAGTATGAAGATGACGCCCCGGCCGTCGCCGCGCGTGAACCACTGCTGAATCTTGCCGTCGAGATACAGGGGAAC
>Ga0137418_10001366_pt1 | contig 22427 bp, 20 predicted proteins | sample CZODoug3_1_2_16f_FD_122242 | JGI IMG/M metagenome (GOLD analysis project Ga0137418, IMG submission 122242) | Vadose zone soil fungal communities from Angelo Coast Range Reserve, California, USA - CZODoug3_1_2_16fungal (Hybrid Assembly) | ecosystem: Environmental > Terrestrial > Soil > Vadose...
CGCCCTCAGCGCCGAGCGCAACGCCTCGCGCCACACCCTCGACGCCTACCGTCGCGACGTCCGCGATTTCCTCCGCGTACTCGGGCCTCGCCGCCGCGCGCTGGACGCCGCGCGCCGCGACGACGTGCTGGCGTGGCTGGAGCGGCAGCGTCGCGCGGGCCGCAAGCCGGCCACCATCGCCCGGCGGCTCGCCGCGCTGCGCGGACTCTATGCGCATCTGATCCGCGAGGGCGCGATCGCCGAGGATCCGACCGAGCACGTCGAGCAGCCCCGACGCTCACGTCCGCTGCCGCGCACGCTGTCACGCGAGGCGGTGACCGCCCTCGTGGAGGCGCCGGACGTCGCCACCCCGCGCGGCCTGCGCGACCGCGCCCTGCTGGAGCTGCTCTACGCCAGTGGCCTGCGCGCCACGGAGGCGCTCACGCTCCGCGTCGGCGACGTCAATCGAAGCGCCGGCTACGTACAGTGCACGGGCAAGGGACGCAAGGAACGTCTGGTTCCGGTGGGCGGCGAGGCGCTCGCCTGGGTCGAGCGCTATCTCGCCGAGGCACGTCCGCGCCTGAGCGCCGCGCGGCGCGCATCGCCGCTGCTCTTCGTCGGGCCGCGGGCCCGTGCGCTCACCCGGCAGTCGCTCTGGCAGATCGTGCTGCGCGCGGCGCGACGCGCCGGGCTGCGCCAGCGCGTGTCGCCGCACACGCTGCGGCACTGCTTCGCGAGCCACCTGCTGGAGGGCGGCGCGGATCTTCGCGCCGTGCAGCTGATGCTGGGGCACGCCGACATCTCGACCACCCAGATCTACACGCACCTGCCGTCGGCGGCCCTGCGACGGATGTACGACCAATTTCATCCGCGTGCTTGACCGGCCCCGGCCCCGGTGCTATCTGTCTAGACAACTTTGACCCACCGGGAGGACGGAGTGAATTACCGTCCGGGCATTCCGCGCTATCTCCAGATCGCCGACGCCATCCGCCGCGACCTTCGCGGCGAGGGCGAACGCATCGCGTCCGAGCACAGCCTCTGCGCCCGCTTCAAGGTGAGCCGGCCGACCATCCGCCAGGCCCTCGAGGTCCTGGTGCAGGAGGGACGGCTCTATCGCCACGCGGGGCGCGGCACCTTCAGCACCGCGGCCAACGGCAGCGACTCGCGGCTGCGGGTGATCGGCTCGATCGACGACATGATGGCGCTCGGCGACGAGACGTGGCTGAAGCTGATTTCCCAGGAGACGGTGCCGGTCCCCGCGAACATCGCGCAGGCGTTGCGGCTGCCGCCGGGCTCCAAGGGCGCCCGCATCGTGGGCGTCCGTCACGCGGAGGCGGGCCCCTTCCAGCACGTCACGGTGTGGGTGCCGACGCCGATCGCGCTCGCGCTCTCGGACGAGGATCTCTCCAAGACCTCGCTGATCGCCGCCATCGAGCGGCAGTCGGACCTGCGAATCAAGACGCTCGAGCAGGTGGCCGACGCGGTCCTGGCGCCGCGGCAGGTCGCCGAGCTGCTGCAGGTGCGGCCGCGCTCGCCCCTGCTCGTCTTCGAGCGCACGTATTACGCGACCAACGGCGAGCCCGTGGAGCACGCCGTCACTTATCAGACGGGCCGGCGCTATCCGTATCGCGTCGTGCTCGCGCGCGCGGAGCGGCGGAGCTGACTTCGTGTCGTACCGGATCGGCTTCGACGTGGGCGGCACGTTCACGGACTTCGTGCTGCAGTCGCCCGCCGGCGAGCTGACCACCGCCAAGCGCCTCACCACCTATCCCGATCCCTCCGAGGCGTGCCTGGCCGGCCTCGACGCGCTGCTGGCGGGCGCGCGCGTGGCCTGGAGCGACGTCGCCCAGGCCGTGCACGGCACGACGCTCGGCAGCAACGTCGTCATCGAGCGCAAGGCGCGCGGGGTCGGCCTGCTGACCACGCGCGGCTTCCGCGACGTGCTGCTCATCGGGCGCGAGAAGCGCTACCAGGTCTACGATCTCCAGATCGAGAAGCCGCGCCCCCTCGTCCGGCGGCGACTGATCGGCGAGGTCACCGAGCGCGTGCTCGCGGACGGCTCGGTACGCACGCCGCTGGACGAGGTGGACGCGCGCCGCGCGATCCGCGCGCTGGCCGAGCACGGCGTCACCACCCTCGCCGTGTGTCTGCTACACGCGTATCTGAACCCCGCGCACGAGAAGCGGCTGGCCGCGCTGGCGGCCGAGGAGGCGCCCCACGTCACGGTGACGCTCTCGCACGAGGTCTCGCCGACGTTCCGCGAGTACGAGCGCACGTCCACCACGGTCGTGAACGCCTACGTGATGACCGCGGTGCGCGAGTACCTGCGCGGGCTCGGGGCGGCCCTCGCCGGCCGCGGCTACCGGGGCCGGCTCTTCGTCATGCAGTCCTCGGGGGGCGTGGCGACGGCCGATGCGATGGAACGCTACCCCGTGCGCATGATCGAGTCGGGGCCGGCGGCCGGCGCGCTGATGGCGGCGACCTACGGCGAGCTGACGGGCCATCGCGACCTCATCGCGTTCGACATGGGCGGCACGACGGCCAAGCTCGCGCTGGTCGAGAACGGCCGGCCGGACACGACGACGGCCTTCGAGCTGCATCGCGTGAACGGGGCGGCGGGCAGCGGGCTGCCGATGAACATCCAGGCGATCGACCTCGTCGAGATCGGCGCCGGCGGCGGCTCCATCGCGCGTGCGAATCTCGGCGTCATCGCCGTCGGGCCCGAGAGCGCGTCGTCCGCGCCCGGCCCGGTCTGCTACGGCCTCGGCGGCGCTGCGCCCACCGTGACCGACGCCAACCTCGTCCTCGGCTACCTGAATCCCGACTACTTCGCCGGTGGCAGCCTGCGCCTCGACGTGGACGGCGCCCGGCGCGCGATCGCCGCCCGCGTGGCGCAGCCGCTGGGGCTGTCGGTCGAGGACGCGGCGTGGGGTATCCACGCCATCGTGAACACGAACATGGAATTGGCCACACGCGTCGTGTCGATCGAGCGCGGGCGCGATCCGCGTGACCTCACGTTCGTCGCGTTCGGCGGCTCGGGTCCGGTGCACGGCTGCCGGCTGGCCCAGGCGCTCGGCATTCCCCGCGTGATCCTGCCGGCGGCCGCCGGCGTCACCGCCGCCATCGGACTGCTCGCGGCGGAGGTGAAGTTCGACGTCGCGCGCACCTGGGTGCGCCGGCTCGACGCGCTCGACCCGGTTGCGCTCACCACGATGTACGACGACATGGCCGCGCAGGCGGCGTCGATCGTGCGTGGCGCCGCGGTGGCCGGCACCGTGACCCTCGCGCGCTCGGTGGACGCCCGGTACGTCGGGCAGGGGTACGAGCTCACGGTGCCGGTGCCGTCCGGCGCCCTCGACGCCGCGGCACTCGTGCGCATCCGCGCCGCCTTCGACGAGGTCTATGCCGCGCGCTACGGCTACGCGAATCCGACGGAGCCGGTGGAGACGGTCACGTGGAAGCTCGCGGCCGTCGGCGGCGCGCCGCGCGTCGCGCTGGCGAAGGCCGCCGGCGACGGGCGCGACGGCGGCCTCAAGGGCGGGCGCCGCGCGTGGTTCCCGGAGACGCGCGGCTGGACCGACTGCCCCGTGTACGATCGCTACGCGCTGGCGCCGGGCGCGCGCGTGGACGGGCCCGCCATCGTCGAGGAGCGCGAGTCGACGTCGGTGCTCCCGCCGGGAACGAGCGCGGCCGTCGACGAGTACGCCAACCTGATCGTCGAGGCTGCATCTTGACCGCGCGCGTCGACCCCATCACCCTCGGCGTGATCTGGGGCGCGCTGCAGTCGATCGCGGTGGAGATCGGCACCACCGTGCACAAGACCGCGTACTCGGAGCAGGCGCGCGAGGGCCAGGACTTCTCGGTGGCGGTGTTCGACGCACGGGGACGGATGGTCGCGCAGGGGCCCTACTCGCCGGGCCACATGGGCGCGATGTCCTTCGCGGTGCGAAACGCGCTGGCCGCGCACCCGGTCGAGACGCTCAAGCCGGGCGACGCCATCCTCCTGAACGATCCGCTGCTCGGCTCCGGCCATCTTCCCGACTTCTTCATCACGCAGCCGGCGTTCCACCGCGGCGAGCTGATCGGCTTCGCCGTCAACATCCTGCACCACACGGACGTCGGCGGGGCGCGCCCGGGCAGCCAGGCCGTCGAGGGCATCTTCGACTTCTTCCAGGAGGGCCTGCGCATCCTCCCGACGAAAGTCTGGGAGGAATATCGGGAACACGCGGGCATCACCGGCATCATCGCGGCCAACACGCGCACGCCCGACAAGGTGCTCGGCGACCTGCGAGCGCAGCGGAGCGCGCTGCGGGTGGGCGAGCTGCGCCTGACCGAGCTGGCCGAGCGCTACGGGCGCCAGACGCTCGTGGCGGCGATGGACGAGATCGTCGCGCGCACCGAGGCGAACATGCGCGCCGCCATCCGCGCCGTCCCCGACGGCGTCTATCGCTTCGAGGATTTTCTCGACGACTGCGGGCCGGGCACCGAGCCGCTGCGGGTGGCGGTCGCGGTCACCGTGGACGGCGACGGCATGAGCATCGACTACGAGGGCTCGAGCCCGCAGACCGCGTCGGGCATGAACTCCTACATCAACTACACGCGCTCGTACTCGTACGCGGCGGTGAAGTGCCTCACCGATCCCTCCGGGCCGATGAACGAGGGCGCGCTGCGGCCGATCACGGTGAAGGCGCCCGAGGGCTCGTTCCTGAATCCGCGCCCGCCCGCGGGCGGCGGCCCGCGCGCGATCATCTGCTATCGCACGTTCGAGGCGGTCATCGGCGCCCTGGCCCCCGCGCTGCCCGGGCGCGTGGCGGCGGCGGCCTCGCACTTCGCCAACCCGACGTTCGGCGGCTGGGACCGCGCGCGCCGGCGCCGCTTCGTCGCCTACGAGCTGGTGCTCTCGGGCACGGGCGCGCGCGCCACCAAAGACGGCTGCGAGGCGATGTCGTACGCGTTCAATGCGTCCAACATCCCCGTCGAGGCCCAGGAGGCGAACCAGCCGATCGTCGTCGAGCGCTTCGAGTTCATCCGCGACTCGGCCGGGCCGGGAACGTTCCGCGGCGGCTGCGGCATCCGGCGCGACCTGCGCTTCCTGGCCGACGAGGGCAAGCTGACGAATCTCTCCGAGCGTCAGCGGTTCGCGCCGTACGGGCTCTTCGGCGGCCGGTCGGGTGCCCTCGCCACGACGGTGATCAACCCGGGCCCGGGCGAGCAGCGCGTCCACGGCAAGCAATCGCGCGAGTTCGCCTACGGCGATGTCATATCCTTCCAGCAGTCGGGCGCCGGCGGCTACGGCGATCCGTTCGAGCGCGACCCGAGGGCGGTGCTGGAGGACGTGCTGGACGACTACGTCTCGATCGAGGCCGCGCGCGAGCGCTACGGTGTCGTGATCGTCGGCGAGCGTGTCGACGTCGAAGCCACCGCGGCGCTGCGCGGGCAGAGGCGCTGATGCCCCACGCATGGCACGCTCTCGACGCGCCGGAGCCGGCGACGACGACATGATCGCCTTCACGCGCGACCAGGAGGACTTCCGCAAGAGCGTCGCGCGCTTCGTCGACGCGGAGGTGGCCCCGGCCGCGCAGGCGCTCGACGAGCGCGGCGAGTTCCCCGCCGCGCTCTTCCGGCGCATCGCCGAGCTGGGCTGGCTGGCGCTGCGCTATCCCGAGAAGTACGGCGGCGCCGACGCCGACATGACGACGTATTGCCTGTTGGCCGAGGAGCTGGCCCGCGGCTCCCTATCGGTGGCGGCGGCCGCGGGCATGCAGTCGCTGATGGGGACGCACTTCATCTTCAAGTACGGCGGCGACGAATTGCGCGAGCGCTACCTCGCGCCGGCGCTCCGCGGCGAGCTGGTCGCCACCTTCGCCATGACCGAGCCCGACGCCGGCTCCGACGTGGCCAACCTCGCCACGCGCGCCGAGCGGCGCGGCGATCGCTGGGTGCTGCGCGGGACCAAGACGTGGGTGACCAACGCGCCGGTGGCCGACGTGCTCACGGTGGCCGCCAAGACGTCGGGCGAGCGCGGGATGAGGAACATCGCACTCTTCCTGCTCGACCGGAAGACGATGCGCGGCATCACGCTGGGCAAGCCGATCGACAAGCTGGCCGTGCGCGCCTCGGCCACGGGCGAGATCCTCCTCGAGGACGTGGAGGTGCCGCACGAGCACCTGCTCGGCGGCGAGACCGGCGGCGTCGAGAAGATCGGCGGCATCCTGGCCGAGATCCGCATCATGACGGCGGCGCTCTCGGTCGGGCTCGCGCGCGCGGCCTACGAGGCCGCGCTCGCGTACTCGCGCGAGCGCGTGGCCTTCGGCAAGCCCATCGGCGAGCACCAGGCCATCGGCTTCAAGCTCGCCGACATGCTGGCCGGGATCCACGCCGCCGCGCTGCTGACCTACCAGGCGGCGGGGCGGCTCGACGCCGGGCGCCCGGTGGCGCGCGAGGCGGCCATGACGAAGCTGCTCGCCTCCGAGACGGCGGTGAAGGTCACCGACGAGGCCGCGCGCATCTTCGCGTCGTACGGGCTCGCGATGGAGTATCCCGTGCAGCGCTACTTCCGCGACGCGCGCTTCCTGCTGCCCGGCGGCGGCACCTCCGAGATCCTGCGCCTCGTCATCGGCCGCGAGCTCGACTGGGACCGGGGGACGGCCTATACATGATGTCCACACGGCCGGCGACCGCCCGACCGTCGAGCGCCGGAGGCTCTGCGAAGGCGCTCCGACGCCAAATATTATGATCACAGGCCGCTACTTCGAGGAGTTCACGGTGGGCGAGGTGCTCGTCACCGGGCGCCGCACGATCGACGGCGGCGACGTCTCGCGCTTCGCCGGGTTGACGGGCGACTTCAACCCGCTCCACATCGACGCGGAATTCGCCCGGACGACGCCGTTCGGCGAGCGCGTCGCGCACGGGATCCTGACGCTCGCCGTGTCCAACGGCCAGCAGAATCTCGGCGGCTGGTTCGCGGGCACGACGCTCGCGCTGCTCGGCCTGGACCGCCTGAAGTTCACGACGCCGGTGAAGTTCGGCGACACGGTGCACACGGAGATGACGGTCACGCAGACGCGGCCGTCGTCGAAGCCCGACCGCGGGGTGGTGGTCTTCGACGTGGCCGTGCGAAACCAGCGCGGCGAGGCGGTCTGCACCTACCAGGAGACCGTGCTCATGCGGAGGAAGGCATGACGCTCACAGGCCCGACACCGATCCTGGACACCGTCGATCGGGGCGACGCGGCCGGGCTCGCGCGATTGCTGGCTGCGGGCGGGCGGCCGGCGCTCTTCGAGGCGGCGGCGGTCGGTGACGCCGCGGTCGTGAGGCAGCTGGCGGCCGAGAACCCGGCCGCGGTCGGCGTGCGCAGTCCCGACGGCTGGCCGCCGCTGCACCTCGCCGCGCACTTCGGGCGCGGCGACGCCGTCGACGCGCTGCTGGCCGCCCAGGCCGACGTTCGGGCGCGCGCGGAGAACTCGCACGGCAACACCGCGCTGCACGCCGCCATCGCGGGCGCCGCCGGCGCGCGGGTGGTCGCGGCGCTCCTGGGCCACGGCGCCGACGTCAACGCGGAGGATGCCGGTGGCCACCGGCCGCTGCACCTGGCGGCCTTCGAGGGTGACGCGGAGACGGTGCAGACGCTGCTCGCCCACGGCGCGGCGGAGCTGCCATGAGGAAGGTCGCGCTGGTCGGCGCGGGTGTGTCGAAGTTCGGCGTGCGCAAGGCCTCGTACCGCGACCTGATCTGGGAGGCGGGCAAGGCGTGCTTCGATTCCGTGCCCGGCGTGAAGCCGCGCGATCTCGAGGGGCTCGTCGTCGGCTCGGTCATGCCCGAGCGGACGGCGTTCCAGAGCCACATTGCCTCGATGGCCGCGGAGGCGCTCGGCATCCGTCCGACCGCGCTGAGCGCGCGCACCGAGCACATGTGCGCCTCCGGCACCGTCGGCATCCGCTACGCCTATGCGTTCATCGCCGCCGGCCTCGCCGATCTCGTCATGGTGCTGGGCGTCGAGAAGCTGAACCAGCCGACCGGCGACGAGGCCATCCTCAACATGGGCACCGGCGTGGATCGGGAGTGGGAGGCGGCCTTCGGCCTCACGGCTCCGCCGTGCTTCGCGCTGGCCGCGCAGCGCCACATGGCGGACTACGGCACCACGGAGGAGCACCTCGCGCTCGTCGGCGTGAAGAACCACACGCACGCGTCGAAGAATCCGAACGCGCACTTCAACAAGGGGGCCACGCTCGATCAGGTGCTCTGCTCGCGGATGATCGCCAGCCCGCTGCGCCTGTTCATGTGCTCGCCCATCACCGACGGGGCCGCCGCCGTGATCGTGGCGAGCGAGGACCGGGCGCGCGCGCTCACCGACACGCCCGTCTGGATCCGCGGCAGCGGCCAGGCCCTCGACGGCTTCCAGCTCACCTCGCTGCACGAGGACTACGCGCACTGGCCGGCCATGCAGCGGGCGGCGGCGTCGGCCTACAAGGCGGCCGGCGTGACCGCGCGCGACGTCGACGTCGCCGAGGTCCACGACTGCTTCGCCATCGCCGAGCTCATCGCGTACGAGGAGCTGGGCTTCTGCGCCAAGGGGGAGGCCGGGCCGTTCGTGGCCGCGGGCCGCAGCGACTACGGCGGTGACGTCGTCGTGAACCCGCGCGGCGGGCTCATCGGCTGCGGGCATCCGCTGGGCGCGACCGGGGTGGCGCAGGCGGCGGAGGTCTTCTCCCAGTTGCGCGGCGAGGCCGGCGCGCGGCAGGTTCCCGATGCCGTCGTCGGCCTCACCCACAACAACAGCGGCATGGGCGAGCACATCGTGATGATCTACGGCAAGGATTCTGCGTGAGCGAGACCGTCGCAGTTCTCGGCCCCGGACGCATCGGGCGCCAGATCGCGCTGACGTTCGCGCTGGGCGGCTACCGCGTCGTGCTGGTGGACCTCAAGGAGCGGTCCGTCGCCGACAGCGAGCGCGTGCTGGCCGACGCGCGGCGCGAGATCGTCCGCGACCTCGCGCTGATGGTCGAGGAGCAGGTGGTGGCGGTCGAGGCGGCCGCGCCGGCCCTCGAGCGCATCGAGGAGCGCGTCGGCCTCGGCGACCTCGGCGCCTGCGCGTTCGTGCAGGAGGCGCTGCCGGAGTCCGTCGAGCTGAAGCGCGCGACCTTCAAGCGGCTCTCGGAGCGGATCTCGGCGGACGCCATCGTCGCGTCCACCTCGTCCACGATCTCGCCCTCGCACCTCGCCCACGCCGTCGCAGGCCCGGAGCGCTTCCTCGTCGCGCACTGGCTCAACCCGGCGCACATCATCCCGCTCGTCGAGGTGGTCCCCGGGCAGCAGACGTCCGCGAAGACGGTCGAGCGCACGCTGAGGCTGCTCGAGCGGCTCGGCAAGACGCCGGTGCGCTGCGCCGACTCGCCCGGCTTCATCGGGCCCCGGATCCAGGTGCTCCTCATGAACGAGGCGGTGCGTCTCGTCGAGGAAGGCGTGGCGACGCCGGAGGACGTGGACCGCGCATTCCGCGCCGGGATGGGGTTTCGCTACGCCTCGGTCGGAATCTTCGAGTTCATCGACTGGGGCGGTGTGGACATCCTCTATCGCGCGAGCCGCTACATGAGCGAGGCGCTCGGCGACGACCGCTTCAAGCCCGCGCGCCTCGTCGAGCAGAAGATGGCGTACAACGAGCTCGGCCCCAAGACCGGGCGCGGCTTCTTCGACTACGCGGGCGACCGGCGCGACACCTTCGAGACGGCGAAGATCCGCGCGCTGCTGCGCCAGCTCAAGCGCGACCGGGAGTCGGCGCCGTGACCTACTTCCGCGCGACCGATCCGTTTCCGCTCGAAAGCGCCGACCACACCAAGCTCCACGAGTTCTACGCGCGGCTCGGGGAAGGGCGGCTGGTGACCACGCGCTGCGCGTCGTGCCGGACGACGGCGTGGCCGCCGCGCGGCTTCTGCGGCGAGTGCGCGTCGGACGCGTTCGAGTGGGTGGACCTCGCGCGCGAGGGGACGATCCACGCGTTCACCGTGCAGGACACCGGGCTGCCGGCGGGCTTCGAGGGACCGCGCGTCTTCGCGATCGTGAAGGTCGACGGGCACCGCGTGTTCACGCTCCTGACGGTCGCCGATCCCGCCGAGGTGAAGGTCGGCCAGCGCGTGCGGCTCGCGCCCCTGCGTGTCACCGACGATCCGAAGGGCAACGCCAGATACCTCCCGGCCTTCACGGTGGACCGGGCGTGAAAGTCCTGATCGCGAAGCCCGGTCTCGACGGGCACGACCGCGGCGCCAAGGTCGTCGTGCAGGCGCTGCGCGACGCCGGCCTCGAGGTCGTCTACACGGGGCTCAAGCGCACGCCCGAGGAGATCGTCGCGGAGGCGGTGGAGGAGGACGTGGACGTGGTCGGGCTCTCGATTCTCTCCGGGGCCCACGTGCCGCTCGCGCGACGCGTGCTCGATGGCCTGCGCGCGCAGGGCGCGGACGACGTCCGTGTCGTCGTCGGCGGGATCGTTCCGCCGCGCGATCTCGACGCGCTCCGAGCGCTCGGCGTGAGCCGCGTGTTCCCGATGGGCACACCGCTGGCGGAGATCGTGAAGGCCTTCCAGGGCGACCTCGCGTGACGCCGCCATGGCTCGACGCAGGGAGGACGGCATGAAGGATCTCAGAACGCACGCGGGGTTTCCGATCAAGCCGGTGTACGGTCCCGACGACCTCGCCGGGCGCGACGTCGAGCGTGACGTCGGCCGGCCGGGCGAGTATCCGTTCACGCGCGGGATCCACGCGCACATGTACCGCGAGCGCCTGTGGACGATGCGCCAGTACATCGGCTTCGGCACCCCGGCCGAGACCAACGCGCGCTTCAAGTACCTGATGGCGCACGGCCAGGACGCGCTGAACGTCGCCTTCGATCTGCCGACGCAGCTCGGGCTCGACTCCGACGACCCGCGCGCCGACGGCGAGGTGGGACGCGTCGGCATGGCCATCGACACGCTGGCCGACATGGAAGAGGCGTTCGCCGGCATCCCGCTCGACCGTGTCAGCGTCTCGCTGACGATCAACGGCATGGCGGCGCCCATCACCGCCATGTACTTCGCGGTGGCCGATGCGCAGGGCGCCGCGCGCGAGCGCGTGGTCACCACGCCGCAGAACGACATCCTGAAGGAGTTCGTCGCGCGGGGGACGTGGATCTATCCCGTGCGGCCGTCGCTGCGGCTCGTCGGCGACCTCATCGAGTACGCGGCGCGCCACTACCCGCGCAGCAACCCGGTGTCGGTCTGCGGCTACCACATCCGCGAGGCGGGGTGCACGACGGCGCAGGAGATGGCGTACGGCCTCGCCATCGCCGCCGCCTACATCGAGATGATGGTCCGGCGCGGCATGGACGTCGACGCCTTCGCCCCGCGCGTGTCGTTCAACTTCACGGCGTGGGGGAAGATCTTCGAGGAGGTCGCGAAGTTCCGCGCGGGCCGGCGACTCTACGCGCGCATGCTGCGCGAGCGCTTCGGCGCCAGGGACGCCAAGTCGTGGATGTTCCGCACGCTGATCGGCGGTGGAGGCTCGGCCTTCGTCGTGCAGGAGCCCGAGAACAACATCGTGCGCGGCGCCTACATCGCGCTGGCGGCGGCGCTGAGCGGCGCCCAGACGATGGCGCTGCCGACGTACGACGAGGCGTACACGATCCCGTCGGCGAAGGCGCAGCTCATCGCGCTGCGCACGATGCAGATCTGCGCGGAGGAGTCGGGGGCGGCCGACACCGTCGACCCGCTGGCCGGCTCGTACTACGTGGAGGCGCTCACCAACGCGATGGAGGACAAGATCACCGAGGAGCTGGCCGCCGTCGAGCGCATGGGCGGCATCGTGGACGCCATCGCGTCCGGCGCGCTGCAGGCCGAGGTGGCCCGCCAGGCCTATCGCTTCGAGCAGGCGCTGGCCGCGGGCGAGGTCCCCAAGGTGGGCGTGAACTGTCACGTGGCCGAGGGCGCGGCCGAGGCCGATCCCGAGGTGGCGCTGTACGCGTTCGATCCAGCCGTCGCCGAGACGCAGGTGGCCAAGCTCGCGCGCGTGCGGCGCGAGCGCGACGACCGGACCGCGCGGGCGGCGCTGCGCCGCCTGTCCGACGAGGCCCGGGGCACCGAAAACCTCATGCCCGCGATCGTGGAGGCCGTGAAGGCGTACGCCACTCTGGGCGAGATCAACCGAGCGATGAAGGACGTCTTCGGCGAGCACAAGGAGCCCATCCAATGGTGAGCAAGGAGCGTTTCGCGCAGGGGATGACGTTCGACGAGTACGTGAAGTTCGTGGGCACGCCCGAGAACCTCAAGCGCGAGGGCTCGTTCGGCATGCCGCGCAAGGACTACGGCGAGTTCCTCCGCAAGGCGTTCGAGACGGCGCAGCTCACCGACGCCCAGCGCGAGGCGTGGCAGTGGATCGTCTCGCAGCCGAGCGGCCCCGCCAGGATGCTCGTGATCTCCGAGGAGTGGTCGTCGGATTGCCGGCGCGAGGTGCCGGTGCTGGCGCGGCTCGCGCAGGCGGGCGGGCTCGAGATGCGGATCTTCCCGCGCGACGGGCACACGATCAGCTCGCTGGCCGTGCCCGATCCCAAGGAATCGCCCAACGCCGACCTCATGGCGCAGTTCCTCCGGAAGCGCGACGGGCAGACCTTCCAGTCGATTCCCATCGCCGGGTTCTATACGAAGAGCTTCGAGCACCTGTACACGTACATGGAGTTCCCGCAGATCTACCGCAAGGACCGCGTGGTGGCCGCGATCCGCGCGCCCAAGCCCGGGGAGTCGAAGGACGACACGGCCAAGCGCGGCCTGAGCGACTTCTTCGCGTTCCAGCAGACGCCGTTCTTCCGCCTCTACGCGAACGCCGCCGTGGACGAGATCATCGCCATGCTGCACGAGCGCATCCGGGTGGGCTCGCTCGCGTGAGGGAGCTGTCCGTCGTCGGCAAGGCGACGCCGAAGAAGGACGGCGCCGAGAAGGTCACGGGCCGCACCCGCTACCTGCACGACCTCGTCCTGCCGAGGCTCGCCCACGGCAAGATCGTGCGCGCGCGCCACCCGCACGCGCGCATCGTCCGCATCGACGCGCGGCGCGCGGCGGCGCTGCCCGGCGTGCTGGCGGTGCTCACGGCGGGCGACGTCGCGCAGGAGCGCTTCGGTTTCGCCCGGGATCAGACCGCGCTCAAGGCCGGCAAGGTGCGCTGCGTCCGCGACGAGGTGGCCGCCGTGGCCGCCGAGACCGCGGCCATCGCCGAGGAGGCGGCCGCGCTGGTCGAGGTGGACTACGAGGAGCTGCCCGCGGTGTTCGATCCCCGGGATTCGGTGCGGCCGGGCGCGCCGCGCGTGCACGACGAGCGCGCCGACAATCTGACGGACCTCCGCTATCAGTTCAGCCACGGCGACGTCGACCGTGCGTTCGCCGAGGCCGCCGCGGTGGTGGAGGGGGTCTACCGGCTCCACTTCGTCACCACGTGCTGTCTGGAGACCATGGTCGCCGTCGCGGACTGGGATGCGCAGGGCGGTCTCACGATGTGGTCCACCACGCAGGTGCCCTTCCTGTACCAGCGCGAGCTGGCGCAGGCACTCGGCATCACCGGCGACCGCGTGCGCGTGATGCAGCCGCCCGTGGGCGGAAACTTCGGGCGGGGCCTCGATCTCTACCCGATCGACGTGATCGCGGCCCTGCTCGCCCGTCGCGTGGGGCGCCCGGTCAAGGTGGAGTTCGAGCGGCTGGAGGAATTCGTCGCCAGCCCCACGCGCGAGCCCTGCGAGATCCGGCTGCGGACGGCCGCCGACGTCTCGGGCCGCCTGCTCGCGCGCGAGGCGCACGTCACCGTCGACAATGGCGCGTACGTGTCGTGGGGCTCGACGACGCCGTACGTGATGCTGGCCACGGTCGCCGGCCTCTACCGCGTGCCCAACGTGCGCTTCGACACCACCATCGCCTACACGAACAATCCCTACTCCGGCTCGATGCGCGGCTACGGCAACCTCGAGTCGACCTTCGCCGTCGAGTCGCAGATGGACGAGCTGGCCGACCGCCTCGGCCTCGACCGGCTGGAGATCCGCCGGCGCAACGCGACGAAGTCCGGCGACGTGAACCCGCAGGGCTTCGTCGTCACCTCGTGCGCGATGGCGGAGTGCCTGGAGGCCGTCGCGGAGCCGATCGGCCCGCCCGTTTCGCCGCCCGCGGCCGGCTGGCGCCGCGGCGTCGGCTACGCCGGGATGTTCCACGTCGCCGGCGGCGCGCGGATCTATCGCTCGGACGGCTGCGGCGCCATCGTCAAGATGGACGACTTCGGCAAGGTCGCGCTGATCACCGGCGCCACCGAGATCGGGCAGGGCAGCGAGACGGTGCTGGCGATGATCGTGGCCGAGACGCTCGGCGTGCCGCTCGATCGCGTGGAGGTCGTGAACTCCGACACGGCCGTGAAGCCGTGGGACGTCGGCGCGCATGCCAGCCGCACGACGTTCATCGCGGGCAACGCGGCGCGCATGGCCGCCGAGAAGCTGCGCGGCGACCTGCTGGCCATGGCCGCCGAGCAGCTCGACGAGCCGGTCGAGCGGCTGGCCATCGAGGCGGGCGCAATCTTCGTGGCGGCCGAGCCGCAGCGGCGGCTGCCGTACGAGCGCGTCGCGCGCGGTGGCCACTACCAGCCCGGCGGGCGCACGCTGGTGGCCGAGGCCTTCTACGATCCGCCGACGACGATGCTGGACAAGGACCTGCACGGCAACGTGTCGGCGAGCTACGCCTTCGCCGCCCAGGCCGTCGTGCTCGACGTCGAGGAGGCCACGGGCGCGATCCGGGTGCGCCGCGTCGTCTCCGCCCACGACGTCGGCCGCGCGCTCAACCCGCTGGCCGCCGAGGGGCAGATCCACGGCGGCATCCACATGGGGCTCGGCTACGCCCTGGCCGAGCGTCTCGTCGTCGAGAACGGGCAGGTGCTCACCGCGTCGTTCATGGACTACGCGATCCTGCGAGCGGACGACATGCCCGAGCTGGTGGTGCGCCTCATCGAGTCGCACGAGGCCGAGGGCCCGTTCGGCGCCAAAGGCCTCGGCGAGTCCGGCGTGATCCCGGTCTCCGCCGCCGTCGCCAACGCCGTGCACGACGCGATCGGCGTGCGCTTCGCCGAGCTGCCGATCACGGCCGCCCGCGTGCGCGAGGCGCTGACCGGGCCGCGCGGGCGATGAAGCTCTTCGAGGGCGTGCGTGTGCTCGATCTCTCGCGGATGCTCGCGGGGCCGTATGGCTCGATGCTGCTGGCCGACATGGGCGCGGAGGTCCTCAAGATCGAGGCGCCGGATGGCGGCGATCCGATGCGCGCGATGGGGCCGCCGTTCCTGCCCGGCGGCGAGAGCGCATACTTCCTCGCCATCAACCGCAACAAGAAGTCGCTCGTGCTGGACCTCGGCAAGCCCGCCGGCCGCGACGTCTTCCTCGACCTCGTCGCCCAGGCCGACGTCGTGTGGGAGAACTTCCGGCCGGGCGTGATGGCGCGCCTGGGCCTCGACTACGAGGCGCTGTCGAGGGTCAATCCGCGGCTGGTGATGTGCTCGCTCTCGGCCTACGGCCAGGACGGGCCGTATCGCGACTGGCCCGCCTTCGACCTGGCCCTGCAGGCGCTGGGCGGCGCGATGTCCGTCACCGGCGCGGCGGGCGGCGATCCGGTCCGCATGGGGCTGCCCATGGGCGATCTCTCGGGCGGGATGTTCGGCGCGTTCTCCGTCGCCGGCGCCCTGCTGCGCCGCACGCGCACGGGCGCGGGCGCGCGCGTCGACCTCTCGCTGCTCGACTGCCAGGTCTCGCTGCTCTCGTACCTCGCCCAATACTTCTGGACCGACGGCGTCGTGCCGCGGCCCATGGGGTCCGCGCATACCTCGGTCGTGCCCTACGGCTCGCTGGCCACGCGCGACGGTCACCTGATCGTCGCCGTCTTCGAGCGCTTCTGGCCGGCGTTCTGCCGCGCCGCCGCGCACCCGGAGTGGACGGCCGATCCACGCTTCGCCGCCAACGCCGAGCGCGTCGCCAACCGCGCGGCGCTCATGGCGCTGATCGAGCACGTGTTCGCCGGGCGGACGACGGACGAGTGGCTCGAGCGACTGCACGCGGAAGGCGTGCCGGCCGCGCCCATCCAGACGCTCGACCGTGTGCTGAGCGATCCTCAGGTGCGCCATCGCGGGATGGTGGTCGAGGTCGAGCACGAGCGCCTCGGGCGCGTACCGACGCTCGGCACGCCGATCAAGGTGGACGGCGCGACGCGATTCACGCCGGCGCCGCCGCCGCGGCTCGGCCAGCACACCGACGAGGTGCTGGCGACCCTGCTCAAATATCCGGGCGCACGCCTCGAGGCGCTCCGCCGCGAAGGAGTTATTGCGTGATCATCACCGTCCTGGGCGGCAGTCATGGCGCCTTCGCGACCGCGGCCGACCTGGCGCTGGCCGGCCACCGCGTGCGGCTCTGGCGCCGGCGCCCGGAGGATCTCGGCGCGCTCGCGATGGGCATCACGCTGACGGCGGACCAGCGCCAGGGGCCCGCGCGCCTGGACAGGACGACGGCGGATCTCGGCGAGGCGGTGCGCGACGCCGACGTCGTGATCGCGCCGCTGCCCGCGTCGACCCACGAGGACCTCGGCCGGCGGCTCGCCGGCGTCCTCACCGAGCGGCAGATCGTGCTGCTCGGCGCCGCCACCCTCGGCTCGTTCGTGATCGCGCGGGAGATCGCGCGCGCCGGCAAGCCGCTGCCGCTGGCGGTGGCCGAGACGGGCACGCTGCCGTATCTGGCGCGCAAGACGGGTCCGGCGGCGGTGGCGGCGCCGGTGCGCGCCGCGAACCTGCCCGTGGGCGTCTTCCCGGCCTCGCGCGGGAAAGAAGCGCTCGCGCGGGTCGGTGAGCTCTATCCGGCCACCCGGCCGTGCGTGGACGCCATCGACGTCGCGCTCACGAACGTCGGGCCGGTGATCCATCCGCCGCTCGTCCTCGTCAATGCGGGCGCCATCGATCGCGGGACGTTCGATGTTCACGCGGCGGGCACGACGGACAGCGCGCGCCGGCTCATCGACGCGGTGGACGCCGAGCGCGTGGCGAGCCGCACGGGCTGGGGCTTTCCGGCGCCGCATTACGAGATGGCCACGTACTACGACGAGGCGCGCGCGGCGGAGGGTCTCTATGGCGCCGGCGCCAGGGCAAAGCTGGTCGCGAGCGGGCTCTGGAACGAGGTGCTGACGTTCGAGCATCGCTACGTGAGCGAGGACGTCGAGCTCGGCCTGCCCTTCTTCGAGTCGGCGGCCCGCTCGGTTTCCGTCGCCTCCCCCGCGACCTCGGGGCTGCTCGGCGTGTTCGCCGCGCTGCTGAGCCGGCCGCTGGCCGGCCGCGGCCGCGACCTCGATCACCTCGGCCTCGGTGAGCTGACGCTGCGTGAGGTGCGCGAGCTGTTCCACGAGGGGTGGCAGTCCGCGCTGTGGCGGCGGGTCGTGCGCGCATGATGCCGCCGCCCGGCTACATCCTGATCCGCCCCGAGACGCTCGTCGGCGTGCAGAAAGCGGTCGAGGCCGCGCTGGGCGCGCGCGCCGCCGAGTGCCTGGCCGCCGGCGGCCGAGCCGGAGGCGTCAAGGCGACGGCAGAGCTGGAGGGCGACGCGGCCAGCCGCGCCGGACGGCTTCTGGAGGCCGGGCGCGAGATCGGCTGGGGCGACTTCGCGCTCGAGCGGCTGACGCCCACGGCGCTCGTGGTCAGCGTCGCCGGCTCGCCGTTCGCGCGCGCGTACGGCGCCGCCGGGGCGCCCGTGTGCCATCTCACGCGCGGCGTGCTGGAGACGCTGGCGTCGGTCGTGCTCGAGCGCCCCGCGCGTGTCGTGGAGACGACCTGCGCCGCAATGGGCGACCAACTATGTCGCTTCGAAACGGTGGTGGCGAATCGGGGGGGAGTTGGGGGGGATGCCTCATCCCCCCCAACATTCAACAGATGACCTTGACCTGGGCGAGTCTGATTCACGTCGTCGTATCAGGTCTGGCGACGGGCTGCATCTATGCCCTCATGGCGCTCGCTCTCGTGATCATCTACAACGCCACGCGCACGCTGAACTTCGCGCAGGGCGAGATGCTGATGGTGTCGACGTTCGTGGCGTGGGCGGCCCAGCGGGCGCTGGGCTTGCCGCTGGCGGCGAGCCTCGTCGTGGCCGTCGTGACGGGGGGCGCGATGGCGTGGGCGATCGAGCGCGTGGTGATCCGCCGTGCCGTCGCGGCCACGCACTGGGACGTCCTCATCATCACCCTCGGCCTGTCACTGATCCTGCGTTCGGTCGCCGGCCTCGTCTGGACGCATGACGAGTTTCCGTTCCCGTCGTTCTTCGGCGGCCGGCCGATCGCGCTCGGTCCCGTGCGGCTGGCGCCCGTCTCGCTCGGCATCATCGGGGCGTCGCTGTGCCTGATGGCGGTCCTGTATGCGCTCTTCAGCTGGACGCGGCTGGGCCGCGCCATGCGCGCGGTGGCGCAGAACCAGCGCGCGGCGCGGCTCATGGGGATCAGCGTCGAGCGCGTGTACGCGACGTCGTGGGTGCTCGCCGGCGTCGTCGGCGCCGTGGCCGGCGTGCTCGTGGCGCCGGTCGTCTTCCTGTCGTCCAAGATGGGCCTCGTCGTCATCAACGGCTTCACGGCGGCCGTCATCGGCGGCTTCGGCTCGATGCCGGGGGCGGTGGCCGGCGGCATGCTGCTCGGCGTGATCGAAAACCTCGCGCCGCTCTACCTGCCGTCGGGCATCCGCTATTCGGTGCCGTTCCTCGTCCTCATCGCGATCCTCGTCGTGCGCCCGGCGGGACTGCTGGGCCGCGTCGACCAGAGGAAGGTGTGACCGCGCACGCGCGTCGCGGGCTGCTGGCGGCGCTGGCGGTGGGACTGGCGGCCTGGCCGTGGGTGGCGCCCCGCTACTTCGTCTTCCTCGCCAGCCTCGTTTTCGTCAACGTGGTCGTGGCGCTGGGCCTGAATCTGCTGTCCGGATACACCAACCAGCTCTCGTTCGGCCACGCGGGCTTCCTCGCCATCGGCGCGTACACGGCGGCCCTGGTCGCCATCCACGCGCCGCGCGTGCCGGTGGTGGTCACGCTGCTGGCCGCGGGCGTGGTGACGGCGCTCGTCGGCCTCGCCTTCGGCGTGCCGTGCCTGCGCCTCGGCGGCCTCTATCTCACGATGGCCACGCTCGCCTTCGGCTTCGTCATCGTCGAGGCGATCCTGAGCCTCGACGCGCTCACCCACGGCGCCGACGGGCTGCGCGTGCCGGCCGTGCGCCTCGGGGCCTTCGGGGCCTTCGGCGATACCGGGCGCTACTACCTGACCGCGGTGACCGCGACCCTCATGGTCGCCGCCGCCGTGAACCTCGTACGGACGCGCACGGGCCGCGCGTTCCTGGCGATCCGTGAGAGCGAGATCGCCGCCCAGGCCAGCGGCGTGCCGGTGGCGGCGTACAAGACGATCGCCTTCGGCCTCTCTGCCTTCTACACCGGGGTGGCGGGCGGGCTCTTCGCCTTCGTCGTCGGCTTCCTCTCGCCCGACGCCTTCGACGTGTTCCTGTCGGTCGACTTCGTCGTGATGATCATCCTGGGCGGCCTCGGCTCGGTGCCGGGCTCCGTCGTCGGCGCCGCCATCGTGACCGTGCTCCACGACTCGCTGGCGGCCTTCCAGAACTACCGGCCGCTGATCTTCGGTGTGATCCTGATCGCCTGCATGCGGTTCATGCCGGGCGGCATCGCGGCCGCCACGAGGAGGATGTCCATGCGTCTCGTCGTCTCGCTCGTCCTCGCCCTGGTCACGCTGGCCGCCGCGCTGCCGGCGGGGGCCCAGCAGGGCGTGACCGACACCGAGATCGTGATCGGCTGCTCGAACTCGTTCTCGGGGCCGCTGGCGTACACGGGCGAGCAGGCGACGCGCTACGGCGTCGACCTCTACCTCAAGGTCGTCAACGACGCGGGCGGCGTCAACGGACGCAAGGTCCGCAGCATCTACTACGACGACGGCTACAAGCCGCAGGAGGCGGTGGCCAACACGCGCAAGCTGCTCGAGCAGGACCGGATCTTCGCGGTGATCGCGCCGCAGGGCACGCCGCCCGTGATGGCGACGCTCGAGTACCTCGAGGAGAACAAGGTCCCGCTGCTGTTTCCGTTCCAGGGCTCGCCGGTGATCCGAGGCAAGAAATACGTCTTCAGTGGCATGACGCTCTACGACCGGCAGTCGAAGATGATGATCGACTACCTCGTCGGCCAGCGGAAGTTCAAGACCTTCGGCGTGCTCTACCAGGACGACGACTACGGCAAGGCGTTCCTCACCGCCTATGAGAAGGACCTCGCGCGCCACAACCTCAAGCTCGCGGCCGCCGAGGCCGTCAAGCGCGGCGTCACCGACGTGAGCGCCCAGATCGCGAAGTTGCGCGCGGCCGCGCCGCAGGTGACCTTTCTCGTGCTCACGCCGGGTCCGGGCGCCCAGGCGCTGAAGGAGCGCCAGAAGATCGGCTGGACCGACACCGTGATGGTGTCGTCGGGCCCGCTCACGGACGAGAAGTATCTCGGGCTGGCGGGCGACGCCGCCGAGGGCGTGGAGGGGCTGTCACTCTGGCCCGATCCGCTGACCTCCGACCTGCCCGGCGTCAAGGCGTACCGCGCCGCGATGCAGAAGTACTTCGACAAGAACGAGCCCAACCGCTACTCGCTCTCGGGCTACTTCGCGGCCATGCTCTTCGTGGAGGGCGTCAAGCGCGCCGGGCGCACCCTCACCCGGGAGACGCTGATCGGCGCGCTGGAGAACGTCCGGAACTTCGACAGCGGCATCCTGCCGCCGCTCTCGATCGGCCCCGACCACGAGACGCAGAAGCAGGGGTTCTGGGTGCGCGTCGAGCAGGGGCGTTTCAAGCCGCTGACGGACTGGCTCAAGTCGGACTAGCCGCGTGGCGCTGCTGCGCGTCGAGGATCTCTCCATCCGCTTCGGCGGGCTGGCGGCGCTCGCCGACGTGAGCTTCGAGGTGGCGGAGGGCGAGATCCTCGGGCTGATCGGCCCCAACGGCGCCGGCAAGTCCACCGTCTTCAACGTCCTCACCGGGCTCTACCGGCCGGACTCCGGCCGTGTGACGTTCGCCGGCGAGAGCCTGCTCGATCTCGCGCCGCACGCCATCGCGCGCCGCGGCGTCGCGCGCACGTTCCAGAACACGGAGGTGTTCCGCCCGCTGAGCGTGCTCGACAACGTCCTCGTCGGCCTGCACTCACGGCTCTCCGGCGGCGTCTTCGGCGCCGCGGTCTGGTCGCCGCGCGTCGCGCGGGAAGAGCGGGCGGCGCGCGAGCGCGCGCTGGCGCTGCTGGAGCGCCTCGGCCTCGGCGACGTCGCCGCCATGGAGGCGGGCGGCCTGCCCCTCGGCCGGCAGAAGCGCCTGGAGATGGCGCGCGCGCTCGCCGCCGAGCCGCGCTGCGTCCTGCTCGACGAGCCCGCCGGTGGGCTCAACCCCACCGAGACGCGCGCGCTCATGGACCTCATCGTCCGCCTGCGCGACGAGCTGCGGCTGACGTTGATCGTGGTCGAGCACGACATGGACCTGGTCATGGGCATCTCCGACCGCGTGGTCGTCCTGCACTACGGGCGCAAGATCGCCGAGGGCAAGCCGCGCGAGGTCGCCACCGACCCGGCGGTGATCGAGGCGTACCTCGGCAGCGCGGAGGATGCGTGACGTGCCGGCCGACGTCGCGATGCTCGAGATCGAGGAGCTCAGCGTCTCGTACGGGCAGCGGCGCGCGCTCGAGGGCGTGTCGCTCAGCGTGCGCGAGGGCGAGATCGTCACCCTGCTCGGCGCCAACGGCAGCGGCAAGTCGACCACGCTGCGCGCCGTCTCCGGCCTCGTGCGTCCGCAGCGCGGCCGCGTCGTCTATCGGGGGCGTGACCTGCACGACGTGCCGGCGGACGCCATCGTCGCCGCCGGCATCGGCCACGTCCCCGAGGGGCGGGACGTGTTCGGCGACTTCAGCGTGCGCGAGAACCTCCTGGTCGGCGCGCACACGACGCCGCGGCGCGAGGTGGACGCCCGCCTGACCGCCGCCTACGCCGCCTTTCCCGTGCTCCGCGAGCGGCAAGGGCAGCGCGCGGGCACGCTCTCGGGCGGCGAGCAACAGATGCTGGCGATTGCCCGCGCGCTGATGGCACGGCCGCGCCTGCTGCTGCTGGACGAGCCGTCGCTGGGCCTCGCCCCGCGTCTGGTGCGCGAGATCTTCCGCGTCATCGAGCGGATCAACCGCGACGGCGTGACCGTGCTGCTGGTCGAGCAGAATGCCCGCCGGGCACTGGCGCTGGCCGCGCGCGGCTACGTGCTGGAGACGGGCCGTGTCGCGGTGGCCGGACCGAGTGCCGAGCTGGCCGCCGACCCCCGAATCCGCGCCGCCTACCTCGGCGAAGGACGTGGAGCCTGAGGGGCCCCTTCGTTTACGATCGAAGGTAAGGAGGGGCA
>Ga0137418_10001367_pt1 | contig 22425 bp, 22 predicted proteins | sample CZODoug3_1_2_16f_FD_122242 | JGI IMG/M metagenome (GOLD analysis project Ga0137418, IMG submission 122242) | Vadose zone soil fungal communities from Angelo Coast Range Reserve, California, USA - CZODoug3_1_2_16fungal (Hybrid Assembly) | ecosystem: Environmental > Terrestrial > Soil > Vadose...
GAATTTCAATGGTCGCAAAAGATTTGTGGCTTGAATTTGTTTCAACTGTGGGTGAAGCGAGGGAGCAATTCAAGAATCATGGATCTGCAAGTGGCTGAGAGTGTGCCTTGCAGGCGCGGAGCTGGCGGGTGCAGTAATTACGCTATCCTCAGCAACGTGTCTATTACTGTATACAGTACCTCAGCTCTGAGCCTCTGAGCTCATCGTCGTCCTCGCATCTAACATTCACCACATCGTATACCTTCTCTGACTAGAGGTACTACTGCCTCTGGCGGTCGACAATGTCAGACGATGATCGTGCTTCCAAAGCAGCGAGGGCCAAGGCGCTGGTCTGTCCCCGCAAGCCGTGACGCTTAGGCCGTGTCTGACCACTTGTGTTCGTTTTCCTTACCAGCTCAAAAAACGGCAGCAGAAAAAAGGCGGAAATGCTGCTGGTGCTGGCGCCAGTATGACCCCGCATCCCCCGGGCTCACCTCTGGTCAGAGCGTACTCTCCAGCCCTGTCGGAGACCGCGGATGACGAAAAGAATGACTTGGACGACGTGTATGTGCTCTTACCTCCTGTAACCTCCGTGTCAAGTAAACAGCTACTGGGATATGCTCTGCTGATGCTGATATCAACGCATATATTCCAGTTTCTTGAAACCTAGCCCGGAAGACCGCGCGCTTGACATGCCCTGGTTGAACGCTCTCGAGAAGGTTGGCTCGCCATCCGTAGCTGGCTCGCGCGCCAGGCCAGCGAAGGATGGCAGGACAGGAGGGAATCGAACCCCCAACCCCCGGTTTTGGAGACCGGTGCTCTGCCAATTGAGCTACTGGCCTACGCGGCTCGGGATTGGGATATGGGATTTGGGATTCGCAAGACCCGTTCGTTCCGGTCGAATCCCGAATCCCTAGTCGAATCCCTAATCCCTAATCCCCAATCCCTAAACTAATCCCCTCTTACTTCGACTCTTTGTGTCCCGTATGCTTCCGACAGAAGCGGCAGAACTTCGAGAACTCCAGCCGCTCGGTCGTCTTCTTCTTGTTCTTCGTCGTCGTGTAATTGCGCCGCTTGCACTCGAGGCAGGCGAGCGTCACGATGTCTCTCATGGCTGTGATCCTGTCGGGATTCTGGATTGGGGATTCGGGATTCGCGAATCCCGCACCACGAATCCCGACGAATGCCTGATCCCGAATCCCAAATCCCGACGCTACTCGACGATCTCCGTGACCGTTCCCGCGCCGACGGTGCGGCCGCCCTCGCGGATGGCGAACCGCGCGCCCTTTTCGAGGGCGACGGGCGCCATCAGCTCGCCGCTGATCGTCGTGTTGTCGCCCGGCATCACCATCTCGACGCCTTCCGGCAGGTTCAGCGTCCCGGTCACGTCGGTGGTGCGGATGTAGAACTGCGGGCGGTAGCCGTTGAAGAACGGCGTGTGACGGCCGCCCTCTTCCTTCGACAGGATGTAGACCTCGCCCTTGAACTTCGTGTGCGGCTTGATGCTGCCCGGCTTGGCCAGCACCTGCCCGCGCTCGACGTCGTCTTTTTCCACGCCGCGGAGCAGGACGCCGACGTTGTCGCCCGCCTCGCCCGAATCCAGGATCTTGCGGAACATTTCGACGCCGGTGACGACCTTCTTCTCGGTCGGCTTGAACCCGACGATCTCCACTTCCTCGCTGACCTTCACCCTGCCGCGCTCGATACGCCCCGTGACAACGGTGCCGCGCCCCGAGATCGAGAAGACGTCTTCGATCGGCATCAGGAACGGCTTGTCGACGTCGCGCTGCGGGAGCGGGATGTAGCTGTCGAGCGCTTCCATCAGCTTCGTGACGCCGGCGATGCCTTCGGGATCGCCCTGCAGCGCCTTGAGCGCGGAGAGGCGGATCACCGGGATGTCGTTACCCGGAAACTTGTACGCCGTCAGCAGCTCGCGGACCTCGAGCTCGACCAGATCGAGGAGCTCCGCGTCGTCGATGGCGTCCACCTTGTTGAGCGCGACGACCAGATACGGCACGTTGACCTGATAGGCGAGCAGGACGTGCTCGCGCGTCTGCGGCATCGGACCGTCGACCGCGCTGACGACGAGAATGGCGCCGTCCATCTGTGCGGCGCCGGTGATCATGTTCTTGATGTAGTCGGCATGCCCCGGGCAGTCGACGTGGGCGTAATGCCGCTTGGCGGTCGAGTACTCGACATGGCTGGTCGCGATCGTCATCACCTTCGACTCGTCGCGACGGCCCTGCGACTCGGACGCCTTGGCGACTTCGTCGTAGGACACGAACTTGGCCCAGCCCTTGTCGGACGCGACCTTGGTGAGCGCGGCGGTGAGGGTGGTCTTGCCGTGATCGATGTGCCCGATGGTGCCGACGTTGACGTGCGGCTTGCTGCGATCGAATTTTTCTTTGGCCATGTCTGCGATCCTCGCGCTGCGTGTGATGGAGCCGATGACCAGGATTGAACTGGTGACCTCGTCCTTACCAAGGACGCGCTCTGCCAACTGAGCTACATCGGCAAATGTCCTTGATGCTCAGTTCGTGGTTCGCGGTCCACCTTCGCCCTTCGGGCTGCGGTGGACAACCTTCGCGTATCGACGGGCTCGCCAACCGTAGCTCGCTCGCGAGTCACGCGCGCGAAGGTTGGAGCGGGAGACGGGGATCGAACCCGCGACCAACAGCTTGGAAGGCTGTGACTCTACCACTGAGTTACTCCCGCCTTCGCGCTCACCGCGCTTCGCTCGCGCTCATCGCTTCCGCCTTCGCGCTTCGCGCTACGCGAACAAGTCGGCGGACAGCCCCGTCTCGCGTCGCTCAACCCTTTCCACTCGCCCCTCGACCACTGGCTTGCCAACCGAAGCTCGCGCGACCGTGGTCAAGCGCGAGCGAAGGTTGGTGGGGAGGGGAGGGTTCGAACCTCCGTAGCCCGTTGGGCGGCAGGTTTACAGCCTGCTGCGATTGACCGCTCCGCCACCTCCCCGTGATCTCAATCACTACAGGCCTCAGCGTTGGGACCTCAGGCCTCGTTTAGTTCAAGTGGCTCTCGGACCCGAAGCCTCCGCCATGGGCCCTTCTTAGATGTTTGGAGTCCGTGCGATCGGCGCGTTCCTGAAGACCCTTTTCGAAGCATGAATTCGGGGAACGGCGGCGGGCGGGGCTCACTTCGGTGGAGCTGGCGGAGGGATTTGAACCCCCGACCGGCTGATTACAAATCAGCTGCTCTACCGGACTGAGCTACGCCAGCCAGACAAAGAGCGAATTATAGCACTTCCCGTGCCACGACACCCACAAGGGGTCTGTGTCAATCACGTCCGAATCTCATCCGTGGACCGTCCTTATTCCCCGCTTTTCAGGCTTCTCTGACGGACGGCCTCGAACAACACAATCCCTGCCGCGACCGAGACGTTCAGGCTGGAAACGTGGCCGCGCATGGGAATCGACGCGAGGCGGTCGCAGCGTTCACGAACCAGACGCCGCAACCCGGCCCCCTCGGCGCCGAGGACCACCGCGGTCGGCAGCGTGTAGTCGATGGTCTCGTACGACGCCGTCGCCTCGCCGGCCAGGCCGACGGTCCAGACCCCGCCGTCCTTCAACTCCTCGACTGCGCGCGCGATGTTGACCACTTCCGCGATCTTCACGTGCGCCAGCGCGCCCGCCGATGCTTTCGCCGCCGCGCCGTCACGGGCCGCCGACCGCCGGCTCTGGACGACGACGCCGTCAACGCCCGCCGCATCCGCCGTCCTCAGGATCGCGCCGAGGTTGTGCGGATCCTCGACGCCGTCGAGCACGACGACGAGCGCCGGGCCTATCGCGCCGCGCACGATCTCGTCGATGCTGTGGTCGTCGGCCTTCTCGACCTCGGCGACGACCCCCTGGTGCACGCCGCGACGCGACTCGCGTTCGAGCGCGTCCGCGGGCACGCGCCTGACGCGCACGCCGCGCTCGCCCGCGAGCGCGAGCAGCTGTTTCAGTCGGTCGTCGGCGCGATCACCGACGCGAAGCTCCTTCACGCGCCCGGCACGCAGGGCCTCGATGACCGGATTGATCCCGTAAATGATCACGCGTTGGCGACCGGTTTCTCGAGCTCGAGCAGGAACGCGGCGGCGCGGTCCGCGGCGCTGAACACCGCGCGCACCTCGGCGTTGTGGATGGCCGCGCCCTGTTCGATCAGCGGCACCGCGATGTCGAGCTCGAGACCCTCCGGCTCGCCCGTGAGCGCGAGGCGAATCGGATGAAACAACCCTTTCCCCCGGGCGCCGGTCCTTTCCCGGACGCGACCCGCCAGCGCGCGGAACGTCTCCTTGTCGGTCAGCGGTCCTGCCGTCGCGAGCTCGCCGGCAAGCGCGGCGATCACGGCGCGCGCATCGGTCGCCTCCGCGCGAATCGCGGGGTCGGCCAGCGACGCCTCCGCCGAGTAGTCGAACAGGAAATGCAGGCGCCCCGGGACCTGGTCGAGGCGGTCAACCGACTGCGCCGCGGTGCCGACCGCCTTCGCAAGAAAGTCGAGCGCTTTCGGATCCCGCCCTTCCCGGCCGATCCACCCCTGCTGCCGCAGAAACGGCAGCGCCAGCTCCACGAGCCGTTCCGGCGCCGCGATCTTCAAGTAGTGCCGGTTCACCCACGCGAGCTTCTCCGGATCGAACACGCCGGGGCTCTTCCCGACGTCCTCGATGCGAAACCGCGTGGCGAGCTCCCCGAGCGGAAGCAGCTCCTGGTGCTCGCCCGGCGACCAGCCAATCAGCGCCAGGTAATTCGCCAGCGCCTCCGGCAGGTAGCCGCGCTCGCGGAACTCGCCGACCGACGTCGCGCCGTGGCGTTTCGACAGCTTCGCGTGATCGGGCCCGAGCACCATCGACACGTGACCGAACCGCGGCGGCTTCCAGCCGAACGCCTCGTACAACAGCAGCTGCCGCGGCGTGTTCGAGATGTGATCCTCGCCGCGAATCACATGACTGATCTCCATCAGCGCATCGTCGATGACCACGGCGAAGTTGTAGGCGGGGACACCATCGGAGCGCAGCATCACGAAATCGCCAATGACGTCCGTGGTGAACGCGACGCGGCCGCGGACCAGGTCCTCCCACCCGACCTCGCGGTCGCCGTCGGGCACACGGAAGCGGACGGTGGCGGGCTCTCCGCCTTCGACGCGCCTGCGCGCCTCCTCGCGCGGGATGTTCCGGCACCGGCCGACGTACTTGGGGGGCTGCATGTTCCGCAGCGCCTGATAACGGTCCATCTCGAGCTGCTCCTCCGAGCAGAAGCAGTGGTACGCCTGCCCCTTCGACATCAGCTCGACGGCGTGCGCGCGATAGATGTGCAGCCGCTCGGACTGCCGATACGGACCGTGCGCGCCGCCGGCGTCCGCCCCCTCGTCCCAGTTCAGCCCGAGCCAGCGCAGGTCCTCGATCGCCGATCCCTCGGCCTCCTTCGTCGAGCGCGCGAAGTCGGTGTCCTCGATGCGCAGCACGAACGTCGCGCCGGCGCCGCGGGCCATCAGCCAGTTGAACAACGCCGTGCGCGCGTTGCCGACGTGGATCTGTCCCGTCGGACTCGGCGCAAACCTAAGACGCATGGTGAATCAGGGCGACCGCGTGAACCGCAATCGCCTCGCCGGCACCCGTGGAATCGACGCCTTCGTTCGTCTTCCCTTTGACGCTCACCTGGTCCATGTCGATCCCGAGCGCGCAGGCCAGGCTCGCGCGCATCGAATCCACGTACGGGGACAGCTTCGGCCGCTGCGCGATGACGATGACGTCGACGTTGGCGACGCCGAAGCCGGCCGCCTTCACGATGGCGACCGCGCGCTTCAACAGGTCGACGCTGTCGGCCCCCTTCCAGGCGGGATCGGTGTCGGGGAAGTGGCGGCCGATGTCGCCCGCCGATGCGGCGCCGAGGATCGCATCGGTGACGGCGTGGCAGACCACGTCCGCATCCGAATGCCCGTCGAGCCCCTTGTCGAACGGGATGGAGACGCCGCCGAGCACCAGCGGCCGGCCCGCGACGAGCCGATGCAGGTCGTATCCGTTCCCGATGCGGATGGCCGCCGCGCCGCCCTTGCGGGCCAGCAGGCGCTCGGCCATGTCCAGATCGTCGGGCGTCGTGATCTTCAGGTTGCGGGCGTCGCCCTCGACCAGGTGCACGTGATGCCCCGCCTGCTCCGCCAGCGTTGCCTCGTCGGTGGCGTCGGCCGCGGTCGAGGCGAGCGAGAGCGCATCGCGGAGCACGCCGACGCGGAACGCCTGCGGCGTCTGCGCGAGGAAGATCTCGCCGCGCGGCAGCGTGCCCCGAATCGTCCGTGACGCGTCGCCGCGCTTCACCGTGTCCCTGGCCTCGAGCGCCGCAATCGCGGCGCCATGCTCGATCGCCGCCGCCACTGTGCGCTCGATCAGCGAGGGCGAGACGAGCGGCCGCGCGGCATCATGAATGACGATCACCTGCGAGCTCGGCGCCACGGCCGCGAACGCGTTCGCGACCGAGTCCTGCCTGCGCTCGCCGCCCTCGACGACGATCGTGTCGTCGAGATACGCGGGTGGGTTCGCGGCCAGCTCCGACGGAAGCGCGACGACGACCTCGTCGAAGGGATACCCGGTGAGGAACGTATCGACGGTGCGCTTGAGGATGGGGACGCCGGCGAGCAACTCGAACTGCTTGGGCTGCGCGCCGCCAAACCGGGAACCGCGGCCGCCCGCGGCGATGATGGCAGAAACGTGCACGAATTCGATTCTAGCCCGTTGGCCCACCACCCACTACAACAGCCGCGCCGCTTCCAGGCAGCCCGTGTACTGCTGCATCCGCTCCGACGTCACGTCCATCACGCGCGTCAACCGCGCGGCGTCCACCTCGCGCGGCGCGAACACCACGAGCAGCCCGCGTGTCGTGGCGGTCGTCACCATCGTCCTCGCGGAATCGGACGTCGGGTTGCCGAAGGGACCCGCGGCATCGACGAGCGCGATGCGGCCGCCGACGTGCACGTCGTCCTTGCGGATGCCCGGGTACGACTCGCCCTCGCGTCCAATCCGCAGCGTGACGTCGCCCTCGATGTGCGCCGCGTCGTACAGGCCGTACGGCAGCTGGAACTCGAACGAGCACCAGTTGCAGACGTCCACCATCGAGTTGATGCGCGGCAGCGTGTCGCCCTTGCGGACGCGCCGCAGCAGCGCCTCCGACGACGGGCGCGTCTTGGTCGGGTCGATCCCCACGCGCTTGTACATCGTCCGCACCGCGGTCGTCTCCACGGGAGGGTTGATGCGGACGCCGGCCTCGGCGGCGGCAAGCGGGGCGTCCATCCGATGATCGTGTTCGGCGACGGTCGCGCCCTCGAACCAGAGCACGCCGGGCCGGACGAGCGACGCGAGCGCGGGGTCGAGCGTGAAGGTCATGCGGCGGGCGCCGCGACGTCGGACTCGGCGGCGGGCGCGACGATCTCGCGGACGCGCGCGGCAAACGCCCTCGCGGCGCGCGGATTGCCCGAGAGCCCTGTCGTGTCGATCGGCTCGTGGACGATCAGCTTCACGCGGCCAGGAGAGGTCGCGAGCCGGCCCTTCGACATCACGTGCCGGCTGCCGACGATCGCGATGGGCACGACCGGCAGCCCTGCCTCGAGCGCGAGGTAGAAGCTGCCGCCCTTGAACGGCGCGACGCGCCCGTCGCGGCTGCGTGTCCCCTCCGGAAAGACGATCAGCGACAGCCCGTCCTTCATCAGTCTCGAGGCGCGGCCGAAGATGGCCGCGCGATCGGGATGCCGGCGATCGACAAGGATGTGCCCCGCCCGCCGCAGGTGCCATCCAAGGAACGGAAAGCGTCCGAGCGACGCCTTCGCGATGATCCGAATCTGGTACGGCAGCGACCAGAAGACGATCGGAATGTCGTAGATGCTCTGGTGGTTCGCGACGAAGACGTACGCGCGTTCGCGGTCGAGCCGCTCGAGACCGCTGACCTCTACGCGCACGCCTGTCGTCACGAGAATCAGGCGCGACCACGTCCGCGCGCACCAGTGCGCGAAGCGGCCGCTGCGCTCGAAGAGGCTGGAGCCGATCGACAGCGTCCCGAGTACGACGGTGTACACGGTGATGGCCGGAATCAGGTAGAAGACCGTCCGCCACCAGTGATACGGGGGAATGCGGAAAATTGCATTACCTCGCGGCCGTCACTTGCCCGCGGCCGCGGCCGAAGGAGGCATCTGCGCGCGCGTGCGGCGCACCGGCTCGCCCTCGGGCGCGGCAGCCGGCGCCGCGGACGTCGAGGGCGTGGCCTGCGCCGCCGTCGCCGGATCGATGAACCGCCCGAAGATCATCTTCCCCGCGGTCGTCTGCAGCACGCTCGTGACGACGACGTCGATGGTCTTGCCGATCATCTTGCGCGCGTTGTCCACGACGACCATCGTCCCGTCGTCCAGGTACGCGACGCCCTGGTTGTATTCCTTCCCTTCCTTCAGGATGAAGACCTTCATGAGCTCGCCGGGCAGGACCACGGGCTTGAGCGAATTGGCCAGCTCGTTGATGTTGAGCACCGCGACCCCACGCAGCTGCGCCACCTTGTTCAGGTTGAAGTCGTTGGTGACGATCTTTCCCTCGAGCGTGCGCGCAAGCTCGATCAGCTTCAGGTCGACTTCCTTGATGTCGGGAAAATCGACGTCCGAGATCGTGACGTCCACGCCGGCCATCTTCTGAATCTTCTGGAGGATGTCGAGGCCGCGGCGCCCGCGGTTGCGCTTCATCGAGTCCGACGAGTCGGCGACGAACTGCAGCTCCTTCAGCACGAACTGCGGAATGACGAGCGTGCCGTCCATGAAGCCGGTCTCGCAGATGTCGGCGATGCGGCCGTCGATGATGACGCTCGTGTCGAGGACGCGGTAGCGGCGGCGTGGTCCCGTGTTGCGGAACAGGCTGACGATGCGCTCGGGCTCGAGCCATTCGGCGTTGCGCGCACCCATCACCAGCCCGAGGTACGGCAGGCCGAGCAGGATGAGGCTGTGGAGGAAGACGACGCGGTGGTCGTTGACGTCGGCCCAGTAGAGCGCCGCCCCGATGGTCTTCGCCGCGCCGAGGCCGACGGCCCCCCCGAGGAGGCTCCCCAGCATGTGGGTCATTGCAATGTGCTGGAGGCGCTGCTCGAGGAAGATGACGAGCGTGCCGAGCCCGACGCCGAAACCGAGGCTGGGAATGGGGTCGTCCCCGAGCGGCTGCAGCTGGTACGCCGAGTAGCCGACCGCCAGGATGAATAAGAGCCGCGCGATGATGGACCAGACCATGGCGTGTCCCCCCGGGTTTATGACCGAATCACACAGAGCGCTATAAGTGGATGAACCTTAGAGCGGTCCGGGGGTGAAAATCAAGCGATCAGCTCGTCGAGCGCCTCCCCTACGGTCCGGACGCCGATTAACTGGCAATCCTTTGACTCCGAAGGGTCCAGGTTAGCCGTCGGCAGGACGATTCGGGTAAATCCCATCTGGACGGCCTCGCGAATCCGAAGGGGTGCCTGTGGAATACCCCGGATTTCCCCGCTCAACCCCACTTCCCCGAACACGGCCGTGGAGGGCGAAAGGCCGCGGTTGCGGACGCTCGAAGCGACCGCCGCGACAACGCTCAGGTCGGCCGCCGGCTCTTCGATGCTCATACCGCCTGCAATATTCACGTACACATCGTCGCCGGCCAGGCTCAGGCCTGCACGTTTTTCGAGGACCGCCAGCAGGAGCGCGAGCCGGTTCTGGTCGATGCCGATCGCCATCCGCCTCGCGTTGCCGTAGGTGCTGGTGCTGACGAGCGCCTGCACCTCGACCAGGATGGGCCGCGACCCCTCGACGCAGCAGAGCACCGCGGACCCCGGCGTCCCCGATGCCCGTTCGGAGAGAAACAACCGCGAAGGGTTGGCAACCGGGCGCAGGCCGGTGCCGGTCATCTCGAACACGCCGAGCTCGCTCACCGCGCCGAAGCGGTTCTTGATGGCGCGGACGACGCGATGGGAGTGGTGGCGCTCCCCCTCGAAGTAGAGCACGGTGTCCACGACGTGCTCGAGCGCCTTCGGCCCGGCGAGGTTGCCGTCCTTCGTCACGTGGCCGACGAGGACGGTCGGGATGTTCTGGCCCTTGGCGGCAAAGAGGAACTGCGTCGCGGCCTCGCGCACCTGCCCGATGCTGCCGGGGGCCGACTGGAACTTGATCGAGAAGACGGTCTGGATGGAGTCGATGACGACGAGCGCAGGCTTGAGGCGCGCCATCTCCTCCAGGATCCGTTCGATGCAGGTCTCGGAGAGCAGATACAGCGGCGCGGCGCCGACGCCGAGCCGGTCGCCGCGGCTCTTGATCTGATGTTCGGATTCCTCGCCGGACGCGTAAAGGACGGGACCGACGGCGTTCGCGAAGTGCGCCGCCGCCTGCAGCAGCAGCGTGGACTTGCCGATGCCCGGCTCGCCGCCGAGCAGGATGAGCGAACCGGGGACGATGCCGCCGCCGAGCACGCGGTCGAACTCGCTGATGCCCGAGGAGAGGCGAACGGCGTTGGCGGTTTCGACGTCGGCGTACAGCTTCGCAGACCCCGATGCGCCAAGCTGCGAGTAGCGGTTACCCGCCGCCGCCCCGCCCGCGGGTTCCTGCGACAGGCGCTCCTCGACGAGCGAGTTCCACGCGCCGCAGTCGTTGCAGCGGCCCGCCCACTTCGGGGCCTGCGCGCCGCACTCCTGGCAGACGAACACGACTTTGGGTGGCTTCACGGAGATTTTTTGATTTGGGATTTGGGTTTTGGGTTTTGGGTTTTATTCATACTGACGTTCAATTCGCGAGCCGATCCGGCAGACGACCTCGTAGGGGATCGTCCCGATGGCGGCCGCCATCTCGCGCGCGTCGATCTGCTGCCACGATTCGCTGCCCTGCCGGCCGATGATGACCACCTCGTCTCCCGGCGACACCTCGTCGAGGCCCGTGACGTCCACCATCATCATGTCCATCGATACCGCGCCGACGATCGGCACGCGGCGGCCGCGGATGAGCACGTGGCACCGGCCCGAGACGCGGAGGTCGATGCCGTCAGCGTAGCCGGCGGGAATGACGGCAGTGGTCACGGGCGCGTCCGCCGTGAAGCGAAGGCCGTATCCGACGCCTTCACCCGGCCGAATCCCCTTGACCGCGACGACGCGGCTCGTGAGCGACATCACCGGCGTCAGCGGAATCGTCGAGGCCAGCGGCGGCGGCACGATGCCGTACAGGAGCAGGCCGGGGCGGACGAAGTCATACCACACGCGGGAATCACGGAGAGTAGCCGCGCTGTTCGCCGCGTGGATTGAGCGGGGCGGACCCTGTGGGTCCGCGATCGCATCAATGGTCTTCAGCGCCGCCTCGAAATTCGTCCGCTGCTGGTCGAAGAACGGTGTCTCAGGCTCATCGGCCGTCGCGAAGTGGGTGTAGATCGCCTCGAGCCTGAGGTTCGGGCTCGCGAGCACCTCCGGCAGCGTCCGCCGCAGGTTGTCGTGGCGGAAGCCGAGGCGGTTCATCCCGGTGTCGATCTTCAGGTGATAACCGAGCGTCGTCCTGTGCTTCGCCGCAGCCTGCTGGACGGCGCGCGCGGCCGACGGGGTCGAGATGGTCGGCGTCAGCGAGAACTCGAACAGGCCGTCGAGATCGCTGACGCTCAGCGCGCCGAAGATCAGGACTGGCGCGCGCACGCCGGCGCGCCGCAGCACGACCGCCTCCTCGATGTCGGCGCACGCGAGCAGGTCCGCGCCCGCTGCTTCGAGCGCCAGCGCGACACGCTCCGAGCCGTGGCCGTACGCGTTCGCCTTGACGACGGCGATGACCTTGGGAATCGTGCGGCGCGGACCCTTCGGGTCCGCGATCCCCGTCTCGATAAATTTCTGAATGGCCTTGAAATTGGCCTGCAGCGCCGTGAGATCGACGTGCGCGACCGTGCTTCGAATCACGGCTGCCGTGGGATTTGGGATTTGGAGCTTGGGATTTGGGATTTCGCCATCTGGCCGTCAGGCTCCAGCGGCCAGGCTGGCAAATCTCGTCTGCTCGCGGAGGAACGCGAGCCGGACGATGCCCGTCGGGCCGTTGCGCTGCTTGGCGAGGATCAGTTCCGCGGTGCCGGCCTCCGGGTTGTTCGGGTCGCGGTTGTACGCGTCATCGCGGTAGATGAGGATGACGACGTCGGCATCCTGCTCGAGGGCGCCCGATTCGCGAAGGTCGGAGAGCTGCGGACGATGGTCCGAGCGCGACTCCGGCGCGCGCGACAACTGCGACAACACCACGATGGGGACGTTCAATTCCTTCGCGAGGCCTTTCATCGAACGCGAGATCGACGCCAGCTCCAGCGTGCGGTTCTCGTAGCGCCCGCGCGCGCTCATCAGCTGGATGTAGTCCACGACGAGCAGGCTGAGGCCGTGCTCCGACTGAAGGCGGCGCGACTTGGCGCGCATCTCCAGCACGCCGACGTTCGCGGTGTCGTCGATGAAGAGGCCCATGCTGCTCAGCCGCTCGAGCGCCTGCGAAATGCGCCCGTAGTCGCGCTCGGCGATGTGCCCGCTCATCAGGCGGTGGCTGTCGATCTGCGCTTCGGACGTGAGCAGCCTGATGAAGAGCGACTCCTTCGACATTTCGAGGCTGAAGAACCCGACCACCATCTGCGGCTGGACGGCGACGTGCTGCGCGATGTTCAGCACGAGGCTCGTCTTCCCCATCGACGGCCGCGCCGCGATGATGATCAGGTCGCCGCCCTGGAAGCCGCGCGTCATCTCGTCGAGATCGACGAAGCCGGTGGGAACGCCGGTGACGAGCCGCTTGTGCTCGAACAGCTGCTCGATCTTCGGGAAGCTCTCGTTGACGAGCGTCCGCATCGGCACGAAGCCGGCCTTCAGCCGGTCGTCAGCCACCGCGAAGATCAGGCTCTCCGCCTCGTCGAGAATGAGGTCCGATTCCTGCTCCGCCTCGTACGCGTTGGCGACGATCTTGTTGGCCGCGTAGATCAGGTTCCGCAGCGTCGCCTTTTCCTTGACGATCCTCGCGTAGTACTCGACGTTGGTCGCTCGCGGCACGCCGTCCACGAGCGACGCGACGTACGCCGGGCCGCCGGCGGCGTCCAGCTCGCCGCCGCGCGACAGCTCCTCTTTCAGCGTGATGAAGTCGATCGCGTCGCCCCGCTCGCTGAGCGTGACCATGCGATCGAAGATGCGGCGGTGCGCGTCGCGGTAGAAGTCGCGGCTGTCGATCACCTGCGCCGCGGTGTTGAACGCGTCGTTGTGCACGAGGATCGCGCCGAGCACCGAGCGCTCTGCCTCGAGATTATGCGGAAGCGTACGTTCGGCGGTTGCGATCGTGTCGGCCATGGAGGAGCGGCGGGAGGAAGGAAACGGAGTGTAACACGGCGGCTCCTCTGGGACTTGACCTTAAGCTAGAATCATCGCCCTCATGCAGGACCTCACGAGCGGCTCGCTCTCGCGTCACCTGCTCAAGACGTCGAGCTTCATGCTCGTCGCCATGGTGTTCCAGACGCTCTACGTGCTCATCGATCTGTACTGGGTGGGACGTCTTGGCACCGATGCCGTCGCCGCGGTCGCCGTCAGCGGCAACCTGATGTTTGTCGTGCTTGCCGCGACGCAGATGCTCGGCGTCGGCACGACGACGCTGGTCTCGCACGCCGTGGGGCGGAAGGACCACGACACCGCGCGCCTGGTCTTCAATCAATCGCTCGGACTGTCCGCCACGCTCGGCCTGCTCTTTTTCGCGATCGCGGCCGCGCTGACGACGCCTTACGCAAACACGCTCAGCGCCGACGCGGAGACCGCGTCGCTCGCGCGCGATTACCTGCGCTGGTTCGTTCCCTCGCTGGCCCTGCAGTTCCCGCTGGTGGCCATGGGCGCCGCGCTGCGCGGCACGGGCAACTTCAAGCCGGGGATGATCGTCCAGAGCGCGACGATCGTCATTAACATCGTCCTCGCGCCGGTGCTGGTCTTCGGCTGGGGCACCGGGGTCGCACTCGGCGTCGCGGGCGCCGCGATTGCCACGCTCGTCGCCATCGTCGTCGGCAACGTCTGGATGACCCTGTACTTCCGGCCGCACGAGTCGTACCTGAAATTCGCGCCGTCGCAGATGCCTCCACGCCGCCACCTCTGGACGGACATGCTGAAGGTCGGCCTGCCGGCGGGCGCGGAATTCGGGTTGATGTCGGTGTATCTCGTGATCATCTACGCCGTGAGCCGCCCCTTCGGCGCGAGCGCGCAGGCGGGCTTCGGCATCGGGATGCGTATCATCCAGGCGTGCTTCATGCCGGTGGTGGCGCTCGGATTCGCGGTGGCGCCGGTGGCGGGACAGAACTTCGGCGCGCGCCGCCCCGAGCGCGTGCGGCAGACGTTCTATGTCGCCGCCGGCATGGCCGCGGCAGGCATGGTGCTGGTCTTTCTCGTGTCGCAATTCGCGGCCGCGGGGATGGTGGGCGTGTTCACGAACGAAGCGGCTGTCGTCGCCGTGGGCGAGGAATACCTGCGCATCGTCTCCTGGAGCTTCATGGCGTCCGGGGTCATCTTCGTGGCGTCGAGCATGTTCCAGGCGATGGGCAACACGATCCCGTCGCTCGTCAGCTCGTTCACGCGCATCGTGGGGACAGCGATCCCGGTCCTGTTCCTCTCGAGGATGCCGGGATTCAGCCTGCGGTGGGTGTGGCTGTTGTCGGCGATGACGGTCTTCGCGCAGATGGCGCTCAGCCTGCTGCTGCTCCGCCGCGAGTTCCGCCGGCGGCTGACGTTCGCCGCCGACGCTACAGCTTCGCCAGCGCCTCTCTGACCTTTCCGTAATCGGGCTCGTTGCGCGCGTCGTCGAGGATCTCGCGATACGCGATCGTGCCGCTGCGATCGATGACGAACGTCGCGCGCTTCGCGATGTCCTTCAACCCGATCATGTCGGGGTTGACGACGCCGTACTGGCGGATGGCGGTCTTGTTGTAGTCGCTGAGGAGCGGGAAATTGAAATGCTGGGCGTCCGCCCACGCCTTCAACGCGAAGAACGTGTCGGTGCTGATCCCGATCACGTTGGCCGAGACGCGGTTCAGCTCGGCCATCGAATCGCGGAACGCGCACATCTCCTTCGTGCACGTCCCGCTGAATGCGGCGGGGAAAAAGGCCAGGACCACCGGCCCTTTCTTCAGCTCCTCGCTGAGCGTGACGGGCGCGCGGTCCTGGTTCGTGAGCGTGAAGTCCGGCGCCTTCGCGCCGACGTCGGCGGCCACGTCGATCAGGCGCCGGGCGTCTCGGCGCCCTCTTTGACGACCTTCACCTTCAGCGGCACGGTCACCTCGCGGTGCAGCTTCAGCGGCACGTCGTGCTCGCCGATCGTCTTGATCGCCTCGGGCAGGATCAGCTTGCGCCGATCGACCTCGAAGCCCTTGCTCTTCAGGTAATCGGTGATGTCGGCCGCGGTCACCGATCCGTACAGCTGCTCGGTCTCGCCGACCCGGCGCGCAATCGTGATGTCGATCGAGGACAGGCGCGCCGCAATCGCCTCGGCCCCCCCCTTCTCCTCCGCCTCGCGCCCCTCCATGATCTTGCGCTCGCGCTCCACATGCTTCTTGTTGCCCTCGGTCGCCAGCAGCGCGAGCTTCCGGGGCAGCAGGTAGTTGCGCGCGTAGCCGTTGGAGACCTTGACGATCTCGCCGCGCTTGCCCAGTTTCTCGACGTGGTCTCTGAGAATGACTTCCATAGCTTCCATCTGGCGGGTCCGAAAGGACCCGCCCTCCACTGAAAATTATTCGGCGGTGTACGGGATCAGCGCGAGCTGCCGCGCGCGCATGATCGCCGTGCGCAGCTTCCGCTGGTGCAGGGCGCAGGTTCCCGAGATCCGCCGCGGCAGGATCTTCGCGCGCTCCGGCACGAACGGCATCAGGAGCTTCATGTCCTTGTAGTTGATGTCGTCGATCTTGTCCGCGCAGAACTTGCAGACCTTGCGGCGGCGGAACATGGGACGGCGCTGGCCGTCCTTCCCCTGCTGCGCGCCGCGCGCGCCGGTCTTGCCGCGTCCGCCGCCGCCGCCTCCGAAGCTTCTCTTGCTGCCGTTCATCGGTCCAACCCCTCAGGCATGTCAAAACGATCGTCGCGGTCGTCGTCCACGTCGGCGCGCTGGCCCTCGCCCGGCTGCCGGTCTGGCGGCAGGCCGCGCGCGACGCGCCGCCGGCGCGCGTTCTCGGTGCGCCGCGTGCGCGTGCGATCGACGACCGACTGCTCCTCGTCGGTGCGGACGATCAGGTGGCGGATGACGAGATCCGACACCTTGAGCCGGCGGTCGATCTCCTTCATCAGCTCGCCGCCGCCGTCGATGGTCTCGAGGACGTAGGTGCCTTCCTTGTGCCGCCCGATCTCGTAGGCCAGCTTGCGCCGGCCCCAGTTGTCGGTCTTCTCGATGGTTCCGCCAAGGCGCTGGGCGATCTGTTCGACCTGTGTGTGCAGGTCGGTGACCTGGGCGTCGGTCGCGTCGGGCGACACGATGTAGACGAGCTCGTACTTCCGTTTCATTGCTCTCCTTCTGGACTAAGCGGCTGCCATTGAAAGCCACGAAGCCGATCAGGCCTTCGTGGTTATCGAAGCAGCAAGGAGCTAGTCATTCAGTCCGGGTCCGTGGCGCCCGGGTTGTACGTGTTCATCACCTTTGCGATGCCTTCCGCGGCAAACATCTCGGCGGCGTCGGCCGCCCGGGCGATGAACTCTCCGAGGGCCGGCTGTTCGTCGGCCTCGAACTTCGAGAGCACGTGATCCGCGAGATCCCTCCGCGCATCGCCGCGCCCCACCCCCAGCCGGAGCCGGGAAAACTCCGTGGTCCCGAGCCGCTCGATACACGACTTGAGACCGTTGTGACCGCCCGCCGAGCCTCGCGCCCGCGCGCGCAATCGGCCGAAGGGCAACGCCACCTCGTCGACGACCACGAGCAGGTCGCCGGCCTCGATGCCATAGTAGCGCGTCAGCGCCGCGACCGCGTCGCCGCTGCGGTTCATGAACGTCAGCGGCTTGGCTATCAGCAGCGGATCCGCGCCGAACTTCTTCGCGATGAATACGTCCGGCACCTGCGACGGCGCCATCGCCATCGTGAGGGTGTGCCGCGTCGCAATCTCGTCGACCACCATGAAGCCGACGTTGTGTCGCGTGTCCCGGTACTCGCGACCGGGATTGCCAAGACCAACGATCAGCTTCACCCGCCCTACTTCTTCTCTTTCTCTTCCTTCTTCTTCTCTTTCTCTTCCTTCTCCTCGGTCTTGCCCTTCTTGATGACCTCGGGCTCCGCCCCCGCCGCTCCGGCAGCCGCCGGTGCTGCGGCTGCGCCTTCGGCCGCCGCGGTGGTCACCGCCGACTCCTCGGCCTTCGGCATCACGACATGCACGAGCATCGTCTCGCCGTCGGTCATCGCCTTCCACTTCGGGTTGGTCGGAACGTCCTTCACGCGAATCGACTGGTGGAGCATCAGTTCGCTGACGTCGACGTCGATGTGCTCCGGAATGTCGGTCGGGAGGCACTGCACCTGGATCTCGCGCGTGACGAAGTCGAGCAGGCCGCCCTGCTGCTTGACGCCCTGCGGCTCGCCCTTGACGACGACGGGGACGGACACGACGATCGCCTTGTCCATCGCCAGCTGGTAGAAGTCGGCGTGCAGCAACTGGTGCGTGACCGGATCGAGCTGATAGTCGCGGACCATGACGCGCGACTCGCCGCCATCGAGCTTCAGGTTGATCAGCGTGTTGGCGCCCGACTCGGAGCGGAGGATGCGGAGCACCTCCTTCGGGTTCACGGCCACGGGCACGCCTTCCGGCGCCTGGCCTTCCTTGCGCGCGCCGTACACGACGGCGGGGATGTGACCGGCGACGCGGAGGCGGCGTGCCTCGTTCTTCCCTCTGCCGTCACGCTTCTTGGCGTCAAGTGTCGCGTCCATACGTTCCTCAATGAATTGGCGGGCCGTAAAGGCCCGCCCTACAAACGTCGTCTGCGTTCGCGGGGCGCCCCTTTACGGGGCGCCATCACACAAACAGCGAAGAGACAGATGTCTCCTCGTGAATACTGCGAATCGCCTGGCCCAGCAGGCGGGCCACCGAGAGCACGACGATCTTCCTGCACTGCTGCGCGTTGGCGCTCAGCGGGATCGTGTTGGTCACGATCAGCTGATCGAGCGGCGAGTTCTCGATGCGATCGATCGCCGGCCCCGACAGCACGCCGTGCACCGCGCAGGCGAGCACCCGCTCGGCGCCGGCGGCCTTCAGCGCGCTGGCGCCCTTCTGAATCGTTCCCGCGGTGTCGATGATGTCGTCCTGGAGAATGCAGGTCCGTCCCTGCACGTCGCCGATGACGTTCATCACTTCCGCCGAGCCGTCCTCCGATCGCCGCTTGTCGATGATCGCCAGTTCCGCGTCGATCCGCTTCGCGTATGCGCGTGCGCGCTCGGCGCCGCCCGCATCCGGTGACACGATGGTCAGCTTCGGATAGTTCAGCCGCGACAGGTACTCGATGATCACCGGCGCCGCGAACAGGTGGTCCACCGGGATGTCGAAGAACCCCTGGATCTGCGCCTTGTGCAGGTCCATCGTCAGCACGCGATTGGTCCCCGATGCGCTCAGCAGGTTCGCCACGAGCTTCGCCGAGATCGGTACGCGCGGCTTGTCCTTGCGGTCCTGCCGTGCGTAGCCGTAATACGGAATCACCGCCGTGATGCGCGCCGCCGACGAGCGGCGGAACGCGTCGACCATGATCAGCATCTCCATGAGATGCTCGTCCACGGGGCACGACGTCGGCTGCACGATGAACACGTCGGTGCCGCGGATGTTCTCGTCGATCTGGAACGACACCTCACTGTCCGGGAAGCGGCGCAGCCGCGCCTGCCCGACCGCAATGCCGAGGAAGTCCGCGATTTCCCGCGTCAACTGCGGATGGGCGCTTCCCGAAAAGACCTTCAGGTCTCCCAAGCCCGTCGACATCAACCCTTCACCGCTGAGCGGCCTTCTCATTCCTGCTCGACCTGTCGACGTGTGGACGGCCTGTTCGCTGAATCGCCCCCCACCCGCCTTGGCACGCACTTCGCGCGTGCTTCGGCGCGGCCCGCCTACGCTCCGCTTCGGCGAGGCAGGCTTTGGTTGGGGCGGAAGGATTCGAACCTTCGAATACGGGATCCAAAGTCCCGCGCCTTACCGCTTGGCCACGCCCCACCACGTGAGTTTTGGTACTGACCGATCGGCGAGGGGCTGTGGAAACCCTTAGTGTAGTCGAGACTTCCGCGGGGCAGCAAGGCGGGCGTATTCGCCTCGCCCGAGTGATTCGGTCAGGAGAACCCGCCACCCCGAGCCCTCCAGCCGCGAGACCGCGGCGACGGCATCGCGCCGCTTCTGAAACAGCCCGAAAACGGTCGAGCCGCTGCCCGACATCGACGCCGCCAGCGCGCCCACGCGGCGAAGGGCGGCCTTCATCTGGTCGATTTCCGGGTGATGACGGGCGATCGGCGCTTCGAGGTCGTTGATCATCTGCGCGGCCCGCGATGGCCACGGCCCCGGCACGTGCTGCGGCTCGCGCGGGGCGCGTGACAGCTCGCGTTCGGAGTCGTACCAGCCGTAGGCTTCGCTCGTGGACACGCCGAACCCCGGGACCAGCAGCACGATCCAGTGGCGCGGCAGGTCCGCCAGCGGATAGACCTCTTCGCCGCGGCCGAGCCCGAGCGCGGTGCCGCCGGACAGGAAGAACGGCACGTCCGAGCCGATGTGCGCAGCCAGGTCGGTCAGCTGCGACGGCTTCACGGGCACCCGCCAGGCGCGCGCGAGCGCCATCAGCGCGGCGGCCGCGTCGGCGCTCCCGCCGCCGAGTCCGGCCTGCAGCGGGATCCGCTTTTCGAGCTGCACGACCACGTCGCGAACGGGACCGCTGCGGCGGATCGATCGCCACAGCGTCTCCGCCGCGCGCCAGATCAGGTTCGATTGATCGAGCGGTACGCCGGCCGACGAACATTCGATGGCGAATGGACCCTCTCGCGGGATGCAGCGGATCATGTCGTGGAGCGCGAGCGCCTGGAAGACCGTCCGCAGCTCGTGAAAGCCGTCGCGCCTCGAGCCGAGCACGCGCAGATCGAGGTTGATCTTCGCGTGCGCCCGAATGACCACTGTCGGTGGCATTCACCCCGTCAGCGGCCCAACGGGCCGCTGTCCCTCAGCTCGTCGAGCGTGATCGGGTCGGCGCCAGGCGGCACGCTGACGGTGAACGCCGCGTCCTCGAGGTCCTTGTTGATCTCGATCTGCGAGAGCGCCGCGGTGAGATCGACGTTCACGTCCGGCTGCGAGGACTGCAGGCGCACCGATTGCGGGAAGTCGGCGCTCCAGGCGGGATATTCGATCTGCCAGCCCGCGCGCGTCGCGGCGCGCAGCGTCCATCCGCCGCGCGCGGGTTCGAGATAGAGCCTCGCGCCCCCGGCAAGGTCGATCGACGCCCATCCATTGGCATGACGCCGTGCCTCGATCGCCTGCGGTGCCGGGACGACACAGCCCGTGAGGATCGCCTGCAGGTCGGCCGGACCGAGGGCCACGCCGGTCAGGGCGCCGAGAATGTCCTCGGGCTTCGGGCCACGCAGCACGCGCGGCTCGTCGCGCGGCAGCAGCAGCGTCGCGTTCTCGCCACGCGCGACCAGGATGAACGCCGGAGCGCCAAACGGGGCGACCCCTTCGAGCCGCATCGACGCCGGGCGGGCAAAGCCGGCGACCACCCGTCCACGCAGCCGCTGACGGCCCGCGCGGCCCGACATGCCGATCTCCGCCGTGAGCGTACGCACACCCGTACACGCCGCGGCGAGCTGCATGTGAACGGTCTTGAAGTCGGGAAATGGAACGCCCGAGTCGGCGGGAAGCGTGATACGCGGATGAGCGCACGAAGCAAATCCCAAAGCCCAAAGCCCAAATCCCAAAGCCCAAGCCGTCCTGCGGTTTTTTTGGGGCTTGGAATTTGGGATTTGGGATTTGGGAGTTGTCAGCGCACTTTTCCCCGAGCGTCGGCGATCTTCTTTTCGACGGCGGCCTTGTTGACGTCCCCTTCGTCGCCCTGCAGCGCGCGCGTCCACGCGGCAATCGCATCGGCCCAGCGTCCGCGCTTGGCGAGGATGTCGCCCATGTGCTCCTGCACGGTGGCGTTGCGCGGCATCTGCTGCGCGGCCGGCGTGGCGTATTTCTCCGCCTCGTCGTAGTCGCCGCGGCGGTAGTACGCCCAGCCGAGGCTGTCGAGATAGTTCGGGTTGTTCGGCTCGATGTCGAGCGCCCGGCGGCGGGCGAGTCGAATGCCTGTGCTTATCGTTCCCCCTCGGTCGCCTGCAGAATCCGTCCTGTGACCTCGCCGAATCCGATGCGGGTGCCGTCGGGTCCAGGTGCCGACGCCGAGATCACCACTTCGTGTCGCCGTCGGCGAGGAAGGTGCGCTTGTGCTGTCGACTGGCTCCGTTCCACCCCAGCTCAATTCGATGAAAGCACCGCGCTGCTCCTTCTCTGGGCCCGGAGATGGTCCCGGAGGCGAAGAGGTCGCCGGTCATCTGGTTGCCTGGTTGTAAATGATGTTCGTGAGGTCCGCGCCGAACAGGTCCGCGCCGGGACCGCCCCGTGAGCCGATCGGGATACGGCGGCTAAGGATCTCGACGAACTGCCGCCTTCTCGCGTCGCTGCAGCTGGCGTTCAAGCACCGTGAGGTGGCGCACGAGCTGCTCCATGCTGGTGCAGGCCGCAGCCGCGAGCTGCTGGGTCGTGGGGTTATCCACCGCTGCGGCGGTACCGCCGAGCTTGTCAGCGCGCCGGGACAGCGAGCGAGCCTCGCGCAGGAGCGCGGTGATCGCTTTCGCGGACGGAGGATCAGGACTGTCCATGTCACTGTCGGCCATGCCGTTGATTCTGCGCTGCACCAAAAACCGATCACGACCGATCGAGCCACGACATCAGTGCCCTAAGTGGATCCGTTTATGGGACGCGACGACCGGGCCGGGACCAGGCCTCGGGACGCCGGGCACGTCCCGTTCGGGGTTCCCTCCAGCGGCACGCGTCGCGCGGTGAAGGCAGTGATCTGTGCGTAGGACAACCCGCAGAATGTGCAGACGTGGTCTTCGGCGGCCAGGGGAGGGAGCGCGGCACGACTGGGGGCCCGCCCTCGTACCCGAACGTCGTTAATTGCCGACACGCCACCATCATCCATCCGCGAAGAGCCCGCGCCAGGGGGCCGACCTAGGCGCCACGCCTCACCGGAGATGAATGTAAGGTTAACAAAAGGTGGCTAGCATCTTGTGGACGGGAGCCGTCGCCCGCCCCACCGGAAGGTAGGTCATGGCCAAGATCTCCCGCGCCTTCAGCACGCAGGGCGCGGTCGCAGCCGAGGCCGTCGCCACGGCCCTGCAGCAGTCGAACTGGGCACCCGGCTCGGACCGGCTGCCCGCCGCGGTCCTGGTGGCGGTGCTGGCTGGATGGCTGGCGGCCGTCAGCCGCCTGTC
>Ga0137418_10001368_pt1 | contig 22417 bp, 20 predicted proteins | sample CZODoug3_1_2_16f_FD_122242 | JGI IMG/M metagenome (GOLD analysis project Ga0137418, IMG submission 122242) | Vadose zone soil fungal communities from Angelo Coast Range Reserve, California, USA - CZODoug3_1_2_16fungal (Hybrid Assembly) | ecosystem: Environmental > Terrestrial > Soil > Vadose...
CGGCCGCGGCCTATCATGTCTGGGATCCCGCCCACGGCCAGCCCCTCGCCGACGTCTTCGTGGTCGGCTGGGCGCGGCGGGCCAGCGACGGGGTGGTCGGGCGGGCGCGGCTCGACGCCGAGACGGGGATCAAGCACATCTTGAAGATCCTCGGCTCACGGCCCACGCGCGCGCCCTCCGAGGCCGAGCGTCCGGTGACGGCGATCATGCGCGAGCTCGACAAGGCGGGCGCCCGACCCGTGACGTATGACGAGGTCCTGCGCATCGAGGCCGCGGAGCGCGAGCGCGCGAGCCGCGAAGGCGTGGAGGAATTCAAGTTCGCCAGCGATGACGAGATGCTGGCGCTTCTCTCCGGCTAGCTCGCTTCAGCGGTGGCTTTCCGGCCGGCCCACCGTGACCGACAGGAGCACGAGGGTCAGCGCCCCCAGTCCATAGCCGGCGGCGAGCAGGAGCGGAAACGCGCTCCCCGCCGACCACGGCCAGAAGAGCGCTCCGCTCGCCCGCGGCGAGTGAATGGCTCCGAAGAGCGTCGCCGCCCCCGCCACGAGGAACACGGCGGCCGCGCGGCGGAGCCGTCCGTCGACGATGCTCACGAGGGCCCATCCCCACAGGAGCGCGGTCACGATGAACCCATTGCCGAGCACGAGGAGGTGCTCGTAGGCGAGCCGGCCGTCGCCCCTGAGATCCGCCGCGGCCTTCCCCACCGAGGCCAGGAGCGTGTTGACCTGGATCAGGACGAGGGCGGCCACGGCGGGAATGAAGGAGACGGCGACGGCCGCCGCGTGTCGCGCCGGCGAGGCGACGAAGGCCTGCGCGGTGATCTCCAGACCGATGAAGATCAGGATCGGCGCCACGGCGGCCTCCGGCAAGACGCTCACGAGAAGCCCCACGAGCCCGAGCGAGGCGCCCACGCCCATGACGAGGCCCGTGGCCAGGGTGTAGCCCGCCCGCGCGCCCATGGCCTTGTAGGCGGGATGGCCGATGTACGGCGTGTTCTGGATGACTCCCCCGCAGAGCCCGGCGGCCATGGTCGCCACGGCTTCGGTCAGCAAGATATCCCGCGCGCGGTACTCGTCCCCGACCGCGATGGCGGACTCGGTGTTGTCGATGCCTCCGATCACGGTGGCCAAGGCAAACGGAACGGCGAGGGACAGGTACGGCAAGGCGGCACCGATGGTCTCGGCCCAGGCCAGGGTCGGCCAGGGAACGGCGAGGGCAAGGTGCAGCGGCTCCATCGTCGGCGCCGGCCCCCAGCCGCCGGCGGCACGGAGCCAGAAGACGGCCGCGCCCGCCAGCACGGCGACGAATGCGCCCGGCATGCCGCCGGGAAGTCGCACTCGCCCTACCAGGGCCACGAGCACGATGGTCAGCGACACGAGCCCCACCAGTGGGTCGGCGAACACCTTGAGGGCGGGCAGGAAGGCGATGAGGAGGGTGGCCACGCCCGCGATGGAGCCGAGGAGCGCCGCTCTCGGCACGAGACGGCGAACCCAATCACCAGGCCAAGCCAGCACGAGCTTGAGGGCGCCCATGGCCACGGTGACGCCCATGCCGATCTTCCACGCGAGGACGGGGTCTCCCGTGGCGAGCATCGCGGGGCCGAGGACGCCGAAGACGATGCCGAAGAGCGACGGGGTGTCGATCCCGAAGGGCATGGCGGTGACGTCGTCCCGCCCCGAGGCGCGGGCGAGCCGCACGGCGAGCCACGTGTACACGAGATCGCCGATGAGCACGCCCGCGGCGGTTCCCGGCACGATGCGCAGGAGGACGAGGTCGGGCGGGAACTTGAAGACGCCGATGAGAAGGCTGCCGAGGATGACGAGCTGGGTGGTGTTGTCGAGGGCGAGCCCGAAGAACGCGTTGACGTCTCCGGGCGCGACCCAGCGCGGGCCGCGGCGCGCCACCGTCACCCTAGGCGGATCTTCGCTGGCCCGCCGCCGACGCCACGGTGTCGCGAACGAGCCCGCGGATCCGCTCGGCGAGGGCCTGGCACCAGGCCAGGCTGCCGCGGCGATCTCTCACTTCCGGGTAGGCGAGCTCGATCTCGGAAGAGAGCCGCTCGCCGATCCTGACGCGCAGCCCATAGGCCTTGCCTTCGCGCGGGCCCTCACGATCGAGCAGCACTTCCGCATGCAGGTTCTCGCGCTTGGCATGGGACTCCGCGAAGTTCCAGACCCAGCGCGCCACCTCATCGTAGTCACCGCCGCTGAACATGAGCTCCCGCTAGTCCCGGTGCCGGGTCGAGGTGCGAGCCAGACCAACTCAGCTCTCGTCTCGGGGCTACGCCCCTCATCTCGAACCCCCGCGCCCGAGGGAGGCGCCAGCCCGAGGCGTACGTGTTTGTACGTTGAGGGCTGGCAACGACCGAGAACGTGGCCGTTCGAGCAGAGCGGTGAAGGCGCGAGGCGAGAGCTGGGTGAATCTGGCGAAGTACATCGGCCCGGCACCTAACATTCGTTGAAGCCGCAGGACAGACACTTCTTGCACCCTTCCTCGTAGACGAGGGTCGCCTGTCCGCACTCCTTGCAGAGATCGCCGACCCTGCGGCGTACCCCTTCGGGCGCCTTCGCGGCCTCCGGGGCGGGGCCACGGCCGATGCCGATGTGCTCCCCCAGCGTGCGGGCGAGCGCGTCCGGCAGCGAGAGCACCTTGGCCGCGCCGAAGCCCGTGGGCTGGCCGCCGCCGATCCATGCGAGCTGACTGATGACCTCCTCGAGCCGCCGTCGGGGAGACAGTGGCGAGGGCAGGCGGAGCACGAGCGAGATGAGGCGCCCGAGGGCCTCGGCCACCGCCATCGTGTCCGAGCCCGCCTTGCCGACCTGGACGAAGACCTCGAAGGGATCGCGGCCCGGCGTCTCGTTGACGGTGACGAAGGCGGTGCCGATGGGCGTCTCCATGCGGTAGGTGGCGCCCGCAAGGCTGTGCGGGCGCGGCCTGACCACGCGGTCATCGAGCGCCTCCGGCGCCTCCGCCGCGTCGCCACCCACACCCACATTGAGCACCTGACCTCCCTTGCAGCCGTCGCGGAACACGGTGATGCCGAGGCAGCCCTCGCGCCATGCCAGGAGGTAAGCGTCTGCCACGTCCTGTCCCGTCGCGTCGGCGGGCAGGTTGATGGTCTTGGACACGCCGTTGTCGGTATGTCTCTGGAAGGCGGCCTGGTGGCGCACATGCCAGCTCCAGTGAATCTCGTGCGCGGTCTTGAAGACGGCGCGCGCCGCCTCCGGGATTCCCGGGATGCCCGCGAGGGTCCCGCGGCGGGCCACCTCGCCCATGAGGGCGTCGGAATAGAACCCTCGCTGCCGGCCGAAGCGCTCGAAGCTCTGGCTGACGAAGGGCAGGACGCGCTCGCCGTCCACGCCCTTGACCCTGTGCTCGAAGGCCAGCGCGAAGACCGGCTCGATGCCCGAAGAGCAGCCGGCGATCATGGATATGGTGCCCGTCGGCGCGATGGTGGTCACGGTGGAGTTTCGGAGCGCGCGGCCGCGCTCGTAGATGGATCGCTCGTAGTTCGGGAAGGGCCCGCGCTCCTCGGCAAGCCGGGCCGACTGGTCGTGGCCGATGTCCTGGATGAAGGCCATGAGCCGCCCGGCCAGCTCGAGCGCCTCCTCGCTGTCGTACGGGATGTCGAGGGCAAAGAGGAGATCCGCCCAGCCCATGACGCCCAGCCCGATGCGGCGGTTCGCCTTGACCATGGCATCGATCGCGGCCAGCGGATACGGATTGACCTCGATCACGTCGTCGAGGAAGCGCACGGCGAGGCGGACCACGCGCTCGAGCTCGTCCCAGTCCAGGCTCCACCGTCCGTCCTGCTCTCGAGCGAAGCGGGCGACATTGAGCGAGCCCAGGTTGCACGCCTCGTTGGGCAGGAGAGGCTGCTCACCGCATGGGTTAGTTGCTTCGACGAGACCAACCTGAGGAGTGGGATTGGCCGGGCTCGCGTTGATGCGGTCGATGAAGACGAGGCCGGGATCGCCCGTGCGCCACGCCGCGCGCACGATGCGGTCGAAGACCTCCTGCGCCGACAGCCGCGCCACCGCCGTGCCCGTCCGTGGGTTGATGAGGTCGTAGTCCCCTCCCGACTCGAGGGCGGCCATGAACGAATCGGTGACGGCGACGGAGATGTTGAAGTTGGTCATGCCGCCGTCGAGCTTGCACTCGACGAACTCCAGGATGTCCGGATGGTCGACGCGCAGCACGCCCATGTTGGCGCCGCGGCGCGTGCCCCCCTGCTTCACCGCCTCTGTCGCGCTGTTGAAGACCTTGAGAAAGGACACGGGGCCCGAAGCCCGGCCGCCCGTCGAGCGGACGAAGTCGTTCTTCGGACGCAGACGCGAGAACGCGAAGCCCGTGCCCCCGCCCGATTGGTGGATGATGGCCGCGGCCTTGACGGAGTCGAAGATCTCCTCCATCGAGTCGCCCACGGGCAGGACGTAGCAGGCGGAGTACTGGAGCTGGTTGTCCTTGCCCGCGTTCATCAGCGTGGGCGAGTTGGGCAGGAACTGCCCCTCGACCATCATCTCGTAGAAGGCGGTGGCGATCTCCTGCGAGGCGGCCGGGCTCCGGCCGAAGCGCGCCTCGGCGTCGGCGATGGTGCGCGCCACTCGCCAGCACATCTCTTCCGGGGTCTCGATGACCTTCCCCTCCCGGCGGGAGAGGTAGCGCTCGGCCAGCACGCGCAGCGCGGGCTCTGACCAGCGCCCCATCTTGGACGGTCTCGTCTGAGGCTTCATGAACCTCATCTTAACATAGGAGAATCGCGGGCTTGACTCTTTGGCCGCCATCCATAGAATGGGTGCCAGCCAAGAACCGATGACCCTGTCCTCTCCGGCTTCAGAGAAGCGATGACTCTCCTCAGACGCTACCGCGTCGCCGCCGTCGTCATCGTTCTTCTCGTGGCCACCGGGGGCGCGGCCCTCCTCTGGACCAAGACCCAGCCGGCCCGCGGCGCCACGCGGGGTCGCCCAGACCCGTTGGTAGGCGTCGTCTCCCCGCAGCGGCGCGACATCGAGGTCAAGCTCTCCTTCACGGCCGATATCCTGCCCATCCAGCAGGCAGCGATCTTCTCCAAGGTCTCCGGCTATATCCGGAAGCTCCACGTCGATCGCGGAGACTTCGTCAAGGAAGGTCAGCTCCTCGTGGAGATCGACGACCTCGAGCTGCGGGCCTCGGCCGAGCAGGCTCGGGCCGCCCTCGTCTCGGCCGATGCGGGCCTGGAGGTCGCGCGCTCCACGCTCGAAGGGCAGCAGGCCAACTACGAGAATCAGCGCGCCAACCTGGCCAAGGCCCGAGCGGTCGCTGCCAATGACGCCCGCCAGGCGGAGCGGATGAAGACCCTCTTCCAGAAGGGCATGGTGGCGGCGGCCGACTGGGACAATGCCCGGACCACCGCCGACTCTTCGGCGGCGTCGACGGACGCCGCGGAGGCCCAGGTGCGGCTCGCCACGGTGCAGATCTCCACCCAAGAAAGCCAGGTCCGGCTCGCGCAGGCCCAGGTGGAGACCTACCGCGCGGCCCTCACGCTCGCCCGGACCAACCTCGCGAACACGCGACTCCTGGCGCCCTTCGCCGGATACGTCGCCCAGCGCAACCTCGACCAGGGTGCGGCGGTGAGCGCGCAGTCATCCGGCACGACCAACACGTCGGTGGGCATCATTGTCCTCCAGGACATCAAGAGCGTGAAGATCCAGCTCGAGGTGCCCGAGAGGGACATCGGGCGCGTCAAAGTGGGTGGCCCGGTGCGCGTGACGGCCGACCCCTACAAGGGTGAGCTCTTCGCGGGGTCCATCGCGCGCGTGGTCCACAATCTCGACCCGCGCTCGCGCACCATGGGTGTCGAGGTGGAGATCCCGAACCCGGACACCCGGCTCAAGCCCGGAATGTTCGCGCGCGTCGAGGCGGTCGTGGAGACCCGCACGGGCGTGCTCTCGGTGCCGATGGAGACCCTTCGGGTAGGCGAAGGGCCGCCCCTCGTGATGGTCGTCCGCAACGGCGTGGTGGAGACCGTTCCCGTCCAGCTCGGCGCCGCGGACGCGAAGGGAATCGAGATCGTCAAGGGACTCAGCGAGCGCGAGCAGGTCATCTTGCAGGGCAAGGACCTCGTGCGCCAGGGACAGAAGGTCCGCACCACGCCGGCGGGCGGCCAGTAGCGCATGTGGTTGACCCTCGCGGCCATGCGGAATGGCATCGCCATTCTCATGGCCTCCCTCTGCATCGTCTTGCTGGGCGCCACCTCTCTCGGTCGCATGCCCATCGACCTTTTCCCGAACATCAACTACCCGTCGCTCCGTATCGGCACCATCTACAAGGGCGCCAGCGCGCAGGACGTCGAGCGCACGGTCACCTACCCCATCGAGAAGGCGGTCTCGGCCGTCGCCAACGTCCGGTACGTCGAGTCGCGCTCGCGTCAAGGCTTCTCCGTGGTCACGGTTCAGTTCTCCTGGGGCGTCGACGTCGATGCGGGCCTGACCGAGGTGATGCAGCGGATCCAGGCCATCCTGAGCACGCTGCCCGTCGGCGTCCAGCAGCCCTTCATCCTCAAGTTCGACCTGTCCAACATCCCAGTCTGCATCCTGACGGCGTCGGGGGGCGGGCTGGACGAGCGAGCGCTCTACGACCTCGCCTACAACACCATCGAGCCCCAGATCGAGCGGCTGCCCGGAGTCGCCTCGGCCAACGTGGATGGCGGCAAGATCCGGCAGATCACGATCAATCTCGACCGGGACCTCCTCTACTCCAAGGGGCTGTCGGTCAACGAGGTGACACGGGCGGTCAACGACGCCAATTTCCTGCTACCCTCCGGCGACGTCAAGATGGGCTCCTTCGACTACAACGTCTTCACCAACAACCAGTTCTCCGTGATCGAGCCCATGGAGGACATCGTCGTCCGCCGCAGCGGGACCACGCCCATACGCCTTCGCGACGTGGGACGGGTCGAGGACTCGGCGGAGACGCAGGTATCCATCGTACGCGTGAATGGCGAGCGGGCCGTCTACCTGCGCGTGAACAAGCAGCCCGGCGCCAATACTGTCGAAGTCGTGGATGCGGTCAAGGCCACGATGCCCAAGCTCCTCGGGCTCCCGCCGGGCGTCGATGTCCGTCTGAGCCTGGATCAATCCACGTACATCCGGCAGTCGATCGAGAATCTCTGGCACGAGGCGGCCATCGGCTCCGTCCTGGCCTTCCTCGTCATCCTGCTCTTCCTGAGCTCCCTCGTCTCGACCTTCATCATCGGCATTGCCATCCCGCTGTCACTGCTGCTGACCATGGTCGCCATGTACTTCCTGGGCCAGACGCTCAACATCTTCACGCTGGGTGGCCTCGCCCTCGCCGTGGGCCGTCTCGTGGACGACTCCATCGTCGAGCTCGAGAACATCAACCGACACCTCGCCATGCCCGGCAAGCCACGGCGCAAGGCGGTGCTGGATGCGGCGCGCGAAGTGGCCATGCCCATCTTCGTCTCCACCATCACCACGATCGTGGTGTTCCTGCCCACCGTCTTCCTGGAAGGTCAGGCGCGGCTCCTCTTCATCCCGCTGACCTTCACCATCTCCTTCTCGCTCTTCGCCTCGTTCCTCGTCTCGCGCACGGTGACCCCGCTCCTCTGCTACCACTGGCTCAAGGGGGAGCATGAAACAGACCACGCCAAGGCGGTGGGCCCGTCCGGCGGCCTTCGGGCCAAGCTGAGCGCCGTTTTCGCCTGGAGCAGCAGGATGCTCCAGGGATTGGACGCGGTGTACCAGCGCCAGCTCAACTGGGCGCTCGACCACCGCAAGGCTCTCCTCGGGGGCATTCTCGTCCTGCTCGCCTCCGCGCTGGCCGTCCTGCCCTGGGTGGGGACCGAGTTTTTCCCGGAATCGGACGAGAGCCAGTTCATCGTCCGGCTCCGGGCACCGGTCGGTACTCGAGTGGAGGAGACCGAGCGCATCGTCAAGCGAATGGAAGAGATCATGCGGTCCACGGCCAAGCCGGGTGAGATCAGGACGATCGTCACCAGCATCGGGGTACCGAGCGGACGCTCCGGACTCTTCTCGCAGAACACCGGCCCTCACACCGCCCAGCTCCAGGTTTATCTCACCGACCCTGATCAAAGATCCCGTAAGGACAGGGAAATATTCGCCGCGATGAGGCCCAAGCTTGCCGGGCAGTTCCCCGGCACGACGTATGGCGTCGATTTCGGAGGGATCGTGACCCGAGTCCTGAATTCGGGCTCCGACGCCCCCATCCAGATCGAGCAGCTCGGGTACGACTTGAAGGACGCGCGGGATCTTGCACGAACGGTTGCCCGGACCCTCCAGGACACTCCAGGCGTGGCGGATCCGCTCATCAGCCGCGAGGAGAACTATCCCCAGTTCGACATCGTCGTGGACAGGGAGAAGGCCGCGATGGCCGGCCTCAGTCAGCGCGACATCGCTCAGACCGCGCTGATCTCTCTCAACAGCAATGTCAGCCTGACCCCGTCAATTTTCACTGATCCCCGCACGGGGAACCAATACAATGTGGTCGTGCAGCTCGACGAGCCGTTTCGGTCCTCTTCTGACGATCTGTCTCGGCTCTTCGTCATGGGTGACGGGAATCGGCCGGTCCTGCTGGGCTCGGTGGCCGAGGTCAAGCAGGGCGTCGGACCTGTCATGATCGAGCGGAAGTACCAGCAGCGCATCGTCAAGATCATTGCCCAGCCTTCCGGACGCGACCTCGGCTCCATCGCGCGGGACATCGAAACCCGGCTCCAGGCGCTTCCCCTGCCTCCCGGCTTCAACTTCCAGCTCACCGGCCAGATCCAGCAGCAGCGCGAGGCGTTCAGCAGCCTCAAGTTCACCTCGCTCCTGGCCATCATCCTCGTCTACATGGTCATGGCCTCCCAGTTCCGCTCCCTGCTCGACCCCTTCATCATCATGTTCTCCGTGCCCCTCGGGATGATCGGGGTCATCTGGGCGCTCTTCCTGACGCGCACCACGCTCAACGTCACCTCCTTCATGGGCATCATCATGATGGTCGGCATCGTGGTCTCCAACGGCGTCCTGCTCGTCGAGTACATGAACGAGCTCCGCCGCCACGGGCTCGGGCTCCGCGAGGCCGTGATACAGGGTGGCCGCACGCGGCTCCGCCCCATCCTCATGACGAGCCTGACCACCCTGGTCGGACTCATCCCCATGGCGCTGGGCATCGGTACGGGGAGCGAGGCGAACGCGCCCTTGGCGCGCGCCGTCATCGGCGGGCTCGCCGTGTCCACCCTGCTCACGCTCCTGTTGATCCCGACGCTCTACGTGATGCTGGAAGAGCGCTTCCCGCGTCGCATGGAAGAGGCCCAAGAGGAGCTACCCCTGCAAGGGACGACGGCATGACGGGGCTGGCCCCGAGAAGGCTCCTCGCGCTGGCCCTTGCGATCTCCCTGGGCGTGGCGGAAGCCTCGGCGCAGACTCAGCCCCCCGGGGGATCTCAGGTGATACCGCCGGGAGGCTCTCAGCTGCCCCCGGGCGCGACCCAGACGCCCCCCGGCACTATCCAGACGCTCCCGGGCCAGACGCCCCCGGCCGCGGCTCCGACGACCCCCGGCGCCCCGCCGCCGCCCGCTCCCGGCATGCCCGGCCCTCCCGTCACGCAGCCTCCCCTGACGATCACGCCTCCGGGCGATGCCACGAGACCGCCGTCGGGAACGGGGTCCATCCCGGGCCTGGCGCCGACGCAGGTTCCCATTCGCGAGATGCTGCCCACTCCCACGGGGATCCGGGCCTTCCCCTCCCCGGACGAGCTCAAGGGCAAGGAGCTCGAGCTCGAAGAGGCGATCAAGATCGCCCTCGACAACCAGCCGCTCATCCTGGCGCGCATCGGCGACTACCAGGCCTCGATCCAGAGCATCTATATCGCGCTGGCGCCCCAGCTGCCTCAGCTCAGCGGCCAGTGGAACGGGTTCGAGCAGAAAACCGTGTCGTCGGGGCCGAGCCCGTCGTTTCAGTCCGCGCCGCTGTCGATGACCCGCAACGTGACGACTTCGGCCACGTCGCTTTCGACCACGGCCACCGTCACCGCCTCCCAGCTCCTCTGGGACTTCGGGAAAACCCTGGCCGCCACTGCCGCCGCGAAGGCGGGGGCCAAGTCCTCCGCCGAAGATGTCGAGATCCAGAAGGATGAGAGCGTCCGTCTCGTCAAGACGGGGTACTTCAACCTCATTCTCAACGAGCGACTGGTCGAGGTGAACCAGGCCGCCCTCGAGCGGGCCCTCGTGAATCTCCGGAGCGCCAAGGGCTTCTTCGACGTGGGCACCCAGCCCAAGTCCGCGGTGACGCGCGCAGAGGTCGACGTGGCGACCGCGCAGGTCAACCTGATCGGCGCCCTCAATGCCGTGGTGATCTCGCGCACGACCCTCAACACGCTCATGGGCATCCCCGTGAACACGCCGACCCGGGTCCGCGACATCCTGGGCTACCAGCACGTGGACTTCGATCCGAAGACGCTCCTGCCCGAAGCCTTCGCTCGGCGCCCGGAGTACCGGCAGATCAAGGCGCGTCTCGAGCAGGCCGAGCAAACGGTCAAGCAGCAGTTCCGCAACTTCTTCCCCACCATCACGGCGAGCGGCACCTATGGATCCGCGCGCGCCGACATGAACGAGATCTACAACTACGGCGTCCAGCTCAACTGGACGATCTTCGACGGCGGGGGCAAGATCGCGCTCTACAAGCAGGCCCAGGCCCAGCGGGACGCCGCGCAGGCGAGGGTGCGGGACACGGAGCTGACCATCTGGCAGCAGGTCGAGCAGTCATACAACACGGCCATCCAGAGCGAGGAAGCCATCGGCGCGGCCACCAAGGGGGTGGAATCCGCCGACGAGAACTTCCGATTGAGCCAGGGGCGGTTCGACGCCGGCGTCGCCAACATCATCGAGCTGACCGACGCCCAGCTGGCCCTGACCACGGCCCAGGCCACCCTCGTCCAGGCCCTGGCGAATTACCGGATCGCCATCGCGCAGCTCGAGCGGTTCCTCGGCCGGCGCTAGCGGCCGGAGCGGCCCCCGCCTCTAGGAATAAAGCCCCTCGCAGGGTAGTCTCATGGCTATGAGTCGTCGTGCGTGGATCGTGGTCGTGATGATCGTGCTGGCCGCGGGCGCCAGCGGCGCGTGGTTCTACACGCAGAGCCGCGGCAGCACGGCCCGCTTCCGCGCGGCCAAGGTCGAGCGGGGGCCCCTCACCGCCACCGTCTCGGCCACGGGCACGCTCAACGCCGTCGTCACCGTCCAGGTCGGCTCCCAGGTCTCGGGGCAGATCAAGGAGCTCTTCGCGGACTTCAACTCCCAGGTCAAGCGCAACCAGCTCGTGGCCCGGATCGACCCCGAGAAGTTCCAGGCCGCGGTGTCCCAGGCCAAGGCCCAGGTGGACGCGGCCAAGGCGACCGTGCTCAACCAGCGGGCCCTGGTCGAGAAGACCCGTGCCGACCTCGCCAATGCCCAGGCGGCCCTCGCCGTGGCCAAGGCGCAGACCGCCAAGGCCCAGGTCGCCGTGCTCGACAGCCGGCGCACCCTCGCGCGAAACACGGACCTGCGAAAGCGGGGTTTCATCGCCCAGGCCGACGAGGACACGGCCCAGGCGGCGTACGACTCGGCCGTCGCCCAGGCGGAGTCGGCCAAGGCGCAAGAAGACGCGCAGGCCTCCCAGATCCGATCGGCAGAAGCGCAGCTCAAGGTGACCGAGGCCATGCTGCAGGCGGCCATCGCCAACGTGGTCCAGCAGGAGGCCGGCCTCAAGCAGGCCCAGGTCGACCTCGACCACACGGAGATCCGCGCGCCCGTGGACGGTGTCGTCGTCTCGCGTACCGTGGACGTCGGCCAGACGGTGGCCGCGAGCCTCCAGGCGCCCACGCTCTTCACCATCGCCCAGGACCTGACCCAGATGCAGGTGGATACCAACGTGGACGAGGCCGACGTCGGCCGCATCCGGGAAGGGCTGCACGCCACCTTCACGGTGGACTCCTTCGCCAGCCAGACCTTCTCCGGCGAGGTCATGCAGGTCCGCAAGGCGCCCCAGGTGCTCCAGAACGTCGTCACCTACAACGTCGTCATCTCGGCGCGGAATCTGGACCTCAAGCTCCTGCCCGGCATGACGGCCAACGTGCGCCTCATCGTGGACCAGAAGGACTCCGTCCTGAAGGTGCCGAACTCCGCGCTGCGATTCCGCCTGCCCGGCGATGACAGCGTGCCCGTGCGAGGCGTGGCCCCGGGCGCGGGGGCGGGCGGGGGGGCGAGCCAACCCTCGATCGACCAGATTCGCGAGCGTCTCACCAAGTCCCTGGGACTCACTCCCGAGCAGCAGCAGAAGCTCGAGCCGATCCTCCAGGACACACGGGAGAAGATTCGCGCGCTGGGCGCGCGCGGGGCCAACGACAACGAGCGACGGATCGAGAGCCAGCGGATTCGTGAAGCCTCCCGCGAGCAGATCCGGGGCATCCTGACGATCGAGCAGCGTGCCAAGTACGACCTGGAGATGGCCGACGCGCGTGCGGCCCGCCAGGCCATCTCGGGGCGCGTCTTCGTCCTCGGGCCCGACGCCAAGCCCGTGCCCGTCACGGTGCGGCTCGGCATCACCGACGGCAGCTTCACCGAAGTGCTCTCCTCCGACCTCAAGGAGGGCCAGGAGGTCCTCGTGGGCTCGGCAGACTCGCGCTCCCCCGGGAGGCCAGGCGACAGCCCACGGCTGAGGCTCTAGCGTGGGCAGCGCTCTCATCGAGACGCACGAGCTGACCAAGAACTACCGGGTAGGTGATCAGGTCGTGCACGCCTTGCGCCAGGTCTCGCTGCAAGTCCGCGCCGGCGAGTTCGTCGCCGTCATGGGTCCCTCCGGCTCGGGCAAATCCACCTTCATGAACCTGCTGGGCTGTCTCGACGGGCCGACCTCGGGACGCTATGTCCTCGACTCCCGGGACGTGTCGAACCTCTCGGGCGATGCCCTCGCCAAGATCCGCAACGCGAAGATCGGGTTCGTGTTTCAGGGCTTCAATCTCCTGCCCCGCACGACCGCCCTCGAGAACGTGGAGCTGCCGCTACTCTACACGGGCCTGCCCGCCCGCGAGCGACACGAGCGCGCCCGCTCCAAGCTGGTGGCCGTCGGCCTCGCCGAGCGGGCCGACCATCACCCCTCGCAGCTGTCGGGTGGACAGCAGCAGCGCGTGGCCATCGCCCGCGCCCTCGTCAACGACCCCGTCCTGATCCTGGCCGACGAGCCGACGGGCAACCTCGACACGCGCACCAGCGTCGAGGTCATGGCCATCCTGCAAGACCTCAATCGCCAGGGCATCACGGTCGTCCTCGTCACACACGAGGCCGACATCGTGCCCTTCGCCGCGCGGACCATCACCTTCCGCGACGGCCGGGTGCTCAGGGACGAAGTGGTGGCGGAGACGCGGGACGCGCGGCAAGTGCTCGCCACCTTGCCCGTGGAAGAGGAGGACGAGGAGTGAACGTCCTCGCAGGCGCCCGCATCGCCGTTCGCGCTCTCCGCGTGAACAAGCTACGTAGCATCCTGACCATGCTCGGCATCATCATGGGGGTGGCCGCGGTGATCGCCATGATTTCGGTCGGCTCGGGGGCGCAGGCGCGCATCGCCGAGCAGATCCAGAGCCTGGGCGCCAACATGCTCGTCGTCCTCTCCGGCTCCAGCACCTCGGGCGGAGTGCGTCTCGGCTTGGGCTCCCAGCTCACCATCACCGAAGACGATGCCTGGGCCATCAAGCGGGAGGTCTCGCTCGTGGAGGCCGCCGCGCCGAGCATGCGTGGCTCCGCGCAGGTGGTCTGGGGCAACCTCAACTGGTCGACCCAGATCCAGGGCATCACACCCGAGTTCTTCGAGGCCCGAGACTGGCCGGTGGTGGAGGGGCAAGCCTTTGCCCAGGATGCGGTGGACGGCGCCACCAAGGTGGCAGTGCTGGGCGAGACCGTCGCCCGCAACCTCTTCGCCGACTCCGACCCTGTCGGCCAGGTTATCCGCATCAAGAAGGTCCCCTTCACGATCGTGGGCGTCCTCGGAAAGAAGGGACAGACGACGTGGGGCCAGGACCAGGACGACCTCATCCTCGTCCCGCTCTCCACGGCCAAGCGCAAGCTCCTCGGGGTCAGCCAGGCCAATGCGCGCTCGGTGGGCGCCATTTCCGTCAAGGTGCGCGAGGGCGAGGACATGAAGGACGCGGAGACCCAGACGCGGGAGCTCTTGCGCCAGCGTCATCGTCTCCAGCCGTACCAGGACGACGACTTCAACATCCGCAACCTCGCCGAGTACGCGGCCGCGCAAGAGGAGTCCTCGCGCGTGATGACCATCCTCCTCGCCGCCATCGCCTCCGTGTCGCTGCTCGTGGGGGGGATCGGCATCATGAACATCATGCTCGTCTCGGTGACGGAGCGGACCCGCGAGATCGGCCTCCGCATGGCCGTGGGCGCGCGCGGGCGCGACATCCTGATGCAGTTCCTCGTGGAGGCGGTGACGCTCTCGCTGATCGGCGGGACCATCGGCGTGGTGGTCGGGCTCGTCACCTCGTACACGATTCCCTACTTCGCGGGGTGGCGCACCCTGGTCCGCCCCGAGGCCATCGTCATCGCCTTCGGCTTCGCGGCGGCCATCGGGATCTTCTTCGGCTTCTATCCCGCCCGCAAGGCCGCTTCGCTCAATCCCATCGAAGCGCTCCGCTACGAATGACCGTCCCGCTCCTGCTCGCCTTGGTCCTGGCCGCCGCCTGGGCCGGTCCCGCCGCCGCCCAGACGTATACCTTCACGCCCCAGTCCTCGAAGGACCTGACGGTGACCTTCCAGATACAGCGGGAGGGCGGCTCGCGCGTGCTCGTCCTTGGCGAGGTGCGCAACGGCTCGAGCCTGCCCTGCGAGCGCGTGGTCCTCAAGGCGGAAGGTCTCGATGAAAATGGCCGGGTGGTCAGCCGCGCTCGGGCCTACGTGCAGGGACAGGTGGCCGCCAAGGCGGCGGCTCCCTTCGAGGTCAGGATGGCCTCCACGGGCAACGAGCGGCGCTACCGCGTGGAGATCGAGACCTTCGAGTTCCTGAGTACGTCGAGACGACCCGAGTCGGGCCAGTAGCCGCAGGGCAGATTCACCCACCTCCCGATTCTTCGGCTCGGCTCGGCATCCCTCCTGCTCGGGCGAGAGACGGAAGTCCATGGGCGTGATTTGCCGCATGGGATAATCGACGCGTGAAGCGCAAAGCTCCCCGGCCCGCGCCTGTCTCGCCGCCTGTGCCGCCCCCCGCGCCCGCTCCCATCCCCGAGTCCACGGCCGACACCGTCCGCGCCATCGAGGAGCGCTTCGCTCCCATCGTGGCCGCGGTGGACCGGGTCGCCCGCGGGAGCGAATCGCCCGCGGTGAGGCTGGAGGGGGCGATGGAGATCATCTTCGGAGCCTACGGACAGAGTGATCCGGATTTCTCCGAGCTCCTCCTCGCGGGCTGGACGCGGGCGCGCCACGACAAGCACCATCGTCTCGCCCTCGCCTGGCAGCGCGAACAGCTCCGCCTCGCCCTCCAGGAGATTCTTGAGGCGGGGACGGCCTCGGGCGCGTTCCGGAAGGATCTCGACGCGGGCGCGGTGGCCGCCGTCATCCTGGGAGCGGCCGAAGGCTGCCTGCTCCAGGCGGCGACCCAGGGCGGCGCGGTGCCGCCCGGGGAGATCGTGCGAACCCTCTTGAGCCTGGCCCTCAGCGGGGCTTGAGCTCGATCAGGTAACCGTCGGGGTCGCGGAGGTAGAGCGACGGCCCCGTGCCGTAGGCCCCGCGCCTCTCCACGACCTCACCCTCCAGCGTGACCCCGCGGTCCCCCAGCGCCTTCCTGACCGCGCCGAGATCGGCACAACGGATGGAGAGGCAGAAGTGGTCGAGGCCCTCGGCGGAGGGCCGGCCGGGCAGGAGGTCGATCAGCTGCTCGCCGAAGCGGAGCTGCACGAGCGAGATGCGGGCGTTGACGTGATCGAGGGTGCACCCGAGGACGTCGATGTAGAAGCGCTGGGCGGCTTCCTGATCGCTCACGCGCAGGACGATGTGGTCGAGACCGAGGGGGTCGAATTCTTTCATCGCGTTCTCACCGCCTCCATGATCAAGGTGCCGATGCCCGCCAGCATCACCACGACGTTCAGGACACTCGACAGGCGATGCAGCCGGGAAAAGCTGGCCGCCGCCGTGGGGTCCGCGCCCGTCGCGCGCATGGCTTCGCGCGCGGCATGGGCCGCGGGCAGGACCACGGCGCCCGCGAAGAGCGTGAGCGTCAGCATGAGCACGAGAAGCGCGATGGGCACCCAGTCCAGGGGCCGCACCCCGCGCCCCAGGGCCCGCACGACGAGGCTGGCCAGGGCCACGAGCCCGAGCCCGAATCCCGCGGCATAGTACTTCGGAAAGACCGCGCTGACAAAGCGTCCCGCCGCTTCCCGATCCAGCGTGGAAAAGGCCGCGGGCGCCACCACGAAGGCGAAGAAGCCCATGGCGCCGAGCCAGAGTCCGAGGGCGGCCACGGTCAGCTGCTTCATCGCCTCCACAGTAGCCGTCCCCTCGGCCCAGTTCAAGTTGACACGCGGGAGCCCTGCCCCTAGCATCAAGTCATGCGCGCGCTCGCCGTCGCTCTCGTCGTGATGGCCACGGTGATTCCCGCGCGAGCCGAGTCGCCGCTCGTGACCGAGCTCCGCTCGTTCTCGACCCGCTACCACGAGAACCTCCCGCGCATCGACGAGCTGCGGGCCGCCCTCGAGAAGGCCGCGCAGTCGGACCCGCGGCCGGAGATCCTCCTCGCCCTCTCCGAGGCCAGTTTCATGTACGGCGATGTCCGCGCGAGGACCACGGAGGAGAAGCTCGAGGCCTACGACCGCGGACGTCAGGCCGCCCAGCGTGCCATGGAGCTCGCTCCCAAGAGCGCGGCCGCCCGGTTCTGGTACGGCACCAACACGGGCCGCTGGGGGCAGACCAAGGGCGTGCTGCGCTCGCTCTTTCTCCTGCCCTCGGTCAAGGAGGCGATGCAGACCGCGCTCGAGCTGGATCCGTCCTTCGCGCCCGCGTACGCCCTCGGGGGCACCATCTACTACGAGGTCCCCGGCTTCGCGGGCGGCGATCTCGACCGCTCCGAGGCCCTCTTCCGCAAGGGTCTCGAGATCGACCCCCACTACACCAACATGCGCCTCGGCCTCGCCCGCACCCTGTGGAAGAAGGGACGCGGCGCCGACGCGCGGCGCGAGCTCGAGGCCGTGCTCGAGGAGAAGGCGCCCTTCAATCTCGCCGACTGGACCATGAAGGACGTGCCGGACGCCAAGGCGCTCCTCGCCAGGATCAAGGCGCGCGGCTGAGCGAAAAAGGGCGGGCCGTCGAGATCGGCCGGGTCATCCAGACCTTGACCCGGCACGCCCCGCGCTGGCGCAAGACGTCGATGGCCGAAGTGGCGGCGGAGCGGCGCGACCCCTTCCGCGTGCTCATCGCCTGTCTCCTCTCGCTCAGGACCAAGGACGAGACCACGGGGCCGGCGGCGGCCCGCCTGTTTGCCCTCGCCGACACGCCGGAGGCGATGCGGCGGCTGCCCGCCAAGCGGATCGAGCGCGCCATCTTCCCCGTGGGCTTCTACCGCACCAAGGCGCGCGTCCTCCTCGGCGTCTGCCGGGATCTCCTGGAGCGGTTCGGGGGACAGGTGCCGGACGACATCGATCGGCTCCTCACCCTCAAGGGCGTAGGGCGAAAGACCGCCAACCTCGTGGTCACCCAGGGCTTCAACAAGCCCGGCATCTGCGTGGACATCCACGTGCACCGCATCTCGAATCGCCTCGGCTACGTGAAGACGAAGAACCCGACGGAGACCGAGACGGCCCTCCGGAAGCGGCTGCCCCGCCGCTACTGGATCGGCTACAACGATCTTCTCGTGTCCTTCGGGCAGAACATCTGCCATCCCGTCTCGCCCCGATGCTCCGAGTGCCCCGTGCGTCCGCGTTGCGCCCGGGTGGGCGTCACGCGCTCGCGCTAGCGGAAGCGCGGAGCTTGCGCAGGAGGGCAAGGGCCGCCCGGTCCGCCTGCGGCTCGGGCTCTTTCGGAGTCTCGAGGGCCATGGGCACGCGCAGGAAGCGGCCGTCGGTCATGAGCCGGCGAAAGGCGGCGACTCCCAGCTTGCCCTTGCCGATCTTTTCGTGGCGATCGAGCCCCGAGCCGAGGGGGGCCTTGGCGTCGTTGAGATGGAAGGCGCGGACGCGCCGGATCCCCACGTGGCGAGCGCAGCTCTGCATGGCTGCGTCGTAGCCTTCGGGCTTTCGCAGATCGTAGCCGGCGGCGAAGAGGTGGCAGGTGTCGAGGCAGACGCCGACGCGCTCCGGAACCTTGACGGCGCGGAGGAGCATGGCCAGCTCCTCGAAGGTCCGGCCGATGGTCGCGCCGCCGCCCGCGGTGTTCTCGAGGAGGACCATGACGCGATAGCCGCGCGTCCGCGCGATCACCTCGTCGAGGGCGGCCACGATACGGCCGATGCCCTTCTCGAGCCCTTCACCCCGGTGGGAGCCGGGGTGGATGATCACGAAGGACAGGCCGAGGGCCTCCGCACGCTCGAGCTCGTCGTGAAACGCCGCCACCGCTCGCCTCCATTCCGCTTCGGCGGGCGCGGCCAGATTGATCAGGTAGCTCGAGTGGGCGAAGACGGTCCGCATGCGCGTCGCCTTCCACGTGTCGCGGAAGCGTCGGATGTCTTCCTCCGTATACGGAGCGGCCGTCCACTGGAGCTGGTTCTTGAGAAAGATCTGCACGACGGAGCACCCGACCTCCAGGCCGCGCTCGAGGGCGCGGTCGACGCCGCCCGCGATGGACATGTGGGCGCCGAGGAGATCAGGCATCGAGGGCCCGCTCCACCGACTGGAGCTCGCGCTTGAGGCGCCGGAGCTTGCCGCTCAACGCCTGCCCCCTCGGGGCCCCGCGGAGCAGGCCGTCCTCCACGAGGGCCAGAAAGGCCCCCGAGACCTCCTCGGCGCCCCAGCGGCCCGCGGGGTTGTACCACTTGTAGAGCCAGTTGAGCATCCCCAGGAGGCCGAAGACCACGAGGCGAGGCGGCACGTCCCGGAAGACGCCGCGTCGGACGCCCTCGACCACGATGGACTCCACGCCCTTGTCGTAGCGGTCCTTCTGCGCGGCGAGCTGGCGGGCGAAGCGCGCGGGCAGGCTCGCCTCCTCGCTGAAGAAGACGGTGAGGAAGGAGCGGTTGGCGATGACGAAGCGCACGTGCTGCCGGACGACCCGGCGGAGCTTGTCCTCCGGGGACAGGCTCGAGCGCAGGACCAGGCCGAGCTCCCGGGTGAATCCCTCGATGGTCTCCCGGGAGATGGCCGCGAGCATCTCGTCCTTGGCGCGGAAGTACCCGTAGAGCGAGGCCTTGGACATGCCGAGCCGCCGGGCGATGTCGTCGAGGGTGGAGGCCCGATAGCCGCGCTCGCGAAAGAGGTCCGCCGCCGTGCGGAGGATCTGGTCCCGGACGGCCTGCCGCCGTGCGTTCATGGCTCCGGAGTCTACTTGACGGGGGAGCCTCCGGCATGATAAAAACCGAGTAGTCTCAAAAAGATACCTTGGAGTTTTCCGAGAGTGTGCTGTTTCTGAATTAGAGCCGGCCGGCACGGCCGCGGGGAGGTGCCCCATGGATCGCCGCGTGATTCCCAGTCCCATGGACACGGTGTTCGAGTTCGACTACGCGGTGCAGGCCGAGGACATGCGCAGCCTGTACGAGAAGGCCAAGCGCGACCAGTGGAACGCCTCCCGCGACATCGCCTGGGATACCCCGGAGCCGTCGGACGGCCGCACCCTCGCCGACGAGCTGGTGGACATCTACGGCAGCCCCATCTGGAACAAGCTGTCCGAGAAGGAGCGCGTCGAGCTCAACCAGCGCATCACCGCCTGGCGGCTCTCCGTCCTCGTCTACGGCGAGCAGGGGGCCATGCTCGCGTGCAGCCAGCTCGTGGACACCGTGTCGGGCACCGACCAGAAGTTCTTCCAGGCGACCCAGGTCATGGACGAGGCCCGCCACAACGAGGTGCTGGAGCGCTACATCGCCACCCGCCTGAACGGCCTCCACTACCCCATGCCCGAGAACGAGCGCGTGCTCTTCGACAGCATCCTGTCGGACTCGCGCTGGTACATCAAGACCATCGCGCTCCAGCTCGTGGCCGAGACCTTCGCCGTCTCCATGTTCAAGATGATGGCGGAGTGCGCCCATGATCCCCTCCTCCAGGAGGTGTGCCGCCGCATCCTCCAGGACGAGTCGCGTCACATGGGCTTCGGCATGCTCGCCCTGCCCGAGGTCATCCGCGAGGCGAGCCCCGCCGAGCACCGCGAGATGGAAGACTTCACCTGCGTGGCCATCGAGAAGGTCCTGACCGGCTTCTTCCCCGTCGACGCCTACCGCGACATGGGGTTCTCCGCCGCGCAGATCCGCGAGGTGCAGGCCTATCGCCGGGACGTGGCCGCGCGCAACGACTACGCCGTGTTCAGGAAATACTTCAAGCGGGACATGCACGCGGCCATGGTCAGCAACCTGGCGCGCATCGGCCTCTTGACCGAGCGTGTGCGCCCGCGCCTGGCCGCCCTCGGCATCGAGCTGCCCTCGGCGGCGTGATCGGGGCTCAGCCCCCGCCGAAGCGCTCGCGGAGCCGCTCGTCCCGGTAGTCGAAAAGGGCCACGATGCGTCGCCCGATCCCCATCCCATGGGCGGCGCGGCCGAGCGGACCCAGCGGCAGGCGATAGGTCACCCGGTCCTCCACCCACGTCCCCGGCGGGCCGCCCGCCGCAGCCCTCTCCTCGAGAAACCGGTGCCGGTGCTCCCAGCGGGTGAAGGGGCCCCAGAGCTGGGCGTCCACGAAGCGGAAGGGTGGATCGAACTCGCGGACCATGACGCGCCAGCGGACGGGCAGCCCCGCCGCGCGTACGCGAAAATCCAGGAGGGCACCTGCCTCGAGTCGCGCCGGCGGCTCCACGAGCCAGACCGGCCGCGCCCAGCCCGGCTGCACGACGGCGAGGTTCCGCGGCTCGGCGAAGAAGGCGAAGATGTCGGCTCGCGGACGCGGCAGCCACAGACGCCGCTCGAGGACATAGTCGGCCATGACGGACGCGCTATGATAGGCGGGTGCCCGGTCCGGGTCAAACCGGCGCCTACGCCGCCCTCGCGCTGATCGCCGCTCTCTGGGGCTCGTATCCCGCCTTCGCCAAGCTGGCCCTGGTCGCCTTCCCCCCGCTCGTCCTCGTCGCCCTCCGCTGTAGCATCGCCTCCATATTTCTCGGCGCGCTCCTCGCCCGGCGCGGATGGAGCGAGTTCAACGCCCTCCGCCCCCGTGACCTCGGTCCCTTGGCTTTCCTGGGATTCGCGGGCATCTTCGTCTCGACCGGCGCGACCTATCTGGCCCTCGCCTTCACCACGGCCTCGAACGCCGTGCTGCTCCAGCCCGTGACGCCGGTCATGGTCGCCATCGGCGCCCGGCTCTATCTCAAGGAGCGGCTCGCCCCCGTGCAGTGGACGGGCGTGGCCTGCTCGGCGGCCGGCGTCGCCCTCATCATCAGCAAGGGGAGCTGGCGTGCCGTCACCCACCTGGACCTCCGGCCCGGCGACTTCATCCTGCTCGCGGGACAGATCGGGTGGACCGTCTATACCGTTTACGGCCAGCGGGTGCTGACCCGGCACTCGCCCGCCGTGGCGACCACGGCGGCCTACATCCTCGGCTCCATCATGCTGCTCCCCCTGCCGCTCCTGACCGCTGGCTTTTTCCCGCCGCCGGATCTCGCCTCGCCCGTGGCGTGGACCGTGGTGGGCTATCAGGCCATTCTCGGCTCGGTGGCGCACGTGTGGTGGTACGAGGCGGTGCGCGCGCTGGGGCCGAGCCGCTCGGCCGTCTTCCTGAATCTCCAGCCCGTGGTCGGCGTGCTCCTCGCCTGGATCATGCTCGGAGAGCGGATCGGCGGGTTGGCGCTCGTGGCGCTGGGGTGGTACGGCACCACGATTTTTACGCTGACGTTCGCCGGCGGCGAGCGCGTGTTTCCCGCGCGCGGCCGCACCACCATGCTGCTCGATTTCGCCGAATCCGTCTCAGAGAAGCTCTTGCAGCTGCAGCGATGAAGTACGCCGATCTGCGCGACTTCATCGCCCAGCTCGAAGCGACGGGCGCTCTGAAGCGCGTGGCCGCCGAAGTGTCGCCGCAGCTCGAGATGACCGAGATCTGCGATCGCGCCCTGCGCTCGGGTGGCCCGGCGCTGCTCTTCGAGCGGCCCGCCGGGCATAGCATTCCGGTGCTCGGCAATCTTTTCGGCACGGTCGGACGCGTCGCAGCGGCAATGGGCTTGAGCGATGTCAAAGAATTGAAAGAGGTCGGCAAGCTGCTCGCCCATCTCAAGGAGCCCGAGCCGCCCAAGGGGCTTGCCGATCTGTGGGACAAGTTTCCGCTGTTCAAGCAG